>Ga0209098_1003369_pt1 | contig 13322 bp, 9 predicted proteins | sample AD_JPNHW1_MetaG_FD_184429 | JGI IMG/M metagenome (GOLD analysis project Ga0209098, IMG submission 184429) | Active sludge microbial communities of municipal wastewater-treating anaerobic digesters from Japan - AD_JPNHW1_MetaG (SPAdes) (version 2) | ecosystem: Engineered > Bioreactor > Anaerobic >... | reverse complement strand
TTTAAAGATACAAATCCCTGCGGTTTTAAACTAATAAATAATTAGTTATTTTGCTGTAAATCAGTTAAATAACCAAGTTTTAACCGAAGTGTTGTTACTTGAAATAGCCATAATGGCAAATGCCCACACCAACCGAAAATGAATAAATGGCTATTCCATTTCGTTGAGAACATCAAAAAAATGAAAATGCTAATACGCAGATTATAAGACGATAAACAAAAATTTATACACATAAAATAATGGAAGGCGAAAAAGACATAACCCGAATATTACAAACATTGAATCCGGTTCTGAATGAGGGAACCTACGTGTTTTGCACAACCAAAGACATGGGGCAAATTGCTCCTGAAGATGTAGTGATGACCTTTTGCGAACGCGAAGGAACTACCATCATACTCGAACAGCAATTGGCCGACAAACTAAATTTCGAGTACTCGTTTGTTGCCCGGTGGATTACACTTTCCGTTTATTCGTCGCTCGAAGCCGTTGGGTTAACCGCAGCCTTTTCGCAAGCCCTGGCGCACGAAAACATCAGCTGCAATGTTGTTGCCGGTTATTACCACGATCACATTTTTGTTGACGTGAAAGATGCCGAAAAAGCGATGGAGGTTTTAAGTGAATTGTGTGGAAATTAAAAGCCACCGAAACAAATCGCTTCGATGGCTTATACAGTGTATCCAATTAATTTCTACCACAAATTATCGCCATACGCCCAGCCATCGCGAACGGGTTCTTTGATGTAGGCATTCAATTCGGGCTTGTTGGTAATTTTCATGTTAGCGGCGTCGTATTCAAGTCTGGTGGCAAAACGCTGCGCCAAAGTACCTACCAGAATCATTTCTGTCAGCTCGGTAGCGTAGTCGAAATTCGATCCAGGTAAGGTGTGGTTCTTAATCGCGTCAATCCATTCCTGCTGAGGTTTCTCCTCGCCCACCCTCGGGTATTTCTGTGCAGGCGCATGAGCCAAAAACTCTTTCATTTCTTCTTCTGAAACCAGCAAGCGGGCGTCGTTCGGACGTCCCCCGGTAATCAGCGTTTTCTTTTCACCAATCATCACCATTCCGGTTCCGGGCAGTTTATCAATGCCCCATTCCGGGCGAATCTCAGGTTGCAAACCACCTTCATGCCAGGTAAGCGTAACCGGAGCTTTATCGCCACGTGCTGCAAACTCGTATTTCACCACCGATTGGTCGGCAATAAAACTATGGTCTGGAATTGGATTCGCCACAATCCCTTCGGCAGTTAAAGGCATCCCCAGTTGCAAGGCCCAGAACGGCCCGTCGAGCGTGTGGCAAGCCCAGTCACCCAGCAAACCATTGCCAAAATCGTAGAATCCGCGCCATGCTTTAGGCACATAAACGCTGTTGTAAGGGCGTTCGGCTGCCGGGCCAAGCCACAAATCCCAATCGAGTGTTGACGGTGGCGTTTGAGCCGATGGAGGGTAAGAATCTGGCTTCGTCCAGTAGCCACCCGGTTTAAAATCGAACGGACCAAACCAGGCATGAACTTCTTTTACCTGCCCTAATACGCCAGCTTCGTACCATTCGCGAATCAGGCGAATGCCGTTGGTCGTGTGTCCCTGGTTGCCCATTTGCGAGACTATTCCGTAGTGTTTGGCCGCCTTTTTCAGGGTTCGCAATTGCCAAACATTGTGCGCCAATGGTTTTTCAACATACACGTGTTTGCCAAGTTGAATGGCGGCCATGGTGGCGACAAAGTGGGTATGATCGGGCGTTGAAACCATCACAGCATCAATCTCCTTGCCCATTTCGTCAAACATTTTCCTGAAATCTTTATACCGTTTGGCTTTCGGGAAAGCTTTATAAGCCTCGGCCGCACGTTTATCGTCAACATCGCAAATAGCGACCACATTTTCGGTTAAAACCTTTTTGCGCTGATCTTTCGGCTTATTTTCATCGCCGGGAGCATCAACAAATAAGGTATGCCAGTTATCGGCCCCACGACCGCCAGCTCCGATAAGGGCAATGTTCAGCTTATTACCCGGAGAACAGCTTAAGAGGTTGGGAATAAAAAAAGCTCCGGCAGAAACAACTGCTCCGGCTTTTAAGAATGATCTTCTTGATACGTCAGTCATTTTAATTGATTTAGTAATTATTAATTTGGGTTATCAAGTAATGAAAATGAAATAATGTCGCATTTGTATTCGAGTTTTTAACCTGACTCACCCCGCGCATCTGCGATGCTTTGCCCCTCTCTCGCGAGAGAGGGGCGGAACGTCCGCCTTGCGGACGTCGGGGTGAGTACTGAAAAATACGGCAATAAATAGCTCCTAATTACTTAAATTTATTTCTGAATCAGGTATTTCCCTTCTGAATATTGATTGGTTCGTATAATCAGTTTATTTCTGTCCGAATCAAAACGATAGTCAACCGAACCGGAAAGCGGCTTTCCATCGAGTTCGACTTTTCGCGGGGCCTTATCCAGATTAATATTCAGGATATGCGGTTTTTGTACGCCGGAAAGTTTAACCGAAATTTCTCCGGCCGTGTTTTCTACCTGAACTGTTGTACTTCCGCTTTTGTCCGGATGATGAACCGTAAATTCACTCTTTTTATCAGGGTAAATCAGGAAGGTTAAAAAGCCCTCTGAATCGCGATCTCCAATACCCGTGTAGTTTCGTTTTATGTCCATTGGAATAATAGCACCGTCACGAATATAAACCGGAAACTCATTCGATGGAAATTCCCGGTCGAAATTCGTTGACCCTTCAATAATCTCCTTGTCGTTGAAGAAGTAGCGCCACTTCCCTTCAGGCAAAGTTATTTTATTTAAAAGCCGATCTTTGTAAATAGGCGCCACCAGAAAATCGTCGCCAAACAGGTAATGATATTTTCCGGTTACCGGCTTCTGAAGTACTCGCCCGCCATTATGCGCATTCACCACATAGGTGTACATATACGGAATCAACTCGGTATGCAACCACGAAAATTTACGGATAATTTCCAATTCTTCCGGAGTGCGTTTCCAGAGCGCCCGTTCGCCGTGACCGCCATTCAGGAACAAGCCGCAAAAAGCAGAAAACTGCGCCCAGCGAATGTACAATCGTGGAGGAATTGTACTTCCTGAAAAGCCAGCCACATCAGAACCAATAATGTTGTAGCCAACTTTAGCGCTGGCCAGTATATTCTGAATAGCCATTTCAATGCCATCAATGCCGTCCATCGTAATGTCGGTATTTGCTTTGTCTTCAGCCGTAATTTTATCGGTAGATTCCCAGCTATGTTTCTGGTCGCCCACCCAGTTTACGGGCGAAGCATCAATAGGCGCAAAACCCTCGGGGTGCGGCCATTGATCGATAGCCCTGGAGAGCGTAACAAATTCAGGATTTTGTGTGAGTCCATGCTGGTATTCGTCGCGGTAATAGTGATCCATGTAGGTTCGTGTCGTCATTATTCCTTTTGCCGTGGACTGGTAAAAAAGTGGAATCGGTCCGAGCATTTTAAAGAATAAAGTTCCGGTTCCATCGAGTTTCCAGCCGTCAATGCCTAAATCGAAAACCTTTTGCTGGAGTCCGCGCCACCATTTCATCGCTTCGGGATTGGTATAGTCGATGAAACCGCCTTTGCCCTTCCACCATTTAATTTGTACTCCATCAGCCGCCAGGTAACCTTTTTGTTTAGCAGCGTCGAACCAGTCCTGCGAATCGGTGATTCGGGTATCCTTGCTTTTACTGTCAATCATGGTAGTCATCCAAAGCACCACGCGATAGCCCTCATCCTGCATCTTCCTGAACCATTTTTCAGGCTGAGGATATAAAACTGTATCAATCTCAAAATCGTTGTAACGCAAACTCCACGGGCTATCCAAAACCACCGTCCGAACCGGAATATCATATTTGACATAGCCTTCGAGCAAGGTATCAACACGGGCCGAGGTATTTGAATCATCTTCCCATAACCAGCATTCCAATGCCCAGGGTGGCGTTAATGGAGGATTTCTATGCCGTTGCGCACTAAATGGCCGGCCACGAAACGGGTATTCGAATCCGAAATAGTACAGACTAAGCAATACAAGCAGAACAATCGCAGAATATTTGGCAATCTTTTGTAAACGGGAAGAAACTTTCATTTCGAATGATTTTTCAAATTACTTTACCAGACTCAATCCAAAAATCAGGGCCGAAGCATTAACCAGCGCGTGAGTAAGCGCACAGTAAAACACGTTCTTCGTTTTGATATACACGTAGCCATAAGCCCATCCGGCAATGCAGGCAAAGCCAATGTAAACAATAGAACCAGCGTGGTAATGCACCAATCCGAACAATGTACTGGTAATAGCCAACGAAGTATAAACACCCATTCCGGCAATGTTCCGGTTTTCGATAAACCAGGCCATTGCAAAAATGAGCAAAGTAACCAATGCCGGGAACCATTGCATGCCGCCTTTCAGGGTATATCCAACCACCAAGGCAAGCGGAAATAACAGGGCAAAAGCAACGATAAAAAATATCCTGAAAGAGCGACTCTGACCTATTCGCCTGGCAAGCATATTTTGCAAAAGTCCCCTGAAAAACAATTCTTCGAAAACAGCAGTGTGCAGAAAGCCGGTAAGTAAAACCAACGAGATCTTCTGAACTAATTCTACCGTATTTTCCTGATGGCCGACAAACCGAATAAAATCGACCGAAACGCCAATAGTTAAAACAAACGCATAGAACGCGAGCCAAACCCAAACGGTAGTCCACAGCTTTTTCAAGGACACTTCAGGGTAGAAACCAATATCGTCGATCCGGCGAACAATGCCAAACGCAAAAACAGCCACCAGCATGATTGAAATGCGATAAATCGAGTCGAAGCTATCGCCATGAAACGGCAAATCGCCTTTGGGCTGAACATTAACCAAAGTTGTTGGCAGCAAAAAAGAAGCGAACACAAAAAAGTCAAACCAGTTAATCTTTTCGGATGTGCCGACCGAAGAAAAGGCTAACACCGGGAAAAGCAAAAAGAAAGGGAACAATGACAAAAGATCTCTAAAGGGCGAATGACCATTTAGAAAAAGATAAATTGCATAGATCAACCAAAGTACGACTGGAAAAATAACTTGTTTTTTGACATCTCCAATAATCTTTCTCCGGAAAAAATAGGCAATCTCTAGCTTACCGATTGTAAAAAACAAAAAGTAAAGAACAATAAAAAAAGGTAGGCTCAGAAAAAGCTCAGAAATTGAAACTGTTTCATAAAAGCTAACCAAATACGCTCCAATCAACAGCAATAGCCAAAGACAGCTCGTGATTAAACTTTTGTATTGCAAACTGAGGTTATCCATGGTATTTATGAATTTTTGACTGTAAAAAATAATTAATGATTAAGATTAGCTAAAAATGAAAAATAAAATTAATCACATTGTTACAAAATTCAATATTATTTTAACAAACATAGATTTGCTAAATCGTTTAAAAAAACTAATAAGGGTTAATATTTGTTAACTTATAGATAAAATTTCACAATCAAATTATTTGATGATTTTGTAAATTAGCAAAAAGCATTTTACCCTGATTGATAGTCCATTGAGTTTCTCATACTGCACAGCAGAAATTTAAAGGATTTGGGGAAATCTGGATTACCGGTTCTGGTCAAAAAAAATCAACGCAGACGGCTTATTGAATGAACAGCGCTGTACGAGAATAAATGAGATAAATACAAAATAAATTCCTAACCAAAAAAGTATGAAAATGAGAAAAAACTTATTCAATTATGGTTTTAGTATCTTCTTTGTCATGGCCATTTTGTTTTCTGCCTGCAAAAAAGACGACGAAAAACCAGTGTTTCCTATTTCAGCTACTATTTTTAAAAGTGTTGTTGATAAACAAGTTGCTTTCACTGGTCTAACTCACAGTGCTGTGAGCTGGACCTGGGATTTTGGCGATGGAAAAACAAGCACTGATCAAAATCCGGTACATGTTTATGATGTTGGCGGCTATTACAAAGCAAAACTCACCGCAACAGATGCAACAGGGAACACTGCAAACGCTGAAGTTTCACTGGCTATTGCCCTTACGCCTTATGCAATGCTAACCGGCGACAGAACCGTTGCCGGATATAAAGGTAAAACATGGCGTTTAACCACCAACCACACAACAAACACCGATTACCTTGCAAAAAGTGATGCAACGTTTACGAACGCAACAGAATATAAACCTCTGCCTAACGGTGTATTCAGCCAATTGGGAGCTGGCGATGCTTACAAAGACGAGTTTACCTTTTATTATGACGGCACTTATGTTCATAATAATTCAAAAAGCGGAGGATCTTCGTTTTCAGGTATAGTTAATCAGTTGGCATTGAATAAAGGGAAAGATATAACAAATCCATCTGCCCAAAAATACGGAATGTGTATGGCCAAATATACTCCTGAAACCGGAGCCAAATTCACCTATGTTCAAACAGAAGACTTAACCATTACTTCAGTTTACGGATCGGGTGGAAAACTGACATTTAAAGGTGTTAGCACTCTTGATTTTTCAGGAACTGAATTTGTCGGATTCCGGGATGTTCAGCGAAAAATTATCGTGAATAAAATCACCGATACTTCAATGCAATTGACCATGTTTATGGCCGCAGATCAGTCGTATTTTCCGGCGAACACACATGCTCTCCTCTTAAGTTTCGAAGTTGTAAAATAACCTGATAAACAAACAAATATGAAATACAATAACCCAATAATAAAGGCAAAAGGGCTCATTTGTACTGCATTTATTTTCCTGACTATCCTTTTCTTCTCAGGAAACATATTTGCGACAAATGGCACTGCTGACCAAGCTAAAGTATCTGTTTCCGGAGTAGTAAAGTCTGCTTCAACAGGCGAAGCGCTTCCGGGAGTCAGCATTGTGGTAAAAGGCACAAACCAGGGAGCTGTAACAAGCATCGACGGAAAATATACGATTTCAGCTCCTTCTGACGCTACGCTTATTTTTTCATTCATTGGCTACATGCCACAGGAAATCGCGTTAAAAGGCAAAACCACAATCAATGTCGATTTAAAAGAAACAAGTGAAAACATCGACGAAGTTGTAGTTACTGCGCTGGGTATCAAACGTGAAGAAAAATCGCTGGGGTACTCCGTAGGAAAAGTTGATGGAAAAGAACTTACTAAAGTTGCTCACGAAAACCTGCTTAATTCAATGGCCGGCAAAGTATCCGGCGTAACAATCAACTCAACCGGAGCAACAGGCTCTACGGTTAGTATGATCATCCGCGGCGCCACATCATTAAGCACAGATAATCAGCCACTTTATGTGATAGACGGTGTGCCGATGACCAGCTCGGTAAATAATGTCGGAGGTTTTGGCAGCGACAACCGTGTTGACTATGGTAGCGCAATATCCGATCTTGATCCGGAAACAATTGAAAGCATCTCCATCCTAAAGGGGCCGAGTGCAGCGGCTTTGTATGGAACACGCGCTGGTAACGGCGTTGTGCTCATCACTACAAAAAAGGGAAAAGAAAAACAGGGAATGAAAGTGGAAGTTGTCTCGAATTCAGTATTTGATGTTCCAAGTCGCTTTCTGGATGTACAAAGTCGCTTTGGATTTGGGGCAAGAAGTTATACTCCGGAAGATATTCCAGGTGGAATTTTGCCTGATTTCAGTCCTGCCGAATCGGTTGGTGCCGGCCCCGAATTAAACAAGGGATATTGGCAGGTGCAGCCGTTCGCTCCACTCGATGCAAACGGAAGTCCAATTCCGACAGAATTAATTTCGCATCCTGATAATTTTAAAAATTTCATCAATAAAGCTGCGTTCACAACTACCAACGGTGTTTCGATTTCAAGTAGCAACGAAAAAGTAACCTATCGTTTGGGCGTTTCCAATATGACTAACACTGGTCTGGTTCCAAACTCTGATTTGAACAGGAACGGTGCCTCTTTGTCTGCCACATCAAAAGTAAGAAACAATCTAACGGTTAGCACAGATATCAATTACACGCACAATTGGTCAGATAATCGCCCTGCAACCCAGGAAAGAGGAACAAACCCATTGCAGTGGGCTGCCGTTACTCCTCCAAACATCGATATTCGCGAACTTAAGAACTACAAACTGGGCGGAAGCCAGGTGCTGTCTTTAGGTTCGGGATGGGAAAATCCCTACTTCCTGGCTTATGGAATTACGAACAGCTTTAGCCGAAACAGGTTAATCGGAAATGTATCGGCCAACTGGCAGGTAACTCCTAAAATAAATGTAATGTTCAGGTATGCATTGAACAAAAGTGACGAAGTTCGCGAATCTAAAATCGATCCTGGTTACTCAAAAGAGCCTAATAACGGAGCCTATGGTATTGTAACAAGCGAAAGTCTGGAAAGAAACTCCGACGTTCTGGCGACATACAAAAACGCATGGAATAATTTCTCGTTTACTGCATCAGCCGGTGGTAACATTCTTTATTCAAGGGGATCAAATGTCAGCAACTCTTCAAAATCGGGCTCCGGACTTATTGTTCCTTATTTATACACCGTTCAAAATATCAAAAATACTTCACTGAATTATTCGAATTCAAGATACGAGCGGTCTATAAACAGCTTGTATGCAATGGCTAACCTGGGCTATAAAGACCTCGTTTACCTTGATCTGACTGCTCGCAACGACTGGTCGAGTACGCTGCCATCTTCGAATCGTTCGTATTTTTATCCATCTGCATCATTAAGTTTGATGATCAACAACTGGATTCAAATGGGGAAAGATATCAACCTCCTGAAAATCAGAGGTGGTTATGCACAGGTAGGTAACGACACTTCGCCTTACAGCCTAAATGCAACATATTACGATGCAGGACAATGGGGCGATGCAATTCGCTTAGGAAAACAAAGCAACCTGTTAAATCCAATGTTGCTTCCGGAAAAGGCAACATCTTATGAATTTGGTGTTGACTTTAAGGCATTTGAAAACAGACTGCGTTTTGAAGGAACTTATTACAAAAAAGACAATCGCAACCAGATTTTGAGTGTTCCGCTTGCCGGCTCAACCGGATTCAGCAACATTAACATTAACGCCGGTCTGTTACAAAGCAAAGGTATTGAACTGACTCTGGGCTATACCCCTATCAAAACAAAAGACTGGATTTGGGATGTTACCATAAACTTTACCAAAAACAAAACTTATTTAATGGAATTGGCTGATGGCGTTGATTTCATCCAGTTCTGGGACGAAGCCCGTGTTAAAAATATTGCCTACGTTAAAGACAAATCGAAAGGTCAGGATGGCTTAATCGGTAACCTTTATACCCGCAAAATTATGCGCGTAACCGATAAATCTTCTCCGTATTACAATTATCCTTTACTTCCTGAAGGCGAAGATGCAGAATGGCAAGCCTCAGAAACCTACGAGAAAGTTGGAAACTACAATCCGGACTTCATTATGGGGCTTCAAACATCGCTAACATACAAAAATTTCACTTTGAGCATGACATTCGACTGGAGATCAGGCGGACAATATGTTTCTCAAACATGGAGATACCTAACTGAAAGTGTGATTTCGAATACATGGCTTAAACAGTTGGTTGTACCTCCATCAGGAATGGGCGGACAGCCAAGTCAGGGCTTGCGCGACTGGGTTGTTTCGAATGCTGACAGGCTTATTTACACCAATAATCCGCGTCCGGTTGGAGGTCCTACCAAAGATTATGGTGGTTTCTATACCGATTATTATACAGGAATTGGCGCTTACGACGGAACATTTGCTCCGGGCGTTTACGGACACTATGAAGGTGGCAAATTTATTCTGGAAAAAGAAAATCTTGGTAACCCTGGTACCGAAATCAGGCCTTATGCAGCAAGCTATCCATGGGATTGCGGCGAAGCCAACATTTTTGACGCCGACTACGTGAAACTGAGAGAAATATCGTTGAGCTACTCGTTACCGAACAAAATTTCAAAACGTTGGGGACTCGATGATGTTGCCTTCTCTGTTTACAGCCGTAACATTATGATTTGGGCTAAAAATGCAGGTATGGGAATTGATCCTGAAAGAGCATATCAGGCCGACAGCAATGGTAAATTCAAACAAGGCGTCGAGCGCTTCAATGCCGAGCCATGGGTTATCCCTGTTGGATTTAAATTAGCTTTTTCATTCTAACCCTTAAAGACTGAAGACATGTTTAAATTAAAAAATATATTAGCATTAACGTTAGTAATATCTTTCGTTATTTCGTGTAAAAATCTGGATGAAATCAACATCAACCCCAATGGAGTTGACCCGGCAAATGCCGATTTGAACTTCCTTTTGCCGACGACAATAACCAGCATTGGGCAAACGGTTTACAGCATCGGATTTGGTAATTTATCAGGAGTTATGCAGCAAACTCAGCAAACAGGATGGCAAAGTGGCTACAACAATTACGACTGGGACAATACTTCACAAAGCTGGAGCGGCTATTATACCATCCTGATGAACAACGACGAATACTTCAAAAAAGCCAAACAAGGCAAATATGAATTTCATGAAGGGGTTGCCCGCGTATTGAAAGCATATATGTATGGACTGATTACCGATTTGTGGGGAGACGCACCATACACGGATGCGCTGAAAGCTGAAAGTGGATCGACTTATTTCAAACCGAAATTTGACGATCAGAAGGACATTTACCACAACATCATTGCCGAATTGGATACCGCCAACACGCTGCTGTCAAAAAGCGCAACCGCTTACACCAATGTAGCATCAAAGCAAGATGTTCTTTATGCAGGAGATCCTGCAAAATGGAGAAAATTTGCCAATTCACTGGCATTGCGTTTCTATATGCGATTACAAGCTAAAGAACCTGCTGTTGCCGAAGCAGGAATAAAGAAAATTGCTCAGGATGCAGCAAAATACCCGATTATTACTTCGTATTCCGACGATGCCAATATCTCGTTTGTTGGAAGCTCGAAAGACAATTCAAACCCGCTGAACACTGTTTATGATGTTGCTCCGGACGGTGCCTACATGCGCGTTAAAATGGCCGCAACTTTGGTTGACGCGCTACAGAAATACAGCGATCCGCGATTGGCTGTCTGGGCAAATAAAGTAGAAATACCGCTTGTATTGGTTGATGGAACAAATGTTGACAAAACTGTTAACGGAGTTCGCCAGGTTTCTCAAGATATTGTAACCAAGTTCGAGACCGACAACGCTATGAAAGTAGATTTCGACGGCAATTACGTCGGGGTTCCAATTTCAAATCCAAAGGTTCAGATTTTTAACTTGAATACAGCGAACCCGGCGCAGGGAACAAAAAATCCATACGCATCGCAGTTAAACGACAGGTATAAAAAAACAACCGATGCGCTGGTTTTAATGCGGCTTATTTCCGCTGCCGAAGTTAATTTTATTTTGGCCGAAGCTGCTTTCCGCGGTTGGATTTCAGGCACTCCTGACTCGTACTACGCCGCCGGGATTCAGCAATCATTTAACGCGTGGGGTGTTGGCGGGTCGTTCTCAGGTTATCTCGCAAAAGCGCCTTATTCAGGACTTTCGAGCATTATCGAACAAAAATGGGTTGCCAGCTGGTCGGCATGCCAGGAATCCTGGTTCGACTGGAGAAGAACAGGACTTCCTGTTTTAACTACAGGTCCATCAGCAGTAAGAGCAATGCTTCCTCTTCGATTCTATTATCACTACGATAACGAGATTTCGAAAAACACAGTTAATGCCAACGCTGCAATCGAAAAACTTGAAGCCACACAATACCAGGGAACTGACCAAAGTAAAAACAGCGGCTGGTCTAAAATGTGGGTGCTTCAGGGAACCGGAAAACCCTTTTAAACTTGAATAATTAAAACAAAATAAATCATACCAGGTCGGGGTAATCCTGGCCTGGTTTTTTAATAAAACCGACTATGAAACGCATTTTTTCTTTTGTCCTTCTGCTGTTTGTGCTAATATCAGGCAATCTGTTGGGCCAATCTAAAACAATCACTCCTGAAACAGCTATGACTGCTTATCTTCAAAATGGTGATCAATCGTTTAAATGGGAGTTGAAAAACCAAACGAAAATTGACGGGGTATCGCTTTACCAGATCGTTTTTACTTCCCAAACATGGCGTGGAATAAGCTGGAACCATGAACTAACACTAATTGCACCCGAAGATGTAAAATACAAAGATGCTTTGCTCTTCATTACTGGAGGCAGCGTAAAAAATAGCTATCCAAACCTGCATAAATGGGACGAAAGCCTCACGAAAAATCTAATTGGAGTAGCCAAAGTAAATCATACCATCGCGGCAATCGTATGGCAGATTCCAAATCAACCGCTTTACAATGATCTGACAGAAGATGCGCTGATTTCGTACACATTACACAATTACCTCAATGATCATGATTTTACCTGGCCATTGCTTTTCCCGATGACCAAAAGCGCCATTCGCGCCATGGATGTAGTTCAGCAATTCTCGAAAAAAGAAGTGAAACACAAGATTGAACATTTTGTAGTTTCAGGAGCCTCGAAACGTGGCTGGACAACCTGGTTAACCGGTGCAAACGACAAACGTGTAAAAGCTATTGGTCCGATGGTTATCGATGTGCTCAATATGCCTGTAAATGTAGATTATCAGAAGAAGGTTTGGGGCGACTACTCCATTGAAATTGAAGACTATGTAAAACTTGGGATTGCCCAGCAATTTGGAACGCCAGGAGGAAGTGACCTTGTTAAAATGGTCGATCCCTACTCGTACAGAAAAACGCTCACCATGCCGAAAATGATTTTCATGGGCACCAACGACCCCTATTGGCCAGCCGATGCGGTTAAAAACTACATCGACGACATTCCGGGCGACAACCATATCTGTTATACACCCAATGCTGCCCACGACTTAGGCGACAAAAAGAAAGCATTCGCAACCCTGAGCGCTTTTCTGGGCACAACTGTTACCAACAGCAAATACGCAATCTGCAATTATTCCATTACTGAAAATGGCAATAAAATCACCGTGAAAATTAAAACCACGCCAGAACTTTTGGTTGACGCAATTCTTTGGAGTGCTGATTCGAAAGATCAGGATTTCAGGGATGAAAAATGGGTTGATCAGAGTTTGAACGCGTCCAATAAGGCCGAAGTTGTAGTTGAAATTACAAAACCTGCTTCAGGATTCAAGGCTTTTTACGTCGATTTGAAATACAAAGCGCCTCTGAATGGCCCTGACTATACGCAAAGCACCCGCATGTTTGTTACTACCACACAACAACTGTTGGTAAATAAAAAATAAGTGACTACCTGAAATGAAGAAACTTTGGATAATACTAGCTACAATCGTTGTTCTCCTGAGTTCAGCCTTTTTTATTCTGACTGATCCGGTAGATTTAACTCCTTTCTACGAAACAGCTTATTATAAAA
>Ga0209098_1003367_pt1 | contig 13334 bp, 8 predicted proteins | sample AD_JPNHW1_MetaG_FD_184429 | JGI IMG/M metagenome (GOLD analysis project Ga0209098, IMG submission 184429) | Active sludge microbial communities of municipal wastewater-treating anaerobic digesters from Japan - AD_JPNHW1_MetaG (SPAdes) (version 2) | ecosystem: Engineered > Bioreactor > Anaerobic >... | reverse complement strand
AGGATTTCATGGTTGGGGCTCCATTGGGGGGCTTGGAAAGCCCAAAGGTAGCACGCGGGGACGGCTGGGTTCTTTCGACTATATTCCTGATCAACAGGCCTTGAAATCCCTTTTGGTCCCCCCCCCCTTTGGAGGTCAGCTTTGCGTCGACCCCGCATGTGGCGATGGTTCGTCAGAACCCCAGGAACACTCCGATGAAATGGCTCACCCGCATGATTCCCGGCCACATGCCGGATGGATCGCCCATCGTCTCGGTGCTGGCCAAGGCCACGTGGTCGCTGGTTCCCGACGACCTTCCGCTGCAGGATGATCCCGTGGACTGGGTGGAAGCGGACGTCCATTGGGACACCAACAACCCCGCCACCGAGCCTACCCAGTTCGAGAACGAACTGGTGCCCTGGAAGCCCTGCACCGACGTGATCGTGATCGGAAACGCCTGGGCGCCGCGGGGCAAGCAGGGCAAGTACTTCGATGCGGGCATCCAGATCGGCGCGTTCCGCAAGGTGGTGCGGGTGTTCGGGAACCGGAAGATCGTGCCCAAGACCTTCGGTTTCGAGTTCTCGGAGCCGGAACTCTTCGAGACCATGCCCATGCATTTCGGAAAGGCCTATGGGGGACGATTCCTGTCTTCCAAGACCCAGGCCGAGCTGGTCTATCCGCGCAATCCCGTGGGCACCGGTTTTTTGGTGGATCCCACCCTGGAGGAGATCTTCAATGCCCGGCTTCCCAACCTGGAGAACCCCGCGCATGTGCTCACTCCGGACAACCTGGTGCTGAAGTCCCTGGACCAGTGGCCCCAGATGCCCCAGCCTTGGGCGCTTGGATACACCAGCCGCAACTTCCACCCGCGGGTGACCTACGCGGGTCTTCCTCCGGACATCGCGCCGGGAGCCGAAATCGCCCGCCTGCAGACCCGGGCCGAATCCAACGGTCTTTCCGGCAACACGCCCACGCCAGTGGTGAACCCGGAATTCCATTGCGGAGCGCCGGACGGGCTCAAGCTCCCCCACCTGAAAGGCGACGAAGACGTGGCCTTGGGTTATCTGGATCCCGACCACCCCATCTTCAAGTTTCCGCTTCCGGGCAAGCGCCCCATGGTGTGGATGGACGTGGGCATGGGGAGGGAATGGATGGAAACGGTTCTCCAGAGCGTGATCATCACCAAGGGGAACAACCAGCTGTCCATGGTGTGGCGCGGATCGTGCCGCTACGACGGCCCGGATTCCATGACCGAATGGACCAAGCTCGCCATCGGGGCGGAGGACTGACATGCCCAAGCTCAACGGCCAACTGGGAACTCCGCTCGACGCCACCATGCCCTCCCTCCTGCTTTCCTGCCGCTGGAGTCTTTCCGAGGCCATGGCGGGCGGCGAGGCGACCATGACCGTTCTGACAGGATATGTCGGAGAGGGCTGCCCGTTCACCTTCAAGATCCACGCCGAAGACGGCTCGGTGGTGGCCACCGTCCAGGGGAAGGCGGGAGCCAACTGCTGCTCCGCCTCGTGGAAGATCCCCGCCAAGGCCAAGGGCAAACACTTCTTCTTGGCCGAGGCGAGTTCGGTGGGGATCAGCGCCCGCTCGGACACCCTCCTGGTGCGCGACCAGGTGGCCATGGGGCCTGTGGAGATCGTGGATTCCAAGGGCAAGGCGATGCAGAAGGTGCCTCTGGGCCAGGAAACCCATTGGAAGGCGAAGATGCCGGGCATCCCCGATGGCACGCCGTTTTCCTGGACCATCCTCTGCCACCAGGACGCCGCCCATCGCGTGGTGGTGGCCCGCGGAAAGGGAGAGGTCCAGCAGGGCGCCGGCGAGGTGGTCTGGGAAAGCCATTACCCCTTCAAGCAGCATTACAAGAAGTCGAGCGAGGAACTGAAGGTGACCTCCGAGACGTACAAGGACGCTTTTTTCCAAGCCACCTTCAGCTGCCTGGGATCGACTTCCAAGAGCGCGGAGCTCCTGGCGAAGACCTCGATGGAGTTGAAGTTCCGGAAAGCCAAAGGCAAGCGAAGCATCGTCCTGCCCGACGGCTCGAAGAAGGAGATGCAGCTGGGAGAGGATGGCGTGGCGCCGGTGCCGCCCGATCTTCCCGTGGGAAAATCCGTCGTGGAAGACCCGATCGATCCGGTAGGAGCCTGAAATGCCGACTCCCGTCTACGCAGTGCATGGCGAAAAACACGAGATCCTCGAGTTCATCGTGGTCTTCAACCACAAGATCGGCGATGTGAAGGCCTTTGGCGAGGAGTTGGTCGTGCGTGGTCATTTCACGGACTACCAGGCGGTGGCGACCATGGGATGGGGAACCGTGGTGACCTATCCCAATACCGACGATGTGGTGGTGGTCGGTCTGGACAAGGTCAAGGATTCGGGAGGTGTGCCGTACCTCTTGTGCAAGGGCACCTGGAAATCGAAATACACCGCCCTGGAGATCGGATATCGACCCAAAGGCAAAGCAGAGGGATTCGTCACGATCACGGGAAGGATCACCTCCGAGTTCGAGCGGGTGTTCGCCTCCACCGTGCAGGAGGCGGCCAAGCCGCCCAAGGGGCAGGTGATCTTTCCGCACTTCCATTCCGGGCCGGGAAAATGGGCGGTCTCCCACAATTTCCTCTCCAAATCGAATCTGCCGGCGGTGTGTCTGTGGCGGAAGGAGATCCCCGGCCATTTCGAGATGCACAGCCACGTGATGAGCAACCACTGCGCTCCCGTGGTCGGGATCTGGGAAAAGAGCGGAGCCACCCTGTTCCTGGAGCCCAGCTACGGGACCCAGGACTACATGGCCGATTTCTGGTTTGTGATGGGGGAGGCGGGTGACATCGGCAAGCGTTCCACCACGGCCATCGCGGCCGAATTCGCCAAGCAGATGGGCGCGGCCAATTTCCAGAAGGTGTTTCCCTATCTGAAGGAGGCGCACACAGCCTCCGGTACGCTCATGCCCATGGACATGGAATACATGCACTTCTTGGGCTATTTCGGGATCCCGATCACTCGATGGGCCTACGGCAAGAAGTGGTACTGCTGGAACAAGAAGTGGGAGAAGCGCACCAACAACACCCCCACCGTCATCGCAAGTCCCTCGATGTACGGATACGTCCCGCCCACCATCATCCCTCCCGAAACCGAAACCCCCGCCTCCACCCACGGAGAGACCTGGAGTTTCCTTTCCAAGGACGACGCGAAGGCGTACGTGCCCTGGGCAGCGCAACTGGCCGACCACGAACGCGTCACGAAAGCCAGCCTTTCGGTGCCACGGGTCTCGAGCCTGCCGTTCTACCACTTCGAACCGCGCCGTCACGCCAACCTCGCGCAGTATCCGGCCGAAAAGACCCTGCTGGCCCTTTCCATGACCAAGGCGGTGCAGTCGTCCGTCTGGAGCCGTGCCTCCCTTTTGTTCGGGTACAAGCTCTACACCGCCATGGGATGGGCGCCCATGGATCCCTACCTCAAGGACGTCCTCCAGCCGTTCTACAAGCAGTGCGAAGCGGACCAGATCCCCATCCTGAACCACTGCACGCCGGTGGGCTTCTATTCGCACGACCGCAGGTTCTACTTCGATCTGCTCAAGGAGCAGGGGATGGTCTCGGCGACGCCGGCACGCCATGGGGACGGTTGGCCAAAACAGTTTCCGTCCACCGTTCCAGGTCCGGACGGGAAGATCGTCGCCCCCTCGACGACCGAAGACAAGATCTGGTGGTTCACGCAGAACTACGTGTCTCCCGACGCGTGGAAGGCGGTCGCGAAAGCCTACCCGAAGCTCAAGTTCTGCCTGGCCCATTTCGGGGACTCGGCTCATCTGGACGAGGACGGATGGGGGGAACGGAAGGTCCGCGAGCCGAAAGGAACCCGCAAGAAACTGACCATCGCCTTCTCCGGAGCCCAGATCGACCGAGCGAACAGCCACTGGTTCCTGGCCGATCTGATCGACCTGGTCCAACCGACCAACCGGGCATTCATCGACCTGAGCTACGTCATGCTCAACAAACGGAACTCCGTGAAGTTCCAGGAACTGTTCGATTGGGCGCGGATCCACAAGCCGATCCTCCTGGAGCGCGTGCTCTGGGGAACGGACTGGCCTCTCCTGGGCAACGAATCGATGGTCAAGGACTACAAGTGGACCAAGGAAAACATCCTCCACCGCTACGCGCGGGCCTTCCGCGACCAGGTTTCGTCGATGCCCGGCGACTTCTTCCTGCGGGTCTGCTTCCTGAACCCCATCCAGTACCTGGGTCTCCATTCGCTTCCGGCCAAGGTGGGGCAGGCGGGTGTCGCCAACCCCTGGCCGTGGCTTTCGGATCTGCCCGAGTCGATCTTCACCGATTTCACCGCCGATAAGCTGCGGCTCCTCTACAAGCACGAGAAGTCCCTGGCCCATGCCCTTCCGTAGGGCGGTCGCGTTGGCGGCGACCTTCGCCGCCGTAACGCTTCAAACCGGATGCATGCGAGACATCAACATGACTGACCCAGTTTTCCATTCCGCTTCGCCATCCGAGTTCCAACCGGAGCTGCAATCCATCCGGCCCGGGCTCGCCTTGGACGATTTCCACGCGGTTCCCTCGGCGAAGCAATCCTTCCAGCGTCTGCGTCTGGGGGAATCGGGTCCGGTGGAGGATTTCGTGCCCCTGGAAGGGTGGCGACTCGATTCCGACTACGACCTGGTGGCGGCCCCGGGCGCGGCGTATCTCTTCGAACTGATGGGGATGGCCCGCATCGATCCCTCCGGCCCCAAGGTCGCCAAGGACCTCCTGCTCGGGGAAGAGGTGGTCACCTTGCGTACGCCGGGTCTCTTGTGGATCGATCCCGCCGATGGATCGCTGTTGGCCTCGATGGCGCGCACGCCTTCGGTCGACCAGGCGCAGAATGCCCTGGAGATCCGCCGCTACACGCCCGACCTGCGGGCGAAGGTGGTTTCCAGTTTCCCCATCCACAAGGAATTGCTGCCGTTGGGAGATGGCTTTGCCGTGGTGCCCGATGGCCCCTTCCAAGCGGACCTTCCAGGATACCAGGTCTTCCGAGCCGATGGCTCGGCGGTGACCGGTGTCCTTCCGCGGTTGTTGGATTCCATCTGGCAGCGTGGTGCCAAGCTGGAGGGCCCTCAGGGAAGCGACTGGCGCCCGGATGGACTGTGGGTCCGTAGACTGGATGCACGTTGGGGAATCTTCTCCCATCCCGACTATCCCAACGGTCCGCCAGCGAAGACATCCATCCTGACCCTCTCCGATCCACCCCAGGCGGCGGGAATCTTCTTCCAAGCCAAGACACCCCTTCCCGAGCGCATCGAGGAACTCGTGGTGTCGCCCACCCACGACCTGTTCTTCGCCACCGTCAGGGAAGGGGAAGAATCCCTGCTTCTCTGGATGGGAGTGGTCCGGAAGGAAAAGGACCGTTACGTTCCCGCCACCTACAGGGTCCGCTCCTTCGAGAAGACCCGGAATCTGGCGATCTCGCGCGACGGATCGATCCTGGCGCTGGCCTCGCGATCCGATGCGGGGTGGAGCCTGGAGATGGCCCGCCTGGAAGACATCCTCTCCGACATCAACCGCCGCTACCCCGAGGCCAAGCTCAGCCTGGCCGCACTCGAATCCGAGGTGAAGTGATGGGAAAACCCGCCGCCAGACTCACCGACATGACTGCCCATGGAGGCACCGTGATGGGCCCTGGAGTGCCCACGGTGTTGATCGGGAAGATGCCCGCCGCCACCATGGGCGACCAGCACATCTGCCCCATGGTCACTCCCGGTGTGCCGCCCATTCCCCACGTGGGAGGCCCCATCGTTTTGGGGAGCACAGGGGTGCTGGTGGGCAAGAAGCCCGCCGCGCGATTGGGCGACATGGCCATCTGCGTGGGGCCCCCTTCCCAGATCGTGCTGGGGTGCTTCACGGTGATGATCGGCGAAGTCGGCAGCGGTTCGCAGGCCGGCAGCGCCGGTGCCGCCGCGGCCGCCTCCACCAACGCGCCCAAGGGCCCCAAGGCCATCGAGCCGGTGAAGATCAAAAGCGAATCCAAGTCGCCCACAGAAGCCTACCAGATCCAGGCCACGGTGAAGGACAAGGGGGGGCGGCCCATCATGGGCGTGCCCTACAAGATCGAGGATCCCGACGGCAACATCATTCGAGGATCCACTCCCCAGGATGGGAAGATCGTCCACGGAGGCTTTTCCAAGAAGGGATCGTTCAAGCTCACCCTCCTGGCCACCGGCGAGGTGAAGAGCTCCGCCAAGCCCATCGAGATCGGCACCGAGACCACCTTCAGCTGCAAGACCGACGCCGAAGACGGCACCGCCGGCGAGCTGTACGTGAGCCTGGTGGCCGAGGACCATTCCCGGTATTTCATGGGGACGATTCCTGTCAAAGTTTCGGGCGGCAAGGTGGAGGGCAAGTGGACCCTGGAGGAAGAGCGTTGGAAGAAGCTCTTCGAGGAACAGAGCCTTTCCTTCCACGCGGTGGAAGTGGTGGCGCAGATCGATGGCGCGCTGGGGATCTCCCCCCAGATCCCCCTGGACACGGCCTTCAAGATCGAGATGACCGACCACGAAGGCAAGGCCATGCCCAACCACACCATCGAGGTCAAGCAGCCCAACGGCCAGGTCCACAAGGTGAAGACCGATTCCTCCGGCAAGATCAAGCTCAAGGCCGGCGCGGGCGGGGCGGCCAAGTTCGGAAGCCATCCTCCCGAGGAGGATGAGGCATGAGCGGCGAAAAGAAGGACGCGGGAACCAAGGGCAAGAAGGCCCCCACCAAGCTGGAGAAGCTGGAGGCGGAGCTGGAGAGCTATTTCGCGTCGTGGGTGCGGATCGTGGAGCCCCTCAATCCTTTCCGGATCGCTCCGGCGGTGGCCAAGCCGGTCGAACCCGAGCCCGGCTTGTTCTCCGGCTTCAAGAAGATCAAGAAGGGGAATTCCGGCCTGGCCGTGGAGGAGCTCCGCATCCGCCTGGCGGGTTTCGGAGGGATCCTGCCGGGGACGGAATTCGACGACGCGTTGCTGGGCGCGGTCAAGCGGTTCGAGAAGGACGTGATGGGCCGGGGGCCGATCGGGCAGGTGGACATGGACTTCGCCAAGGCGCTGGACGCCTTCGCCGCCACCCATCCCATTTCGTTCACCAAGAAGCTCAAGTGCCCCTGCGGAACCTGCGGCGGTTTCGGGAAGGGGCGATGCAAGGACGAATACACCTCCAAGTACGCGGCTTCCAAGAACGAGGCCGGGCACAAGTACGAATACCCCGGCATCCACCGTTCGCTCTTGTGGGCTTGCCGCAGCCTGATCCACTACGGATCGGTGATCCACAAGGACAAGATCCGGTTCATGGCCTTTTCCAGCGGATACCGCTGCCACGACGACAACAAGTTGCACGTGGACCCCAAGACCAAGAAGCCGAGATCGTCCACCAACCACATGGGCAAGGCTGTGGACCTCAATTTCGAGAGCAAGGTCGGCGACAAATGGGTGCGCGACCCCGCCAAGTCCCAGACCGCCACCGATGCCGACGCCATGCGCCAGATCGCGCAAGACAAGCTGGGCGCCCAGGTGAGCTGGAACTCCACCGACAAATTCGCGCTCGAGCCCGGTGGCAAGGGCGCGGGCCACGCCCCCACCTGGGTGCACATGGACGTGCGCACCTGGAACCGCGACGCGTTGGACGACCGGTATTTCGTGCAGAACCTGGTCGATCTGGACGGCACACCCATGGCGACGCTTTTGGTGCGTCCGGGGAGTTTCGAATGAGCAAGAAGTCCACCACCCAGAAGAAGCCCAAGGTGATCTCCGGAGTTCCGGAAAAGGTCACGCACGTCCCGCCCCTGACCATCAAGAAGCTGGCCGACAAGCTCGTGGAGATCGAGAAGAAGGAAGGCTACCAGATGGCCCTGGTGGCGGTGGAATGCCTGAACTACCAGGAGGTCTGCAAGCTGGCCTGCGAAAAAGGCAAGGACAACGATCCCCACCTGATGCCCAGCCGGTTCATGATCCTGTATGGCGCCACGGACGAAGGCCTGAAGAAGAAAAAGAACCTCGACAAATTCCCGCACGAACTCCACGACGACATCGACGAGGACATGTCCGTGGAGCGCCTGCGCTACTACCTGGGCCTGATGGGCTACTACCAGGGCCCCTGGCGCCACCTGGAAGAAGACCAGGACGAGGACGACGACCCCGACACCGACGAACACGACATCTCCGCGACCCTGCAGGGAGATTTGTTCGGGGCGCTGTGCAACTACATCCAGGAGGCGCAGGAGCCGTTCTTGAAGGAAGTGCCGGGCGGGACGTACACGGCTGGGGTGGATGAATCCTTCTCCGAACTGGCTGGACGTTACGGAATCCGGAATTGGCGGATCCTTTGGGAGATGAACAAGGGAGCCACAGGTGTCACCTGCGATGTGATCAAGGAAGGGGCGGAGCTCAAGCTTCCGGACTCCACGAAGATTTCCATCCGGGACTGGATGACCAAGAACAAATGGGATGACCAGTATTTGGCGGACAAGGGCTACCAGTATCCCGCGAAAGTCCTGAGCTACACCTTGATGGACATCGAAGGAGAGGTGCTGAAGTTCGAAGGGTCCAGGGTGTTCCAGATCTACCTGAAACATCCACGGATGGAATTGCTGGTCGAGGCTCAGGTCAAGACCGGAGATGAAATCGACTTCTTGATTCCGGATACTCCGGACCTAGGGGTGTGGCTGGAAGGCGAGAATCTCATGTTTTCCGAGGAAGTGGATTGCCGTTTCGAAGATTATGTCGCGCAATTCGATCCCAGGCTGGAGCAGCAACAAGCCATGAAGCCTAAAGATCCGGAAGTTGTGGTGGATGATCTATATGGACCACCAAGCGAAGATGATGACGATTGGTTCCATCTTCCGGATTTCAAGCTTCCGAGCTTTGATCTTCCAAAGCTTGCCTCGATTGATTTGCCCAATTTCCAGCGCCCGGATATTCCCAAAATTCCGGATGTGCCTTCCATTCCAAGCGCACCCAGCGTGCCAAAACTTCCTGAGGGACCCAAAGTCCCCAAAAAATTGTTTTAAGAGAAGCAGGAGTTAGAAATGGTTTCCCGAACCCGTAAGAAAAGTGTTGAGGGGCAATCTAAAGCTCTCAAGCCAATTAAAGGCAGCTGGAAATCGATGTATATCGGGTGGGGTTGCGCAGATCCAGACGCATATGAAAATGGTGCCCCTCTGGTGCTGCCATTGCCATTTATTAATTTCTCGACCGAAAATGAATTCACGGCAAGTCATGCGCTGACGGATTATAATGTTGAAAAAACAGAAAAGCCAGAAAAAAGAAAGCTGAATGTCGAATACGAGAGAAGCTGGTTTGAAAGGGTGTTGAAGGAAAAGAATTTCGCCAAGCTGGAAAAAGAGAGGCTCGTACAGCTGGCAATTGCAAATGACCAAGCTTCAGAAGAAATTAGCGAATCCCATAAAGATCCTGTAGGAATTGTTGTTTCGGAGATTTCACAGTGGGTGTGCATCCGAGTCGACAGAGAAGCATCTGATCTGCCAGCGAAAATCCAACTATGGGGGTTCTTGCAGCCAAGAGGGTTTAATGGAGAGACTCCTATGAGCCTTTCCGCATACAACCCTTTTTCCGGCTCTGCTGTTCAAAGCGATGAAGAAGATCATTTGAGCACATCCATCTCAGATAGGCAAAGATCTGGCTGGGGAGAATATGAAATTGATTGTGAAAAGAGAACAGCCAAGCGATGGAGCTACCTGCCAGATGGGAGCCAGAAAGTCGAAGAAGTTCCCCCAGGAGATGTGGTATTCTATCACCGATGGCGATTTGATGAAATGGAAATCAATGGAAAGAAGGAAAGAGTAAAAGATGAATTTTTGGGGGATGTAGTTAAAATAAAAATTGCTATTCGTAACGAGCTAACCGCAGGTGATAGGAAAGCAATCAAGGAACAGAAAGCGCAGAGAGTAAAGGCGTTCAAAGAAGCCAATCCGAATGCGGAGTTCAGGGAGGAGGATGTACCCCAGAGCCCGGAAAATGTGGTTGAGGTAGGATGCTGGTTAAAAGTGTGGGCTCGAAATGCGAGGATAGAATGGGATGGTGAGCCGAAAGATGATCGAACCGATTGGATTGTGCAATCCATGGATAGTGTCGACGTGGGAGTTGGGATTGAAGTCACACAAAACGGAAACCTAGACGTTAAGTCTCCATTTCCGTGGAGAAATCACGGATTTCTCCGTGGCCGAATTGTTGATGGAAGGAATGTCAAAGCCAAAAAAATCCCAAAACCTTCTGAGCTGGTTCCTCTGTATGCCGCCTTGGTTACTCCAGAAGGGAGTAAACACCTGAATGACCTATGTGAATATTTCAAGGCGCCCAAAGAGCCGGACAAAGCCGCCCTAAAAATGCTTGCATCGGGTGCGGTTGGTTTTCTTGGGAACTCCCTGATTGCCTTAATTGTCTTTTATTCAGTCAAAGATTACTTGAAAAAAATGAATTTGGAGGTGCCTGATAGCACCACCACTCAGGCGATATTTGAGGAGGAGAAAAAAGAGAAGATAAAGGCAAGAATAAAATTTATCCAAGCGCTATTGCGATTCTTCGATGCCCCGAATAAATTGGCGGCATTTGGGGTTTCTGGTTTTCGCGCGACAACGATGGATGGCTTGAAAGCTGAAGCTAAAAATCGGCCAGGATTGTTTAATCTGTATTCAACTGTTTTTGGTACGCAATTGGATATGGCGCTTTGTTTGCATCCGGAATTGCTGAATGATCTAGTAAATGATAGCCTTCAAGCGAGAAGTGAAGCGCTAACCAGTTTCTTGGGAAACCAAGGGGCTTCGCAAACTGCGGCGACTCGATTGGGGCCAATTGATGCGCTTGCAAAGAATTTGAAGGAACTTCAGCTCAAGAGCGATTTCAAATGGGGGCAAATTGATATTGATCTGAATTTGGTTGGCTATTCGAAAACGGAGTATTTTCCAAAGCCATTTGGCCTCCTTCTTGCGCCTTTTGGTGTGCCTGTTGGATTCCTTTCGCTCAAGGTTTCCAGGTCTGCAGGGTTGGATTTTAACTTCCAAGTCTTGTGGGGTGATACGTCTTTTGGAATGGGGTTTGGACTAACACTTGCAGATAACTCCGGATTGAAAGTAGGAGTGGAGCTCTGTGCGCTTTGGGCAATTCTCGCTCGTCCAGACTACATCCCACCGGCCCCAGGGAATACCGGCCAGAGAATTCGCCCTGGACACAACCGCGCAACGGCAGCCCAGGAAGTCAACCGGATTGAAAACAGGAGTCAGAGCGGTCAGACCGCATCCTCTCAAGAGGTCCAGGAAACGCTGCTGCTTAAACTCATCCAGAATCTTCAAGGGGCGATGAATGCGAGTGTTTCTGTAGACCTTGGACTTTCGGCAGCTGGCCATATTGGATGGAGATTTCAATACGATCGGGTAAAACACGAAACCTCGTTCAAGTTGGAAGCCTTGGAGTCCAAAGATCCGACCGAAACAAGGGATCTGAAGCTGACACTGGATGCAGGAGTTACGATTGAAATCAAACTTGGATTTTTAACTTGGAGTTGGAAAATCGCCTCCATTGAGTTAGCACGATTGACGCCCGAGGAATTTACGGTTCCATTGAAAGCAAGATTGGTTAACAAAGAGGTTGATTTTGGGCCTGCATACACCTACAAACTGGTCGAAAATGTAGGGAATATCATCTATCTAGCTGGAGGCACGGAGGACAATGACTTTTATAGAGTTGCTGGCCCAGCGGGCCCAGAAGGCATTTTTGGACGGGTTGCCTCTGCTGCTTTGAAGCCTAGGCTCAATCATCAAAATTTATGCTTTGGTGAAAGCAAGAAAATCTATTTGCAGTTTGGCAGCAAAGAGATGCCCAAAATCGGTTTCAATCTAAAGCATTCGGATGGGTTGGCGGAACCACCAAGCAGTCTTCCCAATTTTAACCCAGATCCGTTTGTAAGCGAAGCTAAGGCGGAATTCGTTTTTGGAACAAAAGCCGACGGAAAGCCTTCCAAAACATTGGAGTACACCTTCAAAATTTCTTCCGAGAAGCTGGGGACCGATTATTTAGCCGCTAGTTTTGAATTGCAGCAAACTCCTAAAGAATCGAGTTTCCAGTCACGATGCTTTGCACATAGTGTAGCATCAAACGAGTATGTTCCTGTGATGCCCGAGGCATTCCTTCTATCCAAAGCGAGGCAGCTGAAGAAAGATTTGCTGTTGTTCCGCCGCCCTCGATTGCTCGAGGTTGAGGCTGGTTTTGGGTATATTGAAGGTTTCGGACGTGCGTTGAGCGCGAAAGTGAAAATTCAGAATTTCGATGAGGCCGGGATTTGGGTTAGGTTGCAACTGCGACCAAGGGGTTTCAATGGCCCATTTGTCAAGACAGGGACGCAATTTTGGAGCTTTCTCAAATTTTACGAGCCCACGTTGATCGATCATGTCTCAGGCGGTGAGCTCAGGATAAAAATGGCAGATTACCCAATTCGGGTGGGTGATCAATTTTCTTTTGATCTTGCCTTTTTTCCTGATGATGGCTGCATTTTAAAAAAGGCGGATTTCGAAAGGCCAATTTTCACAGCATAAGCTAGCATTTGTCAGCTGGGAGATTCTGCCAAAACCAAAGGCTTTGGTTCATCCTTTTTTGCTTCCTTGGTTAGTATCAGAATGAATTTTCATTTGTAAAGCCGAAAACGATCTCCATTATCCAAGAGGTAGCAGAGGCCTATTTTGCGAAATTTTCAAAGCTATTGATGGAGTAGTTATAAAAACCTTTTCTTCCATCTAATTTGATATTCCCGTTGTAATGACGCTTACTTCCCAACGGAATCCATCTTCTGTTTTGATCTTCCAAATTTCGGCGATTTTTCCAGAAACAAAGACATTTTCAGGTGCGAAATTACAAATTGTCTTTGTCGGAAAGTCAACTTCCCAGCCAGCAAGTTTCTTGGATTGATTTGAACATGCTTGGTCCTGTAAATTTGAGCAAACATCAAAATTAACCTCAAGAGGATCGGTGTTGTACACCTCTTCATGAGGAAGGTATCGAACCCACTGGCGGTTTCCGCGGTCCCATCTTGGCGGCATATTGATCCAAGTGGTTAAAATGACCTTCTGGTCTAAAGTCTTAAAACCAAATCCACATTTATTCCTGGAGCTGTAATCATCGTTGATTGGAACGGGCACACCTGGTACCAAATCTTTGAAAGTGTATTCTTTTCCAAGGTATTTTTTTTCGGCGCTGTCGATGTCGGTTTCGGAGGCGATGACACTCAGCGGAATCGCTTCCTTCTTGTTGACGTGCCCAAACGTCTTGCCTTTGGCTTTTGGGCCATCCCCGCACGAGACAAGTGGGGTTGATAGCGTGAA
>Ga0209098_1003365_pt1 | contig 13336 bp, 7 predicted proteins | sample AD_JPNHW1_MetaG_FD_184429 | JGI IMG/M metagenome (GOLD analysis project Ga0209098, IMG submission 184429) | Active sludge microbial communities of municipal wastewater-treating anaerobic digesters from Japan - AD_JPNHW1_MetaG (SPAdes) (version 2) | ecosystem: Engineered > Bioreactor > Anaerobic >... | reverse complement strand
CTGGTCCAGGGTGGAGTCGTCGGAGAGGTCGGCCAGCGCCCGCAGCGATTGCGACCACACGCCCAGGGCCGGGCCGGAAAACAACTGGCGCTCCAGGCGAAAGCCCTTGGCGAGCCCCACGCCTCCGCCGCGCCCGGGGCTGGAAACCACGGGAAAGCCCGCGGCGTCCAGCAGGGCCAGATCGCGGTAGATGGTGCGTTCGCTCACGCAAAAGCGCCCGGCCAGCGCGGGCACGGTGGCGCTGCGCCGGTACAGGAGCGTCATGACCAGAGCCATGAGCCGTTCCATGTGCGTGGCGGAGGCAGGTTCGGAGGCGGTCACGATCCCGCGACGGCGAGGCAGGATCTCCGGCAAGTGGTCGGCTTTGGACACGGCGAGTCTCCTTGCTGCCCAATATAAGGGGTGGCCGACTTGGCATTCCCTGGGGAGCGGATGTATATATCGTATATGAAACGTATACGGAGCATTTCATGGGCATCGTGAACATCGACGACGAGCTGCACGACCAGATCCGCAAGGCGAGCACGGTCTCGTGCCGGTCCATCAACGCGCAGGCGGCCTTCTGGATCAAGATCGGGATGCTCTGCGAGATGGATCCCACGGCGAACTTCAACGAGATCGTCTCGCGGGAGATGCGCCTGGCGGGGGTGGAGCCGCGGGCGGTGAAGGTGGCGGCGGCTTGATCAAGTCGCCGGAGGAGATCGAGGCGATGGCTCGTTCGGGGAGCCTCCTGGCCCGGGTGTTCACGCTCCTGGACGGACTCGAGCTCCAGGGCATGACCACGCTGGAAGTCGACGGGATCGTGGAACGGTTCATCGTCCGGGAGCTGGGAGCCCGTCCCGCCAGCAAGGGCCAGTATGGGTACGGATTCTGTCTGAACGCGTCGATCAACGACGTGGTCTGCCACGGGGTTCCGTCGCTCCTCCAGAGGTTGGATTCCGGCGACATCGTCAATTTCGACATCACCCTGGAGAAGGACGGCTGGATCGCCGATGCCAGTCGGACCTACCTGGTTGGCGCGGTCCGGCCGGAGGCCGTGCGTCTAGTCAATATCTGTCAAGAGTCGCTCTGGAAGGGGATCGGCGCCGTGCGTCCCGGCGCCCGGCTGGGCGACGTGGGGCATGCCGTGGAAAGCCACGCCCGGCGTCACGGATGTTCCGTGGTCCGCGAATACTGCGGGCACGGGATCGGACGGTCGATGCACGAGCCACCCCAGGTGCTGCACTGGGGCCGACCGGGGACCGGCCTGGTTCTGGAGGAGGGGATGGTCTTCACGATCGAACCCATGATCAACCAGGGTGGCCGCGAGATCCGCCGGGATCCGGATGGCTGGACCATCCGCACGCGCGACGGGAAATTGTCCGCCCAGTTCGAGCACACCGTGGCCGTGACCTCCGGCGGCGCCAGGGTCCTGACCCTCCCCGCCTAGGAAGGGGTGGATTCCCGCCCTTCCCCCAATCCACATCCGGATGGCGCCCAGATGCCCAACACGATCCATTTTCAGATCACTGGGTGAGAACGCCGGGCCGCGCCCGAGTTTCATTCCTCCGTTCCACCCCGGAGAGACCATGCACACCACATGAATCTCCGGGGAGCACGAACATGAAAAGAGTCGAATCGCACGAGGATGTCCTTCCTGCCGAATTGCGGGGCATGATCGCAACCAGTCGCAGCCAATTGGCATCGATGGTCAACAGCGAGCTGACGCGACTGCACTGGTCGGTGGGAGAGCGCTTGCGGCGGGAAGTGTTGAAGGATGCACGGGCCGTGTACGGGGCGAAGATCGTGGAAAGGCAAGGAGAAAGGCTCTCCGCGGAGTTCGGGGTGGGGGTTCGAGACAAAGAATCTCCGCCGAATGATCCAGTTCAGCGAGGCCTTCCCTGATGGTCAGATTGTCGCGACACTGTCGCGACAATTGAATTGGAGCCAGTTTGTCTGCTTGATCCCTCTGGAAACTTTCGGCACAGGCGATGGAAGCGGCGGAGCCCGGGGAGCTATTTTCTGACCGTTCCTTTTCCGCCAAGGACCAGCGCGACGCGGTCCGCTTGGCTTCCAAATGTCCGATCCTCGCCGGAGAAAACACGAGCATGGAAGTACGTGAATTGGCCGATCCGTGATGAGCCGCATCGCTTCCCTCCGCCACAGTCCATGGCTGGCCTCGCGCGTCATCCTGGTCTTTCTTCTTGGCCTGGTCGCCATGTGGTTCGCGATGACGGAAATCGTCTACCAGGCGAAGGTCAGCGACATCGCACCGCGGATCACTCCACCGCCTGCGGGGACGCTGCCTGGGGTGGTTCGGAAGATCGCCTGGACGGCCATGCGGGAAACCGGCGACATCCGGATGCGGCGATTATCGCTGGGGTGGTTTCCCCTGCAAATTGTCGGACCGATGTGGTCTGGAACGCGGGGTTCCCGCAAGTGGCAGGTCGCGGGATCCTCGATCGCAAGCGTTGCGGCAAGGAATTCCCTCCAGCCGGACAGCCTTTCCCTCCGAAGGACTCTCCACTACCAGGAAGAATGGCTCCTGGCTACCATTTGGATCACCCGCCACTGGACCGTCGACCAAGCCTTGATGGCTACCGTGGGGAAGGGTTGGTACGGGTGCGGCATCCACGATCTGGACACGGCGAGCCGGACCTATCTGGGACGTCCTGCGGATTCGTTGAGCGTTTCAGAAGCGGTGGTCATGATGTCCATCTTGCGCAATCCCGGCTACAGCCTCCAGGATAGCGCCCATCTTGCCAGCCAATTCGCGAGACTCCAGGCGGAGGTGGTGGAAGCCTACCCCGAGCTGGCTTCCCGGATGGGACCTCCGCCCCGTCTGGTACCCCACGTGTGCCCCGATCCCAGGTAAGTCCTGCGCCCCTGATGGATCCAGCCACGAAAAAGGCCGCCTCCCGGGTGAAGAGGCGGCCTCGGATCGCGGTCCTTCGGGACGGCGATATCAGGGAGCGGTGACGATCCTGCGGGAGCGGCCCGATTCCACGATCCACAGACCGCGGGCGGGCAGGGTGAAGGAGGCGGTACCCGCCACCACGGGGGCCGTGCGCGACAGGCGACCCTGCGCATCCAGGAGGCGGACGGTGCTGCCGGAAAGCCCGGAAAGGGACAGGGAACGTCCGGAAAGCAGGGCGCGTGGCGCGGTCGTCGCGGGCTTGGCGCCCACGCCGGCTTGGAGGATCATGCCGGGGGATCCCCAGGCCTTGAAGTTGCCGGACATGTGCAGCAGGGCCAGCATGTACACCATGCCGTTGTAGTAGCGGTACTGGCCGGCGGGCGTGGGCTGATCGAAGGCCGCGCGCACGAAGGCCCAGTTGGCGGTGTCGCGGGAAGCGAGCACGGCCGCGGCGTTCGATCCCACCTGGCTTTCGCCGGGGCTCCAACCGTCGGGAGCGCAGGCCAGACCGGTGATGGAATAGACCTGGTTGTACTTGAGGGTGGCGCCGCCCTTGCTCCGCAGGAAGGCGAGGAACTTGTCGGTTTCCGTCCAGGTGTTGGTGTCGGAGTGGAACCAGTTCCACCACACGCCGATGTTCATGGGGGTGCGGTGGGCGTCGGCGCCGTAGGTGGTGTCGTAGCGGAAGGCGCGCTGGGCGTTGGAGCCGGAATCCGTCACCTGGGCGCTGGGGTAGTTCACCAGGGTGCCGGCGAAGGTGGAGTAGTTGGGCATGATGCCGTACGGGGAGTTCTTGGAGGCGCGCAGGAAGAAGGCCGCCGACGTGTCCGCCATGGCGTTCCACAGCGCGTTGTCGTGGCTGGCGAAGGCGCCCCAGAGCTTGTAGAAGGCCGGCAGGTGGTAGGACGGATCGGTGAAGGGATTGTTGCCGGCCGGCGAGAACACGACCTGCTTGGAGGTCGGATCCACGAGGGGCCCCAGCGACGAGCGCGAGGTCACCATGTAGGTGAGGATGCTGTCGGCCTGCTGCTTGTAGTTGAGCATGTCGCCGTCGGTGGCCGAGCTGCCCCAGCGCTTGTCGGCCAGGAACAGGGCCGTCGCGAAGTACTCCTCGCCATCGGGAGCCGGGTTCACGTCGGAGGGGGTGAAGGGCGACTTGGAGCTCACCTTCCAGGCGAAGTAGCCCTTGTTGTCGCCGGACTTCTGCTGCATGTGGAGCTTGGCGAACTTCCACAGCTTGTCGAACACGTCCTTGCGGTTCATCTGCACCGCGATGGTCATGCCGTAGCTCTGGCCTTCGGTGAGCACGTAGTCGGTGGCGTCGATGAACGCCTTGGTGGTGTCGCCGGGCACGATCCGGTACAGCCGCTGCGTGGCGCTGTCGCCGAAGAACAGCTGGTTGAAGGTGCCGGCCACCTTCTCGTCGGATTTGGCCTGCGAGTAGCCGTACTCGGTGAACAGGTTGCGGTAGACGCCGGTCTCCCAGGCGGGTTTGGCGGCGAAGGCGATGGAGGCGGGCCCCTTGGAGGGACCGATGTCCTCCAGCACGAAATCGTCGAAGTCGTAGGTGCCGGCGTCGGTGCCCAGCGACACCAGCATCACCAGGGAATTGGACACGACGTCGCCGGTGGAGGCCTGCGCCTGGCCTTGGGTCCAGGTCTTGGCCACGGTCAGATTCTGGTAGTCGGTGGATGCCATCTTCACCTGGAAGGCGCCGTAGTAGGTGCTGGCCAGGCTGGACTTCACCCAGTAGGTGAGCTTGTAGGAGCGGTTGGGCTGGAGGACCACGTTGTCGGAGGGGACCTTCAGCTGGATGTACCAGTTGTTGGAGGATCCTTGGGCGGTGGCGACCACCACCCGGGCGCCGTAGGAACCCGAGTGGGCCGCTTGGGCGGAATGGAAGGAGGCGGTGGCCGCGCCATCGGCGTCAGCGCTGTTGATCGAGAGCGCCCAACCCGTGGTGTCGGTCTCGAAATCCCCGTTGGGGAGTAGGTTCTGGGCATTGGCGGAAACGGCCAGAAGGCTCGCCGCCGCGGTCAGGAATGTGGTACGAATCTGCATCCGTGGATCTCCGGTCTTTGTTGAAACGACAACGCCCCAAGGTAACCCCTGGGGCGTCGCACAGGAAAGCCAGTCGGCAAAATGGTGGTGACTGGAAATCACCACTACGAGGTCCATCCCCCGTCCCGACGGACGGGGGGCGGGCGTCACCAGTCGTACTGGGGCAGGAATTTCAGATCCGGTGGCGGAATCGGTGTGAAGGGATTGCGCCACCCCAGCGTGTATACTTGGTGGACCATCTGGCGACGGCCTTCGAACATCTTCCAAGCGATCACCCGGAACAGGTAGACTCCGGACGAGACCATCGCTCCGTTGCTTCCCTTGCCGTTCCAGGCGACCCACACCTGGATGTCTCCGCGGATGGTGGTGGGGAGCAGGCCCTTGCGGACCATCTCCTGGACCGGGGTAAGATCGATCTTGGTCACGGCCACCCCGGAGTTGTCGTACACGTAGACCACCGCGTCGTCCAGATCCTTGTTGGTCTTCAGGAGCAGTCCGGCATAGTGGCTGGCGTCCTGCAGCGGCGCGGAGCCATCCGGGGACCGCCAGGAGTCCGAGGAGGTGGCCCGCACGAACACCGAAAGAGGGGGCTCGTTGGGGGGGAGCTGCCAGCCGGAGTAGTTGGCGATGGCGGGCCAGGGCTGCACCTGGAGCTTCAGGCGGGTAGGCCCGATCTCCAGGGGACTCCACAAAGCCTTCTCTCCCGGAGCGTTGCCCAACCCGTCGGCGATGCCGCCGCCGCGGGCGATGCGCAGCGAATCCTTGGCGGTGGCGGGGAACGTGGAGTCCACGTAGAGTTCCACCACGGTGTCGTTGATGAACAACTGCGACCTGCGCGGCAGGGAATCGCCGGACTGGCCCTTGGAGGGTTGGCCCCATCGCAGCCAGGCCCCCGCGTCGGCGGCCGTGATCGGTTCGGACAGGAAGGCGCGCACGGTGTCCAGGGTGACGTCGGTCCGCGAAAAGCGCAGTTGCGCCTTCAGGATCACGGGCACCACACGGTCCAGCTCGTCGAAGGCGCCCGTCAGGGTGTCGGCCCAGCGGGTGGTCCACATGGTACCCAGGCCTTGGCAGCCGGGATTGGCGCAGGAGGTGGCTCCGAAGGCCCAAGGCTCGATGGAGAACACCTGCACCCGCCCGTCCGAATCGGAGCTTGCGGGGACGGGGCCCACGGTGCGGACCTGGAGATTGCCGTCGCGATCCGGCCAGCGGAAGGTGTAGGCGTCCACCACCCGCGGCGCGATGGAGAAGTGCAAGGTGGCGTGGTCGGCGCGACCATCGGCGTCGTCGTCGGTGACCACCGCCAAGGTCGGCAGCTGGTCCAGCCCCTCCACCACCACCGTGGGGGAAACACCGCCCACCATGGAGCCGTTGGCGTCGCGGGCCTGGCCGGATGCCGCCAGTCGCACGCTGTCGCCGGGACGCACGATCCGGTCCACGCTGTCGCGTCCGATCGCCATCCTCAGCTGGTTGCGGACCGGATCCCATTGCGCGGAGGGTGCCCGCACCATGCTGGCCAGCGGGAAGGTCCGCTGCACCAGGTCCACATCGGGACCCAGGAGCGTCGCGTCGAGCGGCTCGGAAACCGTCACCACCAGGGTGTCCAGGCCAGGGCCCCGCCGCAACTGGGCGCGCAGCGCGATGGGCGCGATGCGTTCCCGGATGGGGAAGGTCTGGTTGGGGCGTCCGGCGGACCAGACGAAGCCGCCTTGGGGGACGGATCCGTTCCACCCGGTGGTGCGGGGGTTCTGCGCGGTGGCGAAATCCCACTGGAGGGAGAGCGAATCGGCCGACACGGTGAGGTTCGCGATCGACAGGTCCAGGAGCGTCGAGCCGTTGGGCCAAGGCAGGGCGAAGATGTTGGTCGGCGACCAGGGCAGCGGCAGATGGACGGTGGCGCGGTCGAGGCCGCCGTCGCCGTCGGTGTCCAGGTAGACGGCGGAATCCGGAGCCGGCGAACGCCAGGTGAGAGGCGTGGCATCCACCGAGGCCCACAGGGAGTCGACCGAAAGATGGAGCAGGGATGCGTCCACCGGGATGTCGGCGCGAAGCCAGAGGCGTGCGCGTCCGTTGGTCAGCAGAAAGACCGATCCCGCGGTTCCCGTGGTGTCGAAGACCGTCACGGCGGGATCCAGCGGCGTGGCGGTCAGGCTCGCCGAGAACGATGCCGGGCCGCGCATCCCCCAGAGCTCGACATCCATGGGAACGGTTCCGCGCAGGATGGTGTCGGCGGCGAAGGCATCGGTGGGCATGCCCGTGGCATCCACGAAACGCAGACGGTACGGGCGGAAGGAGACGGGCGCGATGGTGCCGCCGGCCGCCAGGCCTTCCGACCACAGCCGCAGCGCGTGGCCCTGGATGGGAGCGGCGCCGTACACCCGGAAGGAGGCGCGACCGGCCGCGATCTGGATGGAGTCCAGCGGAACTCCCGCGTCGGACAGAATCCGGATCTGGGGCGGCAGTTGGTCGGGAGACATCGAACCGTAGCAGGTGGCGCAAAGGCCGTTCTTGTTCCAGACCTCCACCCGGAGGAGCGTGTCGGTGAGGACGTCGCGGTCGATCGAGGCGCTGTCGACCAGGTTGCCGGACGGATCCAGGTACCGCAGGTGGTAGCCCACCACGCCCACCAGGAAGGAAAGCGAGTCGGACAGGCCCAACGCCCGCAGCACGACGCGCCCCTGGGCGGAGAGCCCGATTCCCGTGGTCTGCACGAGCGCCGATCCGGACACCAGGTCCGAGGGGCCGGAAGGAGGAAGGGTCTGGACGGCCAGGTTGGGTGGGAAGGAGATCAGGAGGGGATTGTCCTGGCGCAGGAGCGAGTCGCCCACGAACAGGCCCACCCGGAGGGTGTCGGAGGTGCCCAGGTCGATGGTCCGGAAGGGAAGGGTGTCGAAAGGCATGCCCGCGGCGTCGATGAATCGAAGGCGTGGGGGCGGGCGGCGCAGGTAGGCGGTGTCGCGGGCCTTGAGGTATGCTCCGAACACCGTGTCGATGGGCTCCTGTCGTTGCGGGCCCATCTGCAGGATGGCGTCCCAGGGCACGATCGTGGTGCCCTGCTGGAAGGGAACGTGGGCGGTGAAGCTGCCGGATGCGTCGCGGGGGAGCGCCACCACCACGGAGTCGCCGCGCCCGTGGAAGATCGTGGCCACGACGGTGTCGGCCAGGACGTTGGAATCGATCACCGTGGCCTGGATCCACCCTGTCCGTCCTTCGGAGGTGTCCGGCGAGAGGAAGATCCCAGCCAGGGAGGGGCGCCGCACCGGGAGGATGGCGCTGGCCACGTCCCGCTTGTCGCGGGGTGTGATGTACATGGCGCGGACGGTGTCCCAACCCGTGCCGGTCTGCACGATGGCGTCGGCGGGATCCACCTTGGCTCCGCTCCAGGTGCGGATGTCCGCCAATTGGGCGCGCGCGGAAGCGGGCGCGGCGCCAAGCGTCGGCGCGAGGAATCCCGCGTCCTTGGAGAGATCGGTGGCCCACCAGATGGGGGCGATCATCTGGCGGTCGTAGCGGAAGTCCACCAGGAATTTCAACTCGGTGTCGCCGACGTCCGCGAAGAGGCGCGCAGTGTCGCGGGCGGGTCGGATGCGCAGGCGCGTGGGCTCGAAGCACCTGGCCATCACCACGGAGTCCGGTCCGTTGGGCACCACCTGCGGGGCCGAATCGCTGACCACCACCGTCCAGTTGGCGGAGACCACCGAGTCCCTTCCCTGCAGATGGATCACGTTGCGCAGTTCGATCGCGTTGGCGCCGGGCTCCAGACCCACCAGGGAATCCAGGTTGAACCGCCAGCCGTTGCCTTCGCGGGTGCTGGCCACGCCCACCGAAATCTGTCCGTTGGTCCGGTTGGTCACGCGCAGCGAATCCGGGGTGCCGCGGGAGACCACCGATCCCAGGATGTATTCCATGGCGCGCGCGAGGCTGTCACGGTCCAGGGGCGGGATCAGGAAATAGCGGCCGCCGGTGAGGCGGGCCAGCGAGTCCAGCACGTTTCCCGCCTGGGCTGTGCTGGAAAGCATGATCCCGAAGACGGGAGGCGCGCTGTCGGCGGCCACGGTCCACGATCCTCCGGTGGGATCCTGGATGGTGGGATGGCTGCCCAGGGCGGCGACGATTCCCGCGAGGTTGTCCTGCGGGGCGCCGTCGGAGACCATGATGATCGCCTTGCGCTGGTTGACGGAAGCTGTCCGGGTGCCTCCGGGGCCGGTGGCGCCCTGCAGCAGCGTCCGCGCCCAGCCCAGGGGGTTGGCGTAGTTGGTGCCGTTGATCCTTTCCAGTTGGATGCTGTTGACCAGGGAGTCGCGCTGGAACAGGTCGCCCAGGTTGGCGAGATCCGAGGCGTGGTAGCTGCCGCCGAAGGAGATCCACGCCGCCTGGGAAATGGGGCTGGCCTGGGCGTGCTGGAGCATGGCGGATCTGAGGGTCTTCACGCGCACGGTGTACGGATCGCCGGAGGGCGTGCATCGGGCCAGGGCGGAGTCGCGCATGCTTGCGGGAATCACCCGGAAGGCGGTGCCGCCGATGTTCACCGAGGGCGCGGCGGCCGGATAGGTGGTGCGGTTGACGGTCCAGTTCTGGCAGTTGGAGAAGTGCAGGGAGTCCGTCCCGTCGGCCAGGATCACGTTGCCGTCCATGCTGGAGGACTGGTCGACGATGTACACGATGTCGGTTCCCGGAACCTCGACCTTTCCTGTGCCGCAGAGGATCAGTCCGTCCGACGAGATCCGCGTGGTGGCCAGCGGCGTGCGGAGGGTCTGGCCGTCCAGGGAGCCCACGTTCAGGCATCCTTCGCCGTCGGGGAGGTTTCCGGACATCAGATCGCAACGCGCACCCGGGTCCAGCTTGTGCTTGGGAGGTTCGGGCGCCAGCAGGCTGAAGGGAAGGTCGCGGAACTTGGCGGTGTCGCGTGCGCTGCGCACCCGCACCACGTAGTGGCCGTAGGGAAGGCCGGTGATGGCCGAGGTGTCCAGGACCGTCTGCCAGCCGCTGTCGGAAACGCGGATGCCTCCGAAGCTCACGCCCACGGGAAGCCGGGTCCAGGTGGTCCCGTTGGTTCCGATCAGGAACACCTGGCCGGGGGCCGGGGATTCGATCTTCTGCGCCTGGCATCCGCGCCCGATGGTTTGCGCCGACCAGATCTGCACCACGAAATTCCTTCCGGCCAGCGAATCCTGGAAACGCAAGGCCAGATCGGTGCGCAGGTTCATGGATGTGGTGATGCGGAAGCTGGATCCGGTGGGACGACGTTCGCAGAAGAAGAAGTCCCAAGGGTAGGTCTGGCCCGCGACCAGTCCCATGGTGTCCAGGGAAAGGACGCTGGAGGCCGGTCCGTGGATGCCTCCCAGGTCCATCCTGAGCTTGCCGTCGATGAAGTAGAACAGGTCGTCGTCGCCGCGGAAATCCAGGACCTGCCCTGGCTTGTATTCGAACTCGCCATGGCTTTCCATGCAGAATGCGTAGTTGTGGGCGTAGGTGTTTCCCGCCACGTTCAGCGAATTGAAGGGATTGGGAGTGCCGTCGGGTAAGGTCAGGAAGTCGTCCACCGGGAAGAATTCCGGTTGATCCACCCGGTAGGTTCCCGAGGTGGTGTCCATGGTCAGGAGGATGTCCCGGCAGGTGGCGGCGTTGGCCCCGGCGGAATCGCGGAACCAGCTGCGGATCAGGTTGTTGTTGGCGAGGTTGGCTTTCAGGACGGGTTTGCGGAAGGAATCCAACGTATCCTGGATCATTCCCGTCACCACGCCGGAGATGGCCTGCGAGAAGTTGGGGTGGACCCCGAAGTCGTGGACGGTGGTGGCCAGGATGGCCACGTTGCAGGTGCCGGAATCGGACCGGTGCGCGGTGCCCAGCGACGAGCCTGCGGGAGCGGGGGCCGGAGCGATCCAGATGGAGTCGGAGGTGATGCCGGTCAGGGTGAAGGGCGTGGTCTTGGCAGATCCCCCCACTCCGAAGGTGGTTCCCGTGCCGGAGGACCGAAACAGGACATTGGCGGGAAGGATCGGCAGCGCCAACTCGAACCAACCGCATTGGGCCCGGGAGGGGACCATGGGATTGCCGACCGCGGATCCGTCGAAATAGGCCACGGGACGCTGCAGGGGGAACACCCCGTCCCAGGGATTGAACACCATGAGCCGGACGATCCGGGGAGCCTGGGACAGGGCTCGGGTGGTGCTTCCGAAGCCAACCAGCCAGATGGTGTCGTTCTTCGCCCGGGCGCTGTCCAGAGTCAACGTGGTCGGGGTGGCGACGGAGCCGGACGCACCCAGCCACGCGGAGGTGTCGGCGCTGCGGACGGACACCTGGAGCCGCGAGATGTGGGAGGTCGTCGTGGAATACCACCCCGGGTTGTCGGCGACGGCGGCGAAGGCCTTCCAGGCTTGCGCTTCCACCTGGATGGAGGGTGCGCGCAGGGGAAGGAGGGCTTCCCAAGGGTTGAGGAACATGATCACCGTTCTGGTGGGCACAGGTGCGACCGAAAGGACGCGGGGAACGGTGCCGGTGGGCACCACCCAGATCGTGTCGTTCCTGGCGAAGGCGGTGTCCAGGACCAGGGTGGAGGACGTGGTGGAAAGACCCGTGGATGCGAGGTAGGAGGTTCCCGTCGCGTTGCGCAGACCCACGACCAGGGAGCCGGAAAATCCGAGCGACCCGGAGTACCAGCCGCCGTTTCCGGCCACCGCGGTCATGGGTGTCCAGGGCTGGCCTGCCACCTGCAGCGATGGGGCGCGACCGGAATCGGTCTGGGTCCAGGGGCTCAAAAGCATCAAGGTGCCGCGTTTGGCGGGTGGGGCCACAACGATGGGATTGGTGAGCTTGATGGTGGGCGTGCGCGCGGCCACCGTGGTGTCGGGAACGATCCAGACCGTGTCCTGCGTGGCGAATTGCGTGTTGAGGTTCAACGAGGTGCCGTTGCCGAGACCCCCGAGTCCGTACTCGTTCCAGTTGTTGCCGGTGCTGCTGGTCGCGCGATTGAGCAAGCGGAAGTCGCCGGGGGTGTTGCTGGTGAATGTGTACGACCACCAGTTGCCGGTCACGCGCTGGAACTGGTTTGCCGCCACCTCGTCGCCGTTCCAGTTGTTGGGGTTCCCGAAGATTTGGGGGATGCCACTGGACAGGGTGGCATCGCTGGCCCATGGGTTGAGGACGATCACGGTCTTGGCGGCATGGACGACTCCCCCCACCAGAAGGAGAGAAAACAGCGATCGGAGGAGCCCGGAGGATTTGGAAAGCACAGGTGAGTCCTTTGCAGGAGCGGCGGTCAGCTCGCGACAGAATCGGAAAAACGAAATTTTCAGCCCATTGCCGGGAATGGGTGGTGCACAAGTGTTCCACCGGACACGTCCGGAGGCACGTGTCAATCTATGGAAATTCGTTTTCCTGGGTGTCCAAAGTTTTGGTTTTCGCTCCGCGAAACGGTGCATTCCCCGAGAAGTGTTGCCAAAGGAGGGGGCGACTGGTCTAGAGCCTTCGAAATCAACGACTTCAAAGGAACGACAGATCCACTGATCCTTGCGTTTTTGCGGCTGGGAGTGGTGGTGGGAGTGAGGCCCGAAGCCTTGTCTGCGCCGCAGTGTTGGCGACCACTTTCCTCGCCGGTTGTGGAGGCGACGATTCGCCGACCTCGACTCCTTCGTCTCCGTCGATGGTCAGCTCCAGTCTTCCAGAGGGATGGGCTCGTCGGCTGAACTATCCTGTCGCAGAGGGTGTGCAGGCCGATTACGCGGACTTCGCGCCACCGGTCAACGGCTTTTCGGCCAACGTGTTGGTGGTCACCACCCCTGCCAGCGGAATCTCCTCGGCCGAGGCGATGCAGATGGAAATCGCCAATACGCGGGCGACTCCGGGCATTTCCGGTTTGCAGGTCGATTCGAACTCCGCCGTCCAGGTGGGAGGGGCTTCTGGATATCGGGGGCAGTTCCGGTACAGCATGGTTCTGAACGGCACCACCTACAACGCGCTCCAACGGGAATACATGGTGGTCGCCGGAGGCAAGGACATCCAGATCATCCTGACGCGGCTTCAGGACGATTCCCTCGCCGCGGCCGCCTTCCGGGGGATCGAACCCTCGATCCGGATCGGCGCTTCGAACTGAGGTCGTGGACGGCGGTGGTGTGACCGCCCAGGTCCATTGGATGGCGAAAATTGGCTGATGTTCCGCGGAGGATCGCTACCTGGTGGTGTTTTCCGATCCCGACGGGGCATTTCCAGGTCTGTGGGGCGCTGTGCTGGCGCACATCGAGATGGGCTGGAAAAGCATCGCTCCGGCGGACATCGATCCCCTCATCGAACCCACGGGTTTCCTGCAGGTCCTGGGTTGCCGGAAAATGGTTTGTACGGGGGATGAAAGAGGGGATCGGGATGCCAGAGGTCATTCCGAGC
>Ga0209098_1003363_pt1 | contig 13339 bp, 11 predicted proteins | sample AD_JPNHW1_MetaG_FD_184429 | JGI IMG/M metagenome (GOLD analysis project Ga0209098, IMG submission 184429) | Active sludge microbial communities of municipal wastewater-treating anaerobic digesters from Japan - AD_JPNHW1_MetaG (SPAdes) (version 2) | ecosystem: Engineered > Bioreactor > Anaerobic... | reverse complement strand
ATCGTGGTCGGGATCCTTGTCATCCTCGCCATCGCAAGCGTGGCATTCCTGTACTGGAATTACATGTCGGGAACAGGAGTGGTAACGCCAACACCGACCCCCACTCCGGCCATAACTCCGACTATTGCAGAGACGACTGCTCCCACAACCGTCAAAACCACGGTTCCGGTCACGAAGACAACCGTTGCAACAGAAACGCCGGTGCAGGTTCTTATCCCTGAAAAAGGCATCTGGGTACGGGTTACCTATGCCAACACCTTCAAGGGGACCGTCGGCCTTGCCGGGAGCCAGCAGGAAGTCGGCGGTACCGGCGACCGGTTCTATTCGGTCCCGGCTTCTGTGGGGATTATCGAGGCGTCGATCCAGAAGGCCGACGGGTCCGGCGCGGAACTTCTGGTCCGGATCTACAAGGACGGGGAACTTGTAAAGAGCGGATCGACCACCTCACCCAGGGGAACGGTTGACATCCAGGCAGATCTCCGGCCAACGACAACCACTGCCACAACGAAGGCAACCACGGCGCCGGTAACGGCCGGTACAACTGCGGTGCCGCTCGCAAACACCACGGCAACCGCATAATTTTCCATAAACGTTTCAGGAAAGACGGCCGGAATCCGGTTCTTTTTTTCCGGGCATTTCGTCGCGGCAGATGATCGCGGCACAGGATCCCCCCTCAATTTTATCAATTAGCAACAGTGATGCCGTTGCCCGGCTTTTTTAAAACGGATAATCCGGCCGTGTTTTTCCAGCCGGATAGTGCCATGCGGCCGGATTCCGCCTCATATATGGCCGGGATAATATAGATCGCTTTTTTACGGATCCGTTGCAACATACTAGTTCGTACTCAGGGACCGGCCGATGATATCTGTCCTTTACGTTGACGATGAGCGGGATCTCCTCGAGATCGCACAGGTCTTTCTTGAAGAGGAAGACGGGATGAAGGTACAGACGCTGACTTCAGCAGACGATGCCCTGCACTCCCCGCAGATCGAATCCTGCGATGTGATCATCTCCGATTACCAGATGAAGGGGATGGACGGGATTGCCTTTTTAAAAGCCATCCGCGAACGATACGGCGATCTCCCGTTCATCCTCTTCACCGGCCGCGGGCGGGAAGAGGTCGTGATCGATGCAATCAACAACGGCGCGGATTTTTACCTCCAGAAGGGCGGCGACCCGATCGCGCAGTTCACCGAGCTTGCGCATAAGATCCGGCAGGCTGTCCTGCACAGGCGCACCTTCCATGCCCTCCAGGCATCGGAACAGCGCCTCTCCGATATCATCAACTTCCTCCCGGATGCAACCTTCGCCATCGATACGTCGGGCCATGTAATCGCATGGAACCTCGCCATGGAGGAGATGACCGGTATTGCCGCAGCGGATGTAACCGGAAGGGCCGAATTCCGGTACGGCATGGCGTTTTACGGGAAGAACCTGCCGATGCTTGTCGACTTTCTCCTTGATACCGGGAAGGAGATTGACAAATCCCGCTATTTTTATATCAGCAGGGCCGGAGCCTCCGCCCTCACCGCGGAGGGAGTTGTTCATCGGCCCAACGGGAAGATCCTGTACATCTGGGGAAAAGCAAGCCTCCTCTATGACAGGAACGGGGAGATTGCCGGCGCGATAGAATCCATCCGGGATATTTCGGATCGGAAACGGACCGAGCAAAGCCTGCACAATACCCTCGAACAGTACCGCACGCTCCTCGAATCCGAGCAGGACGCCGTCATCCTGATGGACTGGGATCTCTGTATCCGCTGCAACCGGAGGACGCTTGCAATGTTCGGGTACACGGACGAGAACCAGATCGTAGGCCACCATCCGTTTGCCCATGCCCCCGCCAGCCAGCCGGACGGGTGCGATTCGGAGAAGAGGATCCGGGAAATGGTGCAGGCAGCGTACTGCGGCATGCCCCGGTCCTTTGAATGGCTTTACCTGCGTGCGGACGGGACGCCGTTGTATTCCGAGGTATCCCTCAACCGGTTAATCCTTGGGGAGAAGACGTTCCTGCAGGCAATTCTCCGGGATATCTCGGATCGCAAGATCCAGGATCATATCCTCCGCACCCAGCTGGATCTCGACCTTTCCCTTCAAAAACATCCTGGTATGGAGGAGACGCTTACGTCCTGCCTTGGTGCGGCAATCGCGGTGTCCGGGCTGGATGCCGGCTGGATCAGCCTTGCCGATGAAAAGACCGGCTCGTTTAATCTTGCCGTTGCAAAGAACCTGCCGGAAGATTATACCCGGCGTGTCTCCTGCTGGCCGGCCGGTTCGCCGGATGCACAGCGGGCAATGGCCGGAACCGTGGAGTGCCTGTCGTGTTCCGTGCAGGGATCGAATCCCGCTCCGGTACCGGGACAGGCGGGACCCGGCATTATGGCAGTCTTCCCGATCCGGTCCGGTGACCGGGTGACTGCATGCATGACCCTCACCTCCGGTACCCGCGACCGGATCAGCGCGAGCGGACGTGTTGCCCTTGAAACGATTGCAGCCCGGATCGGGAGCGCGATTGGCGGGATCCGTGCCGATGAGGCCCTGCGCGAGAGCGAGAAGAAGTACCGCAGGTTACTGGAGACTGCCAACGAGGGAGTTGTTATCATGGATGCCGGGTATGGTATCCGGTTCATCAACGATAAGATCCTGGAGATGCTCGGGTATGACCGGACAGGAATGATCGGAAAACGTTTCGAGGCGTTCATTCACCAGGACGATCGGGCGGACTATACGGGCCGGATCCAGAACCGGATGGCGGGGATCCGCGAGACTTACGAAGGCAGGTGCCTTAAAAGCGACGGGGGCACCTGCTGGATGCTCGTCTCGGTGACGCCGGTCCTTGACCCGGGCGGGGAATTTTGCGGGTGTTTTGCGATGCTGACAGACATCACCGAACGAAAACTGATGGAGCATTCCGTGCGGGAGGCGAACCGGAAGCTCAACCTCATGAGCAGCATCACCCGGCACGACATCTTAAACCAGCTCACCATCCTGCAGGGATTCACCCGGATTGCAGCGATGAAACAGGACGACCCGGAGCAGAAGGATCTCCTGTCCCGGATCGATACTGCCGCCGTTACTATATCCCGGCAGATCGAATTTACCCGGACCTACCAGGAACTTGGCGTACACAACCCGGTCTGGATACGCCTTGACGAGATCCGGAATAAACCCGCTTTCCGGGACGTCACCTTCCTGACAAGCTGCAACGGGAAGGAGATCTATGCCGACCCGATGCTGGAGATGGTATTCTTCAACCTCATGGACAACGCAACCCGGCACGGGGGGCACGTGACTGCAATCACGGTCAGCTGCGAGCAGTCCGATGCCGGGCTCACGGTCATCGTGGAAGATAACGGGATCGGGATTCCCCTCAATGAGAAAGAGAAGATCTTTGAGCGGGGATTTGGGAAGAATACCGGCCTTGGCCTCTTCCTTGTCCGGGAAGTACTTTTACTCACCGGTATCTCGATCCGGGAGACCGGCGTCCCGGGGACAGGGGCACGGTTCGAGATGCTGGTGCCTGACGGCACGTACCGGCAGGCAACGGTGAACAGCGCACCATAACCGGGATCCCCCGGACCATGTTGCCCCGATTATCCGCCCCCGATCATCTGCTTCACTCATTTGCCCTGCAAAGCGATACGTTTAACCGAAATTCTGGTTTAGTATCCTTTATCAATTTATAAAAGAGCCCGGCAATGATATCAGTCCTTTACGTTGACGACGAAGTTGACCTGCTCGAGATCGCCCGGATCTTTCTTGAGAAAGACGGGGAATTTTCTGTTGGGATCATGCCTTCGGTCCAGGAGGCCCTGAATTCCCCGCTGATCGAGACCTGCGACGTGATCATCTCCGATTACCAGATGCCGGGTATGGACGGGATCGCATTTTTAAAGACCGTACGCAGGCGGTTTAAGGATCTCCCGTTCATCCTTTTTACCGGCCGCGGCCGGGAAGAGGTTGTGATCGAAGCCATCAACAACGGCGCGGACTTTTACCTCCAGAAAGGCGGCGACCCGAAGGCCCAGTTCGCCGAGCTTGCCCACAAGATCCGGCAGGCGGTCGCACGCAGGAGAGCGTTCCACGCGCTCCGGGACTCCGAACGGCGCCTCTCCGATATCATCAACTTCCTTCCCGACGCAACGTTTGCCATTAACAAGACGGGCCATGTGATCGCATGGAACCGGGCAATGGAGGAGATGTCGGGAACCTCTGCGGCAGACATTGTCGGCAAAGGGGATTACTGGTATAGTCAGACGATTTACAAAAAAAACCGCCCGATGCTCATCGACCTTGTCCTCGTCCCTGACGAGCAGATCGAAAATACCCTGTATCTCAATGTCTCCCGCGACGACCAGTCCCTGACCGCGGAGACACTCCTTGAAAAACCCGGCCTGCCATCCATCCATCTCTGGGGAAAAGCGAGCCGTCTCTACGACGAGGACGGGAACCTTACGGGGGCCATCGAATCTATCCGGGATATCACGGACAGGAAAACCGCGGAAGAGGCGCTCAGCGAGAGCGAGAAAAAATACCGGGAGTTCATCCGGGACTCTCCCATCGGGGTCTTTCTCTCGGACAGCAAAGGGCGGTTCCTGGAAGCAAACCCTGCAATGTGCCATATTTCCGGCCGTTCGGAAGAGGAACTGGCCGGATTTACGGTCCATGACCTGATTCAAAAAAAAGAGATGGAAGAGATTGCAAAGGCCGCCCGTACGATGGAAGGGCCTGAGACAATCCCCGGAGATTTTCCCCTGCGGCAGAGCGACGGAAAAATCGTCTGGGTCCAGACGGACATCGTCAGGATCGGCGCCGATCGTTTTCTCGGGTTTATCCATGATATCGACCGGAGGAAACAGGCGGAGGACGCCCTGCTCTGGAAGACGGCATTCTTCGAAGCGCAGGCGGAATCGTCCCATGACGGAATCCTCGTGGTCAATGATAAAAACCAGCGGATCCTGACCAACAGGAGGCTCATCGAGATGTGGGATATCCCGCCGCAGATCCTTGCCGATCCGGACGATACCCCGCTCCTTGCCTATGTTGTCAGTAAGACCAGAAACCCGGAACAATTTTACCAGAAAGTCCTCGAGCTGTATGCCCACGATAAGGAGACCAGCCAGGATACCGTGGAATTTCTTGACGGTACCGTTTTTGAACGCTATACCGCCCCGGTCATTGGCAGGGACGGCAGGTACTACGGGAGGATCTGGACGTTCCATGACATATCGGAACGCACGCAGCAGGTGGATGAACTCAAAGACCATGCGGGAAGGCAGCGGGCGTTCATCGACGCGATCTCGGATATGGCGTTTGTGAAAGACCCGGCATTCCACTACACCATGGTCAACAAGGCATACTGCGATTTTTTTGGAAAAACCGAAGATCAGATCCTCGGCAGGAACGATTACGACCTGTATCCGCAGGATGAGGCTGAGACCTGTCACGAAAGTGACCAGCAGGCACTCTTCGAAAACCACCTGATTGTAAAAGCGGAAAAAATCGGGGACCGGACCTACGAGGTCCGGAAGATTCCCATCAGAAGGGGAGATATGACCGGCGTGGGGGGTATCATGCGGGATATCACCGATCAGCTCCGATCGGATGCCGCACTTCGCGAGAGCGAGAAGAAATTCCGGGATATTTTCAATAACACGAACGATGCGCTCCAGATCATCGAGCTGGATGAGAATACCTGCACCGGGAAGTTTCTCGATGTTAATGATATCTCCTGCCGCATGGACCAGTACAGCCGGGAGGAATTCCTCCGGTTACGGACGGTGGATCTTGACGGCGGCCGGTACAGCAAGCAAGGCGGCCAGATAGTAAGAGAACTCCGGGAGCTGGGGGGTTCGACATTTGAGGCCGTTCACAAAAGAAAGGACGGCAGCACCTATCCGTGTGAGGTCAGCCTCCACCCGGTCCTCTTACAGGGAAAACACGTGGTTATCGCTGCTGCACGGGACATCTCCGACCGGAAAAAGGCCGAAGATGCGATGAAGAAAGCCCACCAGCAGCTGACCCTGCTGACGGGGATCACCCGGCACGACATCCTCAACAATATTACCATCATGTTCGGGTTTCTTGCCCTTGCAAAGAAACAGGCGGCCGGGCCGGAGATGGAGCGGATCATTAAAAAGATTGAGGACCGGACAAACCAGATCGGCAGGCAGATCGAGTTCACCCGGATCTACGAGGATCTTGGCAACCATGTCCCCCTCTGGCAGGATCTCCATGCAATCACGGAGAAGATCCCGGTGCATCCCGGGATAACGATCGCGAACACCTGTACCGGCATCGAAGTCCTTGCCGATGTGATGCTCCAGAATGTTTTTGCAAACCTGATCGATAACTCGGTGCGCCATGGCGGGAAGGTGACGGAGATCCGGATCAGTGCATCCGTAAATGACGGGAACCTCCGTATCGCGTATGACGATGATGGCATTGGCATTCCTGCCGGGGAGAAAGAGCGGATCTTCGACCGGGGTTTTGGAAAAAATACCGGGCTCGGGCTCTTTCTTGCACGGGAGATCCTTGCGCTGACCGGCATCACGATCGCCGAGCGGGGCGAACCGGGCAGGGGGGCTCGGTTCGAAATGGATGTCCCGAAAGGTGCCTACCGGGTTTTGTAATAAAAGGACCGGCAGGGCCCGGACAATTCCCGGATCTTTTTCAGGCTGCCCTTGAACCGGTCATCGTTTGTTCTTCCTGAAACTGGAGCCTTTTCAAAGTCCATACTCCGGTATTTCCAACAGTATTCCCGTCTTGCCCGGGCACGATCGCAATATCCATTACCGCAGGTACATAATTGTCATTGAAAGGACATGGACGGGATTATGAGAAGCACCGATCGGTTCCGGATCCTTGCGGCGGGTATGGCAGCCTGCATCGCGGTATTTCTTGTTCTTGCCCCGGCCGTTGCCGCGGATTCCGTGACCCGGGGAGGCACATTCACGGTCTCGATCCTCGGAAAACCTGCGACAGCGTACTATGTCTGGCTCTCCGGTACTTCTACGATGACGGGCGAGCCGGGGGACCAGCCGCCGGTCATTGCAGATACCGTAGAAAATGTGGAATTCGATCCGGACGAAGGGCCGTACGCCATCGGATCGTACCGGTACTACAACGGCAACGGGAGGACGATCCTTGACGATGTTGCGCCTTCGTCGGATACGGTTTCAAGGACCCGGTACTACGCGAAAGTGACAACCGATTCGGACGGTCTCGCTATCATCGTCTTCCGGACATCGTCTGCAACCGCCGACCGCACCTTTACGATAAAGGCGCAGAACCCGGCCGCCCCGGGCGACGAAGTCCCGGTCAGGCTCGGGGTTCCTGCCCGGAAGACCACGGCAACGCCGGCCATGGCGATCCCCCGGACTCCTGCGACACTCCCTGAAGCGACCACGATCCTGCCGGCAACAACGCCTTTGGAGACGGTGCCTGCTGTGACAGAAATCTCTCCGGTCCAGACCACGACGCCGGTATCCGGACAGACCCCCCGGGCCCCTGCGGGAACCGCAATCCCGGTTGCAGCGTGTATCGCTGCCCTGCTTTTCCTGCGGAAAATCCGGTAACGATCTTTTTTTTTAATCCATCCCTTGTTCCAGGTTGTCCACCGAAAGGCGATCATCTCCTCCGGTATTGCGACCTGCGGCATAAGGCATGCGTGACGGGGCCGGTTGGCAGGGTGTTACGGGCAAGCGAATTCCCTGCGAAAAAAAGATACCTGATCAGCGCTCATCTGACAGGAAACGTGGTGAAAATCATGGGACTCTTTGACAAGTTAATGGGAAAACCCGCAGAGCTGAACCCGAAGTCCGCGCTCGTCCTCTCGGCAATCACTGTTATTGCCGCCGATGGCGTCATTGAAGAATCAGAGTTGAACGACCTCGCCAAGATCGTCCGCGGCGACCGGAAGTCCATCGACACCGCGATGGCCGTCCTGAAGGCAAACGGCTTTCCCGCGGTTATCGATCTCGTTGCAGCACGCCTTGACGAGAAGCAGAAGATCGCAACCCTTGCAATCCTCTGCGACCTTGCGATGTCCGACGGTGTCCTTGCCGGCGAAGAGCAGAAGATCCTCCAGATGTACATGGAGAAGTTCAAGGTCTCCGAAGAGAAGATGAAGCCCATCATCGAAGCGATCGGGATCAAGAACGACTTCTCGGTCTTTGAGTAAATTCTCCCTGTATCATCTCTTTTTTTATAAGCGGTATTCCGCCCAGCCGTATTCCGGTGCCGGCCTGCCGGCGTTTCGGAAGGTACGGGACGAAAATTTTCTGCCATGGCATTTCCTATGAAAATGTATCAGTTACAGGAAGAGTATGCAGTTCCCATCAACCGATCTGCCCGCCATGCGCCCCGAGAGGTATCAGGTATCGCAGCCGATACCTGATTTGAGAAGGTCAGAGACCTTCGAGCGGCGCACTGGGCGGGGGTTATCGTCTATTTTGATATATTTAGGTTGGCCCAATCGCATTTTCATCGTTCCGGTGTGAATCGGACTGGTTCATGTCCGATTCTTCATGCGCAGCACCCGTCAAAACCGCCGGGCTTATCTTCGGGCAGTTCCAGATGGAATTTACAGGAGAATGCCGGCATGGAACTTGGAATCTTCGATCGGATGAGCGATGAGGAAAAACGGCAGTACCTGGAATTCCTGCTCTGGCACTACCGGGTCGTGGATGCATTCTGGTACATCAACATCGGCGAGATGTACGGGGATGACTGTGCGAATGCCTTCAACGAGAAGGTCTGGGGAAGGGTCGCCGGCATGGCGGCAAAGGAGATCGTGCATAAGTTCGGGATCACCGACAAAGGCCTGAAAGGTTTTGCCGCGGCGCTCCGCCATTTCCCGTGGGCCCTGATCGTGGGCTACGATATCGCCGAGCGGGAGGACGAAGTGATCATCTCGGTCCCTTCCTGCCCGACGCAGGAAGCGCGGCTGCGCCGGGGGATCGGGGAGTACAGCTGCAAGGCGATGCACCTTGCCGAGTTCACGTCGTTTGCGGGCGCGATCGATCCCGGTATCCGGGTGGAATGCCTCTTTGCGCCGCCCGAACCCCACCCGGAAAATATGTTCTGCCAGTGGCGGTTCACGATGAAGCGCGGGAAGTAAGGAGCGGAGAGAAAAGTGTGCGGGGTGCCGCCGCCGGCATCCCCGCGTAGCCTGTCTGAAACGTTCAACTGTCTGCTGAAGGGATCACCGGACCGGAACGTAGATCTCGGTTTCGATCTCCTCCGGTTTCACCATGCGGGGATCGTTCAGATACACTTCCCGGATCGGTCCGGTAATCGTCAGTCCCTTTTCCCCGATCCACGCGAAGAGTTTCAGGTAGGTCGGCTCGCAGGTTTCGTAGGGTCCGCGATGCACGATCCGCGCCATCTTCCCGCCGGGCAGCTCGTATGCCTTGATCGTCCGGTTCCCTTTTGCTTCGCCGGCAACCGGCCATGCGATCCCGATTGCCGCTGTCCCCTTCTCGTTTGCCTCCTTTACCGCTTCCGGGGAGGTCTCGTGGCAGAGGAAGACCGGTGGACCGGCAACCGCGATCTTCTGTGCAACCGCGTATTCGTACACCTTCATCAGGAGTTCCGGGATCAGGGTATACCTGCCCTTCTTTGTGATGCCAAGGACCTTCTGCGAGGGAAGGTCAACGATGGTGATCTCGTCCATATCATATTCACCGGACATCCTGTCTGCAACCGGATCGTTAAAGGATTTGGGAGGGCGGGGGGCGAAAGTGATCCCGTCATTCTCCCGGAAAAACCCGGCTATGGTCCCCGCAGCCGGCAGCTGCCGCTATGATCCGGAACTCTTAACCGAGCCGCTGCACAACCGGGTACCGGGAGAGGACCGGTGCCGTTCGAGTGCGTCCAGTGCGGGGAGTGCTGCAGCCATCTCGGGCTCGTCCACACGATCAAAGAGGAGTACGGGGAGGGCCGGTTCCTGCTGTATAACCAGTACACCGGCGACGAACAGGAAGTTGTCCTTGACAGCGACAAGGTGGATCTCTTCGCTGACAAAAGCACGTTTGAACGCGAACCGGAAGCCTGCCCGTTCTTCCGGTTCAACAGGGCCGACGACAAAGGGTACTGCACCGTCCACCTGACACGCCCGGAGATCTGCCGGGACTTCTCCTGCTGGCGCCTGCTCATCCTCGACCATACAGGGAGGCGGGCCGGCCGGGTCATGTTCATCCGGACGCTTGTTACCGATGACACCCTCCTGCGGCGCCTCTGGGACGAGTGTATCGATACAATTGGGGATCCCGACGATGCCGCGTGGGAATCACTCATGATCGATACCGTCACGAGGGCGGGCTATTCCGTGCGCAGGTAGCGGCAATCGTTTCCCCGGCCGGACCAGACACTTTAATACCGGGTTTTTCCTACATTTCTTCAATGAGGACCAACCGGCACCAGTATTTCCTCGACCTTGCGCTCCGCTGCGCCCACCAGGGCACCTGCCTCCGGCGCAACTTCGGGGCAATCATTGTCGATGAATACAACACGATCGTCTCCACCGGGTATACCGGCGCCCCGCGCAAGCAGATGGACTGCACCGAGCTGCACCGGTGCTGGCGCAAGGATCATAACATCCCGTCCGGGTCGAACTACGAGCGGTGCCGGAGCGTGCATGCCGAGATGAACGCCATGCTCCAGGCAGGCAAGCTCGCAAGGGGCTGCACGCTCTACCTTGCCGGTTTCGAGGTGGAAAACGAGGCGCTGACCCAGATCTGGCCGTGCTTCCTCTGCTCCAAGATGATCGTCAACGCCGGGATCGTAAACGTGATCATGCGCACGAGCCCGACCGAGTACCGGGAGATGGACCCGATGGTGCTGTACCAGATGCGCAGCCGGGAAGCGCTTGGCGACGATTCGCAGTAATCACAGGTCTCATGTCCATGACGACCGACATACCTGTTCCCGGGATTACTGTTCCCGGGATTATCCGGGTTTTCCGGTGTGATCCGGAACCTCTGTCGCGGCCCTGAAACCAGAAACGCTTAAAAAACATAAAAACGCTTCAAGTATCCCTGCGGGGGAATCGTCCTGACCTTCCAGTGCCGGCAGTGCGGCTCGTGCTGCATGTACCTTGGCGATTACATCGTGATCGAGGAGCAGACCGGCCCGTTCACGTTCCAGTGCTGCTCGGTCTCAACCAATACACCGTTTATCGCCGAGATCGATCCGGACAAGCGGCACCTCTTTGCCGATCACTCGTGGATCGATGAGCACCCTTCGGCATGCCGGTTCCTCCGGCCCGACGGCGATCGTATCCGGTGCACGATCCACCGGGACAGCCCGGTGCAGTGCAAGTTTTACCGGTGCGTCATCATGCGGGTCACGGGGACTGACGGTCGGGAGATCGGGACGATCACCGGGACCCTCGCGCTCCATTCCGAAGATCCGGCGCTCCGGGCGATCTACGATGCAGCACTTCGGGAGATCAGGGAGAAAAATCCCCATGCGGAAGACCGGCTTTCAGAATATTTACAAAAGCATGGATACCGGATCGGGTAACAAACCGGATCCGGTTTCCGGCATCAGATCTTTTCGACGGTTATCTTTACCCGGTCGCCCTCTTTGAGGCCATGCCCCTTGGGGATATCGATATTGAACCAGAGGACATCCTCCTCATGGGGTGACATGAGACAGTCTTTTTTATCACTGAACTGGTTGTTGATATGGTAAATTACCGATTCGAATTCAAGGACTTTTTCCATGAAAAAAAGTAGACGCGGATGGTTAAATTATATCGCACGCGGCGTGACCATCCAGGTCGTGCTGTTCGAATAGCTCCACCGGATGATGGTCAGTTCCTTGCAGATCTCTGCGAGGATGGCCATGTTGGTCCCCACCTCTTTTGGCGACAACCCGAGATCCTTTGCAATGTACTTTGACTTGAAGTAATGCTTACCTCTGGTTATGCCTGAACTGAGATAGCTGACAATTTTGTGCTGGGTTTCGTTGTACGACTCGCGTAACTTTTTGGCCGATACCATGTTGTTCCTCAGCGTTAAGAAATCATGTGGATCTCCAGGTATATATAAATATCTACTGCTGTTGGTTAAATCAGGCTTCTTTTGGGTTTTCCGAACCAATTTTTTGGCAGGGAACCATTTGTGACTCACCGGTTTGAATTGGTTTTTCGATCTGGAAAATCCTTTGAGATCCGTTATTTTGGCAAAAGATCTGTTTAGATCGAAAATTGATCTTTGCAGATTCCTGTTATTTTTGCACCTGCGCCTCGCCAATCTTTTTGATCAGCGCTTCGAGCACAACATCGCGCATTCCTTCCACGAACTTGATGCTGCCGACGACAAGGTGCCCGCCGCCGCTGATCCCGGCGCCGGGGATCTCGACACGGAGCTCCCGGACCATCCGGGGGATATTCATCAGCACGCCACGGGAACGGAGCACGGCAAAGTCCGGGCCAAACCCGATCGTGACAACCGGGGATCCCGGGTTTGCCTTAATGAGCCGGTCATGCACCTCGCCGCTGGTCTTGCCCGGGGGCGGGAACGTGAACTTGTGGGCATGGATTTCGACGTCGATTAAGAAGACCTTTGCCCCGCTTGCAAGGTCGCGGGTGACGACGTGCGGCATGCAGGCGCCCATCTGGTCCTCGATCATGGTGTTGGCGCCTTCGACAAGGAGCGCGATGAGCTTGTTGTGCCGGTCCGTGTTCCCGTTGATGTTGAGGATGTCTTTTACGATCTCCCGGCCGTCGTTGAACCGGAGCCAGAACTGCTCGTAGTCGAGGGCGAGCGCCATATCCTTGCAGGCGTCTTCGGAATACTGGTCTTTGACGAGTTCGAGATACCGTGCACGCTCCGGCGCCTCGCTCCGGTCGCCGACGCCGGCAACGGCCGGGACATGGCGGATCGCCTGTGTCACCTTCGGGTTGATGAGCCGGGCGACCTCGGTCCCGAGCATGCCGGCCGTGATCCCGAAGTCCCCGCCGACATGGTACGGGTTGACGTGGGCGAGCAGGTACTTGTCGATGGTCGCATCCGGGTGGTGGTGGTCGATGACGACGAACGGGATGTCGTACACGCTCGCGATCTTGTACGAGGGTTCGTCCTCCTCGGTCGAGCCGTTGTCGGTCAAAAGCACGAGCGGCATCTTCTGGCCGAACCGGACGTGATCTTTTAACGAGAAGTCAAGGTCCCGTGTGATATCCTCTATCTCGTAGAACGGGGCCTTTGAGGGAGCACGCTTGAAGAGGTAGTTCTCGGCGTCGAAGTCTGCCCCGCTCTCCCGGATCAGTGAAACGACCGCCTGCTCGATGGCAACCGCCGAGCAGATCCCGTCGGCGTCCGCGTGGTGGCGC
>Ga0209098_1003362_pt1 | contig 13345 bp, 11 predicted proteins | sample AD_JPNHW1_MetaG_FD_184429 | JGI IMG/M metagenome (GOLD analysis project Ga0209098, IMG submission 184429) | Active sludge microbial communities of municipal wastewater-treating anaerobic digesters from Japan - AD_JPNHW1_MetaG (SPAdes) (version 2) | ecosystem: Engineered > Bioreactor > Anaerobic... | reverse complement strand
TATAATAAAACCCTCGAAGAAAACCTCAAGGTTTGTCCAAAATGTAATTATCATTTTGTTTTAAGCGCCTGGGAACGCGTTGCCCTTATGCTTGATGCCGATACATTCCAGGAGTTTGACAAAGATATGGTTTCAGTCGACCCCTTGTCGTTTAAAGGGCCCAAGACGTATATTGAGAAACTTGCGCAAGACCAGGCCGCTACCGGTTTAAAAGATGCGGTTATTACCGGTGAAGGGTTATTGAACGGTACAAAGATTGTTTTAGCGGTTACCGATTCCCGGTTTATTATGGGTTCGATGGGGTCTGTTGTGGGAGAAAAGATCACCCGCGCAATTGAAAAAGCAACGAAATCGAAACTGCCGATGATTATTGTTTCCGGCTCCGGCGGAGGAGCCCGTATGTATGAGGGTTTATTCAGCCTGATGCAGATGGCAAAGACCTGCGCGGCGTTAGCCAGGCATAATCAGGCGAAGTTACCGTATATTTCCATTCTAACCAATCCGACCATGGCGGGTATTATGGCGTCGTTTGCCGGTGTCGGCGATGTGATCATTGCGGAACCGAAAGCCTTGATCGGATTTACCGGGCCGCGTGTTATTGAGCAGACGATCCGGCAAAAACTTCCGCAGGGATTCCAGCGCTCCGAATTCCTGCTTGAACATGGCCTTATTGATATGATAGTTCATCGTAAACAGATGAAAGAGACATTGGCACAAATCCTTGATTATCTTGGTTGATTTTTTAAAAGATTAATGGTATAGTTACACTCAACTTTATTAAAGGAGTTCTGTCATCATGGCGCAGGTTAGTTTAAAGAATATATGTAAAACGTATCCGAATGGCACTCGTGTCGTTAATAATGTTAACCTTGGGGTAGAGAATAAGGAGTTCATGGTACTTGTCGGGCCTTCCGGCTGCGGCAAATCAACCACGCTTCGTATGATCGCCGGCCTTGAGGAGATAACCGATGGTGATATTTATATCGGGAATAAGAAAGTTAATGATGTCCCGGCAAAAGATAGGGATATTGCCATGGTTTTCCAGAATTATGCGCTTTATCCGCATATGACGGTTTTTGAAAATATGGCTTTCGGTTTGAAATTACGCCACTATCCGAAACAGGAAATTGTACAGCGCGTCAGCGAAGCCGCTGACATATTGGGTATTAAACATTTACTTGCCCGGAAGCCAAAAGAGTTGTCCGGAGGCGAGCGTCAACGTGTTGCTCTCGGCCGTGCGATTGTGCGTAAGCCGATGGTGTTCTTGTTTGACGAGCCGTTAAGTAATCTGGATGCTAAATTGCGCGTTCAGATGCGCACGGAGATCCATAAACTGCACATCAGGATCCAAACCACAATTATTTACGTAACCCATGACCAGACCGAAGCTATGACTATGGGAGACCGTATCGCGGTTATGAAAGCCGGTGTTATACAACAGTGCGCCGATCCGATTACGATCTATGATCACCCTAAAAATAAATTTGTCGCCGGATTCATTGGGTCTCCGCCGATGAATTTCATGACCGGAAAAATAGTAAAAAAAGAGAATAAGCTTTATTTTGACGAGGGAAAGATCCTGGTTAAACTCGTTGAAGCCGTATACGATAAAATGAAACCGTATATCGGCAAAGAGCTTATCTTTGGCATTCGTTCGGAAGATGTATACGATAAATTGTTTGTTTCAGAAGCGCCTCCGGAGAATATTGTACGGGTTAATTGCGAAGTCGTGGAACCGATGGGTTCCGAAGTGTACCTTTATCTCAACACGGGAAAACATACATTTACCGCCCGCGTTGGAGCTCATGACAGGCCGAGAGTTGGCGAGGATATGGATATGGTCTTTGATATGAGTAAGGTGCATTTCTTCGATATTGAAACCGAAGAAACCATAATTTAGGCGACTTACCAACTGGTGCCTGCCTCATGCAAACGGCTGAAAAAAACCGTTACGCAAAAACTGCTCTATACGGTATCGTATTCTTCTTGGGTTATTTTTTGCTGCCGCTTTATTTTGCCGCGTATCATTTCATTTCGTTCAAGCTGCTATCGCTGTTTTACCTCATCAATACGCTCATTGTCTTTTATTTGTTGCGGTCGTATTTTCTCAAGAAGTACGATTTAACGATACAAATTCAGGATGTCCAGGAGCGGATTAATATTGCCAACGATGCTATTGACCAGGAGCAGAAGAGTTCTGTTTCTTTCGACGATAAGATCCGCCGCTACGATTCTTTAAAAAATATCATTGAACGGATAAACCAAAGTCTGGACCTTCAGACTCTGGCTGAAACGTTGTGCTCGATCTCCTTTTCGCTTATTGCCGACGAAAAAGGGACGTGTATCCTCTATTTAGTCGATAAGGATACGCAATCCTTGAGCCTCTATAAAACAAAGAAAGAGGATAAAAAACTGGTCATTAAAGCAAAGCAGGGTGATATTTTTGATTTATGGGTTTCACGCCATGTCAGCCCGCTCCTCGTAGAAGACGTAAAAAAAGATTTTCGTTTTGACCTCGAAAAGATCCCCCATCAGGAACACCGCCCCATCAGTTCGGTTGTCATCGCACCGCTCATCAGTGAAAATAAATTCCTGGGAATTATGCGGTTGGATAATCCCCGCGCCGGTTTTTACACGCAGGATGATCTGCGGTTTTTAATGACAATCTGCGATCAGGGAGCCATTGCCATTGAAAACAGCGAACTCTATCAGAAAACGCAGGATTTGGCGATCCATGACGGGCTGACAGGGCTTTATACAAAAGGGTATTTTCTTGACCGGCTTAATGAAGAAGTAAAACGTTCAAATAGAAGGCATGTCGCAATATCGCTCTACATGATCGATATTGATTACTTTAAGAATTATAATGATAAATTCGGGCATTCCGCCGGAGATGTGGTTTTGCGCAATATGAGCATGATATTGACTGAGACGTTACAAGACGTCAATCCTGTCATAGGGCGTTTTGGCGGGGAAGAATTTTGTGTGATCTTAACGGGTGTTGACAAGGAAAAATCGGCGCATTTGGCAAAAAACCTTTGTGAAGCCGTTGAACGGACCAAGGTGATTTTACGCCGGCAGGAAACCAATGTAACGGTATCGATCGGGGTGGCGTCGTTCCCTCAGGACGCCAATGATGCTGACGAGCTTATTTTAAAGGCGGATCGTGCGATGTATGATGCTAAACAACAAGGCAGAAACAGGGTAATCGTAACGAAATGATCTCCCTCATCCTTCTTTTTATTTTATTAACGATACTGCTTTATCTGCGGCTGGGAAAACTTTTGCGTGTCAGTTTTACGCGTATAAAAAAGAGTTTTGAGACTATTGAACTGGAACTCGACCGTCTGCAGGATGAAAAAGAGAGGGCGATAAAAGATAATCTGAACCGTGCCCAAAACCTGGAAGAAAAAATTGCCTTGTACAATATTACCCGGCAGGTCTGTAAGTTCCTGGAAGAAGAAAAGGTTTTTGCTACGTTCAAGGAAGAAATGAACAAGTTCATGCATGTTAAAGACTGCGTTTTTATTAAGTTACCGGCGAATCTTGATGCGCTGGTCGGTTATCTCGTGCTGCCGTTAGAGATTGAAGGAAAACCCGTCGGATACTTGGCGGCTTTAGGGGTGCCTGATGATCAAAAAGAAAAATTCCATATCCTGGCGCATCAGTTCATGCTTGGCATAAAGCGGGTTCTCTTGTATCAGCGCATCCAGGAACTGGCTATCACCGATTCCCTTACGGGGACATTCTCCCGCAGATATTATCTTGAGCGTTTCAGCGAGGAATTGGAACGGTCAAAACGGTTTAATTTTAAATTTGCATTTTTGATGGTCGATATCGACCGTTTCAAGGATTGTAACGATAAATACGGGCATCTTGTCGGCGACGCCATCCTTAAAGAAGTTGCCAAAGTCATTAAGGATAATATCCGTCTTATTGATTCGGTTGGCAGGTATGGCGGCGAAGAATTCCTTATTATACTTACGGAGACCGACTTGAACGGCGCCCGTTTTGCGGCGGAACGAATCCGTCAGGCAATGGAAATGAAGCGTATCAGGGTCTATGACGAAGAATTGCGCGTGACGATCAGCATCGGGATTTCGGTATTTCCTGATGACGCCGATGACATGACGCATCTTATTGAAAAAGCTGACCGCGCTTTGTACCGGGCAAAACAAACCGGCCGGAATAGAGTGTGTGTGCATGGTGTTTATAAATAAACGTGTTTTACTTGCATAAATAAGTGCTTTCATATACAATACTTACTTATGTCTCAATATATTATTGGAATAGATCTCGGTGGCACCAATCTTAAGATCGGTCTTTTTAATACGGCATATACAGTACTGGAAAAACGTGTTATAAGTACCGCTACGTTTAAGACGAGACGCGATCTGGTCAATGGTTTTGTACAAGCTGTGGGCGATATTGCACAACAGCGCAGGATTCGCAGGAATGATATCCTGGGGATCGGTATCGGCTTACCGGGCCCCGTTAACTTTGAAAAAGGAATTGTCTATTCGCTTACCAATATCCGCGGTTGGCGCGATGTCCCCCTGAAGCGGATCCTTGAACAAAAACTTAAAATCCCGGTTTTTATTGATAACGACGCTAAGGTGATGAGTTTAGCGGAGGCGGAGCGCGGGGCTGCCAGGGGATTCCACCACGCGGTTTGTATAACATTGGGAACAGGCGTGGGCGGAGGCATTATTAACAACGGGTACTTATACCGCGGTTTTAATAATGCTGCCGGCGAGATCGGGCATATGCCGTTAAGTGTTGCCGGCGACAGGTGTAATTGCGGCGGAACGGGGTGCCTTGAAACATTTGTTGGCAATAATCGTATCCAGCAGGATGTACGGAGAGTTTTCGGTAAAAACGTCCCGCTTGAAGAGGTAAGCGCGTTGGCCCGGAAAGGCAACCGTAAGGCACGTGAGGTTTGGAATAGGGTTGGTACGTACCTTGGTGTGGCTGTTGCAGCTATCGTTAATCTTTTAAATCCTGATTGTGTTGTCATAGGCGGCGGTGTTGCCAACGCGGGGTCGGTTTTAATCGACCGGGTTAAGGCAGTGGTTAAAACCCGTGCGATGAAGGTACAGGCAGCGAACGTAAAAATATTTAAGGCTAAACTCGGTTCTGACGCCGGGCTGATAGGAAGCGCGATACTTGTGACAAGAGGAGTTCGATCATGAAAATCTTTATTGATACCGCCAGTGTAAAAGATATTAAAGAAGCCGTATCCCTTGGATTAATTGACGGGGTAACGACAAATCCTACTCTCATGAGCAAGGAAGGACGTCCTGCCAAAGATGTCCTGCGTGAAATTTGCGCGATAGTGCCGGGACCCGTAAGCGCGGAAGTCATCGCGGTTGATTGCCCGGGAATTGTTGCCGAAGCGCAGGAATTGGTAAAAATTGCTAAAAATATCGTCGTTAAAGTGCCGTTGATAAAAGAGGGGCTTAAAGCGGTAAAGATCCTGACCGAAAAGGGTATTAAAACGAATGTGACGCTTTGTTTTTCAGCTAATCAAGCGCTTTTGGTCGGAAAGCTTGGTGCCACGTATGTATCGCCATTTATCGGCAGGCTCGATGATATCAGTGAATGCGGCATGGATTTGATCAGGGACATACGACTGATTTATCGCAATTATGGATTTAAAACGGAAATAATTGTGGCGTCGATCCGCAACCCGGTGCATGTTTTGGATGCCGCAAAAATAGGCGCAGACATCGCTACAATTCCGTTTTCGGTTATTGAACAACTGGTTAAACATCCTCTAACGGAAATCGGAGTTCAGCGATTCCTTGAGGATTATAAGAAAATTCCCCAACAATAAGAATGTCTTTTAAGACGAACGCGTATCGATTTTTAGTCAAGCTGCACGTTATAGGTATTTTAGTTTTCGGTTCCCTATGCGTTGCTGATTTGGTCACTGCCGCTAATTCCAACCAAACGCAAAGCGGACAGGTCCGGACCAATACTACCGAAAATACCGCGCCACCCGTTCAAGCAGAAACAAAACCCGTTGAGAATAATACCGCGGCGGAAACTCAAGCTCCGACTGCAGCCGTTAGGCTCCCTGGAGAAAAAACAACTCTTGCTGACGAAGAAAAGAAATCGGCATCCGTTGAAGAAAAATCTGTCTCTTCGAACGGAGAACAGGCTGCGCATGTGGCCGAAGAACAAAAGCCGGGATTGATTCAACAGATCACCGCGCCAACGCAAGCTGCTATTCAGCCCATTACCGTCAATGGTGATACGGTTGAGTATGTGGCAGACAGCAGGGAGTTTATGGCAAGCGGCAAGGTTGAGGTGATTTATAAAGGAACGAAATTGAATTGCGACAAGCTTTCTGTTAATGCCGATACCAAAAACGCTACTGCTGAGGGCCATGTCCGGCTTGAAGATAAAAAAGGCGGTATCATTGAAGGTGATAAAATCCTGTATAACTTCGATAAAGGGACAGGAACGCTTGTGGGTGCGAAATTCAGGTCAACCCCGTTCTTTGGTATGACTGAAAAAATGACAAAAGTCAGCGAGGATGAATTTACTGCCAAACGCGGTTATATGACAACATGTAATCTCGACCATCCCCATTGGCGCATGAAATCATATAAGATCGATATGTTTCCCGGTAACAAGGTTATTTTGAAAGGCACCTCTATTTTTATCGGAGGAGTGCCGATTCTGTATCTGCCCCAATACAATCATAGCCTGCGGGATCCCATGATGCATGTCCAGGTTATGCCGGGAAAGAGCAAGAAATGGGGCGAATACATGTTAACTGCCTGGAGATATAAGATAACCGATAATATTGGCGGTAATATTTTCGCCGATTACCGCAGCAATCTTGGAGTTGCCGAAGGTTTTAATACGAATTACGAGGGCGATTACGGTAAGGGCGATTTTAAGTTTTATTATACGCAGGAACGGGACAAGTCCAATGATATTGAAAAGGATCCGGCATATCCGAAAGTTTTTGAGCGTTATTTGGCCCGCTTGCGCTATAAGTGGGATATCGACCAATATACGAACATTATCTCCGAAATCTATAAGATAGAGGATTCAAAACGGACGCTGTATGGATCGGAGCATAGTTTTCTCAAAGATTATTTTCCCCGTGAATACGAGAAAGATGAACAACCGAATTCATATGTTTCCATGCACCGTTCTTTTGACTATTCAAGCCTTGATCTTTTAGTCCAGAAGAGGATCAACCGCTGGTATCCCCAATCTACGGAATATCTCCCGCAGATTCAATATAATATGCCGAGTTTGCAGCTTGGGACAACACCGCTGTACTTCTTGAATAGTTCGCAGTTTGCCAATCAGGCATTACGCAACGCCACTCCCGCGCTGCCGGGAACGGATAAAAGTGTCAAATTGTTTGATACGACCAATAGGGTTTCGCTTCCCATGAAAGTGTCTTTTATTAATCTGACTCCTTTTGTCGCCAGCAGGCAGACATTTTATAATAGAGATGCCAGCGGTAATCAAACATGGAGTTCGCCGCGTACAATTTTTTCCTACGGAAGTGACGCAAGCACGAAGTTCTACCGTTTTTTTAACGTGCCGAAAACGAAATTCTGGGGTATGGAATTTGAGGGATTGCGGCATATCATTACGCCTACCGTTGGCTATACCTATCAGCACCAACCAACCACGCCCAAGTATAAATTAGTTTTTGATGACGGCATGGCTGTTTCAAACTGCGCAACACTTGAGCTTTCAAATAAATTACAGACAAAACGTAACGGCACCAAGGTCGATTTCTTTAACTTCCGGGTTAATAACGCGTATTATTTTCAAACCGGCGGGGATAATAAGCAGGGCGGACAACTCTCCGACTTCTTATATAATTTGGATATTATCCCGTACGCATGGATGTCATTGCATGGCGATGCCACGTATAAACATTCCGGTGAGCACAGTGACAGTACCTATAATAAATTTACGGTTTTTGACGCCGATGTGAATTTGAATTGGGGGGCTGATAAGACCTTTGGTTTCGGCCAGCGTTATCAGCGGACAGGTGGCAATGAAACCACGTTTAGTTTCACGTGGAGAATAAACCCGAAATGGAGAATTGCTCTCTTCCAGAGATATCAGTTTGCCAAGAACCATGGACTGGAGCAAGGATTACGCGAACAGGAATATACGATTACGCGTGATTTGCATTGTTGGACAACAGATTTGACATTTAACATGTCGCCGAGCAACGGCAACAGCATATTTTTCCTTTTTAAACTAAAAGCATTCCCTGAACTGCAGTTTAATTTTAACCAGAGCTATCATGCACCCCAATCAGGGTCGCAGAACGGCCAATAAGTAACGAGGTAATTCATGAAAATTTCAATTATCGGGACCGGATATGTGGGGCTAGTGAGCGGGGCCTGTTTTGCGGAACTCGGCAATACGGTTATTTGCGCGGACAATGATCCCCGGAAAGTAGCGAATCTTAAAAAAGGGGAAATCCCTATCTTTGAGCCGGGTCTTGAGGAGCTTGTAAAAAAGAATGTTAAAACAAAGAGACTTTCATTTACCTCTTCAATTAAAGATGCGGTTGTTAAATCCGATATTATTTTCATCGCCGTTGGCACGCCGTCTCTGGAAAATGGCGAAGCTGATCTGACGGGAATTGAAAATGTCGCCCGCAATATCGCTATCAATATGTCGGGCTATAAGCTCATCGTTGAAAAATCAACGGTCCCCGTTGAAACAGGGGAGTGGGTGAAGAAAACCATCTTGAACAATAGAAAGCGCTCGTATGAGTTTGACGTGGCTTCGAACCCCGAATTCCTACGTGAAGGTTCTGCTATCGGTGATTTTATGAACCCGGACAGGGTTGTCATCGGGGTTGAGTCAAAAAAAGCGCGTGAGCTTTTGACCATGCTGTATAGGCCGTTAAAAGCGCCTATCGTTGTTACCGATATCAAATCAGCCGAGCTTATTAAGCATGCTTCAAATTCGTTCTTAGCGACCAAGATATCCTTTATTAACGCCGTCTCGCGGGTGTGCGATAAAGTCGGCGCCGATATTAATGAAGTTGCCTATGGCATGGGGCTTGATAAAAGGATCGGGCCGCAATTCTTGTGTGCCGGCATAGGCTACGGGGGCTCCTGCTTTCCCAAGGATGTGGATGCCTTTGTGACGATAACCGATAAGATCGGGTATGATTTTGAGTTGTTGAAAGCTGTCCGGGAAATTAATCAGCAGCAGAAAAAGTTTTTTCTCGGCAAAGTAAAAGAGAACCTTTGGATCATAAAAGATAAAACCGTCGGCATCCTCGGTATTTCCTTCAAACCGAATACCGATGACATACGGAGCGCTCCGGCATTGGATTTTATCCGTTTCTTGTTGCAGGAAGGCGCTCACGTTAAAGTCTATGATCCCTCGGCTCTTGAAAAAGCCAAGGCCGTGTTGCAGGATACAAAGATACGGTATTGCACAAACGCCTATGAAGTGGCGCGGGGGAGTGATTGCCTGCTCTTAGTTACCGAATGGGATGAATTTAAAGAACTCGATTTTCTAAAAATAAAAAAGCTGCTCAAACGTCCGTTGCTCATTGATGGCAGGAATGTGTATGACCCTGTTAAAATGAAGGCGCTTGGTTTTACGTATGTTTGCATCGGAAGGCGCAGTGCAAGGAAAGGATAGGATAGAGTAATGAATAGTTACGTGGAAATTTTTAAGAAAAAAATACAGAAACGATCTCTGCGGATCGCGGTGGTTGGGTTAGGATATGTTGGACTGCCGTTGGCGATTGAATATGCAAAAAAAGGGTTTTCTGTCTGCGGTATTGACGTTGATCACGACCGCGTGGAAAATATAAAAAAGAAGATTTCGTATATTACCGATGTCCCTACCAGCGACCTGAGAAAAGTTGTGGCGCGCGGCACGTTCCGCGGGACCAACGAATTTGCCGTCTTGGCCCATTCCGATGTCGTTATTATTTGCGTGCCGACACCTCTGAAGACAAAGTTCAGCCCGAATATTTCATACATACTGTCTGCGGTAAGCCAGATCAAGAAGTATTTGCATAGGGGACAGTTGATTGTCCTGGAAAGTACCACCTATCCGGGGACTACGGAAGAAGCGATCATGCCGGTTCTGCAATCAAGCGGGCTTACCTGCGGAAAAGATTTCTTTTTGGCGTTTTCACCCGAGCGGATTGACCCGGGAAATGCGAAATTCCCCGTGCATAAGATACCGAAAGTTGTCGGAGGCATTACGCCTGAAGCAACGACGATGACATGCTTATTGTATAGTAATATTGTCGCGCGTGCCATCCCCGTTTCATCGGCGCGAGTTGCCGAAACGGTAAAGCTTTTGGAAAATACCTTCCGCATTGTCAATATCGGGCTTATTGATGAGATCGCGATGATGTGCCACAAAATGAATATCGATATTTGGGAAGTCATTGATGCTGCCAAGACCAAACCGTTCGGATTTATGCCGTTTTATCCCGGCCCCGGCGTAGGCGGACATTGTATACCAAAAGACCCGCTGTATTTGTTCTGGAAAGCTAAGAAATTCGGGTTTCACTCCCGTTTTATCAAACTCTCCTCGGATGTAATTTCTTACATGCCGGAATATGTCATTTCGCGCGTGAAGGATGTTTTGCATGCGAAAGGGAAACGTATTGAAAAGGCGCATATCCTTGTCCTGGGCGCGACCTACAAAAAAGATATTAAGGACTTGCGCAAGTCTCCTGCGATAGATATCATCGCTGGCCTCAGGGAAAAGGGGATTTCCATGTCATATCACGATCCGCTTATCCCGTATTTGAAGATCGATCACATCAACCTTCATTCGGTTCCTTTAACGAAAGAGGAAGCGGCAAAGGCCGATTGCGTTATTATTGCAACTGACCATAGTTGTGTTGACTATGATTTTGTTCGCAAAAACGCGCGATTGATTTTTGACACCAGGAATATTTATAAGGGTATTAACGATAAAAAGATAATACGGCTATAATGAAAATAAAAAAAGTTGCGGTTATAACGGGTGGTTCGGGGTTTATCGGTTCACATCTGTGCGATAAACTTCTCGGCGAGGGGATGCGTGTTATCTGCCTCGATAATCTTATCACCGGATCAAAGAACAATATAGCGCATCTGAAGAATAATCCGAACTTTGATTTCTCGAATTTTAACGTAACCAAATTTATCAGGATACCCGGTAAAGTTCATTACGTTCTGCATCTGGCTTCGCTGGCATCTCCGGATGATTATTTGCAATATCCTATCCAAACATTGAAAGTCGGATCCCTGGGGACGCATAATGCGCTCGGGCTTGCCAAGGAGAAGCGGGCGACGTTTTTGATAACCTCGACATCCGAAGTCTACGGGGACCCTTTAGTGCATCCTCAGCCGGAATCGTATTGGGGGAACGTTAACCCTATTGGCGTACGCGGATGTTATGACGAATCAAAACGATTTGCCGAAGCAATTACCATGGCCTATCATAGGATCCACAGGATCGATACGAAAATTGTGCGCATTTTTAATACCTATGGGCCGCGTATGCGTATCAATGACGGCAGAGTAGTCCCGAATTTCATTTACCAGGCTTTGCATGGGAAACCGCTTACGGTTTATGGAAAAGGCAGGCAGACGCGCAGTTTTTGTTATATCGATGATATGGTTGAGGGGATTTATAAACTCCTCAAGGCTCCTATTAACACTCCTGTCAACATTGGCAACCCGGATGAATTCACGATATTGGAATTTGCCAAATTGGTGATTGCCATGATCCCTACAAATAGTACGATTGTCTATAAACAGCTTCCTGCCGATGATCCGAAACAACGTAAGCCGGACATACGGCTGGCTCGTGCAATTCTCCATTGGTCTCCGAAGACGTCCCTGGAAACAGGGTTGCGAAATACGATTCCCTGGTTTGCTGCATATCCCTCCGCGTAAACCGTAGTATCGATGCGTACCTTGAATCTGTCCGGTTATATGCTATACTTTTTTTGGAAATAAATGCCCATAGCGATAGGTAGGCATACAAAGTAATACAAAGGTATTATATTTTATAATTTTTCCGTTACAGTTCTGAACAATAGCCTATTCTTCGCCTGGATTTTATTGCCAGGGGCACTATGCCGATTCGAGGAATAGGTTTTTCTTTGTTTATTTGAAAATTTTCTTGACAGAAAAGAAAGGAGATGTTATAACCGTAAGTGTTACATGGGTATGGCAACTACTTGACGTAATTACCTCTGACATCGGTAGATAGGAAACGGCATTATTCTTCGTAGATGATGAGGTAGTACAGTGAGCAGAAGTCAAATCAAACCCAGGGAAGGAGGGCTTCATATGTTCAGAAGGAAAGGTTTCACGCTCGTAGAAATCATGATCGTTGTGGCTATTATCGCTTTATTGGCCGCTATAGCGATTCCGAACCTGCTTCGTGCGCGTTTAAATGCGAATGAATCAACTGCAATTGCAGCACTGAGAACAGTTAGTACTGCATGCGAGAGTTATCGTTCAGCGCAGAATCCGCCGACTTATCCGGCAGATTTACCTACATTGGCAAACGCCAACCCGCCATATATTATTCACAGTTAGGGTTAGCGCCCAATCAGAAGTCAGGGTATACGTTTACCTACACGCAGTCCAGCGCGAATCAATATACATGCGTTGCTGCACCTATCACCGTTAACGTCACAGGTGTTCGTAGTTTCTTTGTTGACGAATCTGGTGTATTGAGAGTAGGTACGGATGCTACAGGTACGCCTATTTAGTAGTTGTTTGTATGTGTATAAAAGAGGCAATGCGTAATGCGTTGCCTCTTTTATTTTTTGTGGTAGAATAGTTCTATGCGCAGAGCATTTACGCTAGTGGAAATAATGATTGTCGTAGCTATCATCGGGCTTTTATCGGCTATTGCAATTCCCAATCTTCTTCGAGCCCGCATGAATGCCAATGAATCAAGCGCTATTTATTCCTTGCGTTCGATAAGCACGGCGTGTGAAAGTTATCGTGCCGCAGACGATCCCACAAGTTACCCGCCGGATTTGAACACATTGGCTCAAGCAAATCCTCCGTATATCGATTCAGTATTAGCCGCCGGCAATAAATCGGGGTATTTGTTTCAATTCATACGTACTTCTGCAAATCAATATCACGCTACTGCTACTCCTCAAATTCCAAATATTACGGGAGTTCGACTCTTTTATGTTGACGAGTCAGGCGTTATACGCGCAGGTGCCGATGCAAGCGGTGCGCCGATTTAATAATTAGGTTTTTGCTTGCGTAAATATCAATTTGTGCTAAAATTACAATACGTTGTATTAAACATAACAAGTTGCAATAATTAGGTTTAGTGAAGTGTCCAA
>Ga0209098_1003361_pt1 | contig 13347 bp, 8 predicted proteins | sample AD_JPNHW1_MetaG_FD_184429 | JGI IMG/M metagenome (GOLD analysis project Ga0209098, IMG submission 184429) | Active sludge microbial communities of municipal wastewater-treating anaerobic digesters from Japan - AD_JPNHW1_MetaG (SPAdes) (version 2) | ecosystem: Engineered > Bioreactor > Anaerobic >... | reverse complement strand
GCGCGAAAATCGCCGCCGGCCAGCCCGTTTCCCTTGTCCCCGAACCCGTCCTGCGCTACATTCAGGAGCACAACCTATACCGATGAAGACCACGAAATCCTCCGCCGCCAAGTCCCCCGCGAAAAAATCCGCTCCCCGGAAAACCGCCCGCCGGAAAACTCCCGCGAAAAAGGCTCCCGCCCGCCGGAAAGCCGCGCCCGCCGAGCCTCTCCGCGCCCGCGTCGCGCAGGTCCGCGCCGTCCTGGAATCCAAAAAGGGCGAAAACGTCGTCGTCATGCGCATCGCCGACGTATCCAGCGTCGCCGACTACATGATCCTCTGCACCGGCCTGAACAATCCCCACCTGCGCGCCCTCGCCGACGAGGTCGCCAAGCAGCTCCGCCTCGAAACGCCGCCCATCGCCGCCCATCGCCGCGCCGGTTCCGTCGAAAGCGAATGGATCGTGCTCGACTACGTCGATTTCATCGTGCATCTCTTCACGCCCCAGATGCGCTCCTACTACGCCCTCGAACAGCTCTGGAAAGACGCTCCCGTCGTCTCCTGAGTTCCCCGCGCGATGGACTACGACAAGGACAAGGTCGATGAAGCGACCTTGGCCTTGTTGGTGCTCGGTCTGTCGCGCACGCCGACCGGCGGCCGGGCGTGGAAAGCCTTCGACCTGCAGACGCTGCAGCGCCTCCACCAAAAAGGCTGGATCGCCGCGCCCAAGACGAAGGAAATCGCCGTCGAACTCACCCCCGCTGGCGTCGCCAAGGCCGAAGAAGCGTTCCGGAAATATTTCCAGCCCCCTTGAGCCGCTGTCCATGCGGTTCGGCGCCGCATGCGCCGTTTCTCCCGTTGACCCGCCCCGGTCTCCCGCTCTATCCTTTTCCATCGGAGACGGAGACGCCGGCATGAACCTCATCCGAACGATCGCGGCATGGACGGTGGCGGGCGGTTGTTCCCTCGCGGCGGCCCAAACCGAAACCGCCGTTTTCCAGTTCGGCGCCCGCACCTATTCGGCCGCCATCCTGGACGAATCCCGCACCGACGTGGAGCGCCGTTTCCCCGAGCTCGGCCGGCCGCCGGCCATCGGCGACGCCTTCGCCTATCGCGTCGCGAACGGTGCCGCGCCCGCGCGCGAAATCGCCGCCACCGTCGTTGCGACCGACGTCCTCGAATGCGCCGCCGGCCCCGAAATCGCCATCCATCCCGGCGAACTCCGCCTCGACCTCCTCCGCGCCCTCTACCTGACCGACGCCCTCCACCGCGCGCCGCAGACCCCCGACGACGTCTTTCCCGCCGATCCGCCCCCGCCGCCGGACATCTTTGAAAGACCGGATGTCGCGCCTGCGCATCAGTGACGCCCCCCAGCGATCGCCAACTGGAATCAAGCTTGCTAAACGCCGAAATCCAGTGAAAATCGGATGAAAATAGAAACCGCCAAGGGTGGTCTCCCGTTTGCCATGAGCATCAAAACCGACATCGCCCGTTCTCGAGAGTGTGAAATGCGAGTCTATCTGGACTCCATGAAGAAAATGTACGAAAACGCTCTGGTTCAAAACGGAGAGATTTACGACATCGCCGTCCAAGCGACGAAAAATTTTCGGTTCATTTCAGAACGCGCGATTCTGGCGGACTCGCGCATCATCAAAATCCTGCGTTATGCCATCGCGCCATCGATCAGCCAAATGAAGTTCGGGCAGTTCTTCGGGATCGCCTCCATCGATGCATTTGAAAACGACCGGGTCTTGCCTTCTTCCGGCAAATACCGAACGCTGAAATCGCTGGCCCCCAGAATCGCTCGTTTCGCCGTTCGCAATCTGGACCGCCAACGCTTTCTCTGGCTCGACCGCCGGTTCCAAGGCGAAGCCGCCTTGGCCCAGTCCTATGCCAGAAGTTGGACTTGCTCCATCGCCGCCGACCAAAATGCTCAAACCAAATACCGCAACTGGCGCAAGGAATTGCAAGAACAAGCCATTGCGACATTTCTCGTGGCGCGCGGATACACCAAATCTTCGTTCACCGGAATCGCATCGAGGCGAACCGACATCAATCTGGGCGAATATACGCAGGAAATGCGCGTACAAGGACGCACGCGCCAGAAGGCCGATCTTGCCGTCCGCAGCAAACGCACCAAACGCCTCGTATTGATCGAAGCAAAAGCCGTGGGCGTGGAGATCGACGCAACCAAACGAATCAAGGAATGCTGCGACAAAGCCAGCGACTGGCAATCGTCGCGACCCTTGGGGACGCCCGACGTCGTCGCCGTCGTCGCAGGCTTTTTCAATCCGACCGGCCTCGCCAACCTGCGCGCGTCGAAAATCCATGTTGTCTGGGAACATCGCCTCGCCGACTTGGACCGGCTGTTGTGATGAAAACCCCGCTTTACGTCAGCTTGTTTTCGGGAGCCGGCGGTTTGGACATCGGTCTGGAGCGCGCCGGTTTCCGCGCCGCCTCCCTGTGCGAGATCGAATCCATCTTTTGCGACACCTTGCGAGCCAATCAAGGCCGCGTCATGGCCGACGGAATGGCATACATGTCCGACGCTCGCATCGTGAACGCCGACATCCGCGAACTGTCCGCACGGGACCTGTCGGGCAACGCCCGAGTAGATCTCGTGGTCGGCGGCCCTCCCTGCCAATCCTTCTCGAGCTCGGGAAAACAGCTCAGCGTGCTCGACCCCCGGGGACGCTTGCTCCATGAATTCATCCGTTTGATCGATGAAATTCGGCCCCGCATGTTTTTGTTCGAAAACGTCCGCGGCTTGGTGACCGCACGCGATGCCGACGGCGAACCCGGCGGCGTCATCCACGACCTGCTCGGTCGTTTTCAGGATCTGGGCTACAGTTGCCGAACCGCCTTGCTCAATGCCGCAGATTACGGCGCTCCACAACGCAGAGTGCGTTGTTTCGTCGTCGGCTCCCGCCGCGGAACCGCTCCCGTATTTCCAGAGCCTACCCACCACAAAACGGCCGATATGCTCCATCGCCCCTGGATTTCGTTGCGCGCGTTTCTCGAACAACGCTCCGATTCTAATTCCTTCAACTATACCTATCCCACCGAGGAACTGGCGCGCGAACTGCGCCGAATCCCGAATGGTTCAGGCCTCATCAGCCCCGGCCGCGCCGAAAACACCCGTCCCGGCGGACATTGGGGATATCGGCAGGGCACTTTCATTTCCGACCTCGATCTGCCCGCACGAACCGTGACCGGTTCGGCCAGCCAGGATTGGATTCGCTGGAACGGAGTTCTGCGACGACTGACCTTGCAGGAAATCATGGAGTTGCAGGGTTTTCCTCGCGACTGGGAAATCCTGGGAACCAAGGCACAGCGTTTCAAGCAGGTAGGCAACGCCGTGCCAACCGTTTTCGGCGAATTGCTGGGAAACGTCATCCGGAAATTTCTCGCCGAATTTCCATCCGCGCCGCCTGAAATGATCGAGATTCCGAACTCGTTCAAGAACTACATCGAATACACGAAAAAAGACCACGAACGAAACGCCGAATGTCGCGTGGTCCACCGTAAATTTTCCCGTCGTCCGCAACCCTCCTTGCTCGTGCGAGAATCAACTCGGCACAAGCCAACGTCGAAATCCTGATGCCGGCTCCGCATTCCCAACCGATCGGCTCGATCTTCATCGACGACCGCCGCATCGAGGCTTTTGCGGAACACCTGAAGAACGCCGGCGACGTCCAGCCGTTCGATTTCTGCGCCCGCAGCGAGGGGTTCATCTATCCCGAGCGCGGGCGCCCCGGCGTCCTGGAAACCTTCTTCTTCGCCTGCGCCCACCAGTTCGGTTTCTGGACCTTGGCCGGAAATCGCTGGGACCACCCCGTGGTCGCCCGGCTCGACGGGCGCGACCTCAAAGGTTCCGATTTCCTCTTCCGCGCCTGCACCCGCGCGTGGCAATGCGAGCCGCGCGCGCTGCATCCGACCACGCTGGCGGCGGCCTCCGACGCCCAGCTCGCCGATCTGTTCCGCGCCGACGACGGCGCCCTGCCGTTGCCCATGTGGCCCGAGCATCTCGCCTTGATCCGCGGCTACGCCGAGTGGTTCGCCGCGCAACGGCTCGAACCGCGCAACGTGCTCCGGCGCGCCAACGCCGATCTCAAACCCCTGCAAACCCTGTTGACGACGCTCGCCGAAATCCCCGGCTATGCGGAAGACCCGCTCCAGAAAAAAGCCATGCTGCTGGCCATCGTGCTCGAAAACCGGCCCGAACGGTTCCTGCGCGGCGCCGATCCGGAATCCGCCGTGCCGATCATCGACTACCATCTCCAACGCAGCACGCTGCGCACCGGCCTCGTGCGCATCGCCGAACCGATCCTCCGCCGCAAGCTCGTCGCGCGCGAGTTGCTCTTGCGGGCCGAAGAAGAAGTCATCCGCGCCGCCACCTACGAGGCCATCGGCCGGCTCATGGCCCGGTCCGGACTTTCCGCCGCCGCGGTGGATTGGTTCTTCTTCCAGAATCGCACCCGCTGCCCCGAGACGACGGAACCCGATTGCCCCGCCTGCCCCGTGCAAGCCCTCTGCGCGCGGGAAACGGCGCTGTTCCAGCCCGTATTCCGCACTACCGCCTACTGAAAGGCCTGCTCCGGGCGCAAGCGGCGCCTAACCGCAGCGGAGATGCCTCACGGCATCCGCACCTGCAAGCGCAGCAGGCGCAGTGGACCGTCGTCGAACGCGTTGGTGACGGACAGCGTGCCCGTCTCCGAAACCAGATTGGTCAGGCCTTCCAGCGGCTGCCATGCGTCGCCAACCGGATCGGCGAGATATTCGACGTCGTAGACGCGGCCCGTCGCCGTCGGCCAGCTCAGGACGTAGCCGACCGCGGCGTCGCCGTCCAGCGCAAGCGCGATGGAATCCAGGCGCAGGACGGAGTCGGCATCGCCCGGATGGGTGCCCATGAAGTATTCCTGCCACGTGGCGGCGCCGTCCTCGTCGGGATCGTCGAGTTCCGCCGCATCGAATTCGTTCGTGACGTCGTGGGCGGCCAGCCAAGTTTCGGGCACGCCGTGTCCGGCCGTGAGGTTTTCGGCGAAGTCAGCCGCCACCGTGCCGTTCGTCACGATCTGGCTCCAGACGAAGGCATACGCGGACGTGCCGTAGGCGGCGCCCAGCGAGACGCCGTTCGTCCGCACGTCCGCGACGTGGTAGTGCGGCTCGGGCGCGATCACGAATTCCTGGTCGGCATGATACGGCACCTGCGGATTGGCCGGCGAAATGCTGCCGTGCGCCCCGGCGACGGTCGCGATGGCCACGTTGTAATCCCAGATCTTCAACACCCATTCGGGATGGTCGACGAAGGGATTCCGATTCCCCTGCCAGTTGGCGTAGATCAAGTCGTTCCGGTGGCGCTCGAAATCGTCCGGCGGATCCAGGAAATGCCAGCGGATGAGCGTGCTGAGCCGGCCCAGCTGGGTGCCGCTGGTGTCCACGGCATCCACCAGTTGCAGGTCGGGCTCGCCGTCCACGTCGCCGGAGTAGCGCACGTCCATGTAGAACAGCATGCGGGCGACGTCGCCCTTGCTGGCGTCCGGCGGCGCGAAGGTGCTGCTGGTCGTGAGACAGCTGGCCGGAGCGCCGGCGACGTGCGTGCCGCCGTCGTCGAAATCCTTCTCGCCCCGCAGGCTGTTCACCTCCACGTCGGCCGGCCTCACGTGGTGGGCATCGACCGAAGGCGGCACGGTGGTGCTGAGGGCGTCCGGGAACCCGTGCGATTGGGGCCAGACGTGCTCGCGGTTCCACTGGCCGGCGTAGCCGCCGTTGTTGTTCTTGTCCCGGCCGATCTGCAGGTAGACCAGCTGGACCTGGGCGGAATTCGTCGGGCATTCGTCCGTTTGCTGCAGGACCGTCCAGAGGGTGTCGTAGCTGAAGGCCACGTGGCCGCGAATGACGTCGTGCAACGCCTGGCGCAGTTCCGGCCCCGTCTTGCCGTAGGCCGGAAGGTAGTAATCGTAGTTGGGATCTTCGTCGTCGACGATGCGCAGCCGGGCGGTTTCCGGCGAACCGAGCGACGCCCCGCCGGTGGGATTGGCCAACGCCAGCGCCACGGTTTCCGCGTCTTCCCGCTCCGCGTCGTCCAGAATCGCAACCGCGAATTCCTGCTGGGTGACGCCGGCGGCGAACGTCAGCGTGCCCGTGGCGGACAGATAGTCCAGGCCGCTCGTCGCCGTGCCGTCGGTCGCGGCCACGTCGACGGCGACTTCGCCTTCGGCGCCGCCGCGGCGCCAGACGACGATCGTCGCCGTGCCGTTGCTTTCCACCACGTCGCAGGCGTTCGTGGAAAAACCCAATTCGCCCGGCCCGTCGTCGTCCAACAGGGTCAACACGGCATTGCTGGGCGTCGCCAGCACGGCTTCGCCCGTGGGCGCGCCCAAAGTCAGGAAGACGGTTTCCGCCGGCTCGTCGTCCGCATCGTCCAGGACGGCGACGGCGAACGCGCCGGTCGACACGCCGTTGGCGAACGTCAGCGTGCCGGTCGCTGCGACGTAGTCGGCCCCGGCGGTCGCCGTGCCGTCCGCCACGGCATAAGGCACGGTCACTTCGCCGTAGCTGCCGTTCGCCCGATCAACGGAAACGACGACGACCCCGCCGGTTTCGGCGACCTCGAATTCCGCTTGGCCAAAGCGCAGTTCGCCGTGCCGGGCGAACAAGGCGATGTCGTCGAAGACGAAGCCATCGGTCGAAATCGGGAAGTTGTCGTATTGCTGGAACTTGATCTTGAACGTGGAGGTGTAGGCCAGGCCGTTCGCGGCGGCGATGGGATCCAGCGCCACTTCGAAATAGCCATAGGTGTTGCTGCTGCCTTCGGCGGCCGTGAGCCCCTGGACTTTCACCCAGTTCGTGCCGTCCATGCTCATGGCCACGCCATCGACGTTCTGATGGCCGGCGAACGTCGCGCTCATGAGGTGGTCTTCGTCGCTGAACTGCTTGTGCCAGAAGGCCAAGGTCACGCCCTGTTGGCCGGCCAGATTCGCCGTCAACACGAGTTCATTCAGGTCGTTTGCGCCGGTGGAGTTCGTGGCGTCCATGGCCAGATGGCAGGATCCGCCGTGGGGCCCGTAATTGGTCGTTACCGCGACGTGGCCGCCGGTCGAGGAATACGTCCGCCAGAAATTCGACAACGCCCCCGATTCGAAGGTTTCCAAGAAGGGAAAAGCCGCCCGGCCGTCGTCGTCGACGATCGCAACGACGGTGCTGGTGCAGGCGCCCAGCATGGCGCCCCCGCCCGGTTCGGCGAGCGTCAACGCAAACGTTTCGGTTGCTTCCTCCACGTCGTCGTCCAGGATGGACACGGGAATGACGGCGCTGGTCTGGCCGCTGGCCAACATGAGCGTGCCGTTGGTCGCCACGTAATCCTCGCCGGCCAGGGCGGTGCCAGCGACCGTGGCGAACGCCACCGTAATCTCGCCGTAGACGTGGTCGCTGCGGACAACGGTCACGGCAAGCGTGCCGCTGCGCTCGAACCGTTCATTCTCGGCGCGATCAAGCTGCAACACGCCTCCCGGCTCGTCCACGACGGTGGTCGCGACCGCCGCGTTGTTCGTGCGAACCGGATCGAACTGTTCGTGCGCCACCCAGCCGCGGTTGGTGAGGACGCCAACGCCGTCCGGCACGACCACGATGGACACGGTGGCCGTGCCGCCGCCGGCCAGCGCGCCCAGTTGGGCGACGACGCAATCCGCTTCCTGCGCGCATTCGCCTTGGCTGCTTTCCGCGGAGACGAACGTCGCCCCGGTCGGCAATTGGTTGCTGACGACGACGGCGGCGACGGCCAAGGGGCCGGCATTCGTGATCAACAGCGCATAGGTCAGGTTGCTGCCCGGCGCAACCGGATTTTCGGACTCCTGGATCCCCAGCCGCACGTCCGCCACCTGCGTCGTGTCGCAGATCTGGACGTTGTCGAAGCAACGGCCGAAGGTGGGCAGCGAATAGTAGTCGTATTGCTGGAACTTGATCTGGAAGTTGGCATCCAGCGCCAGTCCGCGACTGGCAGCCGCCGCGGAAAGATCGAACGATCGGTTCGTGTAGCTGCCCGTGCGGGCGGACGGCGCCCCCAGCTTGAACCAATGAATGCCGTCGCCGCTGATCGCCACGCCATCGGCGTTGGTCGAGCCCACGAACGAATCCGGCATGGCTTCGTTCCAGTAATCGAAATTGTTCTCCTGGTACCCGAACATCACGTTCGTCTGTCCGGCCAGGTTGACCGTCAGCACCAGTTCGTTCAGGCCATAGGCGTAGTTGGTGGCATCCAGCAGGACGTGGCCGGCGCCTTCGAACGGCGCGACCGCGCCCGGCCCCACTTGGATGCGGCCGTTGCCGCTGGACGTCGAGGTCCAGCCGTTCGACCAGGCGCCGGCCTCGAACCCGTCGAAAAACGGCAAGGAAACGCCCGGGGTTTCGTCGTCCTGCACGACCAAGGTCGCCACGGCGGGCGTCCCGGTTGCGCCGGTCGCCGTGGGCACCAGCCGCAAGTCGATGGTTTCGTTCCCTTCGATCTCCGCATCGTCCCACAAGGCAATGGACACCGTCCGGTTCGATTCCCCGGGGGCGAAGACCACGGTTTCCGCCAGGGCATCGAAGTCGGCGCCGTCCAAGGCGGTGCCGTTGCCGGCGACGAACTGGATTTCCGCCGCGTCGTTGGTCCGGCCGTAGCGCTCGATGGTCACGTTCGCCTCGGCCGCGGTTTCCCGCACGGAATAGCCCGCTTCGGAAAACCGGAAGAGGGCGTTCGTCACGTAATCGCCCGCCAACGTGACGTCGTCGATGTTCCAACCGCAATAGGCGCCCGAACCGTCGGTCGGCCCCAAGCTCCAGCGAAGATAGACGGCGGGGGCGCCATCCGCGATGGCGCTGATGTCGTAGGTCACCCACGTCCATTCCCAATCGACCACGTACGACGTGCCGTTGGTCCAAATGGTCGTCCAGTTCTGCCGGTCGCGCGACGCTTGAATGGAGGCATGATCGTAGGGCGCGCCTTGGACGATCAGCAGGCGCGAGAATTCCAGGCGGACGTTCAGGAATTGGGAGCAATCGATCGCCGGCGTCGTCAAATAGTAGGGAGTGGAGATGTTGTTCGCATAGTTGCCGGCGAGATTGTAGCCATAGACGTTGGTGCCCGTGCAGCCGGCGGTCGGATCGTAGTATCCGCCGCCGAGCGGCCGACCGAAAGCCCATTGCCCCTGCGTCGACCAGCCGGGATTTTCATCGAAGGCATTGAAGTAGGCGGCATCGTCGTCCCGGATCTCGACGGTGCTTTGGCGGGGATTGCCCACTTCCGCTCCGACGGCATTGGTCAGGCCCAGCTGCAGCGTCTCGACCGCTTCCCAGTTGACGTCCTCGGCGATCGCCAATTCCAGCCATTGGGTGGGGCTGCCGTCCGCCGCGAACGTCACCGTGCTGGCGGCAAGCTGAACGTCGCCATCCGGCCCCGTCGTGGCCGTTCCGGCGGTGAACACTTCCACGGTGGCATCGCCCGGCCGGGAAAGCACCACCGCCAGCTCCACGGTTCCGGCCGCCTCCCAGACCGTCGTGGTGGCCGCGGCGAACCGGACCAGCCGGTCGAACACGGAGAGGGTGAAGGTTTCCTCCGAAACCCCGTTGACGTCGGCGGCGTAGACGGTGCTGGTGTAGACGAGGCCCACTTCGGCCTCCGTCGGCGCATAGGTCAAGACGTTGGTGATCCCGCCGGCGTTGGTGGCGACGTCGAACACCGCGCCGGGGGGCAGGTTGCTGGCATACAGCGCGATCTCGTTCTGGTCGTAGTCGGTCGCCACGACCGCGACGGTCAACGTGTTGCTGAGCGCGACCATCTGGGGGCCGACGGGCACCAGCGCCGGCGGCTGGTCGATCAGCGAATGGCCGCGAACCAACACGTCGTCGAGGTACCACGTGTTGAACGGAGAATGGAATAGGAACTGGACGTCTTCGCTAACGGCGACGTTTGCCACCTCCAGCAGGGAAAACGAAAGATTGGTGCCGGCGGCCGGCGCCGGAAACGTGCCCAACTCGCTCCACGCGTTCGTGCCGATGCGATAATAAGCGAAGGCCATCTGGCCGTTGCCCGCCGTGCTGGCATCCACGTAGAACGAAAGATTGGTGGGAAAATCCACCGCCGGCGTCGTCACCGTGTCGCCGCTGCCGAGCGCGCGGCAATTGGGCGCGCTTTGGAAATGGCCGCTGTCGTTCACCGTGCCGCCATCGGTCCAACCGTCGGGCAGCGAGCCGGAATCGTCGAAATCTTCCGCCAGCAGCAGGTTGGGATCGGGCTCGGAAACCGTCACGTTCAGCACCACTTCGTTGGTTCCATCCTTGTCCGCCGCTTGGAACGCAATGTCATAAACGCCCGCCGTCGCCGTCACCCACGTGAACGCGTTGCTCACCGGCGCAAGTCCCGTGGCCGGATTGGGGGCAAAAACGGCATCGGCGGGAACGTCGATGCCGGTCAGGACGATTTCGTCGCCGTCGCTCTCGGTCGCGACGACCGCCACGGCCACGGTCGCGCCGACTTCGACGGCCCAGTTGGTTTGCGACGGCACCAGGAAAAGCGTGGGCGGCGAATTGGAGGCCGCCGCAGCGGCGGTGCGCACGATCACGTCGTCCAAATACCAGGTGCTGAACGTGGAATTGAAGCGAAAGCGCACGCCGGGGCTCGCCGCCAGATTGGGCGAAGCGTTCAACGGAAAATTCTTGGTGCCGCCGGCCGTGCTGGACACGAACGTGCCCAATGCAATCCAGTTGGTGCCGCTCAAGGCGTAATCCACCGTGCCCGTCTTGTTGTTGCCGTTGCTGCTGGCATCCACGAAAAACGACAGATTGGTGGGATAATCCACGGCGGGCGTCTGCAGGGTGTCGCCCGCCCCCATGGCGCGGCAATTGGGCGCACTTTGATAATGCCCGGAAACGTTGTCGTTGACGGTGCCCCCATCGGTCCAACCCGCCGGCACCCCCGTGCTCGCGTCGAAATTCTCGGTCAAATCGGCGGGTGCAGGCAGGGCCAACCACAAACCGCACGCCACCCCCCAACCTGCTTTGGCCAAACCCCTCATGTTGTCCTTTGCTGAAAATCCGCCCGCCATGGACGCCGCCGACCCATTGGGGGAGAACATTTGTAGAGTTTGCCCAATCCGGAGGAGGGAAACAAGCCTGGCCCCGCAAATTGACTCGATTTTAACGATTCCGCGAGCGCGCGACGCCGATTCCGCCTCCCGCGACGGGGGCAAAGGCCGTCCGCCCGGCCGAATAGCCGGCTGATTTTCGACGTTGCCGCTCGTCCGAATCGCGGCTAGAGTGAAGCTCCTCGAACCACAGGAAATGCAGCATGGACCCACTTTACGTCGTCACGCCCCTGATCCTCATTTCGGTCGTGCTCGCGGCCGTGTGGCTGGACCGCTGGCGCGTGCCCGTGATCCTGGTCGCGCTGGGCGGCGGCATCCTGTTTGGCAGCGACGTGCTGAATTGGTGGAATTTCGACGATGCGCACCTGGCCAACCAAGTGGCCAACTTCGCGCTGGTCTTCATCCTGTTCCAAGGCGGCTTCGGCATTTCGCGGGAAGCGTTCAAGGCGGTGGCGCTGCCGGCCGGCGGCCTCGCCGTCTGGGGGGTGCTCCTGACGGCGGGCGCCACGTTCGCGGTGCTGGGGCTGGGCCTGGGATGGCCCTTCGAAAAGGCGGGCCTGCTGGCGGCCGTCATCTCCTCCACCGACGCGGCGGCCACGCTATCCATCTTGCGGCGTTGCACCCTGCCCCGGAAGCTGTCGTCGACGCTCGTGATCGAAAGCGCGGCCAACGATCCCATGGCGGTGTTGCTGACCACGGTGGCGGTCCAGGCGTTCGCGGCCGGGCAACCCCACGGCCTCGCGATGGGGCTGGCCTTCGCCTGGAAATTCGCCGCCGGACCGCTCTTCGGCTGGCTGATGGGCCAAGGCGCGGCGTGGATTCTCAACCGCCTGCGCCCGCAGGAACGCGGCCATTACTACGTGCTGTTCGTCGGGGTCGTGCTGTTGACCTACGGCTTGGCCGAAGTTCTCGGCGCCAGCGGCATGCTGGCGGTGTTCATCGCGGGCTGCACGTTGGGCAACCAGCCTTTCGTCCACAAGCAAGGCGTCGCCAATTTTTCCGCGGCGTTCGCCAGCGTCGCCAACATCGTCACGTTCGTGCTGCTGGGCTTGCTGGTGTTTCCCCGCCAATGGAGCGGCATCTGGCTGGACGGGCTCGTGCTGTTCCTGGTGCTCACGTTCGTGTCGCGCCCCCTGGCCGTGTTTCTGGGCACCGCCGGAATGGGCCTGGGCGCAAAGCACAAGCTCTTCATGACGTGGGCGGGGCTGCGCGGCGCCGTGCCGATCGTCCTGGCGACGTATCCGGCGGCGGCGGGACTGCCCGGCAGCCAGGACATTTTCAATCTGGTTTTCTTCGCCGTCGTGCTGTCGGTGCTCGTCCAAGGATCCACGCTGGGACTCGCGGCGCGGTGGTTGGGCCTGCGGACGGCCCGGGCGCGGCCCGAACCCCTCTACAGCCTGGAACTGTTCACGATGGCCCCCAGCGACATGGATCTGATCGTGGTGGATTTGCCGGCCGACGTCGCCGGCGGACCGCGCATCCAAGATCTGCGGCTTCCGCCGGACACGGTGATCACGCTCGTCGCCCGCGGCCAGAACGTCATCAGTCCCAACGGCAGCACGCGGCTGGCGGGCGGCGACCAGATCACGGTGTTGACCCACGCGGCCAACGCGGACGACGTGCGTCGCGCCTTGTTGGCGCCCTTCGATCCTGCGACCGGCTAGGCGCCGGGCGGAGCGACCGGCTTGAGCGCGGCATCCTGCGCGCGCTTGAATTCCGTCGCCTTCACCAGCACTTCGGCGAGCGAGGCGCATCCAAGCTTTCGCTTGATGTTGACGCGATGCACGTCGACGGTGCGGCCGCTCAGGCCGAATTTTTCGGCGACGTCGCGCGTGGTGAGCCCGCCGCCGATGGCGTAGAGGATTTCGCTTTCGCGAGCGGTGAGGCCGGCGAAGCCATCCGCCGCCTTTTCGTCCGCGCCGGGATGGGCGGCCAACAGCTTTTCCGCCGCCGGACTCAGGTAGGTCTGGCCGGCCGCGACCCGCCGCAGCGCGGCGACGAGGGTTTCCTCGGCCTGATCCTTCATGACGTAGCCCTGCGCGCCGGCGCGCAGGGCCTTTTCGGCGTAGAGGCCTTCGTCGTGCATCGACAGCACGAGGATCTTGCCGGCGTAGCCCCGGGCGCGCGCCTCGCGGATCCAGTCGAGGCCGCTGCGATCGCGCAGGGACAGATCCAGCACGACGGCGTCGGGCGCCAGCGCCGCCAGCGCCGCCAAGCCGTCCTCGTAGGTGCCCGCTTCGCCGGC
>Ga0209098_1003360_pt1 | contig 13353 bp, 12 predicted proteins | sample AD_JPNHW1_MetaG_FD_184429 | JGI IMG/M metagenome (GOLD analysis project Ga0209098, IMG submission 184429) | Active sludge microbial communities of municipal wastewater-treating anaerobic digesters from Japan - AD_JPNHW1_MetaG (SPAdes) (version 2) | ecosystem: Engineered > Bioreactor > Anaerobic... | reverse complement strand
AAATGCCAAAAGAGCGAAGTTTTTGTATGGTAGCCTCATAGCACATGGATAGTTCTTCCGATTGATGTGCATCGGAGCTGATGACCATAGGAATCTTCAACTTACTGATTTTTTGTAAAATATAATCTGACGGATAAAAATCGGGACACCGTTTTTTGTAAATGCCACGGGAATTGATTTCAACAATAAGTGCTTTTTGCTTAATCAGTTCAAGGCTGTGGTCAACTAAGCGCAGATACCAATCTTCCGATTCGGTAAAAAACCGTTTTTGGTTGTGCATTTTAATTTTATCCAAGTGAGCAATTATATCAAAATGCTGTGTTTCAATCATTTCAAATGTTTGTTCCCAAAATGCGGAGACGGCTTTTTTAATATCGTGATGGAACAAATCTGCAAGTCCGTTGTCGTAAGTCTCAATTTTAGAGCCATCGATGAACCATAATTGACTTGAATCTTGCGGTTTAACTAAATGGACTCCCCCAATGATATAATCCAAATGATACTGTTTTTGAAAATCGCTAAAAGGACGGGTAATACCCGGAATAAAATCGCATTCCAAAGCGGTAAAAAGTTGGAGTTCCGGATATTGTACTTTAAGTTGCTGAATTTCTGCAATATAATCAGGAATCTTCTCTTCTTTGATGCCGAAATCATTTTCGAAAGAAACGGGGGCGTGCGAGGAGAAACCCAACTGATCAAAATGTTGTCGGACGGCTTCTTCTACAAAACGGAAAAAGGGATCTTTTCCATCGCAATAAGTAGAATGGGTATGATAATTACATTTCATCTTTAGAATGAGAAGCTAAAAAGTATATCGAGCACTGAAATTAAAGAAGTTATAATCAAAATAAGGATCAGTGCCATTGTGATTGGAGAAAAGGAAAAAGCCCGGGCGGATATCACCCTGTAAACTGAGCGGTATGTTGGAGAATTTATACTCAACTCCGCCAATAAGATTGACACCCGAAACAAAGCTTGAAATGGTTTTATATTCCCGAACGTCATAGATATCTAGAAAAAAATAGTGAGAATTAGCGTAACCCAGATTCAAACCACCACCGATGAACCAATAGAAACCATTTTTGGCTGCTTTTTCATACATAAAATTAGGGTTAATGGTAAAAACTGTTGGCATATTCTTGGCAACATATAGAAAATGGAATCCGACGTCAGCCTGAATTGCAAAATTATCTACCGGAACCATTTTAAAAGTAATACCATTCACAAAACCGAGAACGCCCCCAATGCTATAGTTGTAGGGACGCGCTTGTCTTTGCGCCATGGCAGAAAATCCCATAATGCCAATCAACAGACAAAATATAAATTTCTTTTTCATAATCTATATATTTTTTTAATGCCGCAAAGATACTTCATATCCAACAGAAAAACGACTCCAACAGAAAAATCTTATAAACAATCATTATTTACTAAAATGCAATTATTTAATCATAATAAAAAGTTGAAATTAATAATCGTCCGACAAAAAGCCTACATTTTATCTCTCCTTCCTCTTTATTTTATAACTTTGCATGTTGAATCTATAATAATAAAAATATTTAGAACAAAGAAGAAAGTATTCCACAAATTTAGTATTTTTGCAGGCTATTTTTAAACATCATACTTATGAATAATACATTAGATATTAAAGAGTTAAACGAACGTATTCAAAAAGAAAGTTCATTTGTTGACCTCATTAATATAGAAATGGGGAAAGTCATTGTTGGGCAAAAACCGGTAGTTGAGCGATTAATGATTGGATTATTAGCAAATGGGCATATTCTGTTAGAAGGCGTCCCGGGATTAGCTAAAACATTAGCAATTAAAACATTAGCTAATATTATCCAAGCTAAATTCAGTCGTATTCAGTTTACGCCCGACTTGCTGCCTGCCGACCTGTTAGGCACCATGATTTACAGTCAGCGAAAAGAAGAATTTGTCGTAAAGAAAGGACCCATCTTTGCTAATTTTATATTGGCAGATGAAATCAATCGTGCGCCGGCAAAAGTGCAAAGTGCCTTGTTGGAAGCGATGCAGGAAAGGCAGGTTACCATTGGCGAAGAGACATACCCATTGAATGAGCCATTCTTGGTCATGGCAACTGAAAATCCCATAGAACAAGAAGGAACATACCCTTTACCGGAAGCGCAAGTCGATAGGTTTATGATGAAAGTGCTGGTCAACTATCCCAAGCAGGAAGAAGAAAAACAGATTTTAAGACAGCACCTGCTTTCAGAATTTCCTACTCCCAAGAGCATCATAAGTCCGGAAGATATTATTCGGGCGCGGGCTGTTGTAAAAGAGGTTTATTTAGATGAAAAAATTGAGCAATATATTACCTCCATTGTTTTTGCTACCCGCTATCCGTCTGAATATAAATTGGAAAAATTTGCCAGCATGATTAGTTACGGCGGTTCCCCGCGTGCCACCATCAATCTTGCCATGGCTGCCCAAGCCTACGCATTTATCAAACGCCGAGGGTATGTCATTCCGGAAGATGTGCGCGCCGTTTCCTACGATGTCCTTCGCCATCGTATCGGTCTGACCTACGAAGCCGAAGCCGAAAACATATCTACCACCGATATTATTGCAGAAGTATTGAATACGGTTGAAGTGCCTTAGAAAATAACTAAAAATGGAATCATCGGAATTATTTAAAAAAGTCCGGAAAATTGAAATCCGAACCCGCGCATTGTCACAACAAATTTTTGCAGGGCAGTATCATAGTGCTTTCAAAGGTAAGGGTATGGCTTTCAGCGAAGTAAGACAATATAACTACGGTGACGATGTCCGTTTTATAGATTGGAACGTAACCGCACGATTCCATACCCCTTATGTCAAAATTTTTGAAGAAGAACGAGAAATGACGGTAGTGCTGATGATTGATGTAAGTGGCTCAAACCTCTTTGGCACCCGCAAACAAATTAAAACAGAACTAATTACGGAATTAGCTGCTGTCTTAGCTTTTTCCGCCATCAACAACAACGACAAAGTGGGAGTTATCTTTTTTAGCGATAAAGTAGAAAAATTCATTCCCCCGAATAAAGGGAAAACACATATTTTGCGAATTATCCGAGAATTGCTAACCTATAAACCAACTCAAACCGTAACCAATCTCAATGAAACACTCCGCTATTTCACCAATGCCGTTAAGAAAAAATGCACCGCTTTTATTATTTCCGATTTCGTCAATTGCGAGTTTGAACAAGCTTTAAAAATTGCCGCCAACAAGCATGACATTGTGGCACTGCAAGTTATTGACCACGGTGAATTGGAAATCCCGAATTTGGGGATCATTGAGATTCAAGATCCGGAAACCGGAAATCGCTTTTGGGCTGACACCGGCAGCCGCAAGGTCCGAAACAGCTATGCTAAATGGTGGCGGGATGGTTTGGTACGTAATAAAGAGACCTTCCAACGCGCCGGCATTGACACCACCCTTTTATACACCGATAGGGATTATGTTCCCGCCTTGTCGGAATTGTTCCGCAAAAGAGGTTAATACAACTATTTTATGAAAAAAACTATTATCGCGATTGTATTGGTTTGCTCCACATTTTGCTCGTTTTCGCAAACTGACAGCACCAAAAAATCTAATTTGCCCCTCACCTATTGGATGAATGCCGATGAGTTGGCACGAAAAAATGAAATTGGCATGAACTTTCGTGGGACAAATCCACCGGAAGCTCCCATCATCAATATTGCCGAGTTCCAACCCATGCAAGGCGTGCTCGTCAGATACCCTTTCGGTATTCCCGTTTCGCTCATTGCCGCTATGTCTCAAATTGTTACCGTGACTACCAGCATTAGCTCCGCCAATCAACAAACAACCGTTGAAAATATTTACCGGAGCAATGGAGTGAATATGAATAACGTCGATTTTGTCATTGCCAATACTGACAGCTATTGGACACGCGATTACGGTCCGTGGATGATTATTGACGGCAATGATGAATTTGGAGTCGTCGATTTTATTTACAATCGCCCGCGTCCGAATGATGACGCACATGCCGCCACTATGGCAAACTTCTTGAATATCAATTATTTTTCAATGGATTTTGTACAAACCGGTGGAAACTATATGACCGATGGCTATGGAACGGCTGCCTCTACAGACTTAGCTTTGACCGAAAATGAGGATATGACAACCGCTGAAATTGAAAATATGACTCATGATTTCTTAGGCATTGATACTTATCATTTTACTGCAGACCCATTAGACGACTACATCGCACACATTGATTGCTGGGGAAAATATTTAGCGGTAGATAAAGTGATGATTGGTCAGGTACCGGCATCGGACTACCGTTATTCGCAGTTTGAAGCCATTGCCGATTGGTTTGCCAACACCACAACCCCGTGGGGCAACAAATACCGCGTTTACCGCGTGTTCACTCCCGGAGGAATGAACACGACTACCCCTTATACCAACTGTCTGATTCTCAACGACCATGTTTTCCTCCCGCAAACAGGAAGCAGCTACGATCAAGATGCAATAGAAGCCTATCAGGCTGCCATGCCCGGTTATACCATTGTCCCCATTATGGAAAGCAGCTCCACACCGTGGGAAAATACAGATGCGCTGCACTGTCGCACCCATGAAATTGCGGACCTGGGAATGTTGCTCATTCGCCATTATCCGATTTGCGGACAACAAGCTTATTATCCTCAATTTACCATTCAAGCCGACATTACCGCACTCAGCGGACAAGCGTTAGAAAGTGATTCGATCTTAATTTATTACAAAATCAATCAAGAGAATTGGCAAAACAGACCGATGCACGCGGTTGGGGGCAAAACTTGGGAAGGCACTATTAGCGGCATCACCGATAGTTGCGGGATTTCATACTACATTTTTGCCAAAGACTATTCGCTCCGACGCGAAAAACACCCTTACATTGGCGAATACGACCCCCATTTTTTCACTGTCAGCGCACCATATACCCCGCCCATTATCATTGATGACGATTATGAAGAAGATGATATCTATACACAAATAACTGATTCACAAATCAATAACTATAAAATTACTCCCAATCCTGCCCATAGCTTCTTCCATATTTATGCCGCCAATGGAGAATCCGTCTCTATTTACGATGCCTCAGGAAAACTTATTTCACAAAATTCCTTCCATTCACAAAAAAACATGACCGTTGATTGTTCACAATGGGCTGACGGCATTTATTTCATTCTAATCAAAACTAAAAATGGAAAAACAATAACAGACAAGATACTCATAACTTCTTCATTATAATGAAATTAACATACGAAAATATCTTAAATAATATTTTTACTGCCTTCCCCATGTACCACAAAATAGGTAGCAGTGCCTATAAAGAGGGATTGGAAAACATTGAAGAATTAGTAGCCATCATCGGACATCCGGAGAAAAAATTCAAGGCTGTCCATGTTACCGGAACCAACGGAAAAGGCTCCGTGAGTCACTTTTTATCCTCATTTTTTCAGGAAGCAGGCTATAAAACAGGATTATACACATCGCCCCATTTGATAGATTTTAGAGAAAGAATCAAAATCAATGGCGAAATGATACCGCAAGATAAAGTGGTGGATTTTTTCGAACAATATCAATCCCAATTCAGCCATTTGGAGCCCTCATTTTTTGAAATGACAACTGCCTTGGCATTTCACTATTTTGCTGAAGAAAAAGTGGATATTGCCATTGTAGAAGTAGGCTTGGGCGGCAGGTTGGATGCGACCAACATCCTTACACCGGAACTCTCTGTCATCACCAATATATCGTTAGATCATACACAGTTATTAGGAGATTCCTTAGCCAAGATTGCTTTTGAAAAAGCCGGAATTATCAAAAAACAGACACCGGTTGTAATTGGTCAGACACTTTCGGAAACCATGCCGGTATTTGAGGAGCAAGCCCGCATCAAAGAAGCTCCCCTCTATACCACCGGATCCATCCGCATCGAAGAAACTGATACTCCAACCGCCCCACAGCATCGTTTCATCCGAATTATCAAGGACAACGAAATAATTGGAACAGACATTCCATTGCCGCTGCGCGGGGATTATCAATTTGAAAATATTGCCACCTTTGTTCAAGCCGTATCTGTCATTTATCCGCATAATAAATTGTTTAACAGCTTAATATACCGTGCTCTGGCGAACGTCGTTGCCAATACTCATTTGCTGGGTCGGTGGCAGATAATTTCACAAACCCCGCTAACAATTTGCGATACAGGACACAATAGTGGCGGATTTCATTATATTTCCCAACAGTTGGCACGAATAAAATGTAAAAAATTGCATATCATCATTGGTTTTGTCAGTGATAAAGATTTTCAAGCCATCATCACACTACTCCCACAAAATGCTGATTATCATATATGTAAAGCTAATATTGCAAGAGCTTTAGACCCTCATATCATTGAAAGTCCCATGCGAAATCACGGTTTACAGACAACCATCAGCTCCCAATCGGTGTATCAAACTTATCAGCAATTAGTTACCACTGCCACCAATGATGAAGCTTTTTACATCGGAGGCAGCACATTTATAGTCGCCGATTTTTTGAATGAAAGTTTTTCTCAAAAAAAATGATGAAAGTCATCTGTAATATTTGACTTTACTTTTAAAGTTCGTATATTTGCTGCTGCTGTTTCATGAACCACATCTATTATTAACTCATTAATCTACAATACGATGAAAAAAATTTTCAACTTTTCGCGCGGTGAATTTTGGGCAACCGTTGTTTTACTTTTACTTATTTTAGGGGGTCTTTTCTTTTACTTTTTTTATGAAAAAAGGCTACCCGAGAAAATCGATTTATCAGAGTATCGGGCAACGATTCAGGAATTTGAAGAGCAACAGCAGTTTTTTGATTCAACGAAGCATCATCAAAAAAAGTCTTTTTATAAGCGCAGTTATCGTTACGACTATGACTACACGTCCACGAATAAGAAATATGATTCTGCACATTATCAGAGAGATACCTCAAAGTTGCAGCGCATGGAGAAAAAAGTACTCTACCAAATACACAAAATTGATTTAAACAAATGTGACACAACGGCGATAGTCGGAGTTCCTCAATTTGGCAGCAAACGCGCTTTAAAAGTGATCGAATACCGCGATAAATTGGGCGGTTTCTATAGTTTTGCACAACTCCGTGAGATTTATATATTGCAAGATATTTCCATCGAACATTGTGCAAAATATTTCACCATAGACCCATCCAAAATTAAGAAAATTGATATTAATCACGTGACATACAAGGAGTTAATTACCCACCCCTATTTCGATGCCTACTTAACGAAACAAGTTATAAACTACCGCGATCAAAAAGGAAGTATCAAAAACATGGCACATTTTAAGGAAATAACGCACGCATACAAAGAGTTAACAGATAAATTGGAACCATACCTCATTTTTGAATAATCACAACCTATATGCTCAAAAAAATGTATTTTTGCACTTCAAATTAAAACGCGCTACATTATGATTAAATACATGCAAAAAATTCTTCATCTGCTCGTCATCATTCTTTTGTTGCTCATTGCCGGGTGTGAATCTGACATTAATATAGCTGATATTCAACAAGATACTTTCTACTATGGAACTGTCGGGAATCGAGAGATGATTATCAAAGTCAATCATTTGAATGGCAAACTGTTTGATGGTGATTATTATGATATTTCTCAAAATTCGACCGTCAATCCCATTGAGTTTCATGGGAAGATCAAGAGGAACAAATGTGTTGTCTCGTTTTTAGACAAAAAAATGTCGATTCAACATATACAGTGGAAATTTTCAGACAACAGATTTACAGGGAGTTGCAAAATTGATGGGGAAGAATACGATTTTCAGTTTACTGCATATACTGCGCCTGAATTCAAAAAATATAAAAACAGATATAAAGAGCCGATCTATGAATATAACGTGATCAAAAATGTAAAATACGGCACGGCAACGGGCTATTGGACTTCCAATCCGACTACCTCGACCGATTATTTTGAAATCATCAAAAACGGGCTTTCATCATCGATTGAAACGAGCACTTTAGCGCTCACCATGGATATTTATTTGCCAAAGAATGATTACCTTAGCCGACGTCCCTTGCTCATGTTAATTCATGGTGGCGGTTTTTATATTGGGGATAAAGCAGATGCGCCGATTGTCAGATGGTGCAATCATTTTGCATCTTTGGGATATGTAGTTGCTTCCATTAATTACAGAATGGGATTTAAACCCGCCAAGCAATCCATCGAAAGATGCGGGTATCGTGCCACGCAGGACGCACACGCCGCCATGCGTTTTTTGCTTGCCAATCAAGATAAATTCAAAATAGACCCGAACTATCTTTTTGCTGCAGGGAGTAGTGCCGGCGGCATAACGACGCTCAACCTTGCTTTCATGCGGAATAAAAACCGTCCCGAATCCTCGCACGGGAATTGGGTATTGGAAGATTTGGGAGACATTGAAAGTTCCGGGAACACGCTCAAGCAGACCTTCCACCTTCGCGCCATTGCCAATATGTGGGGAGCCGTTCACGACATCAATGAAATCGCCAACTCCAATACTTCCATTATCTCTTTTCACGGCGACGCAGACCAAGTAGTTCCTTATGATTATGATGTTCCTTTTAAAGATATTCAACTGGGATTCAGCAAGTTATTTTTCAATAAAATGTATGGCTCGGCTGCCATTCATCGTAAAGCAAAAGAGTTGGGTTATCGACAAACACTTCATACATTCCCGGGTGCAGGGCACGCACCGCACGTAGATAAAAACGACAACCCAACCGAGAAGTTTTGGTTTATTCAAAAAGAGATGACCGATTTCTTCTATCGGGAATTTCTGCCCAGAGACGTTGTCATTTCTTCAAAACAAGCCCAAGTTTATACCATTGACATTTCAAATCCGGTTCGAACCTATTGGAAAGCAGAAGGAGGACTTATTCTATCTTCCAATAGCACTTCCGCGCGCGTTGTCTGGTTAAAAAGCGATACCCCACATAAATTATCAGTCGCAGGTTACTTAGAGAACGGTGCCGCTTTTTTCACCGAACAGAATTTTTGATTCGGCTTTGTGGTCTAAGTTGATGGTTTTGCATCATTTAATTCATTTTAAGAGACTTCGTTCTGTTGAATAAACGGTAGTCAATTAATTTACCGGACAGCAAAAAATAGTAATTTATATTAACCGAATTAAAATGTACTCCCGCACCGAGGAAAGAGATCTTGAATAACGACTATCAATTAAATCGCACCATAAAAAAAATCCTTGAAAAAATCAAGGATTTTTTTTTATGTGCCCAGGACAAGAGTCGAACTTGCACGGGAATACTCCCACTACCCCCTCAAAGTAGCGTGTCTACCAATTCCACCACCTGGGCTTATTTGCGGCGGCAAAATTACATTTTTTTTTAATACAAATAAATATTCCTGAAATATTTTTTTCAAAAACAGTCTTTATCTTTGATTTTCAATTAATTAAGTATCTAAAAAAATATAATTGGCAAAGGTGTATCATTTATAAAAAAAGTGTATTTTTGCAGCCTTAAACTTTTAAAGTTAAGAATGTTATAAACAATTAAAAGAGGAGGTTTTTTATCGCTACACAATTCAACAGACCCGGGTACAACAGACGGGGAATGCCACAAAAAAAGGAGGCAGCTCACAAGATCAATCAATTTATTACTGCTCAAACAGTTAGAGTAGTGAGTGAAAATTTTGAACCCCAAATTGTTTCTCTGAGAGAAGCATTGGCGTTGGCTGAACAATACGAGTTGGATTTGGTTGAGATTTCTCCTCAAGCCACCCCGCCGGTTTGCAAAGTGATGGATTATCAAAAGTTTCTTTACGAACAAAAGAAGAAACAAAAAGATATAAAAGCCAAATCTGCTAAAGTGGTGATCAAAGAGATACGATTAGGGCCGCAAACCGATGAACATGATTTTGAGTTTAAAACCAATCATGCCATTCGTTTCCTGAAAGAAGGCTGCAAAGTGAAGGTAGATGTCTTTTTCAAAGGACGTTCCATCGTATATAAAGACCAAGGGGAACTGATATTGCTCAAATTTGCCCAAGCCGTGGAAGAGTTTGGGAAACCGGAACAAATGCCCAAACTGGAAGGGAAAAGAATGATCATCGTCATTAACCCCAAAAAATAAGAAATTGCAATAACTCATCATATTAATCTTAAAAATCACGGAGAAATGCCAAAAATTAAAACAAAAGCCGCTGCTAAGAAGAGATTTACCTTAACAGGCACCGGAAAAGTGAAAAGACATCATGCGTATCACAGCCACATTCTTACGAAGAAAAGTACAAAAAGAAAACGTAACTTGGCTTACAGCGCAATTGCCGACAAAACTTTAGAACGCACCATCAAGCAAATGCTTGGAGGCTGCTAAAAAATTTATTTATTAACTTTACTGTCAGCACATTAAGAGTTTTTAAATTAAAACCGCTGAAGTAATAAAAGAAAGGAGATTATAATGTCAAGATCAGTCAATCACGTTGCTTCAAAAGCAAGAAGAAAAAAGATTTTGAAACGTACCAAAGGTTACTTTGGAAAACGTAAAAACGTCTGGACAGTCGCGAAAAACACATGGGAAAAAGGTCAACAATACGCCTATCGCGACCGTAAAGCCAAAAAAAGAGCATTCAGAAGTTTATGGATTACCCGTATTAACGCGGGCGTTCGCGAATATGGCTTATCCTACTCTGCTTTTATGGGCAGATTAGCCAAGAAGGACGTTGCCTTAAACCGCAAAGCCCTCGCCGACCTCGCAATGAACAATCCTGAGGCATTCAAAGCAATCGTTGATTTAGTAAAATAACTCAACTCTGCAAACATTTTATAAAAGAGTTTGTTGCAATATTAAAAGCCACCCATTTCAGGTGGCTTTTATTTCAATATCAAAATCCATTTAATCCTGAAAAAATGAATAGAAACGATTTCCCCATTTTAGACCAACAAATTAACGGGCAACCGCTCGTCTATTTCGACAACGCCGCGACCACCCAAAAACCGGAAGTTGTGATTCAGGCTCTTGCCGATTATTATCGTTCTATCAATAGCAATATCCACCGCGGGGTCCACTATTTAAGCCAAAAAGCAACCCAAGAATTCGAAATTGCGCGCCAAACCATCCAACACTTTATCAATGCCCCTTCCCACCAAGAAGTGATCTTTACCCGCGGTACCACCGAATCCATCAACCTCATTGCCTCCTCTTTCGGTCACACCTTCCTGCATGAAAACGACGAGGTACTGATTTCCGAAATGGAACATCACGCCAATATCGTTCCTTGGCAAATGATTTGCGATGAAAAAAAAGCAAAATTGGTCGTCGCTGCTTTCGATGAAACCGGAACCCTCGATATGAACGACTTTCAACAAAAATTATCACCTAAAACCAAAATCGTTGCTATCTCACATGTTTCCAATACTTTAGGAACTATCAACCCTATCAAACAAATCATTGAACTTGCCCACGCACAAGGCACCCCCGTCATGATTGACGGCGCACAAGCCGTTTCACACCTGAAAGTAGATGTGCAAGACTTGGACTGCGACTTCTACTGCTTCTCCGGTCACAAAATGTACGCCCCCATGGGAATTGGCGTAATGTACGGAAAAGCCCAATGGCTCAATGCAATGCCCCCCTACCAAGGCGGCGGTGAAATGATTAAAAACGTTACTTTCGAGAAAACAACCTACAACGAACTGCCCTTCAAATTCGAAGCCGGAACCCCGGCAGTCGGAGACGTCATCGGACTGAAAACCGCCATCAACTACATTAATTCCATCGGAATTGAAAACATCGCTCAATGCGAAAACGAACTCCTGCAGTACGCCACCCAACAATTACAAAACATTGACGGCGTAACCATTATCGGAACAGCAGAACATAAAACATCTATTATCTCATTCATAATGAAAGATATACATCATTATGATGCCGGCTTTATCATTGACAAAATGGGCGTTGCCGTCCGAACCGGTCATCATTGCACTCAACCCATTATGGATAAATTGAAAATCACCGGGACCATTCGCGCATCGTTTGCCTTCTATAACACCCGCGAAGAAATTGACCAACTCGTCCGCGCCATCTTCAAAACCAAAGAAATGCTGAGTTAGTTCTTCCTAATCATTATTCATTGAAAAAAATTATCAATTCACTGAAACGGAATCATCATTAATGAACTACTCCTTTTATATATTGTTCTTTTCTTATTCGTAAAATTATCATCAATGAAAAAGATTTTCGCCATAATTATCATATTATACTCATTTTCAGCAAGTTGCCAAACCCTACAACTATCATTAAAAGAGTGTCTTCGATACGCAGACGAAAATAACCTTGACATTCAAAGCTCAGCCCTTGACGTTTCGAATTCTCAGATACAACTATCTCAATCGAAATTGCTCATGTCCCCAACTATTTCGGCAAGCGCGAGCCAGAATTTCGGTTATTCACACAATTCCATTAACGGCGGGTTCAATTTGGGTGGGAACTACGGAATCAACGCCGGAATTACTTTATTTAATGGTCTGAACACTTATAACACAATCAAACAAAATCAATTACGTGTTTCGCAAGCACAGTGGCAAGTGGAGCAACGCAAAAACCAACTTCATATTCAAATCATTCAGGCATACCTGACAGTTCTGATGAATCAGGAATTATTGACCTATCAACAGAATGTGCTCACTTCCAGTCGCGAGCAACTGATTGAAGGAGAGCATCAATACAAAGTGGGACAAATCTTGGAAAGCGATTTTATTCTATTAAAATCTCAATATTTCACCGATTCGCTGAACATTGAAAATACGCAGCTCTCTATCTCAAACGAGTTGCTGACGCTTCGGAATTTACTTTGCTGCAATTCGCAACAAACCCTATCTATCATTACTCCCGACAGCCGTCAAATAGCACAAATCATGTATATTCCCGACTTGCAGGAAGTTAGGTCGCAAGCCATGGCGTACCTGCCGGAATTAAAAATGAAAAATAATTTGGTAGAAATAGCAAATTATGACGTAAAAATAGCAAAATCCGCATACTACCCCACCCTTTCGTTGGACGCCGGCATCAACACCGGATACAATAATATATATAGCAAGGCGCACGGAAACAGCGGCAATAATTTATTGGACAATTTGGGAGAAAGCATCGGTTTGAATCTTAACATACCCATTTATCGACAAAATAATACTCGCAACAGTGTAAGAATGAAGCAATTATATGTTAATCAGGCAGAAATTTCATTAAAACAAACCGAACTGAACCTTCAAAAAGAGATTGAAGAGTATTATTTGAGTATGAAAAAAGCGTTTAATCAATACACCGTTTCGGATATTCAACAAAAAGCC
>Ga0209098_1003355_pt1 | contig 13368 bp, 11 predicted proteins | sample AD_JPNHW1_MetaG_FD_184429 | JGI IMG/M metagenome (GOLD analysis project Ga0209098, IMG submission 184429) | Active sludge microbial communities of municipal wastewater-treating anaerobic digesters from Japan - AD_JPNHW1_MetaG (SPAdes) (version 2) | ecosystem: Engineered > Bioreactor > Anaerobic... | reverse complement strand
CGCGACGAAAAGCGACCAGGTTCGCTCGATCAACGACTTCATCATCGGGGAAACGGAGAAGGAGCCGCGCTTCGTCGGGTTCGGAACCCTGCATCCCGACTTCGCGGAAACGCGCGAAGAGCTCGAACGCATCACCGCGCGCGGACTGAAGGGAATAAAGCTCCACCCGGACTTCCAGCGCTTCGAGATCGACTGCGCGAAGATGGACCCGATCTACGACCAGATCGAGGCGGCGGGGCTCCCGGTCCTCGTGCACGCGGGAGACGCCCGCTACGACTTTTCCGGACCCCGAAGGATCGCGCGGGTGCTCGATCGCCACCCCGGGCTTAAGGTCATCGCCGCGCATTTCGGCGGCTACACCGAGTGGGAGGAATCGCTCGAGCTTCTCGCGGGACGGGACCTTTGGTTCGACACCTCGAGCACCTTTTGGAAGATCAAGCCCGAGACCGCCGCCGGGATAATCGCCAAGCACGGAACCTCGCGATTCCTTTTCGGTTCGGACTTCCCCATGTGGCGGCACGACGAAGAGCTTGCCCGCTTCCTCGCGCTCGGGCTCAGCCAAGCGGAAAACGAGGCGATCCTCTCGAAGAACGCCGAGGCCCTGCTCGCCTCGGTCGGCAAAAAGCGATAAGCGCTCGGCGGGCGAATCAATCTCGAAGAAAGCGGCTATCGCTCGAGATACTTCACGAACTCGTCAAAGGGTAGGGGCCGCGACACGAGGTAGCCCTGCACGAGATCGCACCCGCGGGCGCGCAGGCGCTCGAGTTGATCGAATGTCTCGACGCCCTCGGCGATCGAGGTAAGCCCAAACGCGCGGGCCATCGACACGATGGCCGAAACGATATCGCCCCCGGCGTGGATATCGTCCATCGTCCGCACGAATGACTGATCGATCTTGAGGCAATCGACCGGAAGCTTATTCAGGTACTGAAGCGAGCAATACCCCGTGCCAAAATCGTCGATCGCGAAACTTACCCCCAAAGCCTGCAGCTTGCGCATTATCTCGGTCACGTGCGAGATGTTCCGCATAAAGCCCGACTCGGTAACCTCGAGCTTGAGAAGCTCCGGGGGGAGCCCCGTCTCGGCCAGTACCGACGCCACGCGATCGACGAAATTACCCGTGTCGAACTGACGGACGGCCACGTTCACCGAAACGGGTACCCGACGACCCATATCAAACCAACGCTTCGCGTCGCTGCACGCCTGCAAAAGAACCCAATCCCCGAGCGGGGAGATAAACCCCGTTTCCTCCGCGACGGGAAGGAAATCGCAGGGCTGGATCAGGAGATCATCCTCCGGGTTCCATCGAATAAGCGCCTCGACGCCGAAGAGGCCCGCGGACGAGCCGGGTACGGCGTCGTCTATCTCTGTCTGCGGTTGATAATAGAGGCGAAACTCCTTTCGCTCGAGGGCGCTATGCATCTTCGCCTCGATCTCGAGCCGTCCCCGGTTCGCCCGCTCCATCTCGCCAGACGCGTAGCAATAGATGCCCCGACCCGATTCCTTGGCGACGTACATGGCCGCGTCGACCTTTCTGAGGAGGGTTTCCGAGTCGGTTCCGTCCTTTGGATAAAGCCCGATGCCGATACTCGCCCCGATGTACACGTCGGACCCCTCGACCACGAAGCGCTCCGATAGCCGCGTGACGATGCTTGCCGCGATCATCCCCGCGTTTTCCTCCTGCGCGAGGTCCTGCAGGATAACGGTGAACTCGTCGCCCCCGATGCGGCAAAGGGTATCGGAACCCCTGATGCACTCTTTGAGCCTCGAGGACACCATAACGAGGAGCGTGTCGCCAGCCATGTGCCCGAGGGTATCGTTCACGTTCTTGAAGCGATCAAGATCGATAAAGAGAAGCCCGAAACACGAGGACGCGCGGCGCGCGCAGGCGATCTGATGCTCGAGCCTGTCGGAGAAGAGCATCCGGTTCGGGAGGCTCGTCAGCGGATCGTAGTAGGCGAGGTGATTGAGCCGCTCCTCCGCTTCCTTGATGACCGAGATATCCGTCGAGACGCCGATGTAGTTTACCGGCTCGCCGTTCTCGTCGTGGATGACGTTGATCGTCTGCCACTTCGGGTAGAGCATCCCGTCTTTCTTCCGATCCCAAAGCTCTCCTTCCCAATGCCCGGTTTGCGCGACCGTGTTCCACATGCGCGCGTAAAACTCGTCATCGTGCCTGCCCGACTTAAAGATCCTGGAATTTCGCCCAAGGAGCTCTTCTCGCGTGTAACCGGTCATCGCGCACATGGACTCGTTCATGTCGATGATGTTTCCCTCGAGGTCGGTGATAATCACGGCCTCGCTCGTGTTCTCGAGGATCTTCCTGAACATATCGAGCTTCGTGTTGATCGAGACGAGATCGGCCGTGCGCTCGGCGACGAGGCTCTCGAGATTCTCGTTCGTCTTACGCACGGACTCATGGGCGTCACGCACGCGCTTGTTCATCTGCTGAATGACCGCGGCGATGTGGCCGATCTCGTCGCGGCGCGAAAAGAGCGTCTCGATCTTGCGCTCCGGGTTATGCTCGGGCGGAGGCTGCGCCGCGCGCGGGAGGTGCGAACCCGACTCGAGGATGATCGAGTCAACGACGTTTTCAAGAAGGCTTAAGGGAATCACGACCCAATGCCTGAACGCGACGCTGACCGAAAAGACGAAAAAGAAGGTGAGGGTACCGAAAAGTATGAGCATGCCGAGCGCGACGTTTGCGCTTTGCGTCTTCAGCGCCCGAACGGTCTGCGTGCGAAGGAGCAAAGAAGGGCTTCCGTCCTCGGCCCGAATTTGTATATAGCCGGTGATGAGCGGGTCCTTTCGCGCGCGCCGCATCCCGGTTTCGATATCCGCCTCGCTTCTCCGATTCTCGAGATTTTCCGGAAGTTTTCCCGAAACGCGCTCGACGAATACACCGGTCCCGCTCTGTATGTCCGAGAGAAACTGATCGTCGATCCGCCGCGCCATAAGCATAAACCCCGCGGAAGGGCCGGAGCCGTCGGTATGGAGGATGGGCTCGCTCTCGACGATGAGGGGCTGCCCGTCGAATTGCCTGATTTCGGACGAATGCTCTCGGATCTTCCGGAAGTCCCCCGGCGCAAGCAGCTCGGGAAAGTACGCGCAAGGGCTATCCCCGCGATCGGGATCGTGCCTCCGCGAATAAACCAAATTCCCCGACGCGCCATAGATCGCTATTACGGCGAGATTGAGATTGTCGTATGCGGTCGGGCCAAGCCCTTCCTCGACATAATTCGGGTTAGTCCCCTTAACGTACTTCCAGGTCTCGTCCCAAACCGCATAGTCCCTGACGGTAACCTCAAGGCTATAAGCCTCGACCTTGATCGCGTGGATCACGCGGTTTATGTCCGCGCGCGCCAGATCAGCCTCGATCGCGAGGAATTTCGTGTGCACCATTACCGTGATGACCGACAAGAGCCCTATTGTATAAAGACTTACGAATACGACGGTCAGCACGAGAAGCTTGTTTCTGATCCGCACGGTATGTCGCTCCTCCATTGAAGTATATGGACGGGAGCCGCCGAGTCAAACGAGAAACCGCGCTTTTTTCTATTGAAGTCCGAGAATATCCTTGATAACGCGCCCCGCGATCATGATCCCCGCCGCGGGGGGCACGAAGGAAACGCTTCCCGGTATCTGCCGCCGCTTCGCGCAGGTCCGCGCCGAGCCGGGCGGGCACACGCAGCCCGTGGCGCAGCCCCCGCTCCCGTTATCCTTAGGGACAATCGGTTCCTCGCGGGAATACAGCACCAAGAGCCGCTCGATGCCCCGCTTCTTGAGCTCGCGGCGCATTACCCGCGCGAGCGGGCAAACCGAGGTATCGCGGATATCGGCGAACTCAAGGCGAAGCGGGTCGAGCTTGTTGCCCGTTCCCATGCTGCTGATAAGCGGGACGCCGAAGGCATGCGCCTTCTCGGCAAGGATAATCTTCGATGAAACCGTGTCGATGCAATCGACCATGTATGAAAAGGATGGGTACTCAAATTGATCGGCGTTATCCTTTCCGTAAAAGCACTGATGGATCGCGACGTCGGCTTTCGGGTTGATGTCAAGGATGCGCTCGCGCATCACCTCGACCTTCGCGCGCCCGATCGTGCTATGGAAGGCGATCGCCTGCCGGTTGATGTTCGTGAGGCAGACCTTATCGTCGTCGACGATCACGAAATGGCCGATGCCGCCCCGCGCGAGAGCCTCGGCGGCGTAAGACCCAACGCCGCCGACGCCGAATATCGCGACGGTTTTTCCCGCGAGAACGCCAGTCGACTCCGCGCCGAGGATGAGCTCGCTCCGTGAAAACTCAGAAAGCATACGACCATCATAACTGAGAACGCCAATCTTTGTCAGCAACGAAACCGCGCGCGATGAGCGCGGTCATTCGCCGATGATCTTCACGAGCACGCGCTTCTTTCTCCCGCCGTCGAATTCCCCGTAGAAGATTTTTTCCCACGGGCCGAAATGCAGCTTGCCCCCGGTGATCGCGACGACGACCTCGCGGCCCATGACTTGCCGCTTGAGGTGCGCGTCCGCGTTCACCTCGCCGACGTTATGCCGATAGGCCGAGACGGGATCGTGCGGCGCGAGCTTCTCGAGCCACTCGTCGAAATCCTGATGGAGACCGCCCTCATCGTCGTTGATGAATACGCTCGCCGTGATGTGCATCGCGTTCACGAGGCACAGGCCTTCGCGCACGAGCGACTCGGCGACGAGCTCCTCGACCGTCGGCGTGATGTTGATGAACTCGCGCGTCTTTTTCGTGTTGAACCAAAGTTCTCGCGTAAAACTTTTCATACTCATATCCCCTTGCGGGCATTTCGTCCGCGGTACATCGACAACTCCAAAAAGTAAATTTCCTCCAGAAAAAAATTACTTGACTCCATATCGCACTTATGTCGATACTCTTTTCGTGAAGGAGGACTTGATGTCCAAAGAGCTGAAGAAGATGGAAGGAAAACATTGCTACGCGTGCCTCCAGTGGGACGGACCGCGAACCTTCGACCCCGAAAAGAAGATGCTTCTCGTCGACGAGAACCTTGAGGAGAATTGCCGCATCTTTCATAAAAAAGTAAAAGGGTCATCAACCTGCGATCGTTTCTTCCCGTTTAGGTAAACCGGTCAAAAAAAGGCGAGGGACAAATCGTATCTTCGATTGAGTCCCTCGCCATCATTCACTCCGCGCGTCTCGCGCGAATCACCCCAAAATCTTTTTCAAGTCCGCCTCCGGCGTCGAGATCGGCGTCACGTTCCATTTCTCGACGAGCACCTTGAGCACGTTCGACGAAACGAACGCGGGAAGGGTCGGTCCGAGATAGATGTTCTTGATCCCAAGCGAGAGGAGCGTCAGGAGGACGCAGACGGCCTTTTGCTCGTACCACGAAAGCACGAGCGTCAGGGGCAGGTCGTTGACGCCGCACTTGAACGCGTCCGCGAGCGCGAGCGCGACCTTGATCGCGCTGTACGAGTCGTTGCACTGTCCCATGTCCATGATGCGCGGCAGCCCGCCGATCGTGCCAAGGTCGAGGTCGTTGAACCGGAACTTACCGCACGCGAGCGTGAGGATAACGGAATCCTTCGGGGTCGCCTTGACGAAATCCGTGTAGTAATTCCTTCCCGGCTTCGCGCCGTCGCAACCGCCGACGAGGAAGAAATGCGAGATGGCCCCGTTCTTAACCGCGTCGATCACCTTGTCCGCGACGGAGAGCACGGTCCCGTGTCCGAAGCCAGTCGTCATCGTGTGACCGCCGTTTATTCCCGCCATCATCTTCTCGTCCGAATATCCCTTAAGCTCGATCGCCTTCTCGATAACCCGAGAGAAATCCTTTTTCCCATTCTTTCCGTCGATATGCGCGAGCCCAGGGAAGCCGACGACCGAGGTCGTGAAGACGCGGTCAGAATACGAAGGCTTGGGCGGCATCAGGCAGTTCGTGGTAAAGAGAAAAGCCGCGGGAACCCCGTCGAATTCCTTTTGCTGGTTCTGCCATGCGGTGCCGAAGTTACCCTTAAGCTGCGGGTGTTTCTTGAGCTCGGGGTACGCGTGGCACGGCAGCATCTCCCCGTGGGTATACACGTTCACGCCCTTGCCGTCCGTCTGCTCGAGAAGCTCGGCGAGATCGTGGAGATCGTGACCCGACACGACGATGAAGGGGCCCTTCTCGACGTCGGTCGAAACCGTGACCGGAACCGGGGTCCCGTAGGCGCCGGTGTTCGCCGCGTCGAGAAGCTCCATGCACCGAAGGTTAACCTTACCGAATTCCATGTTGAGATCGAGGAGCTCGGGTACCCCTGAATCCGAGGCAAGCGCGCTCAAGCCTTTGTAAAAGAACGCATAGACCTCAGGATCGCGCTTACCGAGCGCCGCAGCGTGATGCGCATAAGCCGCCATGCCGCGCATGCCGAAAAGAAGCAGGGACTTGAGACTCCGCACGTCCTCGTCATTCGCGTTCCACAGCGACGCCATCTCGAAGGCGGACCCCGATCCCGCGCCAAGCGAGGCGATCGCGTCGTCGATCCTCGCGGCAAGGGACGATATCCGCTCGTCGTCGAAGCTCACGTTCGTGATCGCCGTGAAAAGCCCGTCCACGATGAGGTCATCGGTCTTCGCGTTCGCGCGCCCCGAGCCCGCCGCGAGCGCGAGCTTGATCAAGCGCCCCGTAAGTCCGTCCTGAAGGTTCGCGGTCGCTTCCTTCTTCCCGCAAACTCCGTTTACCGTGCAGCCCTTCCCGCCGGCGGTCTGCTCGCATTGAAAACAAAACATTGACATAGAGGTACCCCCTTGTATGTCTTGAAGTCTAATGGCAAAGCAAAATGGCTGCCGTTGCTTTTGCAACGCTATACGCTTATTTCGAGAAAATTTCCCTCAGGATCGCGGATAACGGCCTCATAGTAGCCATCGCCGGTACGCCGAGGGCCAGATACCACGGGGACGCCCTCGGCGGCGAAAGCCTTCGCGAGGCGATCGACCTCGGCCTCGCTGCCGCAGGAAAAGGCGATGTGGGCAAAGCCAAGGCGCTCTCTAGCCGGGTTACATGCATCGTTGACACCAATGGCGCGACCATCGCAACCGGCGTCCTCCACGATCGAGTCCTTTCTCATAAGCTCGAGGCGCGCACCGTCAGTAAAGGTAAGAAAATACGATGCAAACCCTTTGGCCCGATTTTCGTACCGCGCGCTCGCCGTCGCTCCGAAATGACGAACGTAAAAATCCTTCATTCCCTCGAGGTCTCCGGCCCAAAGGGCCGCGTGTTCAATTTTCATTTCTATCCTCGCTACCTATCCGATTGGTTTATATCTTTCGGCTGTCGTATGCCCAATGAAGGAGCGCCTGCCGCTGCCTTCTGCGCGCCGAAAGGTCTCCGGGCGCACTGTGCTTCCTCAGCTGCGCCACGTGCCGCTTCATGGCCTTCCATCGCTTGATTTGCCGGGCGTCATCGGGGCACCGCCTCCCGAGCCAATACCGGCAATACCACTGGAACCAGCCGCGCGGGTCCTCCGGGTAAATCCAGCCCTTCGCGCGCCAGTACGAAAGCGGCTTCGATGCGTTCACGAGGAAGTAATTGAGCTCGGCGCGATGCTCCTCGCGGCAGAGCTTCGCGCGAGCGAACCAGTCCGCGGGGAATTCGTCGCGGCAGTCGGTCATGTACTTCCCCCCGAAGACCCCCAGCGCGAGCATCTGCTTCGGCGTAAGCTCCGGCTTAAACTCGGGATCGAAGTTCTTCCCCGCGGGCTCGGTGAGATAGTATACATAACCGTCCTGCATGAGATCGTGCACTTCGACGCGTATCGGTTCCATACTCCCATCATTATGGACAACGTGCGGCCCGTCAAGGTAAAGTAGCATCCATGATTAAGTACATCAGGCCGCATCGAGCCGCGCCAACGGGGCAACGCTGATGGGCGAACGCTGTTATCGCTGCTTCAAACCCATCTCCAATTGTTTCTGCCGCGAAATCGAGACCGTCGACACGGGGGTTAAGTTCGTGATCCTCATGCACCCGAAGGAAGCCTATCGGCAGAAGACCGGGACGGGCAGACTCACGGCGCTTTCGCTCGCGGACTCCGAGATCATCGTCGGCATCGACTTCACCGACAACGCGCGGCTCAACGAGCTTATCAGCGCGCAAGGCGGGCGCGAAGGCTACGGCGACGGACGAGGGCAGTATCCGGTCGTCCTTTATCCCGCGCGCGACGCTCACTTCACCGACTCGCCAGAGTTTCGCGCATCGATCGGAAACCGGAGGCTACTCGTCATCGTCGTCGACGCGACCTGGTTCTTCGCGCACAAGATGATGACGCTCAGCCGCAACCTCCACGGACTCCCGAAGCTCTCGTTCAAGAACGAATATCGCTCCCGGTTTGAGTTTAAGGAACAGCCGAACCCCGCATGCCTTTCGACGATCGAGTCGACGTACTACCTCATCGAGGAGCTCAAGGCGGCGGGCATCGCCCGACCCGGAGCAGACGTATCAGGGCTCATGCGCGTCTTCCATCGGATGGTCAAGTACCAGCTCGACTGCCAGCAGGAGCGCCATATCGCGTTGGCTATGGAGCAATGCCCCGAACTCTTCGCCGCGCGGGACGGCGGGCGCGAAGCGTAAAAAAAGGGCGCTTGCCGAAGTTCGGCAAGCGCCCGAGTCAGTGCGAAAAATCAATCAATCCAGCGTCAAGGTCGCGAGGTAATTCGCGAAGGCGGAATTGGCGTCTGCCACGGCCTTGCGCGCCGCGTCGATCTTGAGTGAAAGCGCGTCGATGTCGGCGTCGGTGGAGCTGAGCTTCTTGAGGTAATCCTTCCCCTGCTGAGACTCGCTTCCCGCCGCCTCAAGGTTCTTCCGGACGCGATCCTGCTCGGCGATCTTATCGCGCTTCTGCGCTTCCAAAAGAGACTGATCCCGCTGCGCGTCGTCCGCCTTCTTCTTGAACTCCACCGCCTTGTCAAACGCAGCGCGCGCCTTCGCGGGAATCTCGCTCGACGATCGGTAGTATGCCAGGTTATCGAGCGAAAGCCCCGAAAGGACTATCGTCTCCTGCACGGGCTGCTGCTCTTTCACGGTAAACCTCGTCTCGGCCCCCGCGCCGAGCGCGACGCTGAATCGGTAGAGGCTGTCGGTTTTCTCGTCTGCCTTCGCCGGCTGCACGAGCGACGCGCTCTCGATAAAGGGATGCTCGACGATGATCCTCCTCGCCTTCGCCGACGCGTTCTTGAGCGCGTATTCCCTCACGTAGGTACGTTTCCGGTTCAGGGTCATCACCCCGCGCGAAATGACGACCGAGGTCATTTCCTGGTCGCTCGACGCGGAAACGATGCCGGTTACCGAGAGGTCCTCGCCGTACGCGATGAGCCGCTTGTCGTTCTCGGGGAAGAACTCGATGAGCGCGTCGCCCGCGTACGAGCCGTCGTCGAACACCGTGATCGGCCCGGCGGGAAGCTTCATTCCCGCCGAGTTCGTGAGCTCCGCGCAGAGCATCGGGTGGACGCTCCCGCCGGCGGCGGCCTTCTCGCCCGAGAAGACCGAAACCTTCTCGGCCTTCACCGCCGCCTCGACGAGCGGGATCATCGCGCTTTGCTGGCGGGGAAGGGTCACGGGACGCTTGACCGTAAACTCGAACTGCTCGCCCGAGGCCCGCGCGACGGTCGTCTCGACGACGCCGGAAGACAGGGTTTCTTTTTTCTCAGCGCCTCGCGCTGCCATCGATTTCGCCATCGCGGGAGCGGGCGCCGAGCGCGGGGCCTCGCGGTCGTAATCGGCGTACGCTTCCTCCGCCATCGCGTCGTTCGTCGCGACGGCGCCAAACCCGGTCTCATAGGTTTCCGCCTCGGCGATGCCCGCGATGGAAAGCGGCACGACCGGGCGGGGAAGGTTGAGCGGCGGGTAGAGGATCTGAATGAAAGAGACGGGCTTGCCGGTCACGAGGGAAAGCTCGACGTCGGTCCAATCCATATCGCTCGCGTTGTCGACGATCGCCCAGCCTTGGAGGAACGGCTTCTCGCCCGCGAGGTCAAGCCGATACGAGGCCTTCCATACCGGCGAGGGGATGACGTACCCGACGGAAACCTCGCGCGGGCCCTTTCCGGGAAGGCTCACGCGGAGCACGCGGGTCTCCGCGTCGCGCGAGGAGAGGATAAGGTCAAGCGCGCGCGCGAGGTCGTCAGAGATCTTTTTGTCGGTAAAGCCGAAGGACGAGATCTCGGAGAGCGCGAACACGCGGATACCGTCCTTCGTGAGAAGGGAGATATACGACGCGGTCGAGGGAAGCGTGTCATTCCCATCGGCGCGCTGCGGTGTTACCGCGCGCGTCTCGACCCCGATAATACGTCCGGTGACGGGGTCGGGCACGTTCACGACGAGCTCGGAGCCACGAAGCCCGTCAAGGATCTCCGCGATCCCCGGATGGCCCGAAAGATCAACCTTAAGGCTCTTCAGGGTTTTCGCGAGGGTGTCCTCCGCGGGGTACATCACGGAGGGGGACGCGGACGCGGGGTCGTTTATGATGAGCGACTTCAGGACATCGTTGACCGCGGCAACGGAAAAGGGAAGGGCGGCCTCTACGCTGCCCGACACCGTGCACCGATGCTCGAAGTAGCCCACGCCCGAGGAATACAGCGAGACCTTAACGACCGGGATGTCGGCCTTCTGCATAGGCGCGGCCGCCGATTCGGCGACGGGGGCGGATCGCGCCTGCTTCGCGGGTTGCGGAGTATCCGCCGCGAAGGCCGAAAGGCTCACCGCCAGAGCGCACCCCATGGCACATAGAAACTTTCTTGCCATCATGTAGTCCTCCTGTAAAACTCGTCTATCTTTTGCATATAGAGATTTCTCGCGAAAAAATACGGCCCGATATGCGGCGCCTCTGGGATAACAACCGATTCGGAGCCAGGTTTCAGCGAAGCCGAGAACATCGGGCGAACCATCCCGATCGGAACGAGCGCGTCGCATTGCCCGTGAAAGAAAAGGATCGGAACGGGGACGCGAGAAATATAGCGCGCGGGGGCCGCTCGCCCGAATCGGATTCCGGTAAAGACGAAACTCGTAAAGCTCGCGCCCAAAGCGAGGCTTTTCGCGATAACGCGATTACCGACCGCGAAACCGAGCAAGCGGACGAATACCTCGAGATGGCTCGCGTACGCGGAGTCGGCGATTATCCCCCGCACCGAACGCGGAACCTCGGAAGCGAGCGCTGCGTACAAAAGTGCGCTTGCCGCGCCCATCGAGACGCCGTGAACGAAAATGCGCCGGGCGCCGAACCGCGACTCGAGAAGATCAACCCACGATCCAAGATCCTCTCCTTCGCGCACGCCCATCGTACGCCGAGTCCCCTCGCTCTCACCGTGCGCGCGGAGATCCACCGAAAGGACGTCCCATCCCCTTGCGTGGTATTCCTCCGCGAGATATCCCATCCCGATGGAGGAATCCATCATCCCGTGCGAGATCAAGACCGTCGGGGCTCGCTCGTCCTCGCGCGGCGACTCCGCCCGCCAATAAAAACCCGCGAGCGTAATGCCGTCGCGGGCCTTAAGCGATAGGGTTTCAATAAACCCGGCGTCACGCCGCTTTTGCCAGCGCTCTTTTCCTTCGTTTATAGGATTCATGATCCGGGGATCTTTCGTATGCGCGTAGAGCGGTGTTTGCCCCTCGGTCTTCGTCAGGCCTTTCGGCTGCAGTCCCGCGAGATCCGTCGTAAAGCTCGAGCAATAAAGCACGAAACCCGCGGCCAGCGAAAAGACGAGCCAGCCTGCCGCGCACGCGCAGATGAGAAAAAGGGCGACTTTCAGAACGGTAAGGTATGGCATGAAAGGGTCCGTGCGGTGAAGTATACTTCACCGCCGGTCAGCCCGCAATCCGCGCGGGCCAGAAACCCTTTCCCTTACTTTTCCTTTTTCGCCTGCTTTTCCGCCTTGAGAATCGCGTTGAAGTCTCGCGTTTCCTTGACGATGACGCCCGAAAGCCCGAGAAGCGCGATGAGGTTCGGGATTGCCATCAACCCGTTGAAGACGTCGGAGATATTCCAGACCATGTCGAGGTTCGTCATGACGGCGCCCGCGCCCGCGACGAGGATGTACAGGACGCGGTACGGCATGATAGCCTTCTGGCCCGCGAGGTAGTAAATGCAGCGCTCGCCGTAGTACGCCCACCCGAGGACGGTCGAGTACGCGAACAGGAAAAGCCCGATCGAGACGACGTAGGGACCAATCCATCCGGCAAGCTGCTTGAAAGTCGCCATCGTGAGTACCGCGCCCTTGAGCCCGCCGCCGTACTGGCCGCCCATGACGAGGATGAGGCCGGTCATCGTGCACACGACGATCGTGTCGAGAAAAACAGAGGTCATGGACACGAGCGCCTGGCGACCGGGATGGTCACTGATCGCGGCGGCCGCGGCGATCGGCGCCGAGCCGAGGCCCGCCTCGTTCGAGAAGACTCCGCGCGCGACGCCGTACCTGATGGCGAGACCCGCCATACCGCCCGCGAAAGCCTGCGCCGAGAACGCGCCGTTCCAGATAATCATGAACGCCCCGGGAACGAGCTTTATGTTCGTGACGAGGATCACGACGCTGATGGCGACGTAGAAAACGATCATGAAAGGGACGAATATCGAGACGACCTTTCCGATGATCTTGATGCCGCCGAGGATGATGAGCGAAAGCGTCACGACCAGGATCGCCGCGGTAATCCAGGGCGAAAGACTGAAAGTCTGCTGAAGCGAGGTCGCGATCGAGTTCGTCTGCACGCCGCTTCCGATGCCGAACGAGGCGACGACCGCGAAGAACGCGAACAGGAGCCCGAGCCACCGGGCCTTGAGCCCGCGCTCGATGTAGAACATCGGGCCTCCGGCCATCATCCCCTTTTCGTCGGTCACGCGGTACTTCACCGCGAGGATCGCCTCGCCGTATTTCGTGGCCATGCCGACGAGCGCGCTCATCCACATCCAGATCATGGCGCCCGGTCCGCCGATGACGATCGCGGTCGCGACGCCGACGATGTTGCCGGTTCCGACCGTGGCGGCAAGCGCCGTCATCAAGGCTTGAAAGTGGGAGATATCGCCCTTCGAGTTATTGTCCTGATGCTTGGAGAAGGCGAGCTTGAGCGCGTACGGCAACCGGGTAAACTGCAAGCCCTTCAGCATGATGGTAAGAAAGAGGCCCGTCCCGATCAAAAGAACGAGAACCGGCGGTCCCCAAACGATGTTCGACAGCGTCGAAATAAACTGTTCCATTTCGCATTTCCTTTGTATATTGAAGCAATAGCGCCTATTATACATTGATTAGGAGACTTGCTGTATGTTTTTCGACAAATATTACCTACTATTAGTCGTTCCGACCTTGATTCTCGCGATTTACGCGCAAATCAAGGTGCAAGCGACCTTCGCTCGCTT
>Ga0209098_1003354_pt1 | contig 13368 bp, 12 predicted proteins | sample AD_JPNHW1_MetaG_FD_184429 | JGI IMG/M metagenome (GOLD analysis project Ga0209098, IMG submission 184429) | Active sludge microbial communities of municipal wastewater-treating anaerobic digesters from Japan - AD_JPNHW1_MetaG (SPAdes) (version 2) | ecosystem: Engineered > Bioreactor > Anaerobic... | reverse complement strand
AATCAACGCATTAACTTAAAATAACTTTAAAACGATTAAAGAATAAATAGAAATGCACCTAAAATCAATCAACGAATTGATTGATTTTAGGTGCATATTTGTCATTTCGATGATTGAAATGACAAAGTGGGTTGAATTTGTATTTTAAAATGAGGATTAAATGAATTGATTTTGAGTGATTTTTGCTAACTTTAGTGTGGCGTTTTTATTGGATAATTCAATTTGGGGAACCATGAAGACGGGGGTTATTTTTGGTAATAAAATTCTGGACGTGGTTTTTATCGCCATGTTTCTGGCTCAATTTTATAAGTTGATCGCTTCTTTTTTTTCTTCAAAGAAAGTGGTTTGGTCGAGGTTGTGGGATACCGGTGGAATGCCCAGTTCCCATTCGTCGTCGGTAATCTCGCTAACCACAGCCGTTGGTATCACCGAAGGGTTACATAGTGTAGCATTTGCCATTTGCGCCATTTTTGCCATTATTGTGATGTTTGACGCTTCAGGAATTCGCAGGGCAGCAGGTGAACATGCCGGAGTTCTCAACCAAATGACCGAGTTTTTTTCTGCTTCTTATGGAAAAAAATTTCGGAATGAGAAACTGAAAGAACTTTTGGGGCATAGTCATACCGAAGTTTTTTTTGGCGCATTACTGGGCTTTCTGGTTGCTCTTCTGCTAAAGGGCTACCTGCTGTCGTAAAAATATGATTAATAGGAATAATAGAAGTAATAAAACCCCTGGTTCTGTATCTGGTAGTTAATCCCAGCTATTGGATATTCTCCTTTTTGGATCGTTTTAGAATCGGATGAGTATCCAGCAAAAATGCCAGTTCCATTTTCAATATTGGTATATACCTGAACCGGTTCGGAAAACAGGTCGTTATTGTAGTAGTTGCTGGCACTTACCGATTTCATATACAAATAGGCATCCTCAGAAATTGATTGAAGTTCGATTGTTAACCTCAAAAATTCCCCGTTGGATGTGTCTATGTCACGAAAGCTTTTCATGTAATATGGCGAAATGAAAAATGACATCTCGTATTCTTTCCCATCAATGTAATCGCCGGTAAAAAGGTTATAGGTATTGTTGGGTGTGCCCAAAAGCAGGTCATTGGCATTCTCCTGCTCCGGGTTAAGTACCGGGTCTTCGGAGTCGATGTCGGTGCCAAAATTCTGGTTGTAAACGATAATCGAATGATGGGAAACGGTATCGGTCGTGTTGACTACTCCGAGCAAACTTTTATAAACCAATCGGTAATAGTTCTTTTCGTTTGAAGGATCTGAAAATTTAAGGGTTACTTTGAGGTGGGTTCCCGAATAGCTGTTTTTGGGATCGATCAGTTGGGTGATGGTATCGATGCTTTCAATTACGACTGTTTTAGGAAGAGTCGTTTCGCAGTTGATTGTTTTATAATTGGGATGTGAAATCTCCAGCCGGTATGTTTTCCCGGTTTCGGCCTGGGTTGTTAAAGTGTGGTATCCTTTCTTTGCTCTGGTTGTGTCGGGAAAATAATTGAAATTTGTTGTGTCGTAGGAAATATCGTAGGTTGTCAGTGTCTCTTTTTCGATGCCATCAACAAAAAGTTTAACGGTTGCATTGTCAATCCATGTAAAAGCTTTTTCAACTCCCGGTATCAATTTCGTGGTACCAACAACAATTGAAATCAGACTGTCCTGATGAATAAAGCCGTTGACAACCAATTTTGGGGTAATGGTTTCGGAACTGAATTCAATCTCTTTTTCGCAGGATTGAAAAAGAACTGTGATGGCTATAATCAGAAATAGGTATTTATTTTTCATGACCGATGAGATTAAAATTTAAAGGAATAAGAGATTGACGGAATGAGGGTGAACAGGCTAAATTGTTTCAGTACCGTTTTATAAGGCGTGATTTCGATGTATTGCCCGGTATTAGGGTCGTAAGCATATTCGCCTCCTTTGGATCCCCACATTAACATAAACGGGTTTTGCCGATTGTAAACATTGTAAACCGAAAAGCTGAGTGTCCGGGTGCCATGCTTTTTTTCCTTGTGAAAATTGATTCCCAGATCGAGCCGATGGTATGCTGGCATTCGGTAATTGTTCCGGCCGCCATAATCATCAAGACCATCGGATGAATAGTAGGCAAAATCGGTATAGGGTATGGTTGCTTTAGGATATTTCATAACGGCCAGAGTAACTGCGTTGCCGGTGCCGTAGACCCAGGTGCCGCTCATGTCGACTTTCTTGTTAAACTCATGGGTTATGACGATGCTAACATCGTGGCGCCGGTCATATTTTGCGGGGAAGGGCTTCCCAAAATTGAGATTCTCGAACTGGCGTTCGGTTTTCGACCAGGTATAGGCAATCCAGCCTGTTGTTTTGCCGATTTTCTTTTCCAGCATGAATTCTGCTCCATACGACCATCCTTTCCCTTTTTCGACTTTGTTTTCCCAGTTGGTCGCACTACCCATGAACGATGCTCCTTCTTTGTATTCGATCAGGTTGTTCATGGTTTTGTAAAAGCCTTCGATGGTTAATTCAATGCTTTTGGGGAAGTTAATGGCTGTTCCAATAGCAACCTGATCGGAGATTGGAGGTTCGAATTTCTTTGTCACCGGTAGCCACAAATCAGTAGGAAGATTGATACCCGATGTGGTTAACAGGTGAACATGTTGGGCCATACGTGAGTAAGATGCTTTTAATGACCAGTTTTTAGTTGCTTTCAATCGGATCGATAGCCGGGGTTGGATGCGGATGAATGTTTCATTGTCGACCATAAAGTCTGACAGATGTAATCCGGCATTTATTTTCAGATGATCGGTAATGGTGATATCGTCTTCAATGAATGATGAGATTTCATTGGCATAAATGTCGCGGTTCCCAAAAGTGGTATCAATCCCCAAGACGATGTCTGAAGAGCCTTCAAATTTCAACCGGCTTACTCCCGGGCTGAAGAGGTGGTTGGTGTAGCTGGCGCCAAACTTAATATCGTGTGAAGGGGTGGGGAAGAAATCGAAATCAATTTTTGCAGTCCAGTCCTCGATTCCAGAGTAGTATTTGAACGAGTCTTCGGTTTTTGTTTTTTTGGTTACATTTTCATACCGGTAGTCGGAATCGACCTGAAAACGATAGCGGCTATAGGTGAGGGTTGTGTTACTGAAAAGTTTGTTGCTTAGCAGATAGTTCCAGCGCAGCGAGGCAATGTTGTTTCCCCAGCCCAACCCGAAATCGGTTTTCGATTTATTCGTTATCGCTTCCTGGTTGGTTTCATCAAGGTAATTATATTCATCGGAGGTATAGCCAAATCCTTTGTCTTTGCCCAGGTATCCGCTCAGGTACAGGCGGCTTCGTTCGTTGAAAATATGATTGACTTTCAGGTTGAAATCATGGAAGTAGGCACCTCCGTTTACGTTTGCATCGTTTTTCGAGTTGAAATACCAGAAGAATGGTTTGGATAACAGGTCGAGGTAAGTTCGTCGGGCTGAAAGCATAAAAGAGGTTTTGTCTTTCACAATAGGGCCTTCGAGTGATAACTTCGACGAAATGATACCGATGGAGAAATTGCCTTTTAGTTCTTTCATATTTCCATCTTTCATGCTGATATCGACCACCGAAGATAATCTTCCCCCAAAACGGGCGGGGAAACCTCCTTTGTAGAGTTTGATGGTTTTAACGGCGTCGGGGTTGAAAACCGAAAAGAATCCCAGTAAATGGCTGGCATTGTAAACAGGTACGCCATCGAGCAAAAAAAGGTTTTGGTCGGGGCCTCCTCCCCGCACATAAATGCCGCTGGTGCCTTCGGTTCCGGTTTGTACGCCGGGTAACAACTGGATGACTTTCAGTACATCGGCTTCACCCAGAATAACCGGGATCTTTTGAAGTTTTTGCACCTGCACATCAATGGAACTCATTTGGGTTTCTTCTACTTTGTTCACTTTATTCCCAATTACGGTGATTTCACCAAGCTCTGAAGCCATGAGTTCAAGCGGAATATTGAGAGTGATATCCTGATTCAGTTCCAATTCGAACGTTTGGGTTTTGTATCCTACAAATGAAATGATCAATGTTCTTTTTCCTGCGGGCAGCGAAATGCTGTAAAATCCATAGTTATTGGCGGTTGTCCCCTGAAGGGTGTTTTTTTCGTAAACGCTGGCACTGATTAATCGTTCACCACTTTGCTTGTCGGTAATGTATCCGCTAATGGTGACGCGTTGCCCAAACAGATTCAGGGTAAGAAGTATTAGTAGGCACGAAAGAATATTTTTTTTCATGTGGAAACATCTATTTTTGGTTTAATAGGGCTTATTGTGACGTAAATTACTCATTTTTAAAATTAGTAGCAAGTCGTATGTCGACGAGGATCATTCAATTTTCTTTCCATATACCATCAACAAACATGATTTCAAAGGTTTACTTTCTTTATAGATGGATAATTTGGGCAAAGGTTGCATACGTTGATGAAAATATCCTTTTCCATTCATTTTCATTTTACAAAAGGTAAAATTATCTTTGAGTACATTCGTTATCCAAAAATGATGCCTGTAAGAAAGCTCCTGATTTTTGTCTGTTTCTTCATGTTGGCCTTTGCTGCCTGTAAAACACAGAAAGAACAACCACACCGGTATGTCGATTACCAGCCATTTTTTGATCAAAGCCAGAAACAATATGTACGGACGCCTTCGTCGAAAGAGGCGAAACTTGACACCCTGGTACAGATTTTATCAAACTTGAGGCAAGAAATTGTCGATGTGAAAGATACCCTCACACTTCCGGAGGAACTTGAATTTGCTTCTGCCGATTTGATCATTGACCTTGAGAAAATCAATGAAAAACCACCTATTTACGATACGTTTCTGGTTGTGAATGGTTTCCTTTTCAGGGACGAGCTTGTTAACACCTTGTTCCCGGTAATTCCTGATTCAATCCGGCAGGAATTATCTGCAACCGATTCGATGAGCAACCTGCTGTTTCCCATGGGGCAGGAGGTAAATCGACCGGTTATCGATAGCCTTTTCTTTGCGGCACCCAAGAAGGAATTGACCCCTTATCCATTAAGGGTGCCTGCCGCCGAGAAACAATACTATTCGCGGAAAGAAATTTTGGCCGATTCCACCCGCGATTTGCTCGATGCCAATCAGATTCTGGATAATTTGCTCCACGAAATCCCCTGGAAAGTGGCTGATTCAATCCCTTATTTTAAAGGATTTAATAAATACCAGTTGGATTCGTCGATACTGCTCCAGACCAGTTTTGCTTATGTGGAAATCTATGATACGTCAAGGATTGTAAAACAATATTCCAAAGGAAAGCTCTTTAAAGAGTCGGTGAGAAAATCTCCAATTACAGATCTGCTGATCCATAATGAAAAGGTTATTTTTGAAGTATTCTACAAGGAAGAAGATGATGTCTATATCGAAATGGTTCGAGTTCAGGGCGGAAACTTTAAAATTGGCAGCAACGAATTCGATGACGATGAACGGCCTCAGTATGGGCTTAATCTCTCTTCATTCCTGATCGGAAAGTACGAGTTGACCAATAAAATCTTTTGTTCTTTTCTGAATTATATCCATTGCGATAGCCTTGGGGAAAAGGGACGGCTGAAAATTATTGATTTAAACCCCCGGTATACCAAAATCTATTACGACAAGCCCACCCAACGTTTTTTTGTGTTGAAGAATTATGAAGAATATCCGGTTGTGAATGTATCGTGGGCCGGGGCGAGCCTTTTTTGTAAGACCATGGGCGGAAGCTTGCCCAGTGAGGCGGAATGGGAGTATGCTGCAAGAGGAGGAATTTATGCCATTCGTTACTATATCAATGCTGATAAAACCGATTACGATTATGAATTTCGCTTTGCCGGAGGAAACAGCATGTCCGATGTTGGCTGGTTTGTCGATAATTCGGATGGCAGTTGTCAGTACAAAGGTAGCTTAATGCCCAACCAACTTGGGATATACGATATGTGTGGCAATGTTTGGGAATGGTGCTACGACAATTACGATAAAGAATTCTATAAACGGAACAGCGACAGTACCGATCCTGAATGTATCAATGGTTCAGGCAAAAGGGTGAACCGCGGTGGAAGCTGGAGCAGCGATGCCCAGTATTGCCGCATTACCAATCGTAATTACCTCGATGAATTTGATTACAACCCGTTCCTGGGTTTCCGGATGAAAATTGACTGGACAAAATGAGGATGTGCTAAAAAACATAGTTTTTTTTATTGCTCGACATAAACAATTCAAATAGTATGGTTGTTTAAAAAGGAATTCAATCAATTTTTAAGAATGTCTTTTTAAACAGTCACCTATGGAAAAATCAAGAACGAATTCTAAATTCCGGGCATTTGGAAAACTGCTTTTGGTAGCATTTTTTATTGTATTGCTTTCCAATTGCATCTATCACAATGAAAGCGAATATTTTGCAGCGACACCTGCCGACACCTGCAATACCCAGAATATGTCGTATCAAAACGATATAAAATCTATTCTGGAAGCAAACTGCCTTGCATGTCATAAAACGACCAATGCTTCTTTTGGTATTAATCTCGAAGGGTATGCAAAAGTTAAACCATACGCCCAATCGGGAGAACTTTCTAAAGTAATTAATCACGTTGCCGGATATGATCCAATGCCTAAAAATGCAAGTAAAATGTCCGATTGCGACATTGCTAAAATAGATGCATGGATTGAACAGGGCATTCAAAATAATTGATTATGAGAAAGATATTTTTTTCAATCATTTTATTGATTGGTATTTCGGTTGCCGGTTTTGGGCAAAAATATTTTACCCGTAGCGGGTATGTCCGGTTCTTTTCGTCTACGCCAATTGAAAATATTGAGGCAATCAATAATCAGGGATCTTGTATCGTTGATTTGGCGACAGGAGAAGTGGTTTCCAAGCTGCTTATGAAATCGTTTGTTTTTGAAAAGACGTTGATGCAGGAGCATTTCAATGAAAACTATGTGGAATCCGATCTATATCCGCAGGCCGTATTGAAAGGGAAAGTCCTGGATGTTGGCAGTTTTGACCTGTCGAAGAAAGGATCCCAAGCCATTTCTCTTAACGCCGATATAACCATTCACGGGGTCACCAAAAATATGGACATTAAGGGAACAGGTGAAAACGTAGAGGGAAAGTTGCAGGCAAATGCAACCTTCATCCTGAAACCAGCCGATTTTAATATTGTCATTCCCAAGATTGTTGCTAACAACATTGCGAAAGAGATAGAAGTGACGGTAAAATTTACATTAGAACCATTAAAACAATAAACCATGAAACGTCTGACTATTCTAGCATTATTTCTTTGGATTAGCTTTTCAGGTTTTTCACAGAATATGGAAGATCTTCTCGATACCCAGTTATTGGGAGAAAGTAAACCCGATTATGTAACTACAGCCTTCAAATCGGTGCAGTTAATCAACGGCCACACTACGAAGTTGCCGGAAAAAGGAGATTGGGTTCTTTTGATCTCGCATCGTTTTGGTCCGTTTAATTCAGGCTTTTCCAGTTTCTGGGGGCTCGATATGGCCACGATGCGGCTTGGGATTGAGTATGGTCTCACCAACACGACTTCTGTTGGATTTGGCAGGAGTTCATACAAGGCCAACTACGATTTGTATGCTAAACAGTTGTTGTTAAGGCAAACCAATGGAGATAAAAGTGTTCCGCTGACACTTGGAATTTCGGGATCGGCAAACGTATCTTCTGCAAAATGGCCCGACGATGGCCGTACCTATTTATTTGCACACCGAATGAGTTATTCCCTGCAACTTCTGGCTTCCCGAATGTTTAGCCGTAAACTTACCCTGCAACTAATGCCAACATTTGTACACCGCAATCTGGTCAAAACACCCGAAGACCACAACGATATTTATGCAATAGGTGCTGGTGGGAGGATGAAGGTTTCGAATCGTGTCGCCATCACCGCTGAATATCATTATCTTATTCCGGGACAAATCGCCAATGAATATGAAAATCCGCTTTCATTGGGAGTCGATATTGAAACGGGAGGGCATGTGTTTCAACTCTTCGTTACCAACACGTCGGCAATTTACGAGGCGGCTTATATTCCGGAAACAACAGCCAGTTGGCTGAAAGGAGAGGTGAGGTTTGGATTCAACATTTCAAGGACTTTCTGATGATTACAAAAAATCGCCGATCGTCATATTGGTTAGTTGAATTAGGTCGTCGGGTGAAATTTTTACCTGCATCCCGCGTATGCCTGCACTGATATAAATCTGATCGTAAAGAATGCAGGTTTCATGAATGAAATTTGGATAGGCTTTCTTCATGCCAATGGGAGTACATCCTCCGCGAATGTAACCAGTTAGCGGGAGAAGTTCTTTCAGGGCTACCATATCAGCACTTTTATTTCCCGAGATTTTTGCTGCTTTTTTGAGGTCAACTTCGGCATTGCCGGGAACAAGTAACACAAAAATTCCTGTTTTGTCTCCGCGCATAACCAGCGTTTTGAAAACCTGCTCCACATCCTGACCCAGTTTTGCGGCTACATTTGTAGCACTCAGGTCGTTTTCATCGACCTCATATTCGATCAATTCATAATGAATCTGGTGCTGATCGAGAATCCTAACAGCGTTTGTTTTTTTCATCAGTAACAGTTCCTAATGCTTTTGCCTTTCTTTAATTTCAGCCGAACGCAACGAATCTTTATACTCGTTGTGTGAATTCACTTTTTCAATACTTAGGTCCGAATCGGTATTGTCGTCCCAACGGCGGCAAAGATAGATCGGTTCGTAAATTCTTCCAACTTTATAGGTGCGGCTGATGGCAATGGCTACGGCATAATCTTCGCCATAGCTGACGTTGGGAAATCCAATTTGCCGGACAATCGGTGTATAAAATGCCCTTGGAGCGCCCAGTCCGTTAATTCGCAAAGCATTGTTTGGCCCGTTTTTATCGGTCCATTCCCGATGGTCTATTACTCCGGGGGGTATCTCCTCTAAGTTGAAATTGACCATTTTATAGCTCCCGATAACCATCGCGCACTGTTCTTCATGGAATTTGTCGACCACCTTTTGCAGGGTATTTTCGTTGGAATAGAGATCGTCGCTGTCGAGTTGAACAGCAAAACGCCCGCAGGCAGGATGGCTGATTCCTTCGTTCCAGCAACCGCCAATGCCCAGATCTTTTCTTTCGGGGATGATATGAATGAGCCGGTTGTCGTTTGTGTTTTTGAGTATTTCGGAGGTTCCATCCGTAGAATGGTTGTCAATAACAATCAGGTTGAACGGGAAACTGGTTTTTTGTGTTAGGACTGAATTTATTGCAATCGAAAGTGTTTTGAACCTGTTTTTTACGGGGATAATGACCGAGGCTTCAAATTCAAAATCATTTTTCTGAAACGAAACCGCTTTAAAAGGAGGCGTAACCAGTGCCCCTATCTTTTTCAAATGAAAAGTAGCCACCCGTTCCATTTCGAATTGCCGTTCGCGGTTCATCGGGTTTACATAGTCAAATTGTTTTACCCCCGACGAGCGTAAATCGGGCTCTTTATAACTATAATAATAGTGACTGGAGTGTTTCATTTCTCCGTTTCTCGAAATAAAAAGCCGGAAGTCGTACCAGCCGGCGAAATGGTATTCCGGGGCATCGGTTTCGTTGTAATCTCTTAAAATGGCGGTTTTCAGTAAGACCAACGGTCCGAAATTAAAATCGTCGCGGATACTTCCGGAAGCATATTCAATGGTCGGATGTTCTTTCTGCCCATCGCTTGCCAATTCGAAATAGTTTGAATAGCAAAGGGCTGCATTCGATTTCAGGGCTTCTTCCACCCAGTTTTTCAGCAGAGCTTCGTCAAAAGTGATTAATCCTGGTTTAATCTGGAGCAGAAGGTATTCGGAATTAACACACTGTCCTATCTCCCAGAAAAGGGACGATGACTCGTGAGAAGAAACCGGCAGGTAGTTCTCTCCGGAATAAGAATCGTTTTCAGGAACAATATTCCATGTTTTTATTTTGCTGTTGGTGATAGCAGGTTGATCTCCGAGAATATATAATTCGATTTTGTCCATTATTTTTTTCTGATTTTGATCCGTCCAACCGGGGTGCTTTCGTTGTGAAGCCGGTCAACGGCGGTAATCCAAATATATGATTTTGTTTTGGCCGGCAAATTCAGATCGCTGATTTTCACAACCGGTTCTTTGGTAAATTGCACAATTGCTGAAGAATGGTCGATGTTGACTGAATCCTTTGTTCCCGAAGCATAAATAATGTATCCTTCAGTATCAGATGAAACAGGCGTTTTTTTGGAATAGATAATGGATATCTTGTTTTTCCGTAAAAACCCTTTTGCAATAATTTTTTTCGGAGGAACCGGAGCAATGCTGTCGATCCAGTTCATGATCGGTACCAGCGCTTTATCTTTGTAAATGCTGGTTTCAAGTTGATCTTTAAAACCTTGCGGATTCATGTCGATGTGTTTCATCCGAAAGAAGGCACCGCCTTCGATATGGTTCAGTTTTCGCGAAATGGCTATTTGTTCCGGCATTTCTCGGTTGCTTTTCCATGCCGGTGATGTGCCTTCACTTAATTTGTAAAGCGCATGTCCAATGTAGACATGACGGCCAAAAGCTTGATCGTTCCACCAGTTGGCCAGGGTAACGTAGTCTACGGTAGGGTGGCCTATCTCCCAGTATATTTGAGGTAAGATGTAGTCTATCCATCCGTTTTGCTGCCACTTTATGACATCGGCAAAAAGACTGCTGAAATTGGTTGTTCCTGCATTGGTAACTGATCCGTTTGGTTTGACGGTGTAATTTTCCCACACGCCAAACGGGCTGATGCCAAATTTTACAGCCGGTTTTATTCTTTTGATGGTATTGCTCAGCTTGGATATGATCAGGTCGACATTCGATCTTCTCCAGTTATCCATTTGATCGGCAAAAAATCCCCGGTTATACAATTTAAAAGATAGAGAGTCGGGAAAAGATGAATTTGCGATGGGGTAGGGGTAAAAATAGTCGTCGAAATGGATGGCATCGATGTCATAATTTCGGACAACTTCTTCGACAACCTGATTGATGTAATCCCTAACGGCAGGGATTCCCGGGTCAAGGTAAGTGCGGTTTCCATACGTTACCAGCCAGTCGGGGTGCCGAACGGCCACATTTTTATCCGAAAGTTTATCATTCATGTTTTGTTGCACCCTGAAAGGATTCATCCATGCATGAAGTTCCATTCCTCTTTTATGGCACTCTTCAACGATGAATTGTAACGGATCCCAGTTTTCCGAAGGCGATTTGCCTTGTTGACCGGTTAGGTAAGCAGACCATGGCTCTGTTTTCGATCGGTAAAACGCATCGGCTGCCGGCCTGATCTGAAAAATTACCGCATTGAAGTTGATTTTTTCCAGCGTATCCAGCATGTCTATTAATTCCCTCTTTTGGATTTTTGGCGATTGTCCAGCTTTCGATGGCCAGTCAAGATTGTTGACTGTGGCAATCCAAACGCCTCGGAACTCCCTTTTGGGCGAGGTGGCTTGGGTTATGCTTGTTTGTAAAACAATGGTTATTAGAAGAATGTATCGAATTGCTCTTTGCATACGCGTTTTGATTTTCTTTTGTGGTAAATGTAAAAAACTTGTCTTTGATTTTTGCATTTCTGAAATCATAGTTGTTCATTTAGAGATTTAAATGAATGGGTATGAAAGAAGTGATCGAAGTTATTGTAGGGGATATCTGTAATGAGGAGCATCAGCAGGCCATGTTGTCGCAGCTCGATTTATATATGCAGGATCCGATGGGGGGACAGGGTAAGTTAGCAGACCCGTTGGCTTCTGAAATCCTTTCTGGATTGAAGGAATTGCCCAATTTTGTGTTTTTTCTGGCGAAAAGAAAGGGTGAATATGTTGGACTCGCTAACTGTTTTGTCAATTTCTCAACCTTTAAGGCCAAGCGGCTTCTCAATATTCACGACTTTTCGGTTTCCCCCCATTTCCGCAGAAATGGAATTGGCGAGGCATTGATGCAAAAGATCGTTGATTATTCCCGGGAGAATTCATTTGCCAGGGTGACCTTGGAGGTTCGGGACGATAATACGAAGGCGCAGAATCTTTATAAGAAAATGGGATTTTTCGATTGCAATCCCCCTATGTATTTTTGGCAAAAAGAACTTTAAGCGAAAGTTATGTTTTTTAAAGCATTGTATAATAGTGCTTTAATTTTTTAGCGTTTTTTTTCTCAAAAACTTTCAAAAACCATTTGGAAAGTTGAAAAAGGAGTTCTTTCTTTGCACCCGCTTTTACAGGGAAACGCAGTAGGGGCAAAGGTTCAGTGAAGAGATGGAGCAGCTTTAATCAGGGCGGGAGAGTAAAAAAAGAAGCCGTGTTTTAGCAAACAAGCGAAGCCTATTTTAGGTGCTTGTTGAAGGGTCAAAGAGGGATAACCGGTTGGCCGCGAGACGAGAGAAAAAAAATAAAAAAAAGGTAAAAAAAAGTTTGTTTAGGAAAAAATAAAGTTGTTATCTTTGCAGCCGCTTTGGACGGGAAGTCCGGCGGGAACAGAAAAGCGTTCATTGATAGAATGAGAAAAGAACAAGTCAAGCACCGAAAATAATTTTCGGAGAGTTTAACCAGAGAGCTAAGGAAATTTAAAGACTTTTTAAAATTACAACGAAGAGTTTGATCCTGGCTCAGGATGAACGCTAGCGGGAGGCTTAACACATGCAAGTCGAGCGGTAGAGGTAGCAATACCTTGAGAGCGGCGCACGGGTGAGTAACGCGTATGCAACCTACCTTATACAGGGGGATAGCCCAGAGAAATTTGGATTAATACCCCATGGCACTATTTTATCGCATGGTAAAATAGTTAAAGATTTATCGGTATAAGATGGGCATGCGTGACATTAGATTGTTGGCGGGGTAACGGCCCACCAAGTCAGCGATGTCTAGGGGTTCTGAGAGGATGATCCCCCACACTGGTACTGAGACACGGACCAGACTCCTACGGGAGGCAGCAGTGAGGAATATTGGTCAATGGGCGCAAGCCTGAACCAGCCATCCCGCGTGAAGGATGACGGCCCTATGGGTTGTAAACTTCTTTTATGTACCAAGAATATGCCTTACGAGTAGGGTATTGACGGTAGTGCATGAATAAGCATCGGCTAACTCCGTGCCAGCAGCCGCGGTAATACGGAGGATGCGAGCGTTATCCGGATTCATTGGGTTTAAAGGGTGCGTAGGCGGTTTATTAAGTCAGTGGTGAAATCCTGCGGCTCAACCGTAGAACTGCCATTGATACTGATAAACTTGAATATAGTTGAGGTAGGCGGAATGAGTAGTGTAGCGGTGAAATGCTTAGATATTACTCAGAACACCGATTGCGAAGGCAGCTTGCTAAGCTATTATTGACGCTGAGGCACGAAAGCGTGGGG
>Ga0209098_1003353_pt1 | contig 13369 bp, 15 predicted proteins | sample AD_JPNHW1_MetaG_FD_184429 | JGI IMG/M metagenome (GOLD analysis project Ga0209098, IMG submission 184429) | Active sludge microbial communities of municipal wastewater-treating anaerobic digesters from Japan - AD_JPNHW1_MetaG (SPAdes) (version 2) | ecosystem: Engineered > Bioreactor > Anaerobic... | reverse complement strand
TCTGTGGCAAATGTGTGGATGCGTGCCCGCACCAGGCGCTGACATTACCCGTATGATCCGCGAGCCATTCCGGTTCCGCGAGACCTTTGCCACAATTCTTGCAGAGACACCGGAACATGCGGCTGCCGCAAAGGAGGGTATGATCGCTGCACGTCAGGTGATTGAGGGCTATATCGCCCGCGATCCTTTTTTTGCAACAACATTTTTTCCCTATGAACCGGATACAGAAGAAAACCTGATCCAACACATGGCCACCGCTGCTGCAAATGCCGGTGTCGGACCCATGGCAACCGTAGCCGGTGCCATTGCCGCAGCCGGGATTGATGCCATGATCGGCGCAGGTGCCCGGTTCGGGGTGATTGATAACGGAGGAGATATCGCGATTGTCAGTGACCGTGACGTGCGGGTGGGCGTGCATGCCGGGACCGCACCGCTTTCTGACAGGATCGCTTTTGTAGTTCCACCGCAGAAAAAACCCTTTGGCATCTGTACATCGTCTGCAACGGTCGGTCCATCGATCTCGTTTGGGATCGCTGACGCAGTTACGATCTTTGCACCCGATCCCCTGCTTGCTGATGCGTGGGCAACATCGGTCTGTAACCAGATACGACCGGATGACCAGAGCATCCTGAAACAGGTTGATCCCGGTAAGGTGCACGGCGTCTTTGCGATTATCGGAAAAACGGTAATAAAATGGGGCATCATCCCGCCCGTTGTCCGGGCACGAGTGGATGAACAGCTGATAAGCGCCGGAGACCGGTTATAGCGTCGATTCGATATAGGACTGGCTGTCGACAACCGCATGTGCGCCGGAAAAGGTTTTCAACGGTTCTTTTCCATCAGTCACGATGATCTCGGGCCTGCTGTTTTTGACACGGAACACCCGGGTCAGCAATTCAATCTCATCGATTGCCACTCCTCCGACAAGCGATGATGCAGGTTCAAGTTCGAGACGCTCCCGTACCAGTTCATCAGGCTCGATGCGGAAAAAATAGTAGAAGACCTGCCACGCGTTTAAGAGATCCGAGACAAAAAGTTCGCGTCTCACCGGTTCAGGCAAGGTCTCCAAATGGCGCATGAGCGCATCGTCATCCTCGCCGCTTTCATCAAGCAGGCAGTCAGCGATCCTGACCAGTTCGGGAAATGACGGCTCGGAATTTTCTGTATCCATGGGATCTGGTTAGCGGTAGAGAACAAAAAGAATGCCGTGAGGCTCAAAAAAATCTGCCGGCAATAAACTATAATCAGGCCGGGCGGGAATGATTACAGGTGAAAGAAGAGGACGCTGACTGGCTGATCTACCATCTCATCGCGCAGAAGAATGAGGTTACTGCGGAAGAACTGGCAGATGAGAGCCGCCTTGATGCAGCAACTGTTGCAGCATCGCTGGACCGGCTCGACCACAATCTCCTTATCGAAAGGACCGGAGCCAAAGTCCGGCTGCTCTCTATTGGGGAGTCTCTCGTAAAATGCCAGGCAAAATACGATAATGCGCTTCCGTACGTTATCGAAAATGGCGTGATAAAAGCAAGGAAGAAATAAACTATGACAGTAAAGGAAGTTGCAATACTCCGAATCGGCCACCGGCCCGAGCGCGATCAGCGGGTGACCACCCATGTCGCGCTGACCGGACGGGCACTCGGGGCTTCTGGGATGTATCTTGCCGCAAGCGACAAGGGTGTAGTGGAGAGTGTCCTTGACGTAGCAGAACGCTGGGGCGGGAAATTTTTCTGTGAGGATAATGTCAAGTGGCGTGCCTGCATCCGGGATTGGAAGGAACAGGGGGGAAAAGTCGTCCATCTTACGATGTACGGGATTAACCTGCCGGATATTATTGGTGAAATCCGTCCACAGGAAAAAATTCTCGTCGTGGTCGGGGCTGAGAAAGTACCTGGTGAGATGTACGGCCTTGCAGACTACAATGTCGCAGTGACCGGCCAGCCTCACTCGGAAATCTCAAGCCTCGCGCTATTTCTCGACCATCTCTATGAAGGAACGGAATTCTCGCACCAGTTCCCTGGCGCTAAGATCCGTATCGTCCCGTCAAAGGCCGGGAAACACACGGAGGAGTTGTGAGAGGCCGGGTCCTCGTTGCCGGGTTTTCTACGCGCCATGTGGCACAATCGGCGGCACGGGCCGGTTATGAAGTCTGTGCGGTCGATCATTTCTGCGACCAGGATCTCTTCTGGTACACCCGGGACCGGATGCGCTTTGAAGATCTGTCGGATCTTCCTGAGACCGTAGACCGTATGTGCCGGAACTATTCATTCGATTTTGTGATTGCAACATCCGGTGCCGAAGATCTGACGTTCCCGGTCCCGTTGTGCGGCACTTCCCGGGACAAGGTTGGCAGGTTCCTTGACAAACTGGATATGCAGCACTTTTTTGAGTCTCTGAAGGTCCCGGTTCCCCGCATAGCTCCAGAAGGCAAATACCCTGCGATGGCAAAACCCCGCAGGGGTGCAGGCGGGTGGCGCAATGCAGTACTTCACAATGCTCCTGAAGAAAAACACTGGGCATACCTGTACCCGGACCTCCCCTATATCCGCCAGGAACTTGTGGAAGGGATTCCTACAAGTGTCTGTTGTGTGGCAAATGGCCATGCAGCCCGGGCGATTGCCGTAAATGAACAACTACTCCGGGGAAATGGCGAATCCGCGTTTGGGTTCTCCGGGTCGGTTACGCCCTTTAACCACCCCTTGTCCGGGCAGATGGTCGCGCTTGCCGAAAATATCGCCGCATCGAGCGGCTGTATCGGGACTCTTGGCATTGATTTTGTAATCGGTCATGATACACCGTGGGTAATCGAAGTAAACCCTCGTTTTCAGGGAACTGTCGATACAGTTGAAATGGCATACGGGTGCAGCCTGTTCCAGTACCATGTCAATGCGTGCGCCGGGATGCTGCCGAAAGTGCCGCAGGTCCAGGAATATGCAGCGCGGCGCATCCTCTTTGCAGACCGGGACATGACACTCGGTGTGGATCTAAAAGAGCTCGCACCTGTGGTATCCGACATCCCGTGGCCGGGGACCTTCTTTGAAGAAGAACAGGCAATCGTAAGCGTGTCCGGGTCCGGTTCAACACGCGATGAAGCACTTACTGCTCTGGATAAAAATATTAGCACTGTCCGACAATATATTGGCTGATGGATCCTGTGGATGAAGTGCTCAATGATCCGGCGATGCGGGCGTATATACACCGGCTGATCGGCGACGAAGGGCTTAACCTCCTTGAAAAATTTCCAAAAGAGGGCGAGCATAGTGACGAAGATTTAGCCGCAAGTACCGGGATTAACTTAAACTCCGTGCGTCACACGCTCTACACGCTGTATGAGAAACGGCTCGCTGAATATCACAGGATCAAGAACAACGAGACCGGCTGGCTCACATATCTCTGGCAGCTGCGGATCGATCATATCCATGACTCCATCCGCGAAGATATGGAAATGGTGCTGGACAAACTCGAACACCGTGCGCAGTTTGAGGAAGAGAACGATTTCTACATCTGCAACGACTGCCATGATATTTTTACCTTTATGCAGGCTATAGGTGGCGACTTCATGTGCCCGAACTGCGAAAAGCCGCTTGCCCATTTCGATAACGAAATCCTCGCAAAATCGCTCCGGGAGCGCATCGACGCTATAAAAAAATCACTGGGTCATGCCTGAAAACCGGGAACGCTGCATCTCGCTGCTGAAAAGTGCAGGATGCAGCGCAAATGTGATCGCCCATTGCCAGGCCGTCTGTGATTGTGCGGAGGAGTATGCACAAAGGTGCGATCTCGCCGACACGGAACTTGTTATAACCGGCGCGATGCTCCACGATATCGGCCGTGGCAGCACGCATGGGATCGACCATGCACAGCGGGGTGCGGATCTTCTGCGGGAAAAAGGCTTTCCTGAACGTGTTGCGCGGATCGTGGAATGCCATACCGGAGCCGGAATAACTGCGGATGAATGTACACTTCTCGGGCTTTCACCCCGGGACTGCATGCCGCAGACACTTGAAGAAAAAATTGTTACTCATGCAGACAACCGGATTGCCGGTACGACGCTGGTAACTATTGATGACAGCATTGCATCGGCCATTCACCTGCCAGTAAAGATCCGGAAACGGATGTACCGGCTTGCAAACGAAGTTGAACTCCTTACGCAGTAAGCGGGCTGAAACTGTTTTTGTTATAGGATGACCTTACGCACCTGAGGAAGGGCGCGGATCTCCTCAACCACACCCGCCGGAAGCGGTTCTCCCACGATAATGACAAGTTTTGGGTCTTCGGCAAACTGGGGGTCTGTGACAAAGATCTGTTGTATCGCAAGTGAATGTAGAGAGAGCACCCGGACTGCGGCGCCGACTATCCCGCGTTCTCTTGCGTCTTTTGGAAGAACGGTAATGACCGAGAGCCCGAGTGATTCTGCCACCCGGCTTAAGTCAGGAGTTGCCCGCATGTTAAGGAAGATATCACGCAGGAACGGGCGTTTTAGGATGCGACGGGCAGTTGCATCAACGACGCGTCGATCCGAACCGATTGCCTTTGCAACAGAGGTTGCCGGGACATCGATACCGTTACAGCAGATCTTCCCGTCTTCGTTGACCCCAAAGCCGTTATCAAGAAGGAACCGCACTACGCGGCCCTGGGATGGCGAGTCCGCAAATTCGTGGATGATATCAGCCCACATACAGACACCGGGTAAAACGTATGAAAATATACATTTATGCTTCCCGGATATCATCAGCGTATAATAACTAATCTGATCTGTGACATTGTCTTCCATGGCCCGGGTAAAACCGGGCTTTGCGCCCGGGCCCCATACGGACCCGTTACGGTCCGGATGTTCCGACGTGGCCTGCCCGGAATATGCCATAACATTCTTTTAGATAGACAACCTCTTTGTTATGGCACAAAAGCGAGGTAAACCGGAATTCCGGTGTCGCAGTGCAATAATTATCGGGCGAGGGTAGCCAAGCCAGGTCAAAGGCGCTAGGTTGAGGGCCTAGTCTCGTAGGAGTTCTTGGGTTCGAATCCCATCCCTCGCACTTTTTCTGTAAATTTTTGACATTTTAAAAATTTTTAAATCAATTTACGCAGGGAATCACGTATCTCAAGACTTTTGCAACCGTTAAAAATTTTATCGTTGTGAACGGAGCGCTCTTTGGTAAAAAAACAGATATTCGAATCGCCTTCGCAATTTTTTAATCACTAAAAAATAATTAAAAATATCGATTTTTTTCTCCATTACAATTTAAATTCAGTTCAATAAACTCATACGGCAAATGAAAAAGAACTAAAGTAAAATGATTCTCGCAGGAAACAAAAATTTGACGAAAACATTTATCCAGATACATGAATATGCCCGAACTATTACCACGTTAAACCTAACTGGAATTTTAACGCTTCTTCCTAGATCTGATTTTCATGGCGTTATTGGCATTGACAAAAAAGAATATCCTGAACCTACTCATAAACAGATGCGGGAAACATTTACCCACAAATGAATTAATTGACTGAAAACTGCGACAAGGATTCACTAAAGATCCAGTTAACGCCAATTGCAATGCCGGTCGCGCATCTTGTTTATCGGGTAAAAACTAATTTTCTTAACCATGCCGCAGCGAGAATTTTTGGCATCATAATTATTTTTTATCTGACGGCCCGGTAATTTTTATTTCTCATCAAACGGGCCCCTTTTATATCCCATTCAAGACAAATAGTGGTTGTTATGATTGATGCCCTTTTTACCAAAGTGAAAGGATTCTTCATGGATCCTGTTGACACATTCCGGCAATCAAAAGCAGATGACCCAAAAACGGTTTTCACCTTTTTTGGGGTACTTCTTCTGATCAACGCAATTCTCACAGCAGTGATAGCTCTTCTCGGCATGGTGGTAATGCCGATGTATTTCGGCACACCGTTTGGATTAGCATTACCGGTCATGGTATTTTTCATGATGCTGATTTGCGGGTGTATCCTGACGCTCATCTTTGCCGTATGGCTTCACCTGTGGGTGTGTATCCTCGGTGGCCGCCAGGGCATCATGCAGACGATTAATGCGGTGATTTACAGCAGCACGCCCCGCCTGCTTCTCGGCTGGATCCCCTTTGTCGGGATCATTTTCTTGCTCTGGTCACTGGTTCTTGGCGTACTCGGTATCCGCGAACTCCAGGAAATGAGCACCAGTAAAGCAATCCTTGCAGTAGCAATTGCCATTATCATTCCGCTCATTATCATTGTTCTTCTCGCTGCCTGGTTCCTTATCTCAACTGTGACTGTAACGGCAGTCCCGGGAGTCCCGATCACCGGGGCCTCGCCACTAAATGCAGTATGAACCGTCACCCTGCAGCAGCGGGATCTCTCAAACCCGCTTTTATAATCTGAACTTTTTTTTAGTATAGTGCCATAATTCGTGCACTGTAAAAGAGCAATCCCCGACCCCCCCTGATTGTGTGGGATCAGGTTGCGGTCAACGGGCAGCGAAAAAAATATTGATGGAATACAGTTCACAGCGAGGTTGTGCTATTTACCAGCGGCCAGGCAACCACAAACTTCCAGGAAGTCAACGGCGATGACCGGAAGTCAGCCATATAGTGAATACCGCCATCGTCATATTCCACGGTACCGGAATCCGCTGCACGTATTATTGTAATCGCCTTCCCAAACGATGTTTCCGGCCCGATTGTCGTGATATTACGGGATATCTGTCCCTTCTCTGAATGGATGGCGAATTTGCCTTCGGTATCAATCGCATAGAACACAAACGGTTCAGGTATGTCCGAACGGAGTTCATCAGTCAGAGTATCGAGATATACCGATGCGCCCAGCACGCTTTGTACAGCACCTCCCTTTATGGCGGGAACCGCGACAATTCCGGCATTTCTCCCGGTTGTATGACTCACAACAACGACACCGACCGATTCTTTCCCGGCAAGCACATCCGGGAAATAGGACCGGTTTTTGAGGTTGGCACTTGTCAGACCATCGGCAACCGTGTAATAGGATCCATCCGGGCGGGCATACCAGATCCATGCATCTGGTTCTTTATCCTGAAGCGTGGCAAACAGCGGCTGGATTTTATTCCAGTCTCCGGACTGGACTTCCGTTGTCAGTGCCAGTACTTCAAACGGGCGGAGGATGGCGTTCAGTTTCCCATCGGTCTTCGCGATCATGGTATTTACCGCCTCATCAGCCACTGCACCAGCCGATGCCGGGACCACTGCTGATCCCGGAGTAGTCATCCCGTACTGCCTCTGGATATCCGCAAATGTGCCATCGCTCTTCATCGCGTCAAGTGCACTCTGCCATGCAGTGATCACGCTGTCAGGTGTGTCCGGACTGAACGCAATGTATGTCTGGACTGTCCTGACATGGAAGGCCTCGTTTAACTCTGATGGATCAACGCCTTCTTTTTGGGCAATCACTCTTGCATTTGCGCTGCTTCCCATCCAGAGGTCTGCCGATCCTGCCATCAGGTTACGGATACATTCCGCATCGCTGTCGCAGGTCGAAATATTCTCAAACCGGTTGTCAAGCAGCAACTGGTGACGGAAATCATCTTTTACTACACAGATACGCCCAGCCTTTTTTGCTGATTCGAGACTGTTGATCTGGACGTGGGTTCCATTCTTCGCGTAGAGGATGTAATCATACGATGCAATCGGCCCTACCCATTTGAAGAGATGTTCCCGTTCATCGGTCCGAACGGTCGAATAGAGTGCTACACCTGGCCCTTTCTGTGCGATACTGTATCCTTCGCTCCAGGGGAGGATACTGATTTTTGCTGTCTGGTTCAGGCGCGTGAGAATGCCCCTGACCACAACGGTTGCCTGCCCGGTCACCGTCCCGTTTGCACCGGCATAATTGAACGGGTATTGTTCTTCGGTGATGATGCGGAGGCCGGCTTCCGTTGTAGTGTTTGGTATAGCACTTGTTTTCCCATTATCTGCTGATGGTGCTGTCGTCGTGCACCCGCATATGATGGCAAAAACCATGACGATAATGAACCCGGCTATAACATACCCTTCAGATTTCACAAAAAATTCCACCTTGTGTTAACATTCACACACATACGAATAAAACAGTTGCCGGAAAATTACCTGTCCTACTCAAAGACCGTAGTAAATGGTTCAGGAACAGATACGGCAACCGTGGATTTTATTTTTACTATCAGGATTATTGCATCAAAAATTAATCGAAATAAAAATTGCTGATGATCCTGACTTGATTATCTGATATTCAGGGATGCAATTAATTCCGCATGAGAGGGGGACTTTTTTTCATGAATGGAGAATAACTAGGGTAACAGACGCGTAGCGGATCATTTTAGAAGATCACAAGAGTCTATGATTATTTCCGGCCCGACAGGGAACGGGAGAGAAGATATTTTTCCTCTTCCCGCTCTGCCTGTCCTTCCCATGAACTGACGGTTTTGTTATAGAATGCAAAATTTGGGTTGTATACTATTCCGGTTGCACCGTCTTTGAGCCCGGTAACCTGTTCGCCACCGGCAAATGACCCGTTCAGGTACTCCCCGATGCCGTTATACACGACCCGGTCCACCCGTTTTATTGCGGACGCAAGCACGAAATCAGGACCGAGCTGTGTTTGGTCTGAATCCGTGCCGATGATGTACCGCCTGGTTGAATTTTTTGCCACACTGATTGCCCCGGTATTGGAAAGCCCGGCACAGGTGTAGATCACATCCGTCCCGTTGCTGTACATCCCTTCGGCAATCCTTCCTGCCTCTTTTGGATCCTTGAACCCATCCGGGGAATATTGCTGCACCCATGCATGATCAACCGTGATCGAAGAATTGACCGCATGGACGCCGGCAGTGTACCCTTCGAGGAACGCATCGAGCAGTCCCGTCTGCATCCCCATGATGATCCCGACATGCCCGGTCTTTGTGGCCTTTGCTGCAAGCACGCCGGCCTCGTAACTGTCGCCATAGGAGGTGATCTCGGATGCCCTCACATTATCCAAACCGATCCCCGTCATGTCAATGGCAAGGAACGAAATATCCGGGTGTTTCCCCGCAAGCTCCCGGGTAAGGTTGGCATACTGGAAACCAATCAAAATGACAAGCCCGGGTTTTTCCGGGCCACTGGCACGTTCAAGAACCACGGGCAGGGTTTCACTTTCATTGAGGGTGAACTCCCGCGGAGTAAAGGACATGTCTTTTTGCGCTGCGAGAAAACCCTCGCTGGCGCTATCTGTATACGACTGGTCACCTTTCTCCGATGCGTAGACGATATACACGGTCGGAAAAACGGTTGTGGATGACGATTGGGTACATCCGGCTGCGATCAGAATCAGTATAAGAACGACAGACAGGGACAGGAGCGCGGATCCCGGTTTCATGGATAGTTATGGGTCCTGATGGTTATTAAACCGGGATAATTTTTAATCTGCATGTCAGGATGCGGGAATGGTTCTGGCAAGAAATTATTGGATTTTATTTTAGTGGGACAGGCATTTCTCCTCCACTGCAGATCTCAATATATTTCGATTAAAACAGCTAAACAGATCACATGAAATCCTTTCATGTCACTCTCATTTTTCTATCAATTCTTGTGGCAGGTATATGCATTGCCGGTTGCACACAAAGCCAGTCCGCCATAAACACGTTGACGCCGGAAATCACTCATACTCCGCAGCAGGAGAGCCTCACCTCAAATGAAACGCTTGTCGCCTTTGTTGACAGTGCGGCGACCTATGCAAAAACAAATGGCAAAGAGAAAGCCCTTGCAGAATTTAACAACCCGAATGGATCGTTTGTCAACGGCGAACTCTATATCTACGCCTATGACTTCAACGGTACAACCCTTGCCCATCCGTTTAACCCGGAGAAAGTGGGTGTAAACCGCCTTAATGAACCCGATGCGCATGGAGGTCTTTTTATCACCGATCTGCGCAATATGGCGAGAAACGGAAACGGCTTTGTGAGATTTTATTACATCAATCCGGTTCATAACCGGACTGTTGAAGCAAAACTGGGATACGTAGAAAAAATTGACAATGACTGGTTCCTTGGTTCTGGAATATACACGGGGCCATCAGACACAGTCACACAAAATTAGTTGGGATTTAACAACCCTCTCCCCGAAGATTACATCAGCCTTCGCTTCGGACATTGTCGGGGTCCGGACCGGAACAACAACCGGGTACGTGAAACTTAAAACCCGGTTTCCGGACCTTTCTTAGAGTTTACTCCGTAGATTAAAAATTACAACGCCATCCCCTTTTCCATCTAAAAAATAATTGGGTTCTTACCAGAATACCGCCCCGAAAACACTCCCGCACAGAACACTGCTAAAGAGCAACATAAAGTCCTTTCAAATCAGGCATTTTTGAAATCGAACCAGAATTCAAAGACTTTTTCCCCGGGGTGAACAATAACCCCAAAAAATTCTGTCCGCGACAGATCCCTCCAGGAAATTGGGAGGTATTCCGGCCCCGAATATGCAGGGAAAAACATCGTTCTTCCAACCCTGTCGGTCAACAGCATATACTATATACCCGGCACACGGACATATTGACTGACCAGTCAATTTACACGCAGGAAGGTATTCCCATGCTCTATCGTACCGTTCCAAAAACCGGCGACCGGCTCTCCATCCTTGGTTTTGGCTGTATGCGGTTACCGTCAAAAAGCGGCGGCATTGATGAAGACCGGGCGATCCGGCAGATCCGCCACGCGATCGATTCTGGCGTCAACTATCTGGATACGGCTCCGGCCTACCATCTCGGAAAAAGCGAACAGATCCTCGGGAAAGCATTGCAGAACGGTTACCGGGAAAAAGTGAGGATCGCAACAAAACTCCCGCACTGGGAAGTCCGTAACCGGGCCGACATGGACCGGATCCTTTCCGGCCAGCTTAAGACTCTCGGGACCGATCAGATCGATTACTACCTGCTCCACAGCCTCTCAAAAGAGAGCTGGGAAAAAATGAAAGATCTCGGCGTCCTTGAATTTCTTGATCAGGCTAAAGCAGCCGGCACAATAAAAAATGCAGGTTTCTCGTTCCACGGCACACTCTCAGCATTTAAGGAGATCGTGGACGCGTACGACTGGCAGTTCTGCCAGATCCAGTACAATTTTCTTGACGAAAACAACCAGGCAGGGACCGAAGGGCTCAGGTACGCGGCGGGAAAAAATCTCGCTGTGATGATCATGGAACCACTGCGTGGCGGGAACCTTACCGGGCCGGTGCCGGATGAAATACAACGGATCTGGGACGACGCACCGGTGAAACGGTCGGCAGCCGAATGGGGGCTTCGCTGGGTCTGGGACCACCCGGAAGTGACAGTCGTCCTCTCGGGCATGAATAACGAAGACCATATCGAAGAGAACCTCCGTACCGCCGGCTCTGCACTCCCGCAGTCGCTTACTGCGGACGATCTCGCCCGTGTTGGCCGTGTAAAAGAAACCTACCACCGGCTTATGAAAGTCGGGTGTACCGGCTGCGGGTACTGCATGCCCTGCCCGGCCGGGGTCGATATACCGGGTTGTTTTGCGCTCTATAACGCCCATCATCTATTCCCGAAGGACCGGAGCACACGTTTCCATTATATAAGCCGGCACTGGGGGATTATCGGAGATGTCTCGTATGCCGGACTCTGCCGGCAGTGCGGGAAGTGCGCGAAGGCCTGTCCCCAGCACCTGCCGATCCCTAAACTCATGAAGGATGTGAAATCGGACATGGAGGGCATGATGTGTGTCGCTGTGCCGGTATTCAAAGGCGGCCTGTGGTGTATGAACAAGACGATAAAAGTCCGCGCCTTCTTCTCGCGGGAGAAGTCCCATGACTGATGTGGTTCTGCCCCCTGATTCTATCGTCCGCCCGATCCCGCTCGGCCATGTGAACGCATTTCTTATAAAAGGAGCCCGACCGGTACTGGTCGATACCGGCCTGCCGGGAAGCGCCCCGAAGATCCTTGCCGCATTACAGGCTGAAGGCATCCGACCGTGGGATCTTGCGCTTATTATCATCACCCATGTGCATACCGACCATTTTGGGAGTGCCGCCGCAATAGCCGGAGCAACCGGTGCACCGGTGCTTGTCCATACAAGGGAGGCAGAGTTCCTTGCTGCCGGGGCCAGTCTCTCTGCCGTGCCTGCTGCATTCATCGGCCGGGTGCTCGGTCTCATGATCGGGAAACATGCCCCCGCACCCGAACTTGCCATTAAGCCGGTGATCCGGGTCGATGCCCCGTACCGGCTCGATGCGTTCGGGATTGACGGCGAAATTATTCCCACTCCCGGCCATACTCACGGGTCAGTTTCCGTCATGCTTGCGACTGGTGAATGTATCGCGGGCGACCTTGTGATGGGCATGTTCCCGGCACATAAGCCCCGGCTCCCGGTCTTTGCCGAGGACAGAGAAGCGGCAAAAAAGAGCATCCGCACGGTCCTTGACCGGAAACCGGCGATCATCTATACCGGACATGGCAGGCCGTTTTCCTGCGATCAGCTGGAGGCCCTCTTTTAGGTGACCGACATGGAACCATCAAACGACAAGCGGGAAGCAATCCTTGAAACGGCACTTGTTCTCTTTACCGAGCGGGGATTTTACGGTACTCCGACCGCAATGATCTCAAGGGAGGCAGGAGTCGCAACCGGCACGCTCTTTTTTTATTTTAAGACAAAAGAGGAGCTGATCGATGTACTGTACCGGCAGATCAAGAGCGAGGCTGCATCAGCCCTCAGGGAGGGAGTCGACCGGGAGCAGACTACGAGAGCTAAAATCCGCAGGGTGGGGGAGAACGCGATCGCGTGGTCGACTACGAACCAGAACAAGTTTCGGTTCATGGAACAGTTCGCCCATTCGCCCTTTGTCTCTACGACAACACATGAGGAGGGCATGTCGCACTTCCTTTTTTTGAAGGAACTTATTCGGCACGGGATACGGGATGGCGCCATCCGTGAGTCCGATACGGAACTTTTCTGTTCTGTGCTGGCCTCGTCTCTTTCTGGGCTCTCGGCCCGGATCATGGAAACGCCCGATCCTGTCCGGCAGAAGGTCCTTATCCGGCAGGGACTTACCTTCCTCTGGAACGGCATCGCAGCGCACCCTGATGAGGAATCTTGCGGCGACAATGATGAACATACGAACAAAGAGAGGAACAGAGGAACAGAGAACCGAAAGTATCCGGGATGAATACGATGATGGATTACGTAATCAAAGCCGAAGACCTCACGAAGACGTATGGAGACCTGACTGCAGTCAATCATGTGACCCTGTCGGTGGAGAAAGGCGCACTCTACGGCCTTTTAGGCCCGAACGGCTCCGGGAAGTCCACGATGATAAAAATGCTGACCGGCCAGATCCGGCCGAATGCCGGCACGGCAACGGTTCTCGGGATTGACGTGCAG
>Ga0209098_1003352_pt1 | contig 13370 bp, 13 predicted proteins | sample AD_JPNHW1_MetaG_FD_184429 | JGI IMG/M metagenome (GOLD analysis project Ga0209098, IMG submission 184429) | Active sludge microbial communities of municipal wastewater-treating anaerobic digesters from Japan - AD_JPNHW1_MetaG (SPAdes) (version 2) | ecosystem: Engineered > Bioreactor > Anaerobic... | reverse complement strand
TATCCCGGCTCGTTTTTTCTGCCGGTAATTATGCCTTGGCATCAATTGGGGTAGTCTGCATTGACGAGTTTGACAAATTGAGTTCGGGCAAAAACAATGCTGTTTTCTCTGGTGCCGGCACAACAAAGGATGTAAGCGGGCTTGGAGTTCAAAGAGAATTGCTAAAAATGCTTGAATCATCAGTGCTTGATGTCCCTGTTGAACTTTCACATGCTTCGTATTGCCCCAGGGCTCCTTTTAATACACAGAACGTCCCTTTTATTGCATGTGGTGCCTTTTCCGGGTTAAAAAGGATGATTAATACAAAAAAGCATAAAATAGGGTATTCCAGTACAAAAACAGATCAGGAAATGCATTCGAACATAGCTGTAAGTTATTCCAGGGATGATTTTGGCAAGGTGGTAACTTTTGAAGAATATGGATTTATGCCTGAACTGATTGGGCGTTTTTCCAGGATAATTCCATTTGACGCTTTAGGCCGGCAGGAATTGAAGCAGATTCTTATCCAAAATACAATTAAAAAATACTCTAAAGAACTATATACTGAAAATATCAAACTTGAAATTGATGAAAAGGTCTGTGATAAAATTGTCGATGATGCGGTAAGGCTTGAAACCGGTGCGCGGGGATTGAAAAATTTTCTTATCGAATATATTGAAGATGCCTGTTTTGAGATATATTCCAATCAGGTAAAAAAGCATCACATTAACCTATACCTTGATACTGCAAATAAAATAAAATGGGAAATCATATAAAACTAACAACTAAATAAACAAAATTATGGATGATAACAAATCACTGATTCCGGTAAATCCTCAAAAGGCTTTACAACGGATTAATAAACAAATTGAAGTTGCCGATGATATACTTCAACGTATTAGAAAAAAATCTGAAATCAAGGAAAAAAATATCGTTTGCCCAAGATGTCTTGGCAAAAGGTATGTGGATTGGGCCGACATCAAACGACTTAACAATATTGGATACTGGGGGCAGGGAAATTGTGCTTACTGCGGGGCAACAGGGTTTGTGCCTGAAAGCAGGTTGAAAAAGATTGATCCCGCTGAAAGAACTCTTGTATGGCATAATAGAATAAAATGAGATACCATCAATGTCCAGAATACTTAGTGTCTGCAAGAAAACTCGTGTTTGCACAAAGAAAACGTCAAGTTCGAAGCTTGCAAAGCGACAAAAAGCGGAGTATACTGTTGTAAATGCGATGCGTTGAGCGTTGTCGAAACTAGCATTTTGGGCGCAAGCGTTTCGAAGAAATTGGCGTTTTCTTGCAAACACTAATTATAATTATCATTATTAACCATATTAACCCAATAGAAAATGGATGATATAAAAGCAAACAAACACGAGAAGAAGATAAGTGATTCTCAATCAGAAAACAATGTTTTCTCGGTTTCAGTAACTGAAGAATGTTCTGAACTTATTAAAAATATGATCCACGAAATGGAAAATAGAATCCTGGAACTGGAAAATGAAAAATCGGAAATTGAAAAAAAGATCTTTGAATTTAACCGAAGGCATACATCCGAACTCGGCCATCTTATTTTAATATATTTACAAAAAAGACTGAAACACCTCGAAAACATTGCAAATGCTTTTGATGAGTATGTGAATACAAAACAGCAATTTGAGGATTATAAAAACAGTTCGGAAAGCGCGTTGAAAAGGGAATGTTTTTTTCTGTCAGAAGAAGAAAAAGTCGAACTAAAGTCATGCTTCAGAAAAGCATCAAAACTAACCCACCCTGATGTTGTGCCGGATGAACATAAAAAGGAAGCAGAAAAGATTTTTATCGAGTTGAAAGATGCTTATGACAGGAATGATCTGAATCAGGTAAAGAACATCTTGTCGGATCTCGAAAAAGGATTATTTTTATCTGGCGATAAGGATATAAACGAACGGGAATATTTGCTTTCCCTGTTTGAAAATCTCCGATTTAAGGTCAGGAAAATGGAAAATGAAATTAATGATTTAAAAAACGATAAAACTTATCTGCTAATACTATCAATAAAAGATTGGGATGACTATTTCAGCTCCATCAAGAAGAAACTTGAAGAGGAATTATCCGCTCTGGAGTAATAAGACGAATATTGACTAACCCTAAAAAGAATTCAGGCTGTAAGGATATTTACGAATTATGATCAAGGAAGATTTGCCATATAAACCTTATTATTGCGAAGAAAACATTTGGCACTTATGTAATAATTTTAAGCCGCATAACTTTGAAAAATATGTTGTCATTATTTCAAACGCACAAAAAGAATGTGCTTTTTCATACCAGCAATTGGGTTCTCCGAATAATAACAACACTGTCATTTTTGATTATCATGTTATATTGGTTGTACTGCATGACAACTGGCATGTCTATGATTTTGATACCATTTTAGGCTTTCCTGTCCTGCTTGAAGAATATTCAGCGAAAACATTTCAGAATAGATACCGCACAAAGAATCTGCCATATTTCCGAATCATACCTGCAGATGATTATTCCACGTTGTTTTCTTCTGATAGAAGCCACATGTCAATAAAAGGCAAGTGGATACAGCCCCCGCCGGCATGGCCGAAAATTTTCAAAGAAAGTTCCAACATCAGAGATTTCATTGATTTGAAAAATGATTTCATTGGCCACACAATGGATTATGAGCACTTTATGGACTTTTTTAAAAATAAAATACGTCAATAGCTTTCATTGATGAGTCCTAAATATTCATAACTTAAAATCATTGGCTTTTTTACTAACAAACTGATCGTTATTTACAATAATATATCAATTTGACAGATAGGCCAAGCTGGCATGAGACCCCCAGAAATAATCATTTATATTTCAAGAAAAATTTCCTCGTGCATATCCGGTAAATGAAAATCAAAATAGATCTCAAGGGACTTCCCTGTGACACTATCAGAGATAATAACAAATTTTAAATCGCGAAGATAGGAATTCAATGTTTTTTCTCATTTTGTAGTTTCATCGTAATTAATTTTACTATGGCAAACTTACATAAAATTATAGAATTTCACATAAACACCATGAAAAAACCCACAGCTTCAAATTATTTTTTACCTTCGTACTCGAAGTACATTTCTTTGGTATAATGAAGTCTGTGGGCAATGCAAATATAGCAATTTGCTCATTAGCTTTATAAAGGTCGTTTATATTTGTGGTGGTTAGACCCCGATTACAAACTGATCTATTTTGGTTTCTGTTTATTCGGAAACTTGCACATAAACATAGGCCCAAGAGCTTGAAGAGTAAATTATGGTTAGAAACCATCTTCATTGTGCATCTTTTTTTACAGAGTAAATATAATTGTTTTTTCTGCTTTTTTTTATTAATGATAAGGGCAAATCGTATAAAGTTTCAATTATACCAATCGAAAGTAATACCAAATCTCAGTGAAAAAACGCCAGGGTTTTTCAGATTGATTTCATTGTGATTAACGTAATATATATCATTGAATCTGTATGAATAGACCAATTCAACAAAATAAAGCGAAGAATGTAATCTTATTCCGGCCTCTAAGCTTTTAGCATAAGTAAAGGAATTATTTAATGAATGGTCAAATACAACCCATTCTACCGGCTTGAATGCAACATATGGGCTTAATGTAAAATGATAAGGCCTGAACGTTCTGCAGGGGACCGGGATGTGCCGATACAACCTTAAATCATATAACAACATTATTTTGGGTGATGAAAATATATGAACACCGGTTTCATTATGTCTTGGTAAACTGTCGGTAACGCTTGTCAATTTATTATTAAAAGGAAGATAATTCCATTCCAGTAAATTGATTCCCAATTTAAGGCCAATACCAAAATCAATAGTAGTGTTGAACATGCTCCCATAAAGAGAATAATTATCACATACGGTAGTTCTGGATATTAAAGGACTATATGTGTAGCCAAATGATCCTATACCGATTGCTCCACGTGGAATATGTATATTGTGCTCATTTTTAAAAACATAATCATATCCTGATTTAAATTTGTCGGTTTGCCTGTAGTTACCTGCCGAATATGTTATTTTTGAACGCTTTCTTAATCCTGTTTTCTGTTTTGAAATAATGTGATATTTGAATTTATAATAGGTGTTATCATATTTTTTCACACCAATGTTCTTTTTCCAGACATTTATATCTTTAACGTCACGATCAAGTGTAACCCTGGTTTTAAAAATTCCCCCGATATAAACATCTGCAACCACCGAATCTATTCCTTTTCGGATGAATTTGCTATTGTTTCTGTTTGCGGGAAAAATACACTGAAGTTCAAGATTATTAGTGCAACCGTCATCGGGAAATGATGTGATGCATTCATACAAATAATCATTTTGCATATAGTATTTCTGTGCTTTCAAAGGCTTTACTGTTAGTAATGTTACTACCAACATAATGATGAATAAAAAGTTCTTTTTCATGATTTTTTGTTTTTAATGGTTAACTTTTAATTTTTATAATGGTCATAAAATGAAATTGTAAATCAAAAAAGATATTATTTTTAATTAAAAAATGCCTCCATATAACAAATATTATACACCTTGGCTTTTTTTATTTCTTACTTCGAAAAAGTGGCCTTAAAAAAGTGTACAATAAAATAATAGCCCCCATTGAAAACCATTTTATTCTTTTGTTCTTTTTATCAATTTGCTCGGCAATATTTTTATAATATATTTCATCTCCACTGATGATGCTGCATTTTTCAGGGGGTTGGGTATATGGCTTATTTAAAATGGCTGAATTAACTATTTCATCCATTTCTTGCCGAACCTTGTTGTTCTTCGTATTTGCCTGCCAGTTTATTTGCAAAACACCTTCATTGCCAATTTTATAAACAAAATTGATCTGAAATGCTCCTGCAATATTGTGCTTACCTTTAATAAGAGCGTTAATCAGGCAGCTATCAGAAGAGGTATTAATCCTATAAGCAACATCGCTGAAATCTTGCTGTAGTGAAATCTGTTCTAATATAACATCTATGGACGTCTTTATTGCGGCATTAATTCCTGAAATTGTTCCCGAGCGAACATCCATTTTAATAAATGTGAAATTGATCGCTGTTTCAGGATTTTCATTTTTCAAAAATGATATGATGGAGGATGCATCACTTTTATTATCCATATTCATGATCGCAGTTCCCATATCAACCATCTGTTCTTTTATTGCCCCGGGTACAGTATCCCATTTGGGGGGGGCAGTTACATTAAAGTTTGAAAAATAAAATGTGCTTGAATCTGATCTTTGGGCACGTCCATGAAATGAACTTAAGACGAATAATAAAATGATTAATTTTTTCATGATGATTGAGTTTATTATTTAATTGATTTAGAATTTAACTTTATAATGCGCCTTATTGAAGTATGTAAATGACAATTGGTTGGTTTTTAAAAATATTTTTTACACCATCCTTAATGCCAACAAGTTAAGTAAATAATTATTAAAAATCATTTACATCTGGCGCTTGTTCATCATTATTCTTCCAAACACACAAAAAAACTGGAGGAACAATTATGAGAACAATTATTGCAATTTTAAAAGTGATACTGGCGCTTGGCTTCACAGTAATATTATTGTCCGCAGACAGCGTAAGAGAACAAAAGTATTTTCCAAAAACCGGCGATATGGTTTTTCAGACAATATCGGGATCAAAACTAACAAATGCAATTGCCGGGATTACTCAATCAGAATATACACATTGTGGTATCGTGGATTTTCAGAAAGGGAAATGGGTGGTTATTGAAGCATATGGCAAGGTAAGGGTATTTCCAATGAACGAATGGATAAGCCAGGGCAATTTCAAAAGATATGCGGTGTGCAGATTAAAGCCCGGATTAGATAAGAAAATCCCAGATCTTATGACTGAAGTCAGGAAAATGATCGGAAAACCTTATGACTATGGGTTCGATACAACAGATGCAGCTATTTATTGTTCAGAGCTGATTTATAAAGCATATAAAAAGGCAACCGGGCAATATATAGGAAAAACCAACAAACTCGGCGAACTGAACTGGAAACCCCACGAAAAATATATTCGTTCGCAATGCAAAGGCAAACTGCCGCTCGACAGGGAATTGATCACTCCAAAAGCGATTGCAGAAGCCGGTGAGGTTGAAATGGTATTTAACAACATAAAATATTAAAATAGCAAGCGCAAAAAGACTTCTTTACATGAGTTTTCAAATAGAATGAAGATGAAAAATAATAAAAACTATTTTCAAAATGATATTACGGTCCATTAGTAAAATAGTTGATTGAAAAATTTAAATACTGTTTAAAATATAACAACATGAAAATATCAGATGTTTTTGAAACAGTCCTTGCAATAATAATATTTTGTATTGTATTGTTGATAGGGGCTTCCCTTGCTTAATATTAATCGAAAATATAAACGATCCGATAAAACTAAAAAACATGAAAACAAAGGCATTAATTTTTGCAATGATCATTTGGACATTTTCTGTATGTCCATTAATCTATGGTAATATCAACACAGGCCATCAACACGAAAAACCCGTCGCCAGATATAGCAACGGGTATCTGGTATTTGGAGCATTTGAAATTCTCTTCACTAATCCTGCTTATAGCTGTTATGGATTTGTTGCAACAGGCAATTATGAGGCTCGTTCGTGCAGTTTGTGTAAAAAAACGTATTACTCCCAACAATTTAAAGATAAAAAAGGAAAAGAATACCTCTTATACGCAAACGAGGCTTGCCATTCTTCGAATACAGGCTATCATGATAATTTAGACATAGGTATTTGCATTGATCCTCCACCTAATCAGCGGGAAGAGTTTATAAAGTAATAATCATCATTAAAGAACTCTAATATGAAAACAACAGTGATATTTTTTATAATTTTTGTGTTGCAATGTACTGCATATAGCAGTAAAAATGCTCTATTGAAAGAACATGATGATTGGGCAATCAGAAGTGCATTTGATATTAAAAACACGACCCCTGAATCATATAATTGGGATAGCTATAGTCCGCCATATTGTTTTTCTGTCAAGGGGCGATTTTGTATTTTGTTATATGGCATGAAAAATAATATTACGATTTGCGATATTGATGAACGCCTGACTTCAAAAATTGATAAAACCACAACAGATTATTTCTTTGTTGATCTCACACAGGCAACAGATGCTGAATTAAATCAGTGCAAAATCGATTTCCCTTCGCTTGAAGGTCTTTATGCAATATCAGTCAGTGGCAATTTAATCCAAAAATGTACTAAGCTTACGGTGGGTGCAGTTGATAGTATTTTAAACAGAATTACTGAATTAAACCGCTTGTATATAATAAACGGGGTTGATTTATCAGTTTTCAAATCTTTTTCAAAACCGAAAATCATAGGAACAGAAAAAAAGAATTTTTTTAAAATTGGTTCATATAATAATGTAATTGTGCCTTCCGACTTTTGTGAAAAAGGAAAATCTTCAGTTTTTATTTTCAATATTCCTCAACATTTCTACTTTTCGCTTAAAAGCCTACTTCTTACAGACAGTATTATGGATCCGGAAAAAGTCAATTTTTATTTTGTGAATCTTGCTTGTGATGATGCCCAAAATTCACACTCCTGGCCTGAATTAAAAAACACTAATTCTATAAAGATATATGCAATTGAAGGCATGCAGGTATTTCCAACAGTATGGATAGTATCTCCCACAGGATCCACAAGCATTGTGTTTGATGGAAATAAAACAGATGGTTTTCCTCTCTATGAATATATTGTCAAAAGCATTGAAAACATATCCCTACCTTAATTATGAAAACACTCCCAACGGAGAGCTTATCTTTCTTATAGGGAACACTGCGGATTTTGACTGGCTGTATTCCCCCGGATTTATTCCGGGTTATTATAACGATAAGGACAACCTGAACGATTATGTTTTTGATGCTGTTATTATGCCCGGTAGTTCAGTCTCCCCTGTATTTAATTCATAAGGAGATATCATCGGTATTACAAAGGCCACCTATAGATACTCTGGTAATTTTAACCCTGTTTCCCGAAGTTCATTTTTACTAAGATTGATCCTCCTTATTCGGTTCCGGATAAAAAAGACATCGTTGATAATTGGTTGGATGATGAAACACCGGGAAAAAATGTTGATCAACAGACCCCATACTATTACGATTATTATGATGATGACAGTATCGACATAATAGCAATGACTTTGTTTTACGTAAATATTTATACCAAGGCGACAAAAACGAATCAGAAAAAAAATTCTAAAAAGTGATTTACAAAATATAATGGCCCTGCATTATATAGTAAAAATCGAATCGATAAAGAATTATTAAAAACAAAAGTGTTTACATCCTGCGAAAAGTATCATTATAATAATAAAATCAAAACAATTTTAAACCCAACATTATGAAAAACATTAATTCCACAAAGGCCATTTCGGAAATCAGCAAAATGTTTGCTGTAATTATTTGGTCACTCGTGAAACATCATAATTCAAGAGCAAGAATAAATACAAATATTAAAAATAATCTTTTAAAACCGAAAGGAGCAAATGCCATGGAAAGAACAGCAACAGCAATGAAAAACCTAGTAAAAGAAGGTTGGTACGATTATAAGAAAGGTACAGAATTCAGGGTGCTTGCCCAAAGAACAATTATAACACTTGTTGAAGACTCCCGGGGGCATGAGCATTGGTTTAAAACAGAGGATTTGGCCTTTGATGAAAATTAATTAATAGCCTCTAATTATGTAATTTGCTAATAGAGATTTTGTCGGTATAAATTAGGCCTCTTCTGTATTTGTTTATGTTAATAGCTGTTTTCTATCTGATTATTTCGCTGAATATTATCATGATCCAGTAAAACAACATCAAAATAATTTACAAAGTAAAAAAATCATTATAAAGGTAAATCACAACAATTCAGTATTTTAATAAAAAGTAATATGAAAAGAATAATAACAACAGAGGTCCTTTCAACCATTATGGCAATAGCCATTTTCTCTCTGATCTTTGCACTTTGCCTGATCATTACATTGCATATATAACCAATAACCTAATATACCCCAACAAAACAAAAAACCATGAAAACAATAATAAAAGCGACTTTATTCATAGCATTTTGCCTGATCATGCTGAATGGTTATGCCCGGCCGTTAACAGGCAAGATTGTACTTAACGATAGGTACGAATATTTTTATGAAATGTCATATCTAAAAAGCCTGCCTGCCTCGAAAGTCTTTCCTGAAGAATTTTCAGGGAAAACATGGTCGGTGGGTGAGGGTGCTACCGAATATGTATCTGCTCAGCTTAAAACCAAATGGGCTTCGGATTCCTTTACAAAAAACCGCAAGCCAGCTACTCCTGTGATTTGTACTGACATGGGTGAACATTATTTGATTGCCCAATATTACATGGCGGCTCCTGGCCAGTATGGAGCCATGGTTATGGGGCAGGATGGCTATTTTTATAATCTCTATTCATTTTTCTGCGATATATTTTCTTCTCAGGAATACACTTGTTATGGTTTACCCATAGGGGATACACAAAAACTAAGCAGTGACGGGATTACTTATTATACTTTAGCTGTCCAAAAAGACCCCTGCGGAGGCAATATTAATACAACTTTATTTTTTTTTCCCACCAGTATTCCTCCTGTATTCCAAAAAAATTATTTTCCAGATGTTCCGAAAGGTTGGAAAATATATGAAAAAGAATAGAAATTATTAGTTATTTGATAAATTTATAAAAATTAAATTCAATTTACCAAACAAAAAAATTAATACTTTTATTGTGATAAAAAAAATGATAACAATAAATTTTTATTTAACATGTGCGAAGAAGAAATTAAATTGAAATCCATAAGAAGACAGATACTTGATAATCATGATCATGTTTCAGCAAAAAAGGATTATTTAGTCTGGTGCGAGCAAAAACAGGATGAAATAGATAGCTTCAATAGAAAACCAGTAAGAATAAACCTATCTGATATTAAACAATTATTTATTGATGGAAACTTGCAAGGCAACCTTTATGATGTTTTCAGGGCGCATAATTATTTATATTACGGAATACCTTATTATTTACTTACGAAAAGCTGCGGAAATATAAATGACGTTCAGAATATAATAGCAGGACAAATAGATTTAACCCGGATCAACCCGCAATTAGTTGAAAAAGAAAACAAAAAAACAACAAAATCTGACTTCGAAAAAATTGAGAATGAAATTGCCATTATTGAAAAAGAGGATGATAAAAAAAAGAAAATATACAACGTATTAAAGATAGATCAGGAAGAAGATTACCACACATTAAAGATTAACTATTGTACAGAATCAATTAAAGAAAACCAAGAATATACTGTTCATTTCCCTCTATTATTGAGTTGTAAGAATATTGAAAAGTCCGGTGTGCCCGGAAAAGAAACATCCTTTAACATTGACATTTTAATAAACAAGGGGGACAATACCTATCTGGGCCTGAGCAGTGGTTTAAAACAGGTTTACGAAACTCATGAAACAATCAAAAAGATAAAACTCCAAATTGCGGATATCAATTTAAATATAAAAGATAAAAAATTTAATCGATCCGAATTGTGCAATGAAATCAACCTTTTTTTAAGCTATCTTAATTCGATCAGTAAGGGTTTCATGTATGTTGAGTATAATGAAGAGAGACTGTCCGTTTTGGAAAGTATCGAAATAAAATCTAAAAAACCTGAGGTCGTGCTAAATGAAGGTGAAAAAAATAAGCCATATAATACAAAGGCTTATAACGTTTTCCATCAGGTATACGAATATTATGATCAGGAAAATCAGATTTGTTCAAGTTTTTTTGCAACTAATTTTATACCAATGTTTCTTACCGGTGAGTACATATATATTAATTACAAACTCTGCGCATTAAAGATTATAGAAGTACTCAGGGGGAAAATGTCTGTAAACGCTTGCGATTTTTTAATAAAAAATTTGGAAAAAGATATTCAGTTGGAAGATTCGCTGATAAAAAAACTTAAATACAGAATTAAGGATTTGCCATATCGACATTCGGATTTTACTAAAGAAATTTATATTGTATTAAATGAAGAAATTAACAATGGTAAAAATACACATGAAAAACTATTACATATTTTAACATTAGTGGAAGAAATTCTTAATGAATATGATAAAGAATTCCTTCCGAAAACTATTAGCGATCCACCAATAATTCATGGTCCTGAAACAGGAGTGTCTAAGAATAAAAACGAAATATTAAAAGACATTATTGATTTGATTATCATCAATCGGGCATCTATTGACGATATAGATACTGTGATTGAGAAAAATTTATTCCCTGTTTTTATATTAGCTTCTAAATATCTTGATTTTAAAAGACCCGACGAAACCAGCGTTGCTTCTTATACGGCGGTTAATTTAACCACGAAATATGTTGACGAAGTGAGTAACGCGGAATATGCAGACTATTGTAAAACAAGTAGAGCAAATCTAAACAGATATACAGCAGATCCAAGAAAGATGTGCCGTGCATTTATTGATGCATTAAATGCAGAAGAAAGACTGTTTTTATTAAATTATATTGATACACATCCTGAATTGCATTATGATTTATTAAAAGAACTTGAGGTCAAATGGGAGGGGTTTTTAAACATGTTAATGACACATTTTTATTACATCCGCAAAAAGAACCGGAATATTCAGGATAATGGAAACATTGCTAACCATAGGCAAATAAAAGTACTTGATGACTTATTTAATGAGGGCTTTTTTAATTTATTATTTACTTTCAAAGGATTGGCAAATATTGAAAGTGGCCTGATTGATATTAAAATTTCATTGGCAGAAATTGTAAAAAACATTGAAATTATTCATAAAAATGTGCAGGAATTAAAAGAGATGATTACACCCGGGGAAAACACAACACAACATTATAGTATTGAGAATTATTTTAATAAAAAATTTTCAAACAACACGAATGACAAGTGTGAAACTTATATTAAGTACATAAAGTTTTTTACGGGTGAAAAATATCAAGAATTTATTTCAAGCGAAGAAGGCATAGGGAAATTAGTTCAAAAAATGATCACAGAGCAAACTAAGTTTGTGGAGCTGTCTGATGCCTTTGAAACTGCATTTGAAGACATGAAAAAAGTGTATGAATGGAAAATTGTATTGAATGAAAAAGAAGTGGATTTTTTTAAAAATTGGCTGAGAGTTTCTCAGAATTTGTAATACTAAAAATTAATAATCTAATGTTTAAAAAAATGAACAATATTGATTTAATAAGAAAATATCTTTCAAATGATATTTCCCCCGAAGAAAAAGAGTTGTTTAACGAACGATATAAAAATGATCCCGATTTCCGTGAGTCGTTTGAAATAGAAAAAGAACTGTTTGTTGCTTTCAATTCTGTGTTGGAATATGAAAAATATAAGGAAATAAAAATTGCAGCTTGTCGTGTTGCAGCCAGTATAAACAGGGAAGTACCACCTAAGAAAAAAATAAGACTGCTTAGTGTAAAACAGTGGGCGGTGGCGGCTTCAATAGCGATTGTTTTTTACTTGGGCGGGTGGGGTTCAATGCAACCCCAAATTGCAAAATTGGTAGAAGTCTCTGATAGTGCAAATATAAAATTAGTTAAATCTGATTTAGAAAAACGAGAAAGACAAAAAGAATATGAAAGCAATATATCTAAAAAAGATACGGAATTGGCTATGGCTAAAAAAGAAAATTCAAACCAAAAAGACATTATTAAAACAAATCCGGCTTATACCGCATTAAAAGAAATAGTTTTCAACGATATTTCTTCGAGCAGTGAATTAGAGCCGCTGGCCGGTGATAATTCTATTGTTTTAATTCAACCTGAGAAATATAAAAATAAAAACTTCTCTATGTTTTATATTAAAGATGAAATTGTTTTTAAATGGAAGAACGAAGTCGATTCCTTATATCTTACAATTAGTTTCAATCGCAAAGAAATTATTCATAAACAATTAATATTTAACGGCAAAAAAATTGATCGCACTAAAATTACTCAACCTGGTTATTATAAATGGGATATAAGACCTATTAATAATTATGATGATTACCTATATGGCGTAATGTATATTTATAAATAAAATAACTAATTCACACCCATAAGTATAATGGGGCTCCAATCACTAGGTGTTGCTGCTTGGTTTTGATCATCAATAAGTCGAATCTTTGCTAACTGTAATGCCTTAGAATAGCTGACATTTCCTTTTTGCTTATTAATTTCAGAATAGAAATTTACCATTATTTCTTTTGAATATCCACTTTTTATCTTAAACAGGCTGTAAGTAATGTTACTTACTCCTGCATACAAAAAACCTCTCACAAGCGATATCATACCTTCCCCGGGAATGTTTTTCCCAATACC
>Ga0209098_1003351_pt1 | contig 13375 bp, 11 predicted proteins | sample AD_JPNHW1_MetaG_FD_184429 | JGI IMG/M metagenome (GOLD analysis project Ga0209098, IMG submission 184429) | Active sludge microbial communities of municipal wastewater-treating anaerobic digesters from Japan - AD_JPNHW1_MetaG (SPAdes) (version 2) | ecosystem: Engineered > Bioreactor > Anaerobic... | reverse complement strand
CCCGGGGTCAGACCCCGGTCGAGGCGCGCAGCTTCCGGCCCGGGGTCTGACCCCAGGGAAGCGGCAGCCCGTCCCGGATGGGGTCTGACCCTATCCGCAGGCCCTTCGCTATAGGTATATTCGACCAATCTCAATGAAGGAGTCCATTATGGAAGACATGGGCGCAGTGGCAAGCGCGGCCCCGGTGGCCGGCAAGCCCGAGCGGCTCTGGAACAGGAATTTCGCCCTCCTCTGGCAGGGTCAGCTCGTGAGCTCCCTCGGCAAGCAGGCCTTCGCGGTAATGGCCATGCTCTGGCTCAAGGACGTGACGGGCTCGGGCTCGATCATGGGCCTCGTCATGATGGCGGCCATGCTGCCGCCCGTCCTCCTCGGCCCCGTGGCCGGGGTCTTCGTCGATCGCTGGGACAGGCGCAAAATCATCGCCTACACGGACATCGCGGGCGGCCTCGTGGTCCTCGCGGCGGCCCTCCTCTTCTTCCTCCTCCCGGGCGTCCGCGGCCTCCTCATCGGGGCCGTCTTCGCGGTGACCCTGGCCACCGGCCTCCTCGACACCTTCTCGCAGCCCTCGATCTCGTCGAGCGTCCCCCTCCTCGTGCCGAAGGAGAAGCTCGAGGCGGCCAACGGCCTCAACATGTCGGGCGTCCAGCTCGCGGTCTTCGGGGCCCAGGGATCCTCGGGACTCCTCTATACCATCCTTGGCGCGCCCCTCCTCATCCTCTGGAATGCCCTGACCTACCTCTACGCGGGCATAACCGAGCTCTTCATCCGCATTCCCCGCGGAGAGCAGACCAGCGTCCAGAAGGAGCGCGAGAAGCTCCACCCCTGGCACCGCTTCAGGCTCGAGTTCGCCGAGGGCTTGCGCTACCTCAAGGGCGAGCGGGGCCTCCTCACCCTCGTCCTCGTCTACGCCGTCCTCAACTTCCTCATCAGCCCCGTCCTCGTCACCCTGCCCTTCTTCGCGACCGACTTCCTCGGCCTCGGCGGCGCATGGTACGGCTACCTCATGGCGGCCTTCGGCCTCGGCGCCGTCCTCGGCTACATCGTGGCGGGCGCCTTCCCGACGAGGGGCAAGGCCCGAGAGCTCGCCGTGAACGCGAGCCTCGCCGTGCAGACGGCCCTCACCCTCGTGGCCCTGGTCTTCAAGGCGCCGGCCGCCGAACTCGCGATCTTCCTCGTCATCGGCCTCACGGGCGGCGTGATGAACGTCAACATCAACACCCTCATCCAGCTCTCGGTGCCGCCCGACTACATGGGCCGCGTCCAGGGCATCATGACGACGATCTGCGCGGGCGCCATGCCCCTCGGCATGGCCCTCTCGGGCTTCCTCTTCGACCTCTCGGGCCAGGACGTGAGCCTCATGTTCATCGTGAGCGGCGTGGCGAGCCTCGTGGCCGTCGTCGCGGCGCTGATGGTGAAGGACTACCGGAAGTACCTGGCCTCGCGCTAGGGACTCGGGCGGGGCGCAGCCCGGGGGCAAGTCCCCCGGACGCGCTCCGCGGCGGCCCGCTGGCGGCCCGCGGCCCGCGGCCTACGAGACGGCTCCGCCGTGGAGGACGCACTCGTAGACCATGGCGCCGCGGAGGTAGATCTCCTCGCCGCCCGAGAACCAGCCGAAGGAGCCCTCCGTGCGGCAGCGATAGGCGAAATCGCCGTGGCAATGCAGGGCGGGCCCGCGGAAGGGCGAGGACGGCCCGACGAGAGACAGGCATTCCTTGAGGAAGTCGCCTTCTTGGCGCGGCAGAGGAAGCCAGGCAGGCCCTCGGCAGAGTCGCCGCGGCGCTCCGGGAAACCCGGGTCGAGGCGTCGCCTGGCTTCAGCCTTCGTCGCCGGTCGAGGGGCCTGCGGCGGCAAAGACCCCATCCACGGCTCGCTCGTAGGCCTCGAAGGACCTGGCCTGGGATATACGCCCGAGCTGTCTCCCTGCCCGCGGGAAGGACTTCCCGAAGAGGCCCCAGATCTCCTTCATCTTGTCGAGGACATGGGCAGGGCCGAAGAGGACCTCCCGGTAGCCGGCGTAGAGCTCGTCATGGAAGGCCCTCAACACGCCAAGGCGGTCGCGGACCCGGGGCTCGCGCTTGATCCTCGCGGGCAGGAAGGGATCCGAGATCGCCCAACGCCCTATCATCCATTCGCGTACGGAGGGGAAGCGGGAGCGCAGCGCCTCGAAGGTCCGGATGTCCTTGATGTCGCCGTTGTAGACGACCGCGTGGTCCGAGAGGGCGGCGGCGGCGGCAAAGCCCTCGAGGTCCACCTCGCCCTTGTACATCTGGATTCCCACCCGCGGGTGGATGATTATGCGCGCGAGGGGATGGGCGTTCAGGATCGGCATGAGGGCGAGGAGCTCGCCGGGATCCCTGCGCCCGAGCCTCAGCTTCACCGAGATGGGCAGGGCCGAGGCGGCGCAGGCCTCGTCGAGGAACTTCGCGATGAGGTCGGGAAAGGGCAGGAGTCCCGAGCCTCGCCTCTTGTTGGCGACCACGGGGAAGGGGCAGCCCAGGTTCCAGTTGACCTCGTCGTATCCGAGGTCGGCGAGGATCCTCGCGGTGGCGACGAATCCCGGGGCCTCGTTGCCGAGGACCTGGGGCACGAGGCGGATCCCGTTGTCCTCCCTCGGGGAGATGTCCTTGAAGTGCCGCTCCGGCAGGCCCTCCGGCTTCACCGCGACGATGAAGGGCGCCATGGCCCCATCGAAGCCGGAGAAATGCCGGAAATAGGCCTTGCGGAAGATACGGTTGGTGACTCCGTGGAGGGGAGCCAGGGTGACGATCGGCGGCAATCCTGACCTCGAGATGCTCACGCAGGGATGGTCCATGATACCTGTAGGGGAGCTTTTGTTCCAGCATTCCCGCTCAGCCCCCCTTGCGAGCCGACCCATGTTGGCGGCCGCCGCGGCGGCGGCTATACTGGGAAGGTGAACCTGAAAGCATGCCATCCCGGCCGCCTGATCGCCGCGGCCTTGTCCCTCATCGCCCTCCTTCCCGGATGCGCCACGAAGCCCGGGCCGAAGTGTCCTTGGCCGACAGTCGCCCTCGAGGCGGAAGCCCCCCTCTATCTCGACCAGTTCAGGGTCAGCCTTCCTTTCAGCCTGTCGATCCGGAACCCCGGATCGGGGCCGGCCCGCATCGAGGCCTTCGAGGCCAGGCTTGAAGTCGGAGGCGCGATGAGCGAAATCGAGACGGGACTGACGGGCAACCCGGTCGTCGAGGGAGGCCAGACCCTGGCCATGGCCTTCTCCGCGCCCGTGGACATGCGGCGCCGCGACCCCGCGGGGGCAGATACGGGCAGCCCGGGCGGGCCGCCTGCCGCCGTCGCCTGGACCCTCGAGGGCCTCGCAAGGATCCGCCTCGCCGACGGCAGCGTGGACGAAGCGAGGGTATCGTCGAAGGGATCCTTCGTCCCGGTCCGCGAGCCGGAGTTCCGCATCCTGTCCATCAGGATAGAGCGAGACCTCCTCGTCACCACCAACCTGAAGCTCATGCTCGAGATCCGCAATCCCAACGCCTTTCCCGTCAGCCTCGATGGCCTCGACTGGGAACTCGCCGGCGAAGGACGCTTCTGGGCGGGCGGAAGGTCGGAGGAAGGGCTGGACGTACCTGCGGGCGGCGTGGCATCGCGGGGCATCGACTTCGAGATGAACTTCGCCAACATGGACAGGAAGCTCTTCGATCTCGTCGCGAAGCTGCGCGAGGTGCGCTATCGCTTCTCGGGCAAGGCCACCATCGCCCCGGGCCACGAGGGCCTGCCTGCCTTCGTGACCGCCTTCGACGAGGCCGGCAGCTGCGCCGTCGAGCGATGACAGCGAAAAAACACGGCCCGAGGATCAGGGCGCGGATGGCCCCGGCGCCTCGACGACGAAGAGCCAGCGCCTCAGCTTCCCGTCATGCCACAGCGAGACGCACTCGTTCGACTCGATGATCCGTCCCCAGTAGAGGTCGAGGCGATCCTCGGCCTCGAAGTCGGGCCTGAGCCTCTCGGCCCACTCGAGGGACTTCTCCCACATGACCGCCTCGTTCGCCGAAAAATCCTGGGCCTCGAAACGGAGGCCCCGCCCGGCGAGGATGGCTCCGAGCTTCGAGGCGCCGGGGTCCTCGGGAGGAGGGCTCGAGGGCTCGCGCGTCTCGGGGCCGGCGGTGAAGAACGCGAAAAACCTGCCGCCGGGGGCAAGGTGGTCCATGATGTCGGCGACGGTCTTTCCGAGGTCCTTCACGAAGTAGAGCGTATCGAAGGACACGATGATGTCGAAGAGGCCAAGGCCCGGATCGAGGCTGTCGAGGTTCCCCACGGCGAAATGGAGGCGGTCCGCCCGGCTCGCGCAGCGCTTCCTCGCCGTCTCGACGGCCTGGTCGGCGTAGTCGATGCCGGTGACGTCGGCGCCCGTCATGTCGGAGATGTACTCGGCCTGGCTGCCGACGCCGCAGCCGAGATCGAGGAGGCGGAGGCCCGGACCCGGCCCCGCCTTCTCGATGAAGTACTCGAGCTGCTCCCTGTCGACCATGTCGAACTCGACGAAGGGCGTTCCGTAGACCTTGTCGCAGAACCGCAGGTAGGCGGGGCTGGCGGCGCTCCTCGTGAGCCACTCGTTGAAGAGGGCCGGGCTCACCTCGTCCACGCCGACCATCTTCGCCACGATGGCCGCCTCGCCGCTGAGCCGGTAATCGGCGCCGGATTCCGAAGGAAGGAGCCAGCCGCGCTGCGCGAGGGACTCGATGGCGCCAGCGGGCTCGCAGGGCTTCCCTTCGGAAAGCTTCAGCGCTCCCGACTCGAGCTCACCGTGCCGGAATGAGGCCTGGCCCGCACGGGCCAGGGCGTCGCAAGCTGCAAGGACCAGGAATTCATCGCGAGTCGGCATCATGGCGAGCCTCCCCCGGAAGGAAATCGGCCAACGGCCTGGCAGGTCCCTCGACGACGGCCCCGGCTCGCGGGCCCGTTCGGGCTTGCCAAGCCCCTGCGGTTCATGGATAGGATAGTAGCATGAAAACACGGTATCCGGTCGGGACAAAATACGTCCAGAAGCCCAAGGCCTGGAGGCTCAAGGCCTACCTGCGCGGCCTGGGATGGTTCCTCGCCATAGTCGCCCTGGTCATCGGCATCCTCGCCTTCACGCAGATCCTCTTCCACCCCTTTGACGCCATCGTGGAAAGCGCCGAGGCGGGCCTCGCCATAGCGGACAAGACCCTCTCGAACGACAGCATCGCCGGCATCTCCCTCGGCACCCTGGCCCTCGTGGGGATCATCGCCATCCTGCCCCTCCTCAAGAAGGGAGTGCGGAGGAAACAATACGCGCTCTCCTTCTGGCGAGGCCTCCTCTCGTCGGCCATCTTCCTGGCGACCGACCGCCTCTACCGCTATGTCCAGGGCCTCGGCGTCCTCTACCTCAGCGCGACCCTGGCCCTCTTCATCGCGGCCACCATCATCCTGGTCGAGGTCGTCTCGCGCCTTGGCGACCTGCAGAGCGAATCCGACACGAGGACCGAGCTTCTAGCCTCGATCGTGTCCGGCCTCGTATTCGGCCTCATCGTCCAGCTTGCGGAGTACGGCATCAAGGCCATAGGAGGGTTGCTGTCCTAGCCGCCCGCCCGCTACATAGCACCAATTAGTATAATATTCCCGCCCCATGAACCTTGACAGGAGCTGGCCCGTCCCATAGGCTTTCATGGTATCGAAGCGGCTCTCGCGCCAGGCTCCCCCGTCTGTGGAGAAAGTGGATTTCTCCCTGATATTGCAGCCTTTTCCGCCATCGTCCTGCCCCATGCGCCACCCCCTCGCCCGATGCACTCCGAGAGCAGAGCCTCCAGTGCAGATACCCCGCCACGGTCCATCCAGCGGGGAAGGTAACATGCGCGGAACTCCGGTTCGCGCGAGGGAGGATCATCCATGAAAAAAGCGCATTCCTGCATGGGGATGGCCCTGGCCATCCTCGCCGCCATCCTGGCCTTCGGAGCCTGCTCGCAACCCTCGGCGCCCAAGGAGGCAGCCGAGGAGGACGCCATCCCCTTCGAGAGCCTCGTCGCGGGGCTCGACGGCATCGGCGGGACGGGGGCGCGATCACTCCTGCCTGCCTCGTCCATCATCAAGCCCGACGGATCGGCCTTCGCGACGGCCGAACTGGACGCCTACCTGGACGGCATACGCGTGACCCTGGCCAACTACGTGAGGTCGCTCGGCTCCGCGCCCTACGCCGTCATGCCCGTGCGCCTAAGGGCAGAAGGCCAGAGCAGCCTCATGTGGGTCCCGGTCGCCCTTGGCCGCAGGCTGCCCGTCATCGCCTTCCAGCACGGCACGCAGATCTACTGGGCGAGCGCGCCGTCCCGCTACAACCCGAACCCCTTGAGCATCCTCGCGAGCCCCGACGTATGGGGGGCCTTCCAGAACTATGTCGAATGCACCACCGCTGCCCTCATGGCCTCTGCAGGCTACATCGTCGTGATGCCCGACTATCCGGGCTACGGCGACAGCCGGGCGCCCCATCCCTATGTCCACCTCTCCCTCGGCGAATCGGTCCTCCTCATGCTGAACCGCGCCAAGGCCGTCCTCGCGAGCCCCTTCGCCGCGGCCCATCCGAATGGAAAGATCTTCCTCACGGGCTATTCCGAGGGAGGCTTCGCGACCATGGCAGCAGCCAGGACCCTGCAGGCCAGGAGCATGCCCGTGGTCGCCGCGGTGCCCTGCGCGGGCTCCTACGACCTCGCGGGCGCCATGGTTGACGACATGCTCGCCGACAAGGAGGCGATCGTCCCCTATTACGTGCCCTTCACCGCCTACGGCTATGCCTCGGTCTACGGCGCCCTCGAGCCTGCGGTCTGGAACCTCGAGGAGCTCTTCCTCCCGCCCCTGCCGGCCCTCATACCCCAGTTCTTCTCGGGCAACAAGACAGGCGCCATGATCACGGCCCAGCTGCCCACCAAGGTCATCAAGGACTTCATCACGGAGGGACTCAAGGAGGACCTCGCAGCGAAGCGAGGCCAGGTCTACGCGAGACTCCGCGAGAACACGGTCTACATGACCTCGTGGATACCGACCATGGCCATCCAGATGATCCACTGCCCCGATGACGACATCGTACCGGTCGAGAACGCCACCAATACCTACGCGGCCTGGCACAGCCCCTTGCTCAACCTGCCCAATGTCCTGCCGCCGATCTTCGTCCCGCCCGTCCCGCTGCCCGACAGCCTCGCCTCGATCGCCGACATCCATGTCAGGGCCTACCCCACGGCCATGGTGGCGGCCTTCACCTTCATCCAGGCGGCCAATGCGATGTACTGACCCCCGGGCAGGGGGATCCGCCGGCCCGCTTCGAGGCTCGACCGGCGGCTTCCCCCGCGATCCGGAAGGCATGGCGGCGCAAGGCCGCAGGCGCCAGGCTCGGACCGGGACAGGGCGGGCGCCACGGGGCTCCGCAGCGGAAAAACGAGGCCCCGAGGCTGGCTTCGCGGCGGCGGGCCATGCTAGTCTCGAAGCCCCATGGATCCCGACGACAGCATGGACCAGGCTGATTTCCCCGATCCGGCCTTCCTCGACAGACTCGCCAACGCCCGCATGCCCTTCGGCAAGTACGCGGGACGCCTCCTCATCGACCTCCCCGAAGCCTACGTCGTCTGGTTTTCCCGCAAGGGCTGGCCCACGGGCGAGATAGGCGAACTGCTCCGCAGCCTCTACGCGATCAAGGAGAACGGCCTCGAGCCCCTCCTTCGCCCCCTCGTGCGCCGCTAGCGGCCGCAAGGCCGCCCGGCGCAGCGCCCCGGGCGCAGTTGCGAGGGCTCAGGGCCGCGCCTTGCGCCTCGGCCTCCTCCCGAGGTTCATCAGGGCGAGGAGGAAACGGAGGAGGCCGAAGCCCGGCCTTCCGCCCCCGAACTGGGCCACGTTCCGCAAGGGCATCTCCCGTATCGACACCTCGAGCATCCTCTCCGTCGCCGCATCGGGCTCGGCCTCGGTGGACTTTCCCACGGCCAGCGCGACCCTGAAGAGGAGCCTGCCAATAAGGCTGGCCCTGAGCTCCTCGAGGGTCGAGTTCATGTCGAAGGCCTCGTGTCGCGGCCGCGTCTTCGCGGGAGGCTGCCGCCCGAGGAGGGCGGCGAAGTCCGCATCGGAGGGCGCGAAGGCGGCTGCGGGCCCCTGTGGCGAGTAATAGCAGGCCATGGCCGTCCGCGCGTCGCGGTCCAGGGTCGCGGCCCCGGAGGCTGGCACGGGCGCCGCGGCCGGCCCGGCGGCGCCGCCACCGGGCACGACGCGCACGGCCGCCTCGAGGCGGATATCCTCGCTCGAGGCCCCGACGAGGATGCGGTACTCTCCCGCCTCGACCCGCCAGTCCCCGAGGTCGCGGTCCCAGTGGGCGAAGCTCCTGGGGCCGAGGTCCAGGACCACGCGCCTTTCCTCGCCCGGAGCGAGGAAGACCTTGGAGAAGGCCTTGAGCTCCCTCGCGGGACGATAGGCGGCCCCGAGGGGCGGCGCAACATAGAGCTGGGCCACCTCGGCGCCTTCGACCTTGCCGGTGTTCCGCAGCGAGAACTCCACGCGGAGCGTATCGGTGTTGCTCATCGCGTTTCGTGAAAGCGCGATGTCGGACCAGGCGAAGTCCGTGTACGAGAGGCCGAAGCCGAAGGGGAAGAGGGGCTTCTCCCCCGAGCTGACGAACCAGCGGTAGCCCACGTAGAGGCCTTCGCGGTACTCGACGGTCGCGGGACCCTCGGGGAAGAAGCGGGACGAGGGCAGGTCGGCGAGGGCGGCCGGGAAGGTCTCGGAGAGCCTGCCTGACGGCGAGGCTCGCCCGAAGAGGAGGTCGAGGGTCGCGCCGGCGCCGGCCTCGCCGGAAAGGAAGGCCTCGAGCACGGCCTTCACGCGGCCGAGCCAGGGCATCCCGACGGCCGAGCCGCTCGCCAGGACGACGACGGTCGAGGGATTGGCCGCGGCCACGGCCTCGATGAGGGCCTCGTGCGCGGGAGGCAGACCCAGGTGGCTGCGATCGGCGCCCTCGACCTCGTAGGAGGCGGTGAGGCCCGCGAAGACGATGGCGACCTCCGCCTCGCGCGCCGCGAGGACGGCCTCTGCCACGAGGCCCTCGTCGGGGAGGTCCCTGTCCTGGCGGTAGCCCTGGGCGAAGACCACGTCATGGCAATAGTCGCCTATCCCGCCGAGGATGGTGTCGAGGCGCCGCGGGTTGATGAGGGAGGAGCCCGAGCCCTGGTAGCGAGGGTGCCTTGCCATGTCGCCTATGACGGCGAGCCTGGCGCCTGGCCCGAGCGGCAGGATGGCGTCCTCGTTCCTGAGGAGGACCATGGACTCGCGCGCTGCCCTGCGCGCGAGCTCGTGGTGGGCATCGTAGTCGCAGCCCCGGGCGGCCGCGAGGGGAGGGGAAGCCGTAGCGGGGCCGGCGAAGGCCTCGCCGGCAGGCCCCGCAGTGCCCGTGGCTCCGGAGGCTTTCCCGATGAGCTCGAGGAGGCGGCGCACCGAGCGGTCCAGGACCGCCTCGGCGAGCCGGCCCCGCTTCACGGCCTCTACGATCTCGCGGGCATGCCCCGGTCCGGGATAGGGCATCTCGAGGTCCTGTCCCGCCATGAGGCCGTCCACGCGGTCGTTGCAGGCGCCCCAGTCGCTCACGAGGACGCCATCGAAGCCCCACTCCTTCCTGAGGACCTCCTCGAGGAGCCAGGCGTTCTCGGCGCAGTGCCTTCCGTTCAGGCGGTTGTAGGCGCACATGACCGTCCAGGGTCTGGCCCTTTTCACGGCCGCCTCGAAGGCGGGCAGGTAGAGCTCGCGGAGGCTGCGCTCGTCGATGACCGCATCTATCGTCTTCCTGAGGTGCTCCTCGTTGTTCGCGGCGAAGTGCTTGAGCGAGGTCCCCACGCCGAGGGACTGCAGGCCCTCGATGAAGGCCACGGCGAGCTCTCCTGCAAGGAAGGGATCCTCGGAATAGTACTCGAAGTTGCGCCCGCAGAGCGGCGAGCGCTTGATGTTCACGCCGGGACCGAGGAGGACAGAGACGCCCTCGGCGCGGCACTCCTCGGCCAGCGCCACGCCGATCCCGCGGAGGAGGCCGGGATCCCAGGAGGAAGCAAGGGCGCTGGCGGTCGGGAAGCAGGTGGCAGGGATCGCGCCCGAGAAGCCGGGATTGCCCTCGGCATCGATCTTCCTGAGGCCGTGGGGACCGTCTGCAAGCCGGACGCCCCCTATGCCGAGGCGAGGGAGCGATGCGAGGTTCCAGAAATCCGCGCCCTGGACCATGGCCGCTTTTTCCTCAAGGCTCATTGCCGCGATGATTGCCTCGATCCGCTCGCCCATGCGCCCCTCCCCCTGATATCGCCCAACGCGTCCGCAGCCCCGCCTTCCCGCCCGGGCCCCTTGCGCCCGTGGGACCACAGGTCCATAGTGGGCGAGGCCGGGGCCTGCGTCAAGAAGCGGCCCCTAAGGCGCGGAGGATGTGGGGCAAGGCCGACCGGGCCATGCCTGCTCCGGCTACGGATGTCCATGCGGCTTTTTGTCTCTTGCCCGCCTGATATACCAACGATATATTACCTTCATGACAGGCTCACCGGGCGAAGAACTCGACTCCCAAAGCTGCGCTGAAAAGGTCTACGTCGAGCTCAAGAAGCGCCTCGACGACGGCCGCCTCAAGCCCGGAGCCTTCCTCGACCTCGGAGCCCTGGGCGAGGAACTGGGCATGAGCAGGACCCCGCTCCGGGACGCCCTCATAAGGCTCGAGATCGAGGGCTTCGTCACGGTCTTCCCGAGACGAGGCGTCATGGTTCGCGGCCTCTCCCTCAACGGCATCCGCGACCTCTACGAGATCATCGGCGCCCTCGAGGCCTCGGCCATCCTGCACGCCGCGGGCAAGTTCGGCGACGGCGATGCGAGGCGCATGGAGGAGCTCAGGCTGGCCATGGACGCCGACCTCGGCGCAGGCGACTTCGGCTCCTACTACTCCCACAACCTCGCCTTCCACGATGTCTACCTCGACCTCTCGGAAAACCCCGAGCTTGTCCGCCAGGTGAGGCTCGGCAAGGAAAGGCTCTATGACTTCCCGAGGCGAGCCACCTTCGTCGAGGAATGGGAACGCACCTCCAACGCCGAGCACTCGAGCATCGTCGAGGCCTTTTCTTCCCGGGACTTCGCCGGAGCCGCGGCCTTCGTCCGCGACGTCCATTGGTCCTACGAAGCCCAGGAGGGCTTCATCCGGAAGTACTACCTCGACCAGGCCGCGGGACGATGAGCCCTCCACTCGTCTTCGACATCCGCCGCTTCTCGATCCATGACGGTCCCGGCATCCGCACGACGGTCTTCCTCAAGGGCTGCCCCTTGCGCTGCCCCTGGTGCCACAATCCCGAAGGCCTCGCCTCCTCGGCGACCATCTACCGCAGGGAGGAACGCTGCCTCGGCTGCGGGGCCTGCGCCGCGGCCTGTCCCGCCGGACTCGCTCCGATGCGGGATGCGGGCAGGGCGGCCTGCGCCGCCTGCCTCGCGCAGGGCCTGGCGCCCTGCGCCGCTGCCTGCCCTGCGGAAGCCCTTCAGCAGGTTGGACGGCACTACGAGGCCTCCGCCATCGTGGCGGAAATCCTCAAGGACCGTAGCTACTATGCGGAATCGGGCGGCGGCGCCACCTTCTCAGGCGGCGAACCCCTCTTCCATCCCGACTACCTCTTCGCCCTCCTCGAGGCCTGCCGCGCCGAAGGGATCCACACGGCCATAGAGACCTCGGCGGCCGTCCCGCGGGAGACCTTTCTCGAGGCCGCCCGCAGGGCCGACCTCCTCCTCGTGGACCTGAAGCACATCGACTCAGGCCGGCACAGGGAGCTCACGGGAGTGCCGAACGAGGCCATCCTGGCCAACATCGCGGCGCTTGCGGGACTTCAGGCGGAGCGCCGCGGCGCGGACGGCGCGGACGGCGTGGACGGCGTGGACGGCGTGGACGGCGTGGACGGCGTGGACGGCGTGGACGGCGCGGAGGCACGCGAAGGCGACCAGCACATCGCCGGCGCCTGGCTCAGGCTGCCCATCATACCAGGCTTCAATGACGGCCCCGCCGACCTCGAGGCGGCAGCCGACTTCGCGGCCGCCGCCGTCCCCGGCTGGCCGGTCCAGCTATTGCCATACCACGACGCGGCCCGCGGCAAGTACGCGCTCGCAGGCCTTCCCTTCCGGATGCCGGGCATCGCGCCGCCGGGCGCAGGGGCCATGGAGGCCGCAGCGGCGCTTTTCGGGGCGCGCGGCCTCGACGTGAAGATCGGAGGACAGGTACGATGAACGAACGAATCAGGCGCCTTCGCGAGGAGAGCTTCTCCGCACGGCCAAGCTTCTCCGCGGAACGGGCCCTCCTCACCACGGAGTTCTACCGGGAGTGGCTCGGGAAGGTCTCCACGCCCGTCCTCAGGGCGATGAACTTCCGCAACCTCTGCGAGCGCAAGGCCATCTGGATCGGCGAGGGCGAGCTCATCGTGGGCGAGCGCGGCCCCCGGCCCAAGGCCGTCTCCTCCTTCCCCGAGCTCACCTGCCACTCGGAGGAGGACCTAGCCATCCTCGACTCGAGGCCCATGGCAAGCTATGCGGTCTCCGACGAGGACAGGAGGATCTACCGCGAGACGGTGATACCCTACTGGCGAGGCCGGAGCATGCGCGACCGCGCCTTCGCCGCCCTGCCTGCGGAATGGCTCGGCCTCTATGAAGCCGGCGTATTCACGGAGTTCATGGAGCAGCGCGCCGCGGGCCACACCGCCCTCGACGGCTCCATCTACCAGAAGGGCCTCGGCGAGAGGCGCCGCGAGATCGCGGCGGCGCGCGCGGCCATCGACTGGGGCCGTGACCGCGATGCCCTCGCGAAGGACGAGGAGCTCCTCGCCATGGACATAGCCTGCGAGGGGGCCATCGCCTTCGCGCGCAGGCATGCGGAACTCGCGGAATCGATGGCGGCCGCCGAGGCGGATCCCGTGCGCCGGGCCGAGCTAGGGAAGATCGCAGCGGCCTGCAGACAGGTGCCGGAACACGCGCCCCGCGACTTCCACGAAGCCCTCCAGACCTACTGGTTCTGCCACCTCGGCACGATCACCGAGCTCAACGGCTGGGACGCCATGAGCCCCGGCCACCTCGACCAGCACCTCGCTCCTTTCTACGAAAGGGGGCTGGCCGAGGGCAGCCTCACGCGCGAGTCCGCCAAGGAACTCCTCGCCGCCTTCTGGATCAAGGTCAACAACACGCCGGCCCCGCCCAAGGTCGGCGTAACCGCGGCCGAGAGCGGCACCTACAACGACTTCACGAACATCAACCTCGGCGGCCTCACCCGCGGAGGGGAGGACGGCTCGAGCGAGGTGTCGTACATCGCGCTCGAGGTCCTCGACGAGCTCCAGCTCCTCCAGCCCCAGGCCAACCTCCAGGTGAGCCGCAGGACGCC
>Ga0209098_1003348_pt1 | contig 13386 bp, 11 predicted proteins | sample AD_JPNHW1_MetaG_FD_184429 | JGI IMG/M metagenome (GOLD analysis project Ga0209098, IMG submission 184429) | Active sludge microbial communities of municipal wastewater-treating anaerobic digesters from Japan - AD_JPNHW1_MetaG (SPAdes) (version 2) | ecosystem: Engineered > Bioreactor > Anaerobic... | reverse complement strand
AAAGGCACGGGTGTTGGATGGGCCGACGGCGCCATGGCGCCGGGGCGATCCAGCGTCTCGTACACGCGGTCCAGGCTGGCCTGGGCCACTTGCACATCGTTGTTCAGCTTTGTGAGTCGGCGGATGGGATCATAGAAAGCGTAGATCGCCATCAGGTAGACAAAGAAATTCGGACCCGTCAGCGTACCGCTCTGGATGCGCTTGGTGGCGTAGAAGATCAACCCCGCCAGCAGCAGGCCGCCCACGAGTTCCATGATGGGATGGCTCATGGCGGACGCGCGGGCGGACTTCATGCCCAGCCGGTACAGCTCGTGCTGCTGGCGGTGGAAGCGCTTGACCTCGTAGTCCTCGCGCGCAAAACCCAGCACCACGCGGATGTTGCTGAAGACCTCTTTCAGGCGTTGCAATAGGCCAGCCGTGGCTTCCATGTTCCGGTGATTGATGTTCCGGATGCGCTGGCTCAGCTTCTTGATGGGCAGCACGATGAGTGGCAGCGCGATGAAGATCATCAGCGAGGTCTTCCAGTCCACGTACAGCACCCAGCACAGCATGGAAAAGGCGATGGTGATTTCGCGGGCGGCGTCCGCCAGCTGGTTGGACGCGATGCCCTGTACCGCCCCGACATCCGTGATGCAGCGCTGGATCAGTTCGCCCACCGGATGCTTTTGGAAGAACGAGGGCTCCTGCGACAGCAGGTGTCCAAACAGCCGTTCCCGCAGCGCCTGGGTGGCGCGGATGCCCGCCTTCACCATCAATAGCGTGCCGCTGTAGGTCAGGACGCCCTTGGCGAAAAAGATGACGATCAGCAGCGTCGGCACCAGGTACGCCTCCTGGCGCAGCGAAGAGGCGCTGGGCAGATGGGCGATGAGCCAGAGTTTGGCCTTGGCGGCGATGGCGAGATTATCGACCGCCTTGGGCGCGCCCATGCCCAGGTTGTCCTCAAACACGAACTTCAGCGTCGTGACCATGAGCCCCTGGCACATGCCCGCCAGGATCATCAGCAGGGTTCCTCCGATGATCAGGGGCAGGTAGCTTTTCAGGTGCTCGCGATAGAAGCGCAGGATCGAGGTCATGAACTCTCCGTCAGCTTCCAGCTTACTGGAGTCGGATCATTCCACCGTGATGGAGACGGAGCTGTCCTTGTCGTCCACGGAGAACAGCACACTGCCCTTGGGCAGCCTCTCGGCTTGGCTCATGAGATTCTCCAGATCCACGCCCTTGCCGCGGGCCTGACGGATCTGGGCCTCGGAGAGATAGTTTTCGGCGGCCTTCGCCAGGGCCATGGCGAGCCGGATGGTGACGGTATCCGACTTGCCGCGTTCCTTGACGCGGATGACCAGGAACCGGGCCTGCTGGGCGGGATTGGGAGATTCAGGCTTCACGCCCAGGCTCACCAGCGCGAGGCTGCACGCGTCCGCGTAGGCGGGCATGGAGAGCCCCTTCTGCAGCGCGGGCACGCATCGGCGATCCCGGGATTGCGCCAATTGAAGGGCCGCCGCCACCTGGATCTCATCAGCCGAATCGCCCAGCGCGCCCAGCAGGCCTGGGATGGCCGTCGGCAATTGCCCCTTGCGCATGCCCCAGCAGTGGATGCGGTTCAGCTTGGCCTCTCGCCCCAACATGCGCTGATCGGGAAAGGCTTGAAGAAAGAAGGTGTAGGCGTCCGCGGCTTCATCCCATCGCTGATCCTGCTCCAGCGTGGCCGCCAGCCAGAAGCGGGCGTCCGCAAGGCGCGAGGATTTGGGATGGCTGGCGATGTATTCGCGATATTTCTGCGCGGCCTCGAACCACCGCTGGGCGTACCGCAGGCTCTTGGCTTCGCGCAGCATGGAGTCGCCGGAGGGTTCCTGGAGGACCGTCCGCCGCCCCGCGTCCAGATCTTCCATACCACTCAGTGAAGCGCCGTTCAGAAGGATTCCGCTCAGCGCGGCTGCAAGCATCACATCCGGCATCACTCGGCCTCTCCCTTCAGGAGCCGGCCCAGGCGCTGCGATTCATCCTCCAGCTTGCGGGCCTGCGCCCACTGCCGCAGTTCATCGGCGCGCCGGGGTTCCATGCATCCCTCCTCGAGGGAGACCTCGGTGAGCCACGCATGCAGATTGGTTCGCATGGACTCCGCTTCCAGGTTGGGCGCGCCCTGGGCGGCGAGCTGATGGCTGGCCTGCAGCAACGCGCTGGCGAGTTCCCGTTCCACGTTGCGGTCTTCCTTGTCGCGCGTGCAGGCACTGGGCTGGTGATCGAACTTCTGCAGCAGATCCGAAGACTGCTGGAAAAAGGCCGCCCACAGGCGATCCTGCCCTCGGCGCTGGGCCACGGCCTCCAGACGGGCGCGATCCTTGGCCTGGGCCGCAAGGGTGCGCGTGTGCTGCACCGCGTAAACGGTCGGAACCATGGCCGCGACGGCGGCCGCCGCAACCATCAGCCAGGAATAGGAACGGCGCTGACGCTGTTTTTCGGGGGAATTTTGAGCGGCAAGTGGCTGGATGCGAAGCTCGGATCCATGGGCCTGCAGCGCCAGATGAAGCTCCAGCAAATCGGCCAACTGGGCCTGGATCTCGGGATCCTCGGGCCAGGCTTCGGGCGATTCGAGCAGTTCGAAGAGGGCTTCGTGGGAGAGGTTGGACATTTCAGGCTCGGGCTTCATGGGGTACTTCCATGTGCTTGCGGAGTTTGGCGAGGCTTTGAAAGAGCGTGGCCTTGACCGTGCCTTCGGCGCAGTCGAGGTCGGTGGCGATCTCCTTCACGGGGCGCTCCTGAACGTAGTAGGCCAGGATCATGGAGCGCTGCCGGGGCGTCAGGCCTTCCAGGGCAACCTGGAGGGCTCGCAGTTTCCGGCCTTTATCGATCGATTCCCAGGGGGAGATCGAATGAGGGTCCGGAGCGTCAAAGGACTCGGGGGGAGGCAGCTCCCGACCTCGTTTACGCAGATGGTCGGTCGCCGCATTAGCCGCCAGCGTAAAAAGCCATGCCGCCACCGGGCGACCGTTCTCAAAGCGCTGACAATGCTGGAGGCACTTGAGAAAAACTTCCTGCGTCAGCTCCTGGACAACGCCCGTTTCACCCTGAAGGCGCCGATACAAAAAAGAAAAAATGGGCTTTTCGAACCGCGCCATGAGATGGGCGAGCGCTTCTTCCTGGCCCGCCTTCAGGCACTGCATCCAGTATTCGGGCGCAGGCTCGAGCTCTGATGCGGCAAGGGCGGCGTTCATCGCGCGGGCTGCTTTCCGGGCTTGGGCATCAGGTTGGGCTGGGCCAGCTTGGAGAGCACAGTACCGACCTGATCCCACGAAAGCTGGCAGCGCAGCGTGGCGCGCGTGCGCTCCTGCAAAAGATCCGGCGGCGCCGCGTTGCCGGTGCGGATGCTGGTGGCGATGGCCACGATGCGCTGCAACCAGGGCGTGGACTGAACGATGGCCTGCGGGGTACCCGAGATCGCGATTTCGAAGGTGAACATGGGGCTCGCATCCTTGGACGGATTGATGCTCCAGGCGAGGCACTGGATGCCCTGGGGCAGTTCGCGGACGACATCGGCGGATAGGTGCCCCGATAGATCCTTGAGCATGCCCTCGGGACGCAAGAAGCCCTGAAGGGGCGCGTTGCGATCGATGCGCGCGATGGCGCCGAGAACCGGACCCTGTGCCGCAAGGCGATCCCGATGATCCAGACCCGCCAGACTGGAGAGATCTCCCAGCCAGACGTTGCCCTCCAGATCCGTGAGAATCCGGATGTGGTACTGGTTCATATCCATCACCACGTGCAAAGGCAGATCGCTGCCCTGCACACGCAGCGAGCCTTCGACAGGAAAGGATTCCGCGATGGCCTTCTGGAGGGCGGAAGGATCCCGGAACCCCTGGAACTGGAGCAGGAAGGTGGGCACCTGGGCGCTGAGCTTGCGCCCGTCGGCCTCCAGGCCCAGATCCATGGTGAAGAGCGAGACGCGGCCCGTCTCCCCGTGGGGATTGACGCGAGCTTTCTTCAGGAACAAATCCAGGCTCTGCTCGGCCAAGGGGAACTTCGCCAGCACGTCCTGGAATTGCGGCTGCTCCAGCAGCCAGCCCGTCTCACCCGAAAGGCCGATCGTGCACTTCGCGGGGGCCCCCAGCACCCACCCAGGAGCCTGGGGGCGTCGGGACCTGCATCCGACCACCATGAGGGCCAGAACGGGCAGGGCTATCACGAAAGGGAAGCGCATCAGAACTCCAGGTAGCCATGTTACGCCGGGGCATCCAGAAGGCTTAGCGTCAGAGCTGGAGCAGGCCCTCAGGACGAGGCGAGCTGGCGCAGGCTGGCGGGCAGGTGCGGGCTGCGCAGCAACTGGCCCTGTTCCGATTCCGATAGCAGACCCCAGATGCGGATGGCCGATTCCCGGGGCGTCTTGGGGTTCAGCAACAGCTCCGACATGATGGGCGGATGCGCCATGACGATGGGATGGGCCGCGATGCGGTCCAGGATACCGCGGGGCGTCTGCTTGTGGCGCGCCAGGCGCAACAGGATGCTGGGGTCCAGCTGGCGATCGGAGATGAGCAGGGCCAGGGCCTCTTCGTCCTTCAGGATCTCCTGGGGCAGATGCCGGATGAGCTCGCCGCCGCTGGAGCGCAGCGCCAGAATCCGATCCTGAACCTCCAGCGAGAGATATCGGACCCGCAGGGCTTCCGTGGCCCGCTGCTTGACCTCCAGGTGGGGCAGCCGCGCATCCCGCAGCAGATCCAGCAGGGCTCGCACCGAGGTGACGTAATCCAGCAGACGCAAGGCGGTGCCCTTGGTCAGCTGGTCGCTGTGCAGCAGGGATTCCTGCACCGCCGAGATATCTCCCCAGGTGCTGTGGGCCGCCAACCGCTCCACGCGGGCCCGGTCCAGGCTGGGCATGGCCGCCACCAGCTCCCGGGGCGTGAGGCCCGGGTTCTCCAGGACGATCTCGAAAACCTTGGGATCGGGGTCGCACAGGGCGGCGATGAGCTGGTCGGACTGCGTGGACTGGTTCGCCATGAAGACCCGCTCTTCCAGCGAAGCCCAGCGCGCGTCCGTCGGATTGGACACGAGCCCGTTGGATTGGCTGGAGCGTTTGCGGAGCAGCCGATCGTAGAAGATCTTCACGACCCGCAGCAGGTTGGGGGCCTTTTGTTTCGACCAGAACGTGATGAACTGGTACTCGCTTTCGTCCAGCTGCGAGAACAGGCAGGTGATGCGCCGCAGATCGGAGGTGCCGTGAACGCCCCGCTCAAGCGCGTGGACCAGATCCTCGCTGATGCGGATGCGCCGCGCGAGGGGCGTCGGCGCGGTCGGAGACTCCTGGATGGATTGGCGGACCCGGTCCAGGAAGTACCAGCGCGCCTCTCCGTAGACCTCCTCGAAGAGATCTGCTTGCAGAGTGCGATGGAGTGTGTCGGCGAGGATGTCCTCCAACAACAGGGGGTTATGGAGGGCCGCCTGGCGCACATCGGCGTCCGTGTCCTGCAGGAACTCCCGTAGTTCTGCGGTGTCGTGGGTGCTCCCGGCTCGCAGCGCCTGTTCCTGCTTGGAGAGTTGGATGCGCGCCGACGCGGCCTTGGGGGGACGGGTCAGCAGCTCCCAGTCCTCCGACTCCCCCGGCAGGGGCGGCAATTCCTGAGTGGAGCCCGAAGCGTTGACGGTGCGCGCGACCGCCTTGAGCTGGGCCTTGACGATGGGCTTGAGATCCGAAGGCAGCTGCTGATACAGGGCTTTCGCAGCTTCCGACTGCTCCTCCCGGTCCTCGGGCTGGGCGCGATCCAGGTTGCGCATGAGATCGAACAGCGCCACCGCCATTTCGAGATCGCGACGAATGGGTTCGGGCGTGTCGTCGTTCTCGGCCAGCGCCTGCAGCACCGGACCATGCAGCAGCCAGTGGGGTGTCCGCGCGATCAGCGTCAGCAGGCGGGGGTTGTTGAGGGATCGGGCCATCCCCTCGATCAGCAGCAGCTGGCTTTCGCTGGGAAGCTGCGGACGCAGCAGTACCAGGTTGCGGAAGTGGATCCGATCCTGTTCGCCTAGCTCCGCGAGGAATGGAAGATCCAGTTCCACCATGCCCACGCTCTACGAGCAGGCCTGCGCGGTGGATTGGATCATCTCTGGATACTTAAGCAGGATGGGAGCCTCCACCAGCAGACCTTGAAGCCCGCGCACCTCGGCGGCCTGCGCCAGATGTTCCGGCGTCCGGAAACTTCCACCCATGAACAGGGGAATCCGGGCCTGATCGCAGATGGACTGGGCTGTCCTGAAATCGGGCTGGGAGGTTGGATCCAGCGGCATATCCGTGAAGAGCAGGCGGCGAAACCCCAGATCCCGGATCCGAAGGGCCATCCCCGCGGCGCCGACGCCGATGGAGGCCAGCCCGCCGGAGGAATGCACTTCGCCATTACGAGCATCCAGGGAGGCCACCAGCTTTTCGCGGAAGCGCGCCAACAGCTGGTCCACGACAACGGGATAGCGGTGCAGCACGGTGCCGACCACCAGCCATGTGGCGCCCAGATCCACAAAGAACTGCGCCTGATCGGAGCTGTGAATGCCGCCGCCCATCTGAATGCAGACCTTGGGGTTGACGCTTCGGATGCGGCGGATGAGCGAGGCGATCAAGGCGCGGTTGTTGCCGTGATTGCGCGCCGCGTCCATATCGACCAGATCGAAGCGGCAGCAGTTGTGCTCCAGCAGCGCGTCCACTAACTTCTCGGGCTTAACGCCCTCGGTATCGCCAAAAGCGGGGGGCGACATCACCAGGCCGTTTTGAATATTGAGGGTAGGTAGAACCTTCAAGCTGGAACCCATGGAAGGCGCGTCATCCGCGGCGCAGATCAGGATATTACCAAGGACTTCATGCAATGGGCGGGAAGACTTGCGTTCAATCTCCGCCGAGCACCACCAGAAGCCGACGGGCCGCCGCCGTTTGGGCCCGCTTAAGGGTCTGGCCTTCGCCTTCGGCGGACTTGTCCCCCACCTGCACCTTGACCGTGAAGATCGGCTCGTGATCGGGACCCGAGCGCTGGGTCAGCACGTATTCCGGCACGGGCAGGCCGGCCGCCGCGGCCCGTTCCTGCAGGGTTGTCTTCGCATCGCTGGCCTCCCACTGGCCCAGCTCCGCGCTGCGGATACTCTCCGAAAACCGCGCGTCCAGAATCCCCGTCACCACGGCCATGGCGTCCAGCCCCGAGGCCTCGGCGTCCAGAAAAATCGCGGCCAGCAGGGATTCCATGGCGTCCGCCAGGGGCTTGCCCGGCGCGCTGGCCTTCTTGGGCGAACGGGGACCGCGCTCGAGCTCCAGCCCCAAATCCAGCGCCCAGGCCCGCAGGGATTCCGTGCACACCAGCATGCCGCGCAGCTTGGAAAGCGGGCCCTCCTGCCACTGGGGCTTTTCGCGATACAACAGGCGCGAGATGCAGCCCTGAAGCAGCGCATCGCCAAGGAATTCCAGGCGCTGATTGTTCTTGGGCAGGCCGCTGGAAGGCGGCGTCAGCGCGGTGCGCAGCAGTTCTGGATTCTTGAACGAATATCCCAACGCGGTTTCGAGTGCGCTTTTTTTGGTGCGAGTCATTCCTCTCCCATGTCTCCGGCGTTGCGGGGAATCCGGTGGTTGAGCCGGTCGTTCTGCATGGCCATCCGGAACCGGATATTGGCCAGCAGCCGCGCCCGGCCGATGCCATTTTCCCTCGCTTTGGCCATCACGGCGGGAATCTCTCCATACCGACCCTGTTCATAGAGGATCGCGATCATCCAAGCGTAGGCGTTCGCATTGCCCGGATTGGCGGCGATCGCCGCGCGGAAGCCCTCCAGGGCGCGCTTGGGATCCGTGTCCGCGAGGTTGATGGCCTCGCTCAGGCTGATCCCGCTGAGGCTCTGCCGCTCATGCGCGGGCATGGAGCGGAGCTTTTCCGGCGGTGGCAACGGAGTCGGCGCCTGGGCGGAGGTTGATGGCGCCGGATGCGGCGCGTTGACCTTCTCCGGGGATTTCCGGCGCTCCGAGGGAGGCTCGGGTTTCAAAGGATTGGAGGCATTCGGTTCGCGGGATTCCGCTGCGACGGGCGCAGCCCCCGAAGGGCTCGCAAGGGCTTTCGGTGCCTCGACCGCCGCTCCCGGGACATGCCTCCGCCACAGAAGGTATCCACCTCCCGCCATCAGAACCAGGATCAGCAGGGCCCCGCCGCCCAACATCGCAATCTTCAACGGCGCGGGTTTGGCCCCCGCGCGAACAGGCACCGGAGAAGGCACAGCGGGCGGAGGACACGGCGCCGAGGACGAGGACGATCGTTCGCCCAGGCGGATCGTGGCGTCCACGGCGCCCTGCCAGGTGGGATCCTTTGCGGCGCGCAGCGCGCGGGCCAAATCATCGGCCGTCGCGAAACGCTTTGCGGGATCCTTGGCCAGCGCCTGATCCAGTACGGACCGGATGGCGGGACTGATGCCATCCAGGCGGGTGAGATCGATGGGATCCGGAGCTTCGTGGATGATGCGGTACAGAATGGTGGGCGCGGTGTCCCCCGCGAAGGGCTTCCGGCCGGAAATGCACTCGTAGAGCATGACGCCCACGGCGAAAAGATCGCTGCGTCCATCAGGCTTGCCGGTCTGGATGTATTCCGGGGCCATGTAGCTCACGGTGCCAACCACCGTGCCCGTGGCTGTCATGTCCGAACCATGGATGCGCGCCACGCCAAAATCCATCACCTTCACGCCCAGGCGGCGGCCATCCCGCAGGACGCGGACATTGGACGGCTTGATATCCCGATGGATGACGCCGCTTCGATGAGCGAACTCCAGGCCATCACAGACCTGGGCCAGCACCTCCAACACCTCACCATGAGCAAGCCCCTGCCTTCGGATGAGTTCTTCCAGATCCTCGCCCTTGACCCGCTCCATGGCGATGAAGAGCACGCCCTGATCCTCGCCAAATTCATAGATGGTGACGATATTGGGATGATTCAGCACCCCCGCGGCCTGCGCTTCCCGGGCGAAGCGCCGACGAGCCTCCTCGGGATTGGTGCTGGAGGGCAGGATCGTCTTGATGGCAACCTCGCGGCCGATGGTCGGATCCAGGGCTAGGTAGACCTCGCCCATGGCACCGCGCCCCAACAGACTTTTGATTTCGTAACGACCAAGTTTTTCAAACATGCGAGTACCAATTCCGGTGCAAGATGTAGGATTCTTGGAAAAGGATACTCCACCGCGAGGCCGGAGCTTTTCATTCATGACGTATGTCTTCCGGGCTGGAGACAGCGTTTATTGGAGGGCATGTGAACCAGCCCAAGGCGCCCTACATCCTCCCTATCCTTCTCGGGTCCCTCCGGCAGGAGAAGGCCGAGGGCACGCTCACGCTGGAGCAGAACGATGGGAAGCGGACGTTCTACTGGGAGAACGGGCAGCTGATCCACCTCCAAAGCTCGGTCGCGGGCGAGCAACTGGGCAACTACCTGCTGCGCCAGGGGGTTCTGGACTTCCCGGCCCTGAGCGAGCTGCTGGCCAACGAAGAACACTTCCGCCTCGGCGAAAAGGTCGTCCAGTGGGGCCTGATGACCATCGAAGAGCGCGATCTCCACCTCAACTCCCTCCAGGAGCAGGTGATGATCCACGCCCTGGAGCACACGCTGGTCGAGGTCGAGTGGAAACCGGGCGAAGTGCGCAACCAACTCAGCGGGGATCTGCGCTCACGCATGGATCATCGCCATTTCATCTGGAACACCTTCCAGGAGGCGCACGAGATCAAGAGCCTGAGCGATCAACTCTATGGGCACAAAGACTGGCGCTGGAGCGCCGAATCCCAGCTGCTGGAATCCCTGAGCGATCTGCCGCTCACGCCCCAGGTCGCCTATACCCTGTCCCTGCTTGGCGTCGAGCCCTTCGGCTACGAGATGCTGATTTCACTGAGTGGCCTGTCCGAAGAAGAAGGCGCACGGCTGATCCTCGCCCTGTGGGCGCTGGGGGGCATCCAGCTCACCAGCGGCGAAGTGCGCTCCTTCCTGCCGCGAACCGCCGAGAGCCCTGCTACCGAAAGTCCTGCCGCGAAGCTTCCGACACCCGAGGTTCCCGCGGTGGAACCAGTCCCGACACCCACTCCGCGAATTCTGCTCGCGACGCCGTCAGCGGCCCCTGTGCATCCGCCGACGATCCCGGTCACGCCGCCGTCAGCCTTGCCCCCGCTGCCGGAGCCCCTGTCCACGATCCCCCTGGATTTCCTGCCCATGGACCCAAAGGCCAGCCCCGAGATCGAGGTTCTCGCGGAGGAAATCCCCGCAAGCTATCCGACCGTCCCCCTTCTCGAAGAAGCACCCGCACAGGAAGATTCCGTTGCCCGCGCCCGCAAATGCTTCCTCAAGGCCAAGGCGCTGCTTCTGCAGGACCGGACCGCGGAGGCCATTCGCTTCCTGGAAGAAAGCGTCCGCCTGGATCCGGATACCGATCAGGCTTACGATTCCTGGCTTCTGCTGGGCAAGCACCGGCTGACTAACCCCGCTTGGTCCACGCGCGCCATCGAGGCCCTGCAGGCGGCCTCCCGCCTGAAGCCCAAGCATGGCGAGCCCTGGGCCTTGATGGGGGAGCTTTACCACCGCAAGGGCTTCACCGCGAACGCCAACGCCTGCTTCAAGAAAGCACTGGAACTGGATCCCTCAGTGCCGGTGCCGGCCGATGTCATCGTGAAGGAAGATCCTTCAGATGAAGAACCGAAGAGCTTGCTCGGCCGCTTCAGATCTATGCTGGGGCGCCCGGATCGGAGCTGATCAGGGCGTTCCACAAGCGAAGCAATTCCCCATGTTCGGGGAAGGTCTTCAGTCCGGCCTCCAGGACCGCGAGCGCCTGACTGCTGTGTCCACGCTGCTCCAGCCAGACGGCGACGAGCTGGTGCCAAAGCCCATCGCCCCCTGCGGGGCATTTCTGCAGCGCGGCCCAGGCGTCCTTGACGGCGGCCTCGGTATCGTTTGCCAGCACATCGGCCTTGACCAGGCCCGTCAGGAGCTGGGCGTTGTCGGGGTGGGCCTCCAGCGCCTGCTGGAGGATTTCCCGGGCCTTGGCGTAGTTGCCGCGGATGGATTCCAGCTCGGACAGGTTCAGCAGCGGCACCACGAAGCTGGGCTGAAGCTTCGAAGCCTTGCGGAACAGGATCTCCGCCTCATCGAAGCGCCCCAGCGAAGCCAGGGAAACCGCTTTTCCCGTGAGCCCCATCACATGATTGGGCGCCATGGCCAGAAGCTGCTGGAAACAGGCCAGCGCCTCCTCGTGCCGCTCCAGCCGCTGCATGGCCGTGCCCGCCGCGAGGTGAATGAGCAGCGGCGCATCCTTCCGCAAGCGCAGGTAGGCGTCGGCGGCCTCCAGGACGGTGGTCCAGTCCTGGGCGATCAGGGCCTGCTGCACGAGATTGAACTGGCACTGGAAGTTGGAAGGGTGCGCCCGGGCCTCCTTCCGAGCCAATTCCAGGTAGTAGGTCTTCTTGGCGGATTCCCGGTCCTCAAAGAGCTTCCCGTAGTGATGGATCACCGCGTCCAGTTGGCCGATCGGGAGCTTCCGGGCCTCGAAAAAGGGGTCCACCAGTTCGTGGATGCGCCCCGTGAACCCCACGCCGGGCATGCGTCGGCAAAGGCGCAGGCCGCGAAAATCCGCGTAGTAGCAGAAGTCCTTGCCTTCCGAGTAATGAGATGTGTTGCGCTGGGCAGGTGCATCCAGCGTGGCGTGGTCCCCGCCCGAAAAATAGTTCCGCAGGATCAGCCGATAGGCCGGGGCAGCGCCCTCCTCGCAGGTTTTCCGAATCAAGGCGTGATCCAGGACATCGATGGCCTCGTCCGCATCGAGCACCAGCAGCCAATCCCCTGTGCAACGATCCAGCGCATAATTCCGCGCCAAGGCGAAGTCGTTGACCCACGCGAAGGGGAAGACCCGGGCCCCGTGCGCCTCGGCGATCTCGACCGTGGCGTCCGAGGACCCCGTGTCCACGATGACGATCTCGTCCACGAGCCCCTGGACGGATTCCAGGCAATGGCCCAGCACCGATTCTTCGTTCTTGACGATCATCGCAAGCGAAAGTTTCATGAGGCCATCCTAGAACCCCATCCCCGCCGCAGCCAGCTGGGAATTCGGCCGCCCGATCGACCGCAGGCTCGGCCGCGGCGGTTCTTTTGGCGTCCTAGAACTTCCAGCCGACGCTGGCCTGAAGGGTGTTCGCGTCGAAGGTCTTGCGAATGCCGCTGAAGACATAGCGCATTTCCAGGCTCACGTTCTCGTAGACCTGAAGGCCCGCCCCGCCGGTGACGGCGAGTTTCGTGGTCTGGAAGGAGCTGGTCGTGCCCGCGATCGTCTGATCCTGCACCCAGCGCACCCCGCCCAGTCCAGCCACCAGGTAGGCCCTGGTGGCCCCGCTGTTGAGCTTGAAGAGGTGATCGAAGCTCGCCAGGTAGTTCTTCGTGTAGGTCTTGACGCCCGTCGACCCGACCGGATTGCCCTCGGCGAACACGTTGTATTCCAGGCGGGTGCGACTGGCATGGCCTTCGCCATGGTTGTGCGTCCACTGAGCCCCAATGCCAAAGCCGTGCCGCCCATCCATCTGGGCATCCAGATCGCGCAAGGGCAGGCTGACCTGGGCGTAGGCGCCGAAGTCGCTCTTCCAGGTGCAGCAGAAATCCTTCGATTTTTCTGGATCATCGGAAGCAAACGCAGCGCTTGAAATCGCCAGCAACGCAAGCGCATGGGCGGCAAATCTAGAAACACGTATGGCCAGGGGCATGGAGGCTCCTTAAATGGGAAACGGCCTTGGCAGGCCCGTCCCCAGCTCTACGTGGATCCCCCGGACAGGTTGAGTGCGGATCGGACGCTCAACCTCCCAAGGCTTCGTTTTGCGCAGCCATGATGCGCTGGCAGCCGAGAAGCCCGAGATCCAGGATGGACAGGGCTTCATCGCGCAGGAAGCTGCGCCCCTCGCCCGTGGACTGGAACTCGACCACTTCAATATCCGCGCCGTCCATCGGCAAGGCCGCGACGAGATTGCAGTCCACGGCGGCGCGATGATCCTCCTCGTATTCGAGATCGAGGATCAGGCCGCGACGGCCGCGCCAAGGCTCACCGTTGGCCGATTCCACTTCCAGGATCCCCGCGCTGACGGCGGCAATCTGGCGTTGCAGAGCCGTCTCGAGTCCCGCCTGGCGCAGCGCCAGGGCCAGGGCCACCCAGGCGCCCGTGATGGCCGCGCAGCGCGTGCCGCCATCTGCATTCAGCACATCGCAATCCAGGGTGATCTGGCGCTCCCCCAGGGCCGTCAGATCCACGGCCTGGCGCAGGCTGCGGCCAATGAGGCGCTGGATCTCCACCGTGCGCCCCTGCTGCTTGCCCCGCGCCGCTTCGCGATCGGTGCGCGTGTGCGTGGATCGCGGCAGCATCCCATACTCCGCCGTGATCCACCCC
>Ga0209098_1003347_pt1 | contig 13387 bp, 17 predicted proteins | sample AD_JPNHW1_MetaG_FD_184429 | JGI IMG/M metagenome (GOLD analysis project Ga0209098, IMG submission 184429) | Active sludge microbial communities of municipal wastewater-treating anaerobic digesters from Japan - AD_JPNHW1_MetaG (SPAdes) (version 2) | ecosystem: Engineered > Bioreactor > Anaerobic... | reverse complement strand
CATGTACACCGAGCCCTCGACTTTGAATGATTTTTTCCATTTCATCACTTCATACGGGCCCGCCATGAGGAGAAACTCGATATACGGGTAGAATGCCGGGAACGATAGTTTCGGGAACTGGTTGCCGGGCTTTATGACCAGTTTTTTCTTGTGCGATGCCATGGCCTGTTTACAGGTGTCCAGTTCCGGGACCTTCTCGAAGGTACACTGGATGAGCCCTTTTGTGAGATAGCCGGGAAGAAATTTGATTATCTTCGAGGTCACGTCTTCCCACGCGTCATCCGCGTTATTCCCGGCCCGGGCCACGAGCCCGCCCGTCACTAGAGAGAACTCTTCGCGGGTTTCCTGGTATTTTGTTGTCGTCGCCATCTTTGTAAGTTTATTCCGGATCTCCTCTTCTGTTCGTTCTTTATTTTCCATCATCTTCCTCCGCCGTCTTTATTCTTCCTTGTTCAATCCCGCCGACCGCCTCAAGCCGGAACCCGGCACCTTCCGGGAGGCTTCTGCCCTTCAGGTCAATCCCCCCGCGGGCATCGAGAGTAAAATTCACGGGAGGTTTCTCCGGTTTTTGTACCGGTTCCTGATGTTCCGGGTGATTTGTTCCGGGTTCTTCGGGCCCGGGTCCCGGTTTTTGCGAACCGGCCGGCCCCGGCCGGGGCACGTGCGGGGGTCTCGTGACCGCATAGATTATCAAGGCAACGATGGTTACACCCAGCCCGGCGATAAGAAGCTCGACCCACAAGCAGGGAAAACCCAAAATAATGCATACCGGGATCGTTTGAGAGGGGATTATCTTTGTCGTGGGGATTACCGTTGTTGTCGGAATCACGGTTGTCGTTGGGATTACTGTTGTCGTAGGAACTGGTTCCACCAGTTTGAGGGTTGTGCTGCCGGAACCGGAAAACAGGGGATTGTAAACGGCCGGGGCTGTTACCGGAGGATAGTATTGTACCATGGCAACGAACGTGACCGGGCCAGCCGGGAAATCCCCCGTAGGAACGGCAACCGTGATCCCCCCGGAGGGCATGAGCTGCCGCTTGAGGATACTGACCCTGCTGGAATCCGGGAGCTCCCGGAAAAATTCCACAATGGTTGCCTCTTTGAAGGGCTCATTATTGCGGGTAACGGTGACAGTAAGATGAACAGTCTCGCCGCGGTCCAGGGTATACCGGTCTGGCGTGACGGTGACGTCAAGCCCGCTGGTTGTCTGCATGGCTGCCACGACTGCAATAGTAAAGAAGAGTCCCACTACCAGCAGGACCGGGAACGCAGATCTCATTGGGTTATCATTGCAAGAATTGTATTAAAACAATATAATAATTATTATTTTTTAGATAAGGGGCAGCCGGAACTGCCTCATTTTCATGACGACACCGGGTTAAAAAAAATATCTGATTGGATTTTTTAAGGGAGCGTGGATGGGCCGGCCGGGACCTGGTGACCTGATGTGCGGGGGATTTAAAAAAATTCAGGGGGAATACCCATTGTATCGTTCACATACCTGTGGATATTTTCCCTGATGGATTTGAGGGATTCGCAGGGCCAAATATTTTGTGTGCGTTCGTGGGGAGTGGGAATTTCGAGAGGACAACGCTTAAAAAAGGGACTCCACCCCCCAGCCTATGGTGGCTCATCCCCGAAACGTCCGGGCCGCGTGTGAACTTCCACATATGACCATGACACCAGGGATCAGGCGCGGAGTGTCCAGCGGACCGTGATCGCGTGGACGGGGCAGAAATCGTGGCACGAAAAACACATGCAGCAGAGTTCGCTTTTTTCAGGATAAACACCGTCTCCTTTTACCCTGACAAAAACTCCCATCGAGCATAAGTCCACGCAAAGGGGTGAGATCCGGCAGCGACGCGATCTCCGGCAGAGGCCCGGGTCGACCCACACCTCAGTGCCTACCGTTGTTGCGGGTCCGACCTCCACGGGTATTACCTTCCTTTGTGGTGAACGGGGCCGGCGGGATACCGCACCCGGTCTTTTATGATTTATTTAGTTGATTATTATAAATTCATAGTGTTGAAAGAGTTGTACCGGTGATGGCGAAAATGAGAGAGACTTTTATTCATCGGCAAGCGTGGGCGAGCCCAGGTTGAATCCGAATCCTTATGTGACATAAAACGGATAATCCGATGAGAATGAGCATCCCCGTTTTTTTAAATTTAAAAAAAAATCAAATTGCTGCCAGGAGTAATGCATGAACTGCCCGTTCTGTAATCCACCATCCGATGATATTATCGTAAAGAACGATCTCTGTTACACCCGGTGGGACCGGTTCCCGGTCAGCAAGGGCCACCTGCTCGTGATCCCGTTCCGGCACACGCAGGATTATTTTTCGCTGTCGGACGAGGAGCGCCACGCGATGCTCCTGCTCATCGATGAATGCAAAAAGGTTGTCGAGGAAAATTTCAAACCGGCCGGCTACAATATCGGGTTCAACGTGGGCGAGGCTGCCGGCCAGACCGTGATGCACTGCCACTGCCATGTGATCCCCCGGTATTCCGGGGATGTGAAGGACGCCCGGGGCGGGATCCGGAAGGTCCGGCCGGGAATGCATGAGTGAGAGAGATGGAGGACGGTCACCGGATCTTGCGCCACATTGCCTGAATGGGCTGATCCCGACCCCCCAATAAATCCGATTTCTGCATTTCTGGTAATGAAAATAAATTTCCGGGTATCGATCTTTTTAGTCAGGAAGCAGCCCGAAAATACCTTTTTGAGGGCTCTTTGCTTTTGGCCCGGGTTTTCTTTGCGGCTCACGGGAGAAACCTGCACGACAGCGGGGTTATGGATGACTGATGTCATGAACTGGTACCTGGGGAATATGTAGATTTTCCATAAGAACCAGGTTTTTTTTAACCGTCGTGATTCCCCGGGGGTATCACCAAAAAAAAGGAAAGACCGGATTATAACCGGCTCAGCTGCTCAAAAGTGCCCTTGCGGTACTTGTGCCGGGTTTCATCCAGGTTCTTCTTCCGGGGGGGCGTCAGTATCTCTTTTTCCTGCCGGCGCTCTTCTGGTCCTTTGACCGTTGTGGTCATGGAACTGTATCATTTACCGGTGTGGATAAATTGATTACCGGGAAAATGGGGGTGGGGATATTGTGCAGGGAGGACGCTTTTAACAGGGGCGTTCTTTCCTGACTGCACCGCGGGTCCGCCACGTGCAATGACAAAGAAAAAATTACCAGTTTTTTACTTCTTTGATCTTGGACTCATCGGAAAGATAGGTAAAAAATCCGTCTGCGGCATCTTCGAGCGCTTCTTCTTTTGTATCTTTGGGGTGCATGCTCCGGAAATAATCAGCACACCCTTTGCCTTTTACCATCAGGTTTGCAACGCCGATGTAACTCTCCCCGCCTGCATTCAGGATTTGTTTTACCTTGATTTTCAAGGGGCTGTATTTCATATCCTCGATATCGATTTCAAAAATCCCGACAATTTCTCGTATCTCGCTTATTTTCGTGTGCTTGCGCTGTAAATCGGTTTCTGTCACTACAATCACCACAAGGGAGTCTCTTGCTGTTAAAGTATAGAGGCTTTCCATGGATCCTGACACGTCACTCATGATTTGCGCCTCACAGCATCAGGAGTTTAGCCCCGGGTTAATAAATACAGTGAAATTTTATGGAGCAAAACAAATTCTTTATGCCTTTTTAACCTTTTCCAGGAATGTTTCCCGTAATTTCCCGATTTGTTTTGCATCGAGACGATCAACAATCCCCCGGCATTTCACCAGAAACCGGGGAACCTGTTGTGTAAGGGTGTCTTCAAAATCACCAGAGACCTCGCTCATCGTGTAGTACTGGGTTTCTACGCGTGCTTCTCGCGCTTCTTCCAGTAACTCGCATTCTTCTCCGGTAAAAAAACCGGTGAGGAGGTGGTGCATGATTTCTATTGTGCAAACGTGATTCTCGGATTTGATCCCGATTTTCATGAGTACTGAGTACAACGAGAAGTAGAGAGAGTAATATGCGGCTGAAATCTTCCAGTCCCGGGAAGTAACCGAATGCATCGCATCCATCGCGTCTTCAGATTTTTTCAGGTATGCTGATGCGAGATTTTCGTTTGGTTCGATAAGCGTGATCCCATTTTTCACGCCGGCAACCAGGCCAGTTTGTTCTTCATGAGATCACCGCACGGACAAATGTTTCCGCATTTTTCCACACAATATGGTGGTTTTTTGCTTCGATGAGAAGAGCGTCCTGTGGATCGATCCCCACGAAGACCTCTTCCGGGAAAATTCTGATATTGATTTCGATATTGTATTTTTTCCCGATTTGTTTAACTTCCTTCGCATTGCAATGCCCTGCAACAAGGAGATCGAGATCTGAATCCCCCGTGTCAGTACCTTTTGCATAGCTCCCGAAAAGCAGGGAAATCCCTTCGATGAATGGATGAATCTTGTTAAGGACTTCCGTGGCATAGGGTTTCTCTTCCATGAAGGAGATTTTTTTATACTGTTCTGCCAGGATAAAATACTGGATCGCTATCTCGCCCGGTTTGATCCGGAAGATCCGGGTTTTTCCACGGAGGTTAGATGAAATGACGAGTTTTTTTTCCAGTCGCTCGAGGATTGTCTGTGCAGTGCCGTGGCTGATCGGGAGGAGGGCGCTTATCTCCCGTATATAGTATTCGCGGCCGTATCCTTCAGTGAAGAGGGAAAGCACCCACAAGTCACTACCGGGGATGTCTAATTTTTTAGACATATGTCCAATTTTTTGGCGCTATAGATAATAGGTTTTGGGGAAACGGATTTTAAAAAAATGACCGGGTGCTGCATTGTTGCCGGATTTTTTTTGTTTGGGGTTTGACTTCGTGGGATTCTCGACAGGCGGATTGGACGTGATCGTTTCGGATTTGCAGAGGATTAAGCGGGGGTAGGTATCGGCGGGTTTTGCCTTGCGGCGGAACTTGCCGGCCTCTCCGGGGCCATGGCAGTGCATGGCCTGGGCAAGGGGATCGTTCTCACGTACCTCCAGGAGGAGATCATCAGAGAGGGGGATACCGTTATCCAAGTAGTACCGGCATGGAAATGGCTTATCGGGGATCGGGCCGGACGTTAAATCGAGAGCCTAATCCGGGGTCTGTCCGGTGGTGCGTTTGTGGTACTTGCGGGGTATTCGCTGTACCGGATGGACAGGCTGAAGCGGGAATGAAGGGGAGAGATGCATGGCGCCGGTGAAATACCCATTCTGTAATCCCCCGGCTGATGAGATAGTTGCAAGAAACGAGCTCTGTTATGCAAGGTGGGACAAATTCCCGGTCACCGGACGAATTCAACCTCTTTTTATATCCTCAAATTCGTGATCCCCTGTGAGGAACGGGATTTTTTGCCGGCGGGAAACGGCATAGCCGACGCAATCGATCGTGGAAGTGTTTTTTGCCGGCACGTGTTGTTTTTCTTCTCATGGCTGCACCCTCGGGGATTTTGATTCTTTCGTTTTAATACCCGAACCTTCGTTCGTATTCCTTGTGGGGGAGCCATTCGAGGATCAGGACAATGACATTTGTACCGTCACCGGCAACGGAATACATCAGCCGCCAGTTCTTGTGAAAATTGTATTTCCAGAGATTATCGATCCCGTACCTCGTGATATAGGATTTTGGGATCAGGCGCTTTGGGACCTCGATGCCACAGAATGCATCGAGTGCGAGCGCATCGAATGATTCATTCAAGGTGCGATAAATTTCCTCATTCTCTGTCCTGGATGAGGCGAGTGCAAAAAAAGATTCTTTGATCCGGTCATCGGCAAAAAAGACGGACGCTTTCATCGGATCTTCAAATCACTGTTATCGAGCAGGCGTTTTATAAGTTCCGGGTTATAGATCCAGCAGATCTTCCCGTCTTTGTCGGCTGCTATCTTTCCGGAGTCCAGGAGATACCCGATGATCACGGAATATGTCTGGTACATCGTCTTCCGTGGCAGGTTCTCCCACAACGCCCGCTTTTTGTATTCCCCGCTGTGCTCTTTGATGAACGCTTCCACCATCAGTATGGTGTCGAGCTGTGGTGAATGGGCGGGTTTGGCTCCGGATATCATCACCGGAATTTTGTTATATAACTATATATAACATTTGAACCGGGAGGGGCAGGATCCTGAAGGAAAGAGCGTGCGTATGACTCAGCAAAAAAAGAGGCCATTGTTAATCGCGTATTTCGTCCCGGAATTCCTGGGTATTGATCTTTTTAGTCAGGGAGCAGCCCGAAGATCCCTTTTGTGGAGGCCTTGCTTTTGGCCCGGGTTTTCTTTGCTAATCCCGCAGAAACCTGCACGACAGCGGGGTTATGGATGACTGATGTCATGAACTGGTACCTGGTGAGTATGAAGATTTTCCATAAGAAATAAGTTTCTTTGAACCGTGGAGATTTTCGGGGGGATCACCATAAAAGAAAAAGAAAAGACCGGGTTATAACCGGCTCAGCTGCTCAAGCGCCCTGTGGTACTTGTGCTTGGTTTCATCCAGGTTCTTCTTCTGGGTGGGCGTCAGTATATCTTTTTCCTGCCGGCGCTCTTCTGGTTTTTTGACCGCAGTGGTCATGATACTGTATCATTTGCCGGTGAGGGTAAAATGATTGCCGGGGGAAACGGGGGGTGGGATTTTGTACGAAGTGAAACGCTTTAACAAGGGCTTTTTGCCCAACAACCGGCGGGACCGGTTCCTGTCGTATCATGAAAAAAACAATAAGCCGGGAAAATAATATGATTGCTTAAGGAGAAAGTTGCCATGCTGTCTGTTGATGCTGTTGAGCCCGTCATCCGGAAAATGCCTCCCGCGTTGCAGCGCCAGGTGTTGAAATACATTGAGATGATTTCTTCACGGGCAGAGGAGAAGCATCACGGCACGATGAAATTTGCATGGGCTGGCTGTTGTGCAGATATAAACGGGGATTATACTTCTGTTCAACTCCAGAAAAAAATTCTCGACTGGTGGAAATGAAGTGTATCTCCTCGATACCAATATTTTCCTTGAAGTTCTTCTAAACCGTGAATATTCCCCGGTTATCCGGAATTTCCTGACCCGGGACACGGATACTTCTTTTTTTATCACGGATTTCTCTCTTTATTCAATCGGTATTTTCCTGACCCGCAGGAAACAGTTCGAAGAGTTCAAAGAATTTCTCGATGATATTGAAGAACGGGATATCCGGGTTATTTCCCTGTCCCTTCCGGAATTAAAGCAGGTTTCATCCGTATGCAGGCAATACGATCTGGATTTTGATGATGCATACCAGTTTGTCGCGGCAGATCAAAACCAGTTAAAACTTGTCAGCATCGATCACGACTTTGACCGGATCCCCGGGGGTCGCATTCATCCAAAAGAGATCTGAGGCATCCGGCCAGTCCCGGCATTCCCCCCGGCTGGCATCCTGTCATTTTTCAGGGATCTCCGTCGGAAAAAATGAGCCTCATATTCGCGTTCTGACAGCCTTTTTTCGGGTCTGATGGATGAGAATAGGTGGCAAAAACCAGGACTGTAGAAAGGCCATTAATGGCCATCTGGCGAGGGGGAAATCGGCCGTATTTTGGCAAACGGGACAAGGATTGCCCGTATTCTCCACAGGAAATGAAAAGAAGGGAATAACGGTGTTTTCCGGTCGCGGGCCGGATACCAAAACAGGGAAACGGAGCCCGATTCGGGGTTATTTTACTGTGGGGGATCCTGACCTTTTGGATCCCGGGGTGCTCCGACGGGGGATCGCGGGGGGATGGATATTGAAGAAGAGGACGCTCATCGGGGCTCCGCCCCTTGCCGCGTGGGCTAGCCCCAAGGACATAAATATCAGATAATTATTAACGGATCTTGCTTGTGATATTGAATAATGACAGATGTCTTGACCAGGGAGCAACGGACATTCAATATGTCAAAGATCCGTGGAAAAAATACCGGGCCTGAGGTCAAATTAAGAAAACTGCTCTGGTCACATGGAATCCGAGGCTACCGTATCCACTATAATCTGCCAGGCAAACCCGATATTGTATTCACAAAAAAGAAAATCGCAATTTTCATTGATGGTTGTTTCTGGCATAAATGCCCGGTTTGTTTTCAGGAGCCGGAAACCCGGAAAGAATTCTGGATGAGAAAAATTTATTCCAATGTCGAACGGGATAAAAAGGTCAACGAACAGTTAAAGGTAGATGGATGGACAGTTATGCGTTTCTGGGAGCATGATATCAGAAAAAAACCAGACAACGTTATAAAAAAAATAAAGAAAAAAATGTCATTTTCGGATTGATATGATCAATTATACCGCGAGTCGTTAAATTTCCTCATCTCTATAATCGCTGTCGGGCTTGCCATCATCGAGGTTTTCTTCTTGAGGTTTATCAGTTCCCAAAACGGTATCCTCTTCAAGAAGATATTTAATGTCCGGAATTATTGGGTTTCCCGCTTTTCCAAAATATTCATCTCGCGTTTTGACAGATTCTTGACTGATAAGTTCTGATTCCAATGATTCCGGAATATCGATCCTGATTTTCTGAACGGATTCCCAGCATTCTTTTTTCTTACACCATTCAGAAATATTTCTCGATCCGGAAGGACCTTCAGTAATTCTGTTTCTGACCTCGGATGCCAGCTGACCAATAAATTTCTGAAGGACAGGCGAAAGGTCCTGCTCCTTCCAGATTTTTTCAAGATCAATTCGTTTATTGGTCAGTTTTGAAAGAAGAGCAACAGTGTAAGTTACATAATTTCCCTTGTATGGCCCGAAGTCCAGTTTCTTGATAATTCCATCAGTTGTCTTAAACAAAATCGCTTTAGCTACGAGAAGTGAGAAATAATATTTGTCGGGAATCTGCAGGGGACCTTTCTTTTGATTTAATACATAGGCACGGAAATTTTTCTGACTCCCGAGACTGACGATATCTGGAATCTGATCCCAAGAATTTTCATATTTGGCCAGATCCGTTTTTGTAAATCTCTGATTTGTCGGATTTCTGTCAGAAAAAATCGTTTTCAGCTTCGCGGTCTGTTCTCTCTCTTTGTCTACCTGATATTGCCCCCGTGCACGTTCATAGTACCAGTGCGTTTCCTGCTGACTCCCCTTTTTTGCAGGAGCCCAGACAGAACGGGACATTTTCTGGATCTCGATGTGGAATTCTTCATTGGATACGAAATCCGATTCAGAGATCCTATTCTGGCTATTAGCGTATTGAGCTATTTTGGGGACGATAAATTTCATATCGTTCTGATTTTTCAGAACGGTTAATTTGACCTGAACGAGAACTTCAGATATGTCACATTTTTCCTTAAAATAGGTATAATGAATCGCAGCAGTAGTCTGACCGCCATTAACAATCTGAAAATCCCGGATCCAAGCAATGCCCGGAATACCGCAACTGTTCTTTTCCAGCCTGACACACTCAGCAGTTGTTGAAATTCCGTTATTATATGCAAGGAACATGCAGGGTTCATTATGGATAGTTTCACGGATTCCCTTGTTCACCTTCCCTTTCATCTGGAGGAATACCCGGATATTCCTTTCAAGAAGCTTTGGCCCGTACTTTCCATATAATTCGGCAACCATTTTTCCCGGCATTATTGCCATGTAAGAGGTGTACCGGGGATTCTCTGCAGGCATTTCAAGACAGGTAAGTGGCTCTCCGAACTCCTTTACAAAATCGATTTCTATTGGTTCCGGTCGGTTTCCTGAACTGGTAAGTCTGAACAATCGTTTTAAATCCCATATCTGATGAGATATTCTGATTCCACCTCCGTCATCATCAGGAATGGGCTCCGGTTTTACAATCCCATCTGTTATGACAAACAGATTTACACCAACAATATTTTCCCTGTTGTTGTAGATTGTATCGGCAAGATCAAATGCCGGATTTGATTCCTCAATTTTACCATATTTTTTATTAAGTGCGTTGGAAAAAAAGGTCCTGATTTTTTTGATATACGAATTGATTTCAGTTTTTGTTACCGAAGTCCGGGAATATTCGTTTGTGTAATCTGAAATGAAGAGATCAAAAAAAATTCCTTCTTTGTCACTATTGTCGTGGGTGTTAAGATTACTGTTATACGCATTGATTTTGAAGCCTTTTCCTTCCAGACGACACGGGATATAATCTTCAATCACTGCAATATCTGTAAGATAATCGAGAAATTTTTCTGTGAACCGCTCTTCCATGAATGCTTCTGATTCGGGATCCTGTGCTGCATCAATAACCTCCCGCTGAAAATTCTCGGCAAATTGTTCAAAATCACTTTCGCTGGTCATACGTATTCCTCCCGAAATCTGATAAAAAATCTGCCTCGTTCACACCAAATGGAATACACGAAGACAAATCAATGGTATAATGCACATCACCCACGCCGTTTTTCAAATCATTTTCAACAATCCGGGGAAACTCATTTTTAACAAGAAAAATATGGATATCCCTGTCAACATAACCACGGGAATCATATTTTATCCTCTGTTTGTCGATATACCCGGCTTTAAACAATTGTATCTCAAATTCGTGAACCGGACCATTTTGTAAGGCAATCTGATTCCGGATTTGATCAATAATTACAGGAAGTGTTTCCCCATGCTCGTTTACTTCATGAAGAGAAAGATGATAGATATAGAGTACATTTAATCCTGTATCATCCAGTTGCTGTTCACTGGCGATGGGAATTTTCTGATGTTGTTTGGCAATTGTTGTTTTAACTTCAATACCTATGCCGGATATCTGGAAATCCTGGTTCCCTTTCGAAGGGCCTTTCCATGCAAGAATGGCTTTTTCAATTCCGATCCTCGGAAAAAGAATGTCTCTTAAAAACCTCAGTTCCCCGTACAGACCCCGCTGGTATTCAGGGCTTAAACCCTGAGATCCGAAAATATCAAGGAAATGATGCCACATCAGCAGACGTTCTATTACTCCCCGGATCATCTGCTTCTGATTTTTTTCCGGCTTTGCTGTTTGATAGATATCTTCACAAAGAGTTGAAAAAACATCTTCAAACGCAGAATCATTCAGGATAAATCCAACAATTATAGATTCAGGACTGTCATCAGAAAAGTTAACGGGGGATATTTCAAAACCCCTGAATTGAGGCAACTGCCGGAATTCCGTATAGTTCTGTTTTTTAATCCGAATGAGGAACATCCTCCGGTTTGCAGGTTTTTCATACCCAAGAAAAATGTCAGGTAATATATCAGGTGATATTCTTCGGAGAATTATCCCATTTTCATATTCGTTCGCGGACGACTCTTCCAGGATTTTCCAAGTCGAATCGAATGTTTCAGCTTTCAAATTCCTGCTCCCAGTAAATATTATTCACTTTATAACGAACGGTGGTTGCATTTTCACTATACGGGAAACTAAAGGCAAGACCCATAATCGGATTGTCACTTTCGATAATCGGATTCTCACTGTCAGGTTTGGGATCCAAAGGATAAATTAGCAGGAGCCCCCTTGTCGGAGGTCGAGCGTTGCGTATATATGGACCACTAGGGATAGATATTTTTGAAAAATCCTTGTCCTGTTGCTCTGGATCATTAAACATTGAATCCAATGCTTTCTGTTTTTCAACTTCGGAGAGATCGATTAGTTCATGTTTTGGACTGATTATCTGCCCTTTTTTAATTGCGTACAGCTCTTTATTTTTAGGATCAACTGGGAGTCTTTCAGTCAGTCCTATATGGAAGCCACCAAAATCATGAAATTTTGTTCCTTTTTGCTTATTGATCAACGCAATCGTCCATGAGGTTAATTCTTGCCGGGCATTTTGATTTTCAATATATTGTTTAATCAAACCATGTCGAAGAGTTTTCGAACTTTCCTTAAATTGAAAATCATCGATTAACTCAAGGATCGGATGTTGTGAGATATCTGTCCAGTAGGGAGAGCCTTCGATTTTTCCGGTTTCAGGTCCCAACTGTCTGATCAATTTTTCTATGAAACGCAGATTTTTTTCCTGGATGGCATTATCCTTCTGAAAAAAAACAGTTTGTTCAATGGAATTCGAAAAAGAAAGATCCATTTCGGTCCCGGATCTCATTTTATTCACTGCGGTTATTTTAAGACCGTCAGGATGGGTTCTGACCCGAAGTCCATAGTCTTTGGGTGTCGCATTCATTGAAGCCATAAAATCAAATTCGGTTCGGAGTTCCTCCGATGCAATGTTGATGAACTGGTACCAGTCGACTAATTCCTGTGAAGTGTAAAGACGACAAAGATCAATATATCCGGGTCTGAACCCAAACCATCGTCCCATCTGCATCAGAGTATCATACATTCTTGAAGCTCGCAAATAATAACTGACAGTGAGACCTTCAAGTGTAAGACCACGGGATAATTTATCGCCCCCGATCGCGACTACACTGATTCCTTCGGGATTGTCTTTGTAATCGAGAACATCCTTTGCTGTGCCATTAATTATTTTTACACGAATTCTTGATGCTGCGTCGAAAAGATTCGCTTTCACCAAATCCCAGGCAACGGGAATCAGGAGTGGATCCTGAATTCTGCTCAATATTTCCTGTGTTGTTGGATCGAAGTCGGCTCTCCAAAGTTCCTCCATCTCACGGTAAATACTGTTCTCGGAGTCAGGTTTTTCATATTCAAGCCGGCGTCGCTGGGAGATTAGTTCCAGGTTGATCATGTCGGCAAGCTTCGACTGAACTGCTGTGTACCGGGTTATATGAACAAGCATCGAATTATGACAGGTTTTTTCGCCCCGGGACCTCCGGGCTGCACAAGAGATTATGAAAGTTTTTAACGCCTCATTCAACGATTCCGGAAGATCTTTAGGTACAAAATCCTTGGAATGGGAATCCGGAATTTTATGGTGATAATCATTAATTACCCGTATTATCGGCAGACCCGGTTCTGTTTCTGTCTCGGGATCTTCATCGGGAGCAATTCCGAAAATCTGAGACGGTCCGATATAATTTGGTGGCGGGGGCAAATTTATTATAAAATCTCTCGGGAACAGATCTTTGCCATGAGTTACGGTTTCACCTTCAGGGAAAATGAAAATGTTTGCAAAAGGTGTTGCGGTATAACCAACATAAGCACTCTTCTCGAAGTGATGGAGTAATTCACGAATTTTACCGTTAATGGCGCTGACATCATAATCCGGAAGGGGTTGATTGTCTTCATCAACCGGGACTAGTTTTGTATTTACCGATGCGTTGTCTGCCTCATCATCAATAACCAGAAGGGGGATATTTCTGACAACGGTTTTTCCGGTTTGTGGATCTTTCTGCCCTCTGACACTAATCGCCCAGTTGATCAGGTTTGACAATACTGATTTTTGCTTTTTTACAACGAGGATTACGGGATCTGCGCCCCCGGCTAAAACTCCAACCTGCTGGGCAACCGTTTTTTTAAAATCCCCATTATCCTCACTGCTTGTCAGGGAATGAACTGTAATAAAATCCTCGC
>Ga0209098_1003345_pt1 | contig 13390 bp, 10 predicted proteins | sample AD_JPNHW1_MetaG_FD_184429 | JGI IMG/M metagenome (GOLD analysis project Ga0209098, IMG submission 184429) | Active sludge microbial communities of municipal wastewater-treating anaerobic digesters from Japan - AD_JPNHW1_MetaG (SPAdes) (version 2) | ecosystem: Engineered > Bioreactor > Anaerobic... | reverse complement strand
GTTGCCCAGTTCCCTCCAGAGGTGTTCTGCGGTGAACGGGATGAACGGCGCCAGCAGGCGTGTCCAGACCGAGCAGAGCGTGGCAAGCTCCCTGCTGCCATCGCAGCCTTCGGGAAGCCGGCGGCGGTACCACTTCAGATCGGTCTCGATCCCAAACGAGGCCTCCTGCAATGCCTGCCGGGTCTGGAAGTTTTCGAGGGCCGCGGTCATCTTTACGATGTGCTCCTGGAGCCGGCTGATCAGCCAGCGGTCGATGTCCTGTGGCTCTCCCTGTGCACCTTTGAGCTCTGTGATGGTCGCATAGAACCGTTCGATCTGCTTTTTCGTGGAGAGGACGAGTTCGTTTCTCCAGTCAAAGTCCTGCCAGGGCTCGGCACTGCCGGTCAAAAACATCCTTACCGTATCGGCACCGAACTCGCTCACCGCATCTTCCAGGAGGAAGACGTTCCCCTTCGAGGAGGACATCTTTGCGCCATTCAGGAGGCCCATGCCGAAAACAACCATGCCTTTCGGGAGCTTGTCCTTCGGGAAGATCGTGACGTGGTGGAAGATCTGGAAGGTGAGGTGGTTGCTGATCAGGTCCTTTGCCGAGAACCGGAAGTCGTAGGGGTACCAGTACAGGAACTCTTCCCGCATTGCGTCAAGTTTCTTCTTCTCGGGCAGGTCCGGGGACTTCTTCCCGAGGAAGATGTAGTCGAAGACTTCGGGGGTGAGGAGTTTCGGGTCGATCTCACGGATCTTATGGGCGATCGTGTAATACGACATATAGACGGTCGAGTCGGAGAGCGGCTCGATGAGCTGCGCCGGGTCCCACGGGAACTTCGTACCAAGGCCGACACGCCGGGTGCAGGCCCAATCCTTGAGCCAGCCGACCGTCCGGTCGAACTCGGTGCGGACCTCAGGAGGCACGAGGGCCATATCCTTTAAGTGGTCGCTGACCTGCTGCTTCCATTCGGGGTCGCTGTACTTCAGGAACCACTGGTCGTGGAGGATCTTTACCTTCACCTTGTTGCCGCACCGGCAGACAACAGGTCGCTGGTCGAACTCGTACATGACGACCGAGTCGTACTTGTCGAGCATCTCCTGTGCCATATCCTCCCGGGCGACCCGGACCGGCTTGCCGCCAAACTTCGCGAAGAGTTTTCCTTTCGAGAACTCGGCGGAATAGATCTCCTGGGTCAGGGCATCCATCCGGCTGTCCATCTGGTGCTTGATCCCTGCCCGTTCTACTGCGTCCTGCGCCGGGACTTCTCCATATCCTTCGACCTTGATCAGCGGGACGGGCTTGATGGTCGTGTACTTCCCCTGTTGCTGGAGGTCGCGGAGGGCGATGTAGTCGAAGGGTGCGTGAGCGGGCACGCTCATGACCATGCCGGTTGCCATGTCGGGATCAACGAAATCGGCCGGAAGGATCGGGACGGTACCGCAGAGCGGGTGGCTCACCGTTTTGTCTACGAGGTCTTTGCCCGGGACTTCTTCTATAATCTCAACTGTGTGGTCCTGGAGCACGAGTTTTTCTGCTGCTTCTTTTGAGATGATCCAGGCCTTGCCCTCGACAAGCGCCTTCACGTAGGTGACGTTCGGATTTGCCCAGAGGTTCGTGACCCCGTGGATCGTCTCGGGCCGGAGGGTGGCGGTGGGGATGAGAGCATCGCCATAGTGGAACATGACGAGCGTGAACTTTATCACTTCTGCCTTGTCCCCTTCGAGAAGGTCGTGGTCGCCGACCGGGTTGTCATCGACCGTACAGTACCGGACCGGGTGCACCCCCTTGATGACATGGCCGGCTTCGTACAGGTGCTTCCACTGCCACTCGACGAATTTGCTGTAGGTCGGGTCGACGGTGATAAAGCGCCGGCGCCAGTCGATCGAGAGACCGCACGAGGTCATCACGCGCTGGTATTCGGCAGCAAAGTGCTTGACAATCGTCAGCGGGTTCGTGAATTCTTCGAGAACGTTCTGCGGGACCTTGTAGAGGTCGCGGTACAGGTGGATCGTTTTCGGGTCGTCCCTCGCGATCCTTTTTGAGATACCGACGACAGGTGCCCCCGTGACGTGGAACGCCATCGGGAAGAGCACCTGTTTCTGCCTCATCCGCCAGAACCGTGCGATCACATCGGGGACGATGTAGGTCCGGCCGTGGCCGACGTGCATGGCGCCGCTCGGGTACGGGAACGCGACGGTTATGTAAAATTTTTCTCGGTTCGAAGGGTTGGACTCAAACGCGTGGAGCCACCGTTCGTGCGCTTCTTCTTCAAATCTGCCCAGATCAAATTCGGTCAAAATCCCTTCACCTTCTCCTCTTATTATGTGAAAGTAATGCGTAAAAAAACAGGGGTAGTTATACCGGCCTCAGCTTGATGTTCTCGTTGTTCTGGTAACGCCGGATCATTTCCTGCGCGATGCTCGAGTTCTTCGCAAGGCTGATCTCCCCGGCGTCGTTCACTGTTGCCGTGAAGAGATACTCCTTTCCGGCAAAGACGTCCACGATCTTCCCGGACTGCTCCGGAGCGATGATGACGAGCTGCTTCTTGTCAGTCTGGATCTTGATCCCGGTGCCGATCGAGAATTCTCCATCAGGTTTCTGGGGCTGCGCCTGTTGCTGCTGTTGCCGGTCAAAGTCGGAACGGGGCTTGATGTCGATCCCGATCCCGATCTTGTTCACGATAGCGGAGATGTTCTTGCCGCCCTTCCCAATCGCGGCCGGGACATCCTTGTCATCGATATAGACAACAGCTTTCGTATCGCTGATCATCTCGACGTCAACGGCACCGTCGGTATACCTCCCGATCTCGCGCTGGATCTCTTTTTCGGTGAGTTTCCAGCCGGGCCGGTCGTCTGACGGGGCTTTCGGGGTCACATCCTGGATCGCTGAAAGAGAACTGCCCGGTTTGTTGACCGGGAAGACCGGCTTCCCGATGTTGGTAACCTGCGGCGCCTGCTGTGTGCTGCGAGCGGCAGGAGCAGATGGAGCGGTCTCAAGCACCGGCATGACAATTGTCTGGCCGTCATACCGGAACACGTCAAGCACGAGCGCACCGGTCTCGGAGTCGGTGACGGTGGTCACGGGCCGGATGTGCATCTCATTGCCCATACCCTCGGGCACCTTGATGGTAAAGCCGACATCGTAGATCTTCGTGACCACGCCTTTTTCCAAAAAGACGATGGTGTTGATGATCTGCGAGAGGACAGAGAAATCCTCGCGGTCGGAGAAGCGCTGGAGTGCATCCTGCACGCTGTTTGCGTGGATGACGCCGACCATGCCGAGGCCGGCGAGCCTCATGTCGGCAAAGACGGTGAAGTCCTCGTTCTTCCTCAGTTCGTCGAAGATAACGAAGTCCGGGCGCACAAGCAGAAGGACGTCGGCGGTGTTGGCCATGCTGCCGTCAAGCGTGGTGTACTGCGTGATCTGGTCGGGCACCTGGAGTTCGCGGGGCGCTTCCATGGTCTTGACGACATAGCCGGAATCGGAGAGGTAGGTTGCGATTCCCTGGGCGAGCGTGGTCTTTCCTGCGCCGGGTGATCCGGCGATGATGAGCCCCCTCTGGTTGGAGATGATCCGTTTCTTGATGACGTCGGACTTCGCGTAGTTGTCAAGCGTGATGTCCACGATCGGCCGTACTGCAGTGATCTCCATGCCGTCCGAGAACGGCCTGCGGGCGATCGCGATGCGCAGGGAGCCGATCTGGACGACCGTGATCCCGCGCTTCTCCATCTCGATAAATCCATCGGGGTCACGTTTTGCCCGTTCGAGAATTTCCTGCGCGAGGTTGCGGAGTTCGTACTCGCTGCATGGCTGGTCGCGGATCTTCACGAGTTTCATGTCGTTGATCGTGCCCTTCTTTGCGCTCGGGGGCACCCGTTCCTTGAGGTACACGGCAATCGTGTGCTCGTCAAAGAACTGGTCGATCCCGAGAGGGACAAAATCGGTGACCTGAGGTCGTAAGTAGATGACGTCGAGCCCTTTTGCCCGCGCCACTTCGGCCTGAACGTTGTCGCTCGTGATGAACCGTGCGGAGTTCTCAATTGCGATGCTTCGAATCATCGCGTCGATCTCGCCGCCGCTTGCGAGTTTGACCTGCTCAAGCGAGGGGCGGACACCGGAGAATTTGAGTTCTATAGTTTTTTCTTCGGCCATTTTGCACAGTGACTGGAGCTCGTTCAAGCCCGAGAACCCGATCTCGCGCCCGTTATTTGCCTGGGCTTCGAGTTCTGCTATCACCGCTTCCGGGACGATTATTGTTGCACCCTTGTATTCACCGGCCTTTATCATCGATGTTATGCGCCCGTCAATCAGGACGCTCGTATCTGGTACCAGTATCATAAAATATTCTCTCCCATATAGTATGGTGTTGTATACTATTCGTTCAACGATGAAGAATCGTTGCCAGATAAAGATATGAGGCGTTGGGGTTTATAAGAGGTTCGGCGATGAGAAGAAGGAAATAACTCAAATTTGTCTTGAAAATTTTTATTAAAAAAATTATAACTATCTCCTCACTTTCCATAAGCTGTTCCATGTTGGCCCCTTCAAAGTTCACCGTCCACCGTGCTACACCAAAATGGTTCGGAAATCCCCATGAGGTTTCGTTCAGTATCGGTTCCCTGTGGACGAGGGGGGGAGGGGGGTGGCCCCCTACCCCCCCACCACAATTTTTTGAACAGGGGATCACCCCCCCACCCATGTGCCGGATCAAGTGGGGTGTACCCCCTGCCCCTCCGGTCCCGGCCGGGCATTTCCCTCTCTTTCCCGAAAATCCGGCAGGTACACCATTTCACGTCGGTGACTCCACGCGAAACACAGGATTTGGTCATGCAAAAAACAAGCCGTTTTGCGGACAAGAGGGGGAGGGGGGTGACCCCCTCCCCCCCCACCACTTATTTTTCTGGAGGGGATCACCCCCCTCCCCATGTGCCGGATCAAGTGGGGGTACCCCCTCCCCCTTCCGGCCCGGACCGATCCCCGCGACCCTGCGGAAAACAGGACCCTTTTTGGAGTCACGTGACTTTATCCGGAACCTGATCCGCGTTCACGGCCAGATTTTTTTCACTCATCGGCAGGATTATCGGTCCTCATTATAAGGTACTGGCGATACATTCAGAGAGGGAATCATTCATGGAGAAAAAATACCTGGCTCTTTTCACGGTTATCGGTGCAGCAATCGCAGTATATGGCTTTGTTACCCTGCAGGTCGCTCTCGCTGCGTTACTCCTGGTGCTGGTATTCCTGGGTGCGTTGTATGTCCAGATTCGATCGTCGCCATCAGGTCTGGAGATTTGGAATGAAGGATGGTCTGCGATTATTGCCGGGGCAGTTGTGGCAGGGATTTTCGTGATGCTGCATGTGGAATTTCTTCTTTGGGCCATTGCCATTGCCGCGCTCCTGCTGATCCAGCAATCCCTTGCCCGGATCGAACGGCGGATGGAGAAACTGGAGAAGTCAGAGAAGCCGTGAAAATATAATTCCGGGGAGATCCCTCGGTTTAAGAATCCAGATTATAAAATCCCCCCCCTTTTCGCATTTAAATTTTTACTGCAAATTTTTTTTCACTCATCACAAGCCTTTTCTCAGTTAAAGGAGAAGACCACTTCATACACCAAAAAGGAGGTGAGCGAGAATGTTTGACTGGACCGTGTTCCTTAACATTATCATCGCGATTCTCCAGGCCATTGTCCACTTGCTGCCCGCAGCATAATGCGGCAGTACGGGATCCCGGGGAACAGGGAGGATAAAGTGCCTCCTGCTGTTCGCGACAAGTCGCACCGGATAATGACGTCTCTTGCGACAACCCTCTTCCTAATTTTTCCCTCCTTCACATTATCGCAGGGATTTTCCCGACGTCGCTACCTTCAGTTTCACGTGTCTGAAGGATCACTTGAAAATATTCCCCTGTGCGGCCCGTTTCCCTGTTCACGTTCTTATGAGCGGAGCTGTACGGGTGTGGCTTTTATTTCCAGAATTCTGACGGCCAATCAGCATTCATCCTGTGCGGAGAATTAAAAAGAAAACTCAATAAGGGTTGCCGGCGCATCATTTTATCCCTCAAACTCAGGAGTCTGGGGTTACCTGAGCCATTTTTCGGGAACCGTAACATGCCCAGATCGGTTCCCGGGGAATGAATGTACTGAAAATATGTGGTATGATACATGACTGTAAAACGATGCCCGCAGTGCAGGACCAATAACCCGTCGATATACGAGCATTGCATCAAATGCGGTGCACCCCTGCCTCCTGCTACGCAGTCAACGGGAGCAAAAAAATATCTCATTCCCATAGTTGCCGCGGTGTTTGTAGTCCTTGCCGTTATTTATCTTGTCATCCCGGCACTCCATCTCTCGGTTGTGACTGGTCAGAACATGTCTGCGGCGATCAGTTCTGGCATAGCAGCCCCGACACCGGTCCCCAGTTACAAGATCAACCAGCCCGCACGTGATGGTGATCTCCAAGTAATGGTCACGCAGGCCAGAGCCGGCGAGAAGACCCTCAACTCCGGCCGGTTTTATACGGTCAGCGTCAGCGTGCAGAATAGTAACGAAAATACGACTTACAGCATACCGGCCAGTGACTTTGTCCTGACGGATTCCCGCGGGAATTATTATTCCTCCACCGGAATTGGGTCCAAGGTATCATACGATGCATTGCCCGGTACCACCGGTACCGCAGAGCTGGTCTACATTATCCCCCAGAATGCGGAGGGGCTGCGGGTGCTGTACACGTTCCCGACATCCTCTGTTCCTGGCGCGGGCCGGCATGAGGTTGCGTTCGTCCTCTGATTCACGTACCTTTCGTCACTGCCCGTGACAGGTTGCCGGGACCTGCCTCTCCCCGGATAATTATCATTATCGTCGTGCGATCCCCGTGCCTATGTTGTGGGAGACCACGAACTTTTAATGTCATCAAATAAACCGTACTATATGCACATTCGATCCGGCCCTGCGATGCTGATGGCCGGTACCCTCCTGTTGTTTACCGCGCTTATCCTTGTCGCGGGCTGCACCAACCCGACCCCGCCGACACCGCCCACGACCCCGGTCTACACACCAAAGACAACGATTCTTATTGGAAGTGCAGGTGTCAATCCCCAGATACTTGTGGTCGAGCGCGGTGTTACCATAACCTGGCTCAATACTGATATGGGGCGACATATTGTCACCTCTGATGCCGGGGATCCTGACGCGTTTACCTCCCCCCTGCTTGAGAATAACCACCGGTACCAGTTTACGTTCACCGAACCGGGGACGTATGGCTATCACTGCGCGGATAATGCGGCAATAAAAGGGACGATTATTGTCAACAAATGACCCGGTCACGCGCTCCCTGTATGTCCTGAAAAGGGCGCCCCCGGTTACTTGATCTCGATCCTCTCGCCAGTTTCCATGTACTGGACATTCTCGGCAATCTTGCAGGCATGGTCGCCGCAGCGCTCCAGATACCGGGCGATGATGATGTAGTACGTGGCCTGCGTGATGATCTTGGGATTCTCCATCATGTACGTGATCGATTCGCGGAAGATAGAGTGGCGCAGCGCGTCGATCGCGTCATCCCGTGCGGAAAAACCGTCGAGTTTTCGGATATTCTCCGTCTCGTAGGCCTTGATGGAATCATCGATCATCGCAAGAACGTACTCTGACATGAGGGGCAGGCTCATCATGTTCGCAATATGGGGCTTGCCGGCGATCTCTTTTACGATCTTTGCTGTGGACTTGCCGTATCTCCCAATCCGCTCTGAAGCAGCGATGACCTTAAGAGAGCAGACAATCGTCCGCATGTCCTTTGCCATCGGCTGGTTCAGGGCGATAAGCTGGTAACAGTTCTCTTCAAGGGTAACCGTTTTCTCCCGGAGCTGGTCTTTTCTGTCCAGAACCGTTGTCGCCAGAGCATCATCCTGGTTAATGAACGCATCCTGCGAGTCCTGGAGCATCGAAAGGGCAAACCGTGCCATGTCCGAGACTCCTTTTTTGAGGTCTTTGAGTTCCGAATGGAATTTATCCGTCATATTCCCGCCTCACCCGAACCGGCCGGTAATATAGTTCTCGGTCAGGTCTTCTCTGGGGTGTTCGAAGATGTTCGTCGTCCTGTCATACTCGATCAGCTTGCCGAGGTACATGAACCCGGTATAGTCGCTGACTCGGGCTGCCTGCTGCATGTTGTGCGTGACGATGATCACCGTGTAATCCTCTTTGAGCATCTCGATGAGGTTCTCGATCTTTGCCGTGGCAATAGGATCGAGCGCCGAGCAGGGTTCGTCCATGAGGATCACTTCGGGTTCGACCGCAAGGGTCCGTGCGATGCAGAGCCGCTGCTGCTGGCCTCCCGAGAGCCCGAGTGCCGACTCGTCGAGCCGGTCCCGGACTTCTTCCCAGAGTGCCGCGTGCTTCAGGCTTTTTTCCACGATTGTGTCCAGTTCCTTTCGGTCGTTGATCCCGTGGACCCGGGGGCCGTACGCGACATTCTCGTAGATGGATTTGGGGAACGGGTTTGGCCGCTGGAAGACCATACCGACCCGTTTCCTCAAAGATACTACGTCCATATCACAGGAGAGCATGTTCTCTTGGTCAAGCAGAAGTTCCCCGGTGATCTTGACCTGGTTGATCAGATCGTTCATCCGGTTGAAACACCGCAGGAGCGTGGATTTCCCGCACCCGGACGGTCCGATCAGTGCGGTAGTCTTTTTCTTCTCGATCTCCATGGAAATATCCTGGAGTGCGTGCTTCTCGTTATACCAGAGATTCAGGTTTTTCGTGGAAATGATCGTTTTGTCCGACATGTATTATCCCCCTGCCTTTTTTGCATAATGGTTCCTTACCAGAATCGCGACCGTGTAAAATGCCACGACCAGCATTACGAGAACAAGGGCCGTCCCGTACTTGTTGGTCGATGCGCCCGGCACATTGGTCGAGAGGATATAGAGGTGATAGGGGAGTGCCATCACCGGGTCAAAGAGCGAGTTTGGCAGGAAGCGTGTCGAGAAGACGACTGCTGTAAACATAATCGGTGCAGTCTCTCCCGCGGCCCTGCCGATCGAGAGGATAGCTCCCGTTACAATGCCCGGGACTGCCGGCGGGATGACAACGTTTTTGATCGTCTGCCATTGGGTGGCCCCGAGCGCAAGGCTCCCCTCACGCAGGGACTGCGGGATATTTTTGAGTGATTCTTCTGTGGTCCGGATCACGGTCGGGAGCACCATCAGGGCAAGGGTAATCATACCGGCAAGGAGCGATACCCCGACGTTGAGAAACAACACGATGAATGCAAACCCAAAGAGGCCAAAGACGATGGAGGGCGTCCCGTTGAGGAGGTCAACACCGGTTCTGATTATCCTTGTAACTCGTCCTTCCCGGGTATATTCGACAAGGTAGATTGCCGCCCCTACTCCGAGAGGAAGGGCGATCAGGATCGCGCCGGTTACGAGATACAGCGTCCCGATAATTGCCGGGAAGATCCCGCCACCCCTGCCAAGGTTGGTGGGGCTTTGCGTCAGGAAGTCCCAGGAGAGTGCTGGCAGCCCGTTCACGATGATGTCACCGAGAATGATCGCGAGGATCGCAAGCACGATCAGGGCCGCCGCTGTGACAACGGCAAAGGCGATCAGCTCGATATGCTTCCGCGAGAGCCGGTTCCTGCCGTAATGCCAGAGTGCTGCCGCAAGAATGACAAGGAGTGCTACCCACCAGAGTGCAGTGATCAGGAGCAACAGCACGAGCAGTGCGAGCGCAGCGATCCGCCACCACTGGCTGAATCGCTCTCTTAATGTCGTGACGAGTGGGAATTTGAGGCGCAACGTGCTTTTATGACTGGCAGTTCTCCCGTCCCGGAGGTATGACAGTATTGCCACCGCGCTGAAGTTGACGATGAGTGCGATGACAAGCAGGACAACGGCAACACCGAAGAGTGCATGGTAGTGGTCGCTTCCGATGGAAACTTCGCCCATCTCAATGCCGAGTGTCCCGGTAAGGGTACGGATGGGGGAGAGCACATTCCAGATCGGGTCCGGGATGATGGCCGCATTCCCGGTCACCATCATGACGGCCATGGTTTCGCCGATTGCACGACCGACGCCGAGGATGATCGCCGCCGCAACACCGGAGAGTGCTGCCGGGACAACCACCCGGCTGATCGTCTGCCAGCGGGTGGCCCCGGTCGCAAGGGACCCCTCGTGGTATTCCCGGGGAACCGAACTGATGGCATCTTCGGATACACTGATGATCGTGGGAAGCGCCATGATTCCAAGGAGGATCGACCCGGCAAGCCAGGTCTGCCCGGTCGGGATGTCAAACGTGGTGCGGATGAACGTGGTCAGGATGATCAGGCCAAAGAAACCGTAGACCACGGAAGGAATCCCGGCAAGCAGTTCAGTGGCCGGTTTGAGGACGCTTTTAACACGGGGAGAGGCGAGTTCTGAAATATAGATCGCACAGCCGATGGAAAGCGGGACGGCAAAGATCATTGCACCCAGGGTAACGAGGATCGTCCCTACGATAAGGGCAAATATCCCGTAACTGGGTTCAATTGCGGTGGGAGCCCATGTAGATCCAAAGAGGAAATTCGCAATCCCCACCGTTTCAAATATAGGATAGCCGTCCCGGAGCAAGAAGAGCAGGATAAACAAAACGACGATGACTGCAAAGAGTGCTGTGAGAAAGAAGACGGACTTGATGGATTTTTCCTTGATCCGGGAAACCTGCGCGGTACACCCTGCGGTGTTCCCGGTAAATCTTTGTAAGAATGGAATAGTTAGTCGCCTCCCTTTTTAAATAAAAAATGAGTGTTTTTTAAGGATCGTCTCATCAGCTCGTCAGGGGGACGTAGCCCTGATCTGCGACGATCTTCTGGCCGTCTGCACTGAGGATAAAGTCGAGGTAATCCTTGGTAAGGCCGGTGGGCTTGCCGTTCGTGATCATATAGAGGTCTCGGGAGACCGGGTAGGTCTTGTCTTTTACTGTGCTGATACTGGGTGTAATGATCTTGTTGGCATTGTACCAGATGGGGAGTGCCTTTACATCCGATGAGACAAAACCAATCGATACATACCCGATTGCACCGGGGGTCTGGGCAACGCTCTGTGCGACCGCACCGTTGGAATTCTGTTCGAGCATTGTCTTTGACACGTTCGCCTTATTTAACACGGTCTCATCGAAATACGTGCGGGTACCGGATGAGCTGTCGCGACCGATGAGCACGATCTGGTTGTTGGTGTTGGGAACTTCAGCCCCGGTGATCTCGGTCCACTTGGTGATCTTACCGGTGTATATCTGGTTGACCTGGTCGAGGGTGATATACCGGATCGTGTTCTGCGGGTTGGCGATAACGGCGATGCCATCGTGTGCAACAGTGACAATATTAAAGTTGGGGTACTTTGCCAGTTCCTCTTTGGTCACATCCCGGGAACTCATGCCAATATCAACGGTTTTTGCGCCGATTGACTGGACACCGACACCCGATCCGCCACCGGATATCTGGATGTTTGCCTCAGGGTGTAATGCCATGTAGGCATCAGCTGCGGCCTGTGCGATGGGCAGGACCGTTGTCGAACCGGTAACGGTAATGGTCTGTTTCTGCGCCATAGTGGTGGAAACTGCCTTGGTTGCCGAAGGTGCCGGGGCCGCAGTGGTTGCTGGTACTGCGACCTGCGTGGCTGCTGCACCGGATGGCGTTGAAGTCACCGGGGTAGTAGCGGTGGAAGTTGTTGTCCCGTTACTGGTACAGCCGGCAACGAACATCGATACAATGAGTAATGCCGCGAGGCACACGGTCACCAATACATACGAACTTCGTTTGGTTTTCATGGTGTTCGATCATGACATTAACCAGAGTTAATATACAGATTTTCGACATAGACTATACGAGTATATATACAAAAAAGTGTTAAATAGAGAGAAGCATATTCATCATATTACTCTATTCGTGAGGTGGAAAAAAGATGGAAATACGCCGGGTCCAGATGACCGGGGGGTCATCGTTTGTCGTCACCCTGCCAAAAGACTGGATACAGGAGATGCGGATCAAGAAGAATGATCCGATCGGCCTGATCGTCCAGTCGGACGGGACGCTTTTAGTCACGAAAAACACTACCGAGGAACCGCTCCAGCGGGTAAAGGAGATCGATATCGGGCACATCACCGATCCCTCATTCCTGTTCAGGATGCTTATCGGGACCTATATCACCGGTTTTACCTCGATCAGGATCACTTCCAAACAGCGGTTTCCCCCGTTTGTAAGAACAGTCGTGCGGGATTTTACCCAGATGACCATCGGGCAGGAAGTTGTCGAGGAGACGGATACGCTCATCACGATAAAAGACCTGCTCAACCCGGCAGAGATGCCGTTTGATAACACCATCAAGCGCATGTTTGTGATCGTCAGGAACATGCACGAGGATGCGATCACCGCACTTGAGACTCACAACCATACCCTTGCGACCGATGTGATCAACCGCGACATGGATTCGGATCGTCTCAACTGGCTGATCGCACGCCAGACCAATATGATCATGCAGAACCCGGCCCTGTCCCGGAAGATGGAGGTTTCGGTCGGGATGGCAATGTACTATCACATCATCAGCCGGATCATTGAGCGTATCGGCGATCATGCCGTGAGGATCGCTGAAAACGCCCAGCCGATCATGGATATCGATCTTGACCCGAAGATCGTGACTGCGTTAAAGAAAGCAAATGTCCTGTCCATGAACGTCTTTGACAAGAGCATCATCTCATTTTTCAATGCCGATATCAGGGAAGCTCACAAGACTATCGAGTCTGTCTCGGCGCTGGAAAATATCTGCGGAGATATCAACAACATGGCGTTAAAACAGGAGACGGTAACGGCAATTTCTATCGGATATATTGCTGAGAGTATTCGCAGGGCAGGTGAATATTCCGCAGATATCTCTGAGAACGTGATCAACTACATCGTTGAGGAAGACCGGTCCCTCCACCGGCGCCCGTCAGGAAAACAATCCTCCTAAACACATCCTGTAGTTATCAGATTCGAAAAAAAACAAGAGAGATCGGGGTTACTCTCTCCCAAACTTGTTGAGGAGTGTAAATCCTGCTCCAAAGAAGAGGAGGGCTGCAAGCACCTAGAACGACCACGTGATTCTCCCGTTATAATAGACATCTATACCCCCACAAAACCCACAGACCATGACTATGACAGCGATTGGGTACCACCATTTCTTCTCGCCGGTTCCGTTCATCTTTTGTATCCCCCACATTGTATCCCGTTTTAGGTAGACATAGGATGTGACTCCTGAAAAAATGAGTACAACGGAAATACCGGTGATATTAAAAAAATACGAACAGCCTGCACTCACATTTTGTTCTGCTTCTGTTTTTCGTAATACGTGCAGAACGAACCGCACCGGTTGCAGCCTTTGTTGCAGGGTTCGAT
>Ga0209098_1003343_pt1 | contig 13394 bp, 9 predicted proteins | sample AD_JPNHW1_MetaG_FD_184429 | JGI IMG/M metagenome (GOLD analysis project Ga0209098, IMG submission 184429) | Active sludge microbial communities of municipal wastewater-treating anaerobic digesters from Japan - AD_JPNHW1_MetaG (SPAdes) (version 2) | ecosystem: Engineered > Bioreactor > Anaerobic >... | reverse complement strand
CAGTAAAGGCACTTATATAAGAGCATTGGCGCGTGATATCGGAGAAGCCCTGCAAAGTGGAGCACATCTTATTGCCCTGGAAAGAACGCGCATTGGAGATATTACTCTGACTGATTGTTGGGAAATAGAAGATTTGTTGAAACAAATTGAAACGTTTGATTGTTAGATATTGGTTATCAACCATTCCAGTTGCATTTCCTTACGTTTTGAAGATACACGATTTAAAAATATAGAGTACAATATCTTGTAGTTAATTGCTAATAACTCAATAGAATTATTTAATCAGAAAAATAACGAGAAACTAAAAATACGAAGTAAAATTAAGATTATGAAATTATCTCAGTTTAAGTTCAAATTGCCGGATGAATTAATAGCTCAATATCCTGCTGTACACAGAGACGAATCCCGTTTAATGGTCTTACATCGGAAATCTGGTGAAATTGAACATAAGGTGTTCAAGGATGTACTTGATTACTTTGATGAAAATGACTTATTTATTTTCAATGACACAAAGGTTTTTCCGGCCCGTTTGTACGGCAATAAGGAAAAAACAGGTGCTCAGATAGAAGTATTTCTGCTCCGCGAACTGAACAGAGAAGGCAGGCTGTGGGATGTGCTCGTAGAACCTGCCCGTAAAATCCGTATTGGTAATAAACTTTACTTCGGTGAAGACGATTCGATTGTTGCCGAGGTGATTGACAATACCACTTCCCGTGGACGCACACTTCGTTTTTTGTTCGATGGTACTCATGAGGAATTTAAACGTGAACTCTATAAGCTGGGTCAAACTCCGCTTCCGCACAATATCACAAGACCTGTAGAACCCGATGATGAAGAACGTTTCCAGACAATTTTTGCCGCCAACGAAGGTGCTGTATCAGCACCTGCTGCCGGAATGCATTTCAGCCGGGAGTTGATGAAACGCATGGAAATCAAAGGGATAAACACAGCATTTGTCACTTCGCATATGAGTTTGGGTAATTTTAGGGAAATTGATGTGGAAGATCTTACCAAGCACAAGATGGATTCGGAACAGATGCAAATTACTCCCGAAACTGCTGACATTGTTAACGCAGCTCATGATGCTGGTGAAAATATATGCGCAGTGGGTGTGACGGTGATGAGAGCACTCGAGACTGTTGTAGGAACTGAAGGACGTATTAAGCCGCTGGACGGATGGACCAATAAGTTCATTTTCCCGCCTTACGATTTTACAGTAGCTAACTCGCTGATTACTAATCTTCACCTACCGTATTCAACTTTACTGATGCTTACAGCTGCTTTTGGCGACTATGATCATGTTATGAATGCCTATGATGTGGCGATTAAAGAAAAATACCGGTTTGGAGTTTATGGCGATGCAATGCTTGTAATCTAAACAGAATATAACCTTAAAAAAGAAATTCGCTGGTAATTATCAGCGAATTTCTTTTTTAATCAATTTCCATATCCAGATTTTTTCGGAGAACGGCTAAAGCCGGGTTGGCTCCAACCATTTTCTTATAAACTTCCTGTGGAGACAGATATGTTTTTTGTTCTTCTTCAGGTATGAAATCTATCTGAAAGCGTATCGAATTATTTCCCAGTTCCTTCCGCAGGTATTCCAGTACATGTATCTGGCTGATCTCTTTTTCCTGAAATTTATTGTCAAGTAACAATCCGATGATATTGTCATTCTCCAGGCTTGGCAGGTGATTTAGTAAAAAGCCCCGGGTAACCTGATCTTTCTGGAATTGATTGGCAAATATTTTCCATTTTTCAATCAGTTCCTGACTGGTAAATTCTTTATCGGATATATTGTCATCAGTATGTTTTTTAATTCCTTCCGATGCAGTTTCAGTTGATTTTTCTGATTGAATATTTGATATGGAGATCCGGGGAGGAGCTTGTGAAACTACCGTTTTGATTTCCGCAGTTTTCTTCGGAACCGGATTTCCTGCATAAACATCAGTAGTGTCAGGTTCGCTGACAATCGTATCAGCCGGTGTAGTCTGAACAACTGGCTGAGGTTGAGTAGGAGGCGCCTGCGTAACGATAACTTGTGGCTTTGAGGTTATCACAGGCTGAGTGATTATAGCCGGTTCAGAAACTTCGATCGGTTTTAAAGGAGGTTTATCAACTGTCAGATTTTTTTTTTTATCGGACATAAGCTGGCTTATCCTTATCAGAGCAATTTCAACGAGCAATCGTTTGTTTTTACTGATCCTGTAGTTCAAATCGCAGTCGTTACTGATTTTCAGGGCATCAAAGATAAATTCTACAGGGCATGCCTGGGCCTGTTGCCTGTATCGATCACCGATTTCGGCACCGACTTCGAGCAATTGAATAGTGCTTGCATCTTTGCTGACAAGTACATCCCGCAGATGTGAACTCAAACCGGTAATGAAATGTTGTGCTTCAAATCCTTTATTAAGTACTTCATCAAAAATCAGCAGTGCTTCTGAAACGTTACCTTGCAGAAATGCATTTACAAGTTTGAAATAATATTCATAGTCCAGCACGTTAAGATTGTCAATCACATTCTGATAAGTGATTGCATTGCCGCTGAAACTGACCAGCTGATCGAAAATGGATAATGCATCGCGCATACCTCCGTCACTTTTCTGCGCAATGATATTCAGTGCACTTTCTTCGATGGTGACATGCTCACTCGATGCAACATATTTCAGATGATTAACCGTATCATTGATAGAAATCCGGTTAAAATCATAAATCTGACAACGGGATAGTATCGTCGGGATGATTTTATGCTTTTCGGTAGTAGCCAGGATGAAAATGGCATGGGCCGGTGGTTCCTCCAGTGTTTTCAGAAAAGCATTGAAAGCGCCCGAAGATAGCATATGGACTTCATCGATGATATAGACGCTGTAATTTCCTATCTGAGGCGGAATTCGCACCTGATCGGTCAGGCTTCGGATATCATCAACGCCATTATTCGACGCGGCATCCAGCTCGTGAATGTTATATGAGCGCTGTTCATTGAAAGTTTTGCAGGATTCGCACTGATTGCAGGCCTCAAATTCTTCCGTCAGATGCTCACAGTTGATGGTTTTTGCAAAAATTCGCGCACAAGTTGTTTTTCCCACACCCCGTGGTCCGCAGAACAAATAGGCATGTGCCAGTTTTTTGCTTTTTATGGCATTTCTCAGGGTGGTAGTTAGTGCGTCCTGCCCCACAACCGATTTAAAGGTGGATGGGCGGTATTTTCGGGCTGAAACAACGAATGAATCCATGAAAAATAAGATTGTTTTCTTTGATAAATTTATTACAAATATAAGCTATTTTTCTGAAACAGCAAGTTGTCTGAATCTGCCGTTTTTTATAAACATCGCATAAAAACAAAAAAAAGCTTCGGATGGTTACACCCGAAGCTTATCGATAATTAAGGTTTTTATGTAAAGATAATGGTTTATACTTTTTGGGCAGTTGTTTCTGAGTTTTACTTATTCAGACCTTTTTTTATTTTTTTTATTTCCCTTTGCTGTCTTTTCAAACTTTTGTTTATTTCCAGCTGTGAATTTTCGTCATGCCTGGCCAGGTAATTGTATTTTGATTTATGTGCTTCGTTTTCGGTGAATGGTAAGTCAGTGTCGAGGTATAATTGTACCTGTGGCGATGTTTTCAGATTTTCGAGTTTTAATTTAGGCGGAACTGATTTTACAATAAACCATACGCCATCCTTTTCGTAAATGTACACATCTTTTTTCAGGTCGAAATAAGTATTATACTCCGGAAAATAGATATGTCTGGTTTTAGCTCTGTAGCCATTCGCCGGAGCCCATTCAGGTGGTACTGTTTCACCATGTGCAGGGAATACAAGCAGAACTGAAAAGATGGCAATAAATATTATTATGTATTTGTTCGCTTTCATTGCATGGATTAAAACCTGATTAACTGTAAAAATCAGGCTTTAATTTTATTTCAAACATCGTGCCAAAAAATTACCCTTTGACAAAATAATTGTCAAAGGGTAATTTCTATTTTAAAATGAATTGTCCTTTCTGTTACAGCAGATATTGCTCACTGATCGATTTATGTTCCTGTACGCGGTGAATTGTTTCGGCAAACATATCGGCAATAGTCAGGATTTTAGCTTTTGAGCATTTGTTACAATCAAACGGTATCGAATCAGTAAACGCTATCTCGGTAAGTGCAGAGTTCATGATTCTTTTGCTGGCTTCACCCGACATTACACCATGTGAAACGATTGCTCTGACACTTAAGGCTCCATTTTCCAGCATCAGATCGGCAGCTTTGCAGAGTGTACCGGCAGTATCCACCATGTCATCAACAATAATTACATTTTTGCCTGCAACTTCACCAATGATCCGCATTTCGCCTACAATGTTTGCTTTTTCACGGGTTTTATGGCATAAAACCATAGGAACATCCAGGTGTTTGGAGTAGGAGCCTGCACGTTTTGAACCGCCCACGTCCGGGGAAGCGATAACCAGATTTTCAAGCTGTAAAGACTTGATATAAGGTATAAAAATGGTGGACCCATACAGGTGATCAACAGGTACGTTGAAGAAACCCTGTATCTGATCAGCATGAAGATCCATGGTTATTACACGGTCAACACCGGCAATAGTAAGCATATCGGCAATAAGTTTTGCACCGATGGATACACGTGGTTTGTCTTTTCTGTCCTGCCGTGCCCATCCAAAGTAAGGAATTACTGCGATTACCTTGTAAGCCGAAGCACGTTTGGCCGCGTCTATCATCAGCAGAAGTTCCATCAGGTTATCGGAATTCGGGAAAGTGGACTGAACCAGGTAAATGTACTGTCCCCGGATAGATTCCTCATAGGAAACTGAAAATTCTCCATCGGAAAAGTGCTCGATATTCATCTTACCAAGAGGCCAATTTAAACTTTTACAAATTTTTTCGGCCAGATAACGGCTGTTAGTGCCTGTAAAAACTTTGAACAGAGATGAATCTTCTGACATAAATTAGATGATTTGAGGTTGGTGAAATTTTTTACAAAAGTACTCAATTTGACATAAAACAGGAAAGTTTTTGCTCTGAATTTTCATGTTTTATTGTTTTGATGCCATACAAGACTGTAAAATAGATAATTAAGAATTGTGAAAAATGAGCTATACAAATTCAAAGTTTTCGCAATCGTTTGAAATTAATTTGATATTGTTTTATTATAAAATAAATTTACGGATTTATTATATAAAGTATTTTTGAATAAAATTTTCTGCAGGGTTCAAATATCAAGCGGGCTGAGGCCCGATATTCTTTACCCTGATTTAATATAACTGTTTATCCGATTATCAAAAAGCAAAATTTCAACAAAATAAGAATATCCATGAGAATACACTTTAAAATTCCTTACTTCACAAAATGGGGACAGCGAATTCTGGTTAGTGGCGATGTCCCCGAGCTGGGAGATGGCGATTACTTAAAAGCATTACCCCTGCGATTTCAGGGACATGAAGACTGGGTAAATGATGTGGAGTGTAGGGTGGCGGAGAAACAGGTTGTTCATTATAAATATTTGATTTATGATGAAAATACGAACAGCTTTACAGAAGAATGGGGGAATGACCGGGTAATTGACCAGCTTACGCTGAAAACAGAACATTATTTCTGTTACGATACGTGGAACTCCATCGGGAGCCATGAGAATGTTTTTATGACAAGTCCGTTTCAGGAAGTTCTTCTGAAAGGAAATACCACAACCAGCCCTAACGGAAAGAATAAGAAATTCACCCATATATTTAAAGTGAAAGCGCCGTTGCTACATCACCGGCAGACTTTATGCATTATCGGCAGCTGCGGGGAACTGGGCGAATGGTCGGTGGCTGAACCATTGCTGATGGTTAAGGACGGTGACAACTGGACGATTAAAATAGATCTGAGCAAACGAACCACTGATGTAAATTATAAATACGGAGTTTACGATGCCGATGAAAAACGGTTTATGTTTTTTGAACAGGGGCCGGATCGTTATGCTGCTGTAATCGGATCGAAAAACACCATTGTACAGGTACATGATGGTTTTGTGAGGATGAATAATGACTCCTGGCGGGGAGCGGGAGTGAGTCTTCCGGTTTTCAGTATCCGTACCCGCCGGAGCTTTGGTGTGGGCGATTTTGAAGACATGAAAATGTTTGTGGACTGGGCTGCAAAGGTCAATATGAAACTGATACAGGTGCTGCCTCTGAACGACACCAACGGAACCCATACCGATGCCGATGTGCTGCCTTACGCGGCAATCTCCGCCTTTGCGCTCAATCCCCTGTTTCTGAATCTGCCCGCGATGGGCAAATTACCCGAAAACAATGCCATCGGGCAACAATACATACCCAAACAGGCTGAACTCAACGCGTACCCGCTGATATCATTTCTCGAAGTGATTGATTTTAAAATGAAATATGCCAGAGAGATGTATCTTTATCAAAAGACCGAATTCCTGAACAACCCGGATTTCATTCAGTTTTTCGAAAAGAATTCCTACTGGCTGGTTCCGTACGCTGCTTACTGTGTGTTGCGCGATAAGTTTGGAACAAACGATTATCGCAACTGGGAAGAGTTCGCGGTTTACGATGCCGGGCAGATAAGCGCGTTTACGGATAAAACCCAGCCTCATTTCGATGAAGTGGGCGTCAACTATTTTATTCAGTACCATCTTCACAAACAGCTTTCGGAAGTAGCTCAGTACGCTCATCAGCGGGGAGTGGTTTTGAAAGGCGATATCCCCATTGGAATAAACAAAAACAGTGTGGACACCTGGGTGTCGCCGGAATTGTTTCACATGGATATGAACGCTGGCGCGCCTCCCGATATGTTTGCCGTTAAGGGTCAGAACTGGGAACTGCCTACCTATAACTGGGAGATGATGAAAAGAACCGGCTTTGGATGGTGGAAAAAACGTTTCGAACAGATGTCGAACTACTTCGACACATTCCGTATCGACCATATTCTCGGATTTTTCCGCATCTGGGAAATACCCACCAATCAGGTGGAAGGAATTATGGGACATCTCAATCCATCCACTCCGATATACCTCAATGAATTTGGCGAAAAGGGTATCTGGTTTGATTACAACCGTTTCTGCAAACCGTATATTACCGATCAGATATTGTGGGATTTCTTTGGAGAGGAAGCCGCATGGGTGAAGACAAACTGCCTGAAGATAGAGGATGGCTGGGTGTTGCGCTTAAAACCGGAGTTCCAGAGTCAGACTTATGTGGAAGAGCTTTTTAATCAGGGCGAAATTTCTGAACGGGTGAAATGGGGACTATTCGACCTGATAGCAAACGTGTTGTTTTTCGAAGTAAAAGATAGCAACGGTCAGCAGTTTTATCCGAGATACGGCATGCACAGTCTGCGTTCATACATTGAACTGGATCAGCACACCAAAAAAGGACTGGATGAACTTTATATTCATTATTTCTACCATCGTCAGGATGAAAACTGGTATCACTCCGGCATGGAAAAACTTCCGGCGCTCAAACGTTCCACCAATATGCTCATCTGCGGAGAAGATCTTGGTATGATGACACCCTGTGTAACGGCTGTAATGAACGAACTCGGTATATTAAGTCTGGAAGTGCAGCGTGCGCCTAAAACCAGCAAGATTGATTTCTTCCATCCTGCCGATGCTCCCTACTTGTCGGTGGTAACTCCATCCACCCACGATATGAGTACCATTCGCGGCTGGTGGGAAGAAGACCGCGCGGTGACACAAAAATTCTACAACACCCAGCTTGGTCATTGGGGAGATGCACCTTTCTTCTGCGAGTGGTGGATAAGCCGCGATATTATCCTGCAACATCTTTATTCGCCCGCCATGTGGGCAATATTCCAGATGCAGGATCTGCTCGGCATGTCTCCCAAACTGCGACGTGAAAATCCGCATGAAGAACGCATCAACGTGCCCTCCAACTCCATGAGCAGCTGGCGTTACCGACTGCATCTGAACATGGAAGACCTCTTGCAGGAAGATGAATTCAATAATGAACTGAGAAATTTTATCGTGCAATCAGGAAGATAAATTCAACGAACTATAAACAAAGTAATCCCCTTTACGACATGAACGTAAAGGGGATTACTGTTTTTAATATGAGTTCGATATAAAAGGAAACTGTATCTTACTGCTGTATGAGTGCTTTCAAGCGGCAAAACAAGAATGTTTTTTTAAGTCATCGTTCCTTTGTACTATGTATGGCTTCTGCCTAAGCCGCTGTTTAATGTAAAGCTCAGCTTTCCATATTCTTTTTCAATATGGAAGTCTGGAGACTTCCTTTTAGCACGATGAAGTTTGGAAACTTCGCCGAACAACTACGCCAACCTACGCTCAACAGAGTTTTTATTTATGTTTTCCCAAATTTTCGTGCAACTGTCAAATAACTGTCCTTCGTATTTAGAGTCTAATTCCATTCGTTGTAAAACCATTAACAATTCACGTTGTTGGCTGTCTTGTCTGTTAGGTAATATGTCAATAATCATTTTTATGTGTCTACGTATTCGTTTGTCATTGTTGTTCATACAACTCCATAACAACCAAGCGGCACGCCACGAATAAGGTTTTTTGTCGGAAATGGATAGTTTAATAAGTTCAGGGAAATCGTCTTGGTGCGATGCTATGTAAGAAATCAAATCGTCTTTATACATATTAGTAAGAGTATATTCCAAATTAGTTTCTTTATAGTCCTTCATTTTAATAAGTTTGTCGGTCGTTTTTTCAATATGGCTAATAACACCGAAATATGCGTTACGCTTTTCCTGTATACGCCATGCCGTAGAGTTACTGCAAAACAAGATTGTTTTTAAGTCCTCGTTCCCACGTGATGATCGCGCGGGAGCAAAGGGGTTTAATATCAGAGATAAGACAAAAATGATTTTACATCATCACTTTAAAAGTCTTGCTCTCCGTTTTTACGATATATACCGCATCCCTGCTTGCAGGTATACTTATTCTCTCTCCCTGTGATTTCAGTGTTTGCAGGTGTGTTCCGTTCAGGGTGTAAAGACTTACTGTTTCATCGTTGGTAGTTCCTTCTACAATGATTTCTGAATTAGTGCTGTACACTTTTATGCGGCTGTTGATCAGTTCCGGAGCACCACTTGAAGCGTTGATGAAAGAGACACTCAGCAACCCGTTAGCAGTGATGGCAGGTACGGTGAATACTCCGTTTAGTAAGTTAGTGGTTACATCCACGTTGTTGTATAATATCGTATTTACACTCCAGTTTGGTTCTACAGTGAAATCAAATGATGGAGTAGCTCCATATTCACAGAGTAAATTAATTGTTCCGGATGATGCATTCTTCAGTGAAAGACGATATTGAACTTTTTGGAACGTTACACTTAGCGTTGCATTTGCATTAATTGCGGGTGTAGTGAATACATTGTTGTTCATTTGGGATCTCACATCCACGCCATTGTAGGTCATTGTAGCAACTTCAAAGCCTGCATCTGGTACTAATGTAAAGATTTTGGTGGATCCCGGGGTTACAGTCAGTACAGAGCCGTTGCTCAGTGCTACATTGTTCTCTTTTATTGTACCATTAGCACCAAGATAAACAGTAATGCTGTATGTTTCTGCAGCCCCGGTTTCATTGAATAAGATGAACAATCCCCAGATAGGGTCTGACTGATAAGTGGCAGCAGTACCTATCGGCACATGTACCGTACAGGTTTCAATATTCACACCCGTGAAAGTGCTGGAAGTAATGAGAGGTGGTGTTGTGCGTGGCATCGTTATTTTCACAATACTCGAACAACCCTGAAAGGCACCATTACTTATGTTTACTACATTTTTACCAAATGTTAGTTCTGTAAGTTTTGAACAAGCTTCGAAAGCATAATAACCTATTTGGGTTATTGATTGAGGAAAGATTACTTCACCTGTTAAACCGGAACAATCATAAAATGCTTGATCAGGTATTGTGGTAAGAGTATTGGGTAATGTTAATTTGCCTGTTAAGCCGCTACATATATAAAATGCACCGTCACCGATGCTTTTGAGGGAGTTGGGAAGTCTTAGCTCTCCGTTAAAGCCAGAGCAGCTACGAAATGCTTTATCACCAATGACTGTAACAGAATTGGGAATAATCAAATCTCCGGATAAGCTTCTACATTCTGAAAATGCAAAATGACCAATAGAAATTAATCCTGCTGGAAGTGGTAGCACTGATGTCAAATTAGAACATCCGTAAAAAGCATAATCTCCGATAGTTTCTAACGAAAAAGGCAATTTAACTAATCTGAGTAGTTTTTTTTCCTGAAAGGCACTTGCAGGCAATGAATTCCCTGCAAGCATAGCACCCGATAAATCCAGATCGATCAATGATGTCAGACTGTTTTTTAACTGAATAATATCAGTACTATTCAGATTACCGGTTATAGTAAGTGATGCAATACCCGAAAGTGGTATGTGCCCGGCAGCGATTAAAGCAGCAGCCAATCCACCGGATGTCGGTACATGGATAGTTATTTTTTCCGTACTTCCAATGTTGAAAGCATTCCACCCTGTTGCTGCTTTATAGGCATTTACGGAAGATGCAGACACAAGAATTACAACTCTACTATTACTACTACTATCGAAATCAAATGTATTCGTCCCCAGGGTTGGCGGTGTTGGATTTAAACTGGTAATGGTATTCAGACTAGAGCATTGATAGAATACTGCATCTTCAATCGTGCTCACTGAACTACCTAAAGTAACTTCAGTAAGTCCAGAACAATTATAAAAAGCCTGACTCTCTATTGATGTTACCATATTTGGAATTACAATACTTGTCAATCCTTTACATTTGTAAAATGAATTAGTTCGAATTGATGTTAAAGTAGTTGGAAGCTGAATTGATTTTAAACTTGTTTTACCAATAGTTTTACCAAAAGTACTAAAAGAATGCACAGGGATTTCATTTGCCGGATAAGTTGTATAAGAAAATGTTCCATCACTACCAAAATATTCCATGATGTTAACAGCACTCATGTCTATATTAGCAAGTATCGTCATTTCATCACGCATACACTTTACATCACGTACATCGATATTCCCGGTCAGGGTAAGGTCGGTCACAGTGGTTTTCTCATCCGCGGTTAACAGGGTGGTGAGTGTACCGGGTGTAGTTACATCGATTGTTTTAGTAACTTGTGCTGTAAGTATATTAGCCAGCAATGCAAACAGCATAATAGTAAACAAATTTTTCATAAATATTTTTATTTGAAAGTTAATTAATTCTTGGTTATTTTCATTTTCGCTATGCAAAAAACGCGAAGTCCTCGTTCCCAAGCGATAATCGCGCAGGAACGAGGACTTATATATGCATTAATTTGCTGATGGAGCTTCTTCGCTGGCGGGGGCTTTGCGTGAGCCGGAGTTCACAATGCGGCGGGCATTGAGGTATGCGGCCTCAAATTCGGTGCCGTCAAAGAGGTTTATCAGGCTGTCTAATTTGTAAAGCAGTTTGCGGCTTGCCTGAATGAGTTCGGGCAGGTCTTCGTTATGCACCTTGCGGTTAACGGTTAGTTCGCGCGGACGGCTCAGGAGTTTGTCGTAGGCATCAATCAATGTCTTGAATTGGGTGAGTTCCTCCGGTGATACGTAGGGCGACAAGCCTTCGCCGGCAGCCACCATGCGGTTGTAAAGGTCATGCAGCTTAATTGAAGCTTTGGAATCTGCCAACTGGCTCAGCGACCCCTTGCTTACTCTCATCTGGTCGTGCATTTCGGTGTTGTCCTGCTCCAATGCATACACGCTTGCCCGTTTGGATAGTTTGCTTCCGAATTCGAAAGCTGCCTCGGCGGCATTGATCTTGTCTTGCGTAGCTCCGGTAGTAGTGATTTCTCCACCTTGAGCGGCCGCGTCAATAAGCAGCCTCTTGGCATTGAAATTGGTTACATACCCTGCAAACACGCTGTTTGTGTTCCACACAGTTTTATGGTTGTCAAAAACAGAACCGACAACTGTCAACATACTGATAAAATCTTCATGTCTTTTAATCATAAATAAAATAAGATTTTTGAGATTAATAATGTATTTTGGTTAATTATTTTTCAAACATATGAAATAAAAATTAAAGCATCAAATTATCAGGCAATTATTTTAACAATAATTGTTTAAAAATTAATAAAGAGGGTTGTCAATTGTTTCAAGACGTCTCCACCCGTGTTCGACTAAGTTCACGCGGGAGTCTGGGGGATAAACTAAACCGATGCAGGCATGTAAGAACGATACATTGACATGTAAGAACGATAAATTGGCATGTCAGAACGGTACATTGACATGTCAGAACGGTACATTGGCATGTAAGAACGGTACATTGGCATGTCAGAACGATACATTGACATGTCAGAACGATACATTGGCATGTCAGAACGATACATTGGCATGTCAGAACGGTACATTAACATGTAAGAGCGACACAATGAGGCGTCAGAACGATACATTGACTTGTCAGCACGATACCTTGTTACGACGAATGGCGGCGTGACAGTTTGTTAGCCAGGTATTCATTAAAAAGTATTCCGGAAACGATGAGGATTAAGCCGATAATTGTGGTGAGATAGATTTTTTCTCCCAGGATAAAATGAATGAGAAACAGGGAGAGAAAGGGGCTTAGGTAGCACAACTGGTTGATGAGGGTGGGGTTGCCGGTTTTCCGCAAAGCCATACCGAAGAAAATAAAGGGGATTGCCATTTCGAACATGCCGGAATAAATACCGGCAATCATCCCCCTGAATGAATGTAGATTTATATCAACAAAGAAAGACCCTGCCAGTAAGTAAGCCACTCCAAAAAGAAAACTGACAAATAAATTTACCGTATTGTCGGTGCGCGGATTTTTTTTGCTGAGCATCCAGAAAGCTGCCCAGATAAACGCGCTGAAAAAGGCAAGCAGGAGACCCGTCAGTGAAAAATTCGTTCCTGAGATACTTCCCGGGCCCAGGGAAATGATGACAACTCCGACAAAAGAAACGGCCATTCCCGCGAATTTAATTCCCGGTATATGCTGACGGGTAAACACGGCCAACATGATGGTGAGCAGGATGGGCCAGAAATAGTTGATGGGCTGTGCCAGTTGCGCGGGCAGTAAATCATACGCCTTAAAAAGAACCAGATAATAAAATGCGGGGTTGAGAAAGCCGGTCAGAGCATAGCTTAGCCATTGCTTTCCGGTGATATTTTTCAGCAGATGCCATTTGGACTGAAAGGTGATAACTGCCGCGAAGACGATTAACGCGGTGGTGGCAGCAACCAGCAGGAGTTCGTAATGGGATAATTCCTTCAGGGCAATTTTGAAGGCTGTGGCAACGGTTGACCAGCTCAGGACGGTTATAGTGACGAAAAGAAGCGCTTTGTTATTATCTTTCATATATTTGCTTGCTCCCTAACCCTTCCGAAACAACTTTGGAACAGGCTCTAAAGG
>Ga0209098_1003341_pt1 | contig 13398 bp, 8 predicted proteins | sample AD_JPNHW1_MetaG_FD_184429 | JGI IMG/M metagenome (GOLD analysis project Ga0209098, IMG submission 184429) | Active sludge microbial communities of municipal wastewater-treating anaerobic digesters from Japan - AD_JPNHW1_MetaG (SPAdes) (version 2) | ecosystem: Engineered > Bioreactor > Anaerobic >... | reverse complement strand
ACCCCTTAGGTGTTCCTTCCCGTATGAACATCGGGCAGATTTTGGAGGTGCATCTCGGCTTCGCTTTAAGAAAGCTCGGCTACAAGATTGCCACCCCTGTTTTTGATGGCATCACCAACGAAGAAATCTTCGCGATGATGGAAAAAGCCAAGATGGATAAAGATGGCAAAACCATCCTCTATGATGGCACGACTGGTGAGAGATTTGATGAGCGCATCACCGTCGGATGCATGTACATGATTAAACTAGTGCACATGGTCGACGACAAGTTGCACGCTCGAAGCACTGGCCCTTACTCCCTCGTCACTCAGCAACCTTTGGGCGGCAAAGCTCAAAATGGTGGTCAGAGATTTGGCGAGATGGAAGTCTGGGCTCTCGAAGCCTATGGCGCCGCCCACGTCTTACAAGAAATTATTACCATTAAATCTGATGATCGCGTCGGACGTCGCAAGACTTACGAAGCGGTGATCAAAGGACAGGAATTGCCGAAGCCAGGCATTCCCGAAGCCTTCAAAGTGTTGGTCAAGGAATTGCAAGCTTTGTCGATGAACGTCGAATTGTTAGATCAAGATGGCACAGCCATCGATATGGATGCTCTCGCGAAAGAGTCGGAGAAAGAGGAACGCCGCATCAATTCCAATATCCGCAACTTGATTGGCGAAGGTGCCGCTGAGAGCGTCGTCGATGTTGAGGCCATCGGTCTCACCACCCACAGCGGCGATGAAAAATTTGATGATTAAGGAGGAAAAATACCATGTTTGATGTAAAGAAATTAACTGCCATTAAAGTGGGACTTGCCTCCCCAGAGCAAATTCGCAGCTGGTCGCGCGGCGAAGTCTTAAAGCCTGAAACCATTAACTACCGCAGCCAAAAGCCAGAAATGGACGGCTTATACTGCGAGAAGATCTTCGGTCCTAGCAAGGACTATGAATGCCACTGCGGACGCTATAAGAAGATCCGCTTTGCCGGCGTGGTCTGCGAGAAGTGCGGTGTCGAAGTGACTTCTAAAGAAGTCCGTCGCGAAAGAATGGGCCACATTGAACTAGCGAGCCCCTGCACCCACATCTGGTACCTCAAAGGTATCCCAAGCCGCATCGGCTTATTGCTCGACGTCTCTCCTAAGCATTTGGAAGAAGTCGTCTATTATGCCGCTCACATCTGCTTAAATCCTGGCTCAAGTAAAGTCTTATCCTATCGCGAATTTATCAATGAGCGAAATGGCCGCGAGATCTTTATTCCAGCCCTAAAGGATATCTTAGACAGAGCGATGGAATACGGAATTATCGAAGGCGATGATTCTTACAATCGCGCTCTCGAATTAATCGCTCGCTTAGAGAATTACGCGGAAGTCTTTGATTTCCAGAGTAACGCTCGCTTTATCAGCAAGTTCACCGGCGCTGAATTCGGCGAAGGTGCAGCGGCGATTAAGAGACTTCTCAATGAAGTTGATCTCAACAAAGAAGCTGAAGATATCAACAGCAAAATGAAAGATACCAGCGCTTTGTCACGCCAGAAATTAACCAAGAGGCTTGAAGTTATTGAAGCTTTTAGAAACTCCAACAACCAGCCAGCCTGGATGATCCTCGATGTCATCCCGGTTATCCCTCCAGATCTACGCCCGATGCTTCAGCTCGATGGTGGTCGTTTTGCCACTTCCGATTTGAACGATTTATATCGCCGCGTTATCTCCAGAAATAACCGCTTAAAGAAATTGATCGACATGAACTCTCCTGACGTCATCTTAATGAACGAAAAACGTATGCTTCAAGAAGCGGTCGACGCTCTGATTGATAACGGCAGAAGAAATAAACCTGTTCAAGGCCCAGGCGGACGCGCTTTAAAATCGCTCAGCTCAGCTCTGAAAGGCAAGCAAGGTCGCTTCAGACAAAACCTCCTCGGCAAGCGCGTCGACTACTCTGGTCGTTCCGTCATTGCTGTCGGACCAAGCCTAAAGATGTATCAATGCGGCCTTCCTCGCGAGATGGCCATTCAATTATTGCGCCCATATATCGCCTGCGAACTCTTAAAGCGCGGGATTGCTAACGCTCATAAGCAAGCCGATAAAATTATCGACCGCTATGAGGATGTTGTCTTCGACATCGTCGAAGAGATCATCAGCAAACACCCCGTTTTGTTAAACCGCGCGCCAACTCTTCACCGCCTTGGCATTCAGGCCTTCCAACCAATCCTCGTTGATGGAAGAGCCATCCGTTTGCACCCGCTCGTGTGCACCGGATTTAACGCCGACTTCGATGGTGACCAGATGGCCGTCCACCTTCCCTTGAGCCGCGCCGCTCAAGAAGAAGCCTTACATTTAATGTTAGCCAGCAACAATATTCTTGGACCCAAAGATGGCAAACCAATCGTCACTGGTTCTCAGGACATGGTGCTCGGTAACTACTACCTCACTCTTGAAGCTACTAAAGAAGACTTCTTAAAGCGCGCTCAATTAGCCCACGAAAGAGGAGATGAGGATGAGGCGGAAAGATTTGAATTATTTGCCGCTAGCGAAGGAAAAGTCTTCAAGAATGTCGACGATCTCCTGCTAGCTTATCAAACCAAGCAAATCCACCTCCATAACCGCATCGCTATCTTAGGCAGTGCGATGATGAAAAAAGATTTCACCGAAGAAGAGAACAAGAGCTACTTGATCACTTCCGTCGGCAAAGTCATCTTCAATTTAATTTTCCCTGCAGATTTCCCCTATTTAAATGCGGTTAACGCCAAGAATTTAAATAACGATCCTGCAACTATCGCCTCATATTTCGTCCCTCGCGGCACCAACGTTCGCGAATATATCGCTAACAGACCGCTCATCAAACCTTTCAAAAAGAAAGACTTGGGCAGCATCGTCAACGATATCTTCCAGCGCTACGATCGCCGCGCTGGTGAAATCGATAAATGGGGAGAAGTTATTCAACCCAAGACCAGCGCTGTCCTCGACAAAATCAAGGATCAAGGCTTCCATTACGCCACTGTGGCAGGATTCTCCATATCCCTAGACGATATTCACATCGTGCAAGGCAAGGAAGAGATTCTCAAGAGCGGTGACGAAAAGGTCAACAAACTCTCGGAAATGTTCAGCATGGGCTTATTGACTGATAAAGAAAGACACGACCAAGTCGTCAAAGTTTGGGATGATGTCAAAAACGAAGTCCAAGCCAAACTGACAGAGCAGTTCCAAGTCGACACCCGCAATTCCATATTCATGATGTCCGACTCTGGCGCTCGTGGTAATATGTCCAATATTCTCCAGCTCGCTGGTATGCGTGGATTGATGGGCTCAACCTCTGGTGAAGCGGTTGAATTGCCAGTTAAATCCTGCTTCCGCGAAGGTATGAACGTCTCTGAATTCTTTATCGCCACCCACGGTGCTCGTAAGGGTGGTGCTGACACCGCGCTTAAAACCGCTGACTCCGGCTATCTCACTCGCCGACTCGTCGACGTCTCTCAAGATGTCATCGTTCGCGAAGAAGATTGCGGCACTGATCACGGCTTCGAAGTCCGCGAGATTCGCGACACTTCCCGCAACGCTATCATCGCTTCATTACAAGACCGCTTAGTTGGTCGCTATGCCTTAAATGATGTCGCCCATCCACAGACTGGAGAAGTGATCGTCAAAGGCAATACCATGATCAACGAAGAGCAAGCTAAGGCTATCGTCGATGCCGGCATTGAATCAGTCGTCATCCGCTCCCTATTTGGCTGCGAGACAAAAGACGGTGTCTGCGTCCACTGCTATGGCCGCAACTTAGCGACTGGCCGCAAAGTAGAAGTCGGCGAAGCAGTTGGTATTATGGCTGCCCAATCCATCGGTGAACCCGGCACTCAATTAACCATGAGAACCTTCCACACTGGCGGCGTTGCCGGAAGCGATATTACTCAAGGTTTGCCTCGTGTTCAAGAGTTGTTTGAAGCTCGCACCCCTAAAGGTGAAGCTCTCATCTCTGAAATTCGCGGTGTGGTCACTCGTATCGAAGAAAAGAATGGCTGCTATGATGTGACTGTCAAAAACGATCTCGAAGAGAAAGTATATACGACCCCCTTCGGCGCTCGCTTGAGAGTCAAAAAAGGCGACGCTGTCAAGAATGGTGGCAAGATCACTGAGGGAGCTATCTCACCGAAGAAACTCCTTGAAGTCAGCGATGAAACCGCCGTCCAAAACTACATTCTCAAAGAAGTCCGCAAAGTTTATTCCTCGCAGGATATTGCTATTTCCGATAAGCACATCGAAGTTATCGTTCGCCAGATGCTTCGCAAAGTATTCGTTATTGATGCGGGAGACACCGACATGCTCGCCGGCACTCGCGTCAACATCAACACTTTCACCGACAAGAATACTGGAGCGCTCCTCAGCGGAAAACACCCCGCGGTGTTCTCTCCCTTAATTCTCGGTATCACGAAAGCCGCTCTCGAAACTGACAGCTTCCTTTCCGCCGCATCCTTCCAAGAGACTACTCGCGTCTTGACCGATGCTGCCATCAAAGGCAAAACTGACTATCTCCATGGCTTAAAAGAAAACGTTATCACTGGCCGTTTAATTCCTGCTGGCCGCGGTCTCTTCAATGAGCAAGCAGAAGACGCTTTGATTGAGCATTTCGATGTCGAAGATACGATGAAAGTCGTCTCCGATCGCTACGTCGAAGAGCACGATCGCGCTGTCAATGCCATCCACGAAAAGATTCGCCGCGCCGAAGAAGAAAACAAAAAGTAAACTTCATCTTTCAATAAAAATTGCCCCGACCAAAAATCGGGGCTTTTTTCATAAATACGCTATTTTTGCTGGGTTTTTGACGAAAAAATGAATGAATTGGGCTCATAAGTAAAAGACATTTAAAAAGTCTTTTGCTTTACATTTGTCTCTTTAAAACTTAGATTTAATAATACATGAAGAAATTACGTTTTGCTCTCATTAGTTTGACCTTGGTTTTGACCTCATGCTTTGGCGCGACTTCGCTGGAGTTTGTCCCTTACCTAGCCGACTTGGATGAACTAGATACTTTCAATAGTGAAGTGAGCACTTATGTTTTGCCAAAAGAGGCTTACTTTTACGATAAAACTGTCAAGGCTACCGAAATCAGCAGCCTCGCTCAGATGGAAAGCTCTCGAGACAATGGCTTATTTTTTGAGCAAGGCAAGGATCCTTACTTGCTAGTGGTTCCGATGACTTTTAAGGAAGATGTCGATCCTGATGCAGATGTTCTGGCTAAAAAGCGAACTCTCATCCAAAATGCCTTTTTTGGCGACGCAGCGAAAAATGCTTATCAATCTGTGGCCTCTTACTATAATCAATCCTCCTATGGTCACCTGAAAATTCTCGGCGAAGTCACCGAATGGTATCACTCTCAAATGACTGCTGCAGAAGCGCTTCATAATTCCAAATTTGGAAGCACTGCTCTCACAGTCAGCTCTGACATCGCTAACGAGATTGTCACCTGGCTCTTTAATAGCGATTTTGATTTAACAAATTATCTGACTGAAGGCAACCAATACATTCGCGGTTTGTATATTGTCTACGATTATCCGCCCAACTATCAGGATACTTCATCCCTTTTTTGGGCTTATGTCGACCGAGCAAGCAAAAACAAAGTAGCCAGCACTCCTTCTGCTGCCACCTATGCTTGGTCTTCTATCGACTTCATGGGAGAAAAAGCTTACAAAAACAACATCGTTGAAGCATATACATTTATCCACGAAGTGGGACATTTGTTTGGGCTGCGCGATTATTACAACACCGTTGGCGGCAGCGGATATCAGCCAACCGGTTTTTTCGACATGATGGACTACAATTTAGGCGACCATTGCTCCTTCAGCAAATACCTTTTGCACTGGGCCACGCCTATCATCATCGACAAGCCTCAGCAAATTACCATTAATTCCTTCACGCAAGCGGGAGACTTTTTGCTCATCCCGACTTCCAAATTCAATGGCACCCCATATGATGAATACATCTTGATTGAGTATTTCACTCCGGATGGCTTGAATGACTCCTCGTCTTTTTCTTCCTATGTCTACGCGGACCAAGAGGGAAAAAGCCGCGTCTTCTATTACCCGAATTATCACGGATTGCGCATCTATCACATTGATGCTCGCTTATCTTGTTATGATGGCCGAACCAAGTTGGGATATGCTGAAAACATGACCGCTGAGCAGCTCGCTCCTTATTCAAATCTTTACGTTGGCTTTGCTCATGACAATTCTCCTCTGTCATTAGCTGAACCAACCCTCTGCCATCTCCTATCAGCAAAAGGAGAAGGCAATTATCAAAGCGGCATCGCTGCCGATAATTCCACTCTATTTGCCTATCGCGATACCTTTGGAACCGCGGATGATGATTATGGGGACTTTACCTTCAACAAAAATGGGGAATCGCTTCCTTACTCCATGGTTATTGACCATATGGGAGTCAACAATATCACTCTCACTTTTAGTGCGAAATAGAAATCCAACCATAACTTTTTCATTTTTTTGTTGCGCGTTTTTTCTTACTTATATATTATATATGAGCGTGTGCTAATCCTGAGCACATGGACCGAGAGGTCGTTTTTTAAGAAAAACTCATGACACACTCGGTACTGTGGATGGATAGCCACTAGATAAAAGGAAAAAAGTAAAGGAGCAATTGTATGCCAACAATTAACCAATTAGTTCGTCAAGGCCGTCAGAACAAGACTACAAAGTCAAAGACTCCCGCTCTTGGTGCTAGATTTAACTCTTTAAAGAAGAGAGCCACCGAGCAAGCTTCGTCACAGAAGCGCGGCGTCTGCACTCGTGTCGGAACCATGACTCCCAAAAAACCTAACTCAGCCCTCCGTAAATACTGCCGTGTTAGATTGTCGAACGGTTATGAAGTCACTGCTTATATCGGTGGTGAAGGTCATAACTTACAAGAGCACTCAACCGTGATTATCCGCGGTGGACGTGTCAAAGATTTACCAGGTGTTCGTTACCACGTCGTCCGCGGAACACTTGACTGCGCCGGAATTGAAGCTCGCCGTCAAGGCCGCAGCCTCTATGGGACGAAGAAGCCGAAAGAATCGGAAGAATAGTTGAAGGAGGAGTTTCATTATGCGTAAAAACATTGCTACAAAGCGCGACGTGTTACCAGATCCAATTTACAACAGTAAACTCATCACACGTTTGATTAACAAGATTATGCTCGATGGCAAAAAGGGAACTGCTCAGACAATTCTCTACACGGCCTTCAACAAAATCGAAGCTAAGACCAGCAAGCCCGCCATGGATGTCTTCGCAACAGCGATCAACAACATCATGCCAGAAGTCGAATTAAAAATGCGACGCGTTGGCGGCAGTAACTTCCAAGTTCCAACCGAAGTGACCAAAGAAAGAAAAGTCACCCTTGGATTGAGATGGTTAGTTACCTATTCCCGCTTGAGAAATGAAAAGACCATGGAAGATCGTCTCGCTAACGAGATCATCGATGCCGCGAACGGCACCGGCGCTTCCGTGAAAAAGAGAGAAGATACACACAAGATGGCCGAAGCCAACAAAGCTTATGCTCATTATCGTTGGTAATCGAGGAGGGAAATTATTATGGCAAATCGCGAATTTGATTTAGCCCATACTCGAAATATCGGTATCATGGCCCACATTGATGCGGGCAAGACTACTACAACTGAACGTATTCTCTACTTCACCGGCAAGATTCATAAGATTGGCGAAGTCCACGAAGGCGCCGCCACTATGGACTGGATGGAACAAGAGCAAGAGAGAGGCATTACCATTACTTCTGCGGCGACTACCGCCACTTGGAAAGGAAATCGCATTAACGTCATCGACACTCCCGGGCACGTCGACTTCACTGTTGAAGTTGAGCGTTCCCTTCGCGTCCTCGATGGTGCGATTACGGTCCTCGATGGAAAAAATGGCGTCGAGCCTCAGACTGAGACAGTGTGGAGACAAGGTAGCAAATATGGTGTTCCAAGAATCGTCTTTGTGAACAAGCTTGATGCTATAGGCGCGGACTTCGAAATGTGCGTCCGTTCCCTCCATGAACGTTTAGGTGCCAATGCTGCCGCGGTGCAATACCCGATAGGCATTGAGTCATCCTTAATTGGCTGTATCGATATTATTGAGCAAAAAGCATGGATTTATGATTCCAACATTGATGACAATCCAACCGAGTCACCAATTCCCGAAGAATATAAAGATAAAGTCGTCAAATTAAGAGCAACTTTGTTCGAAGCTCTCTCAAACTTTGACGAAGAAATTCTCATGCTGGTTCTTGATGGGCAAGAACCAAGCGTTGAGCAGACCAAAGCCACTATTCGCAAAGCGGTTTTGAAAGGTGAATTTCACCCTGTGTTCTGCGGTTCCGCTTACAAGAACAAGAATATTCAATTGCTCCTTGATGGCGTTATTGATTATCTGCCAAGTCCTCTCGACATTCCTGCTGCTAAAGGAATTGATGATCGTGGTAACCCAACGACTTGCATAGCTGATGAGGGTGCTCCCCTTGCTGCTCTTGCATTCAAGATTGCCACAGACCCATTTATCGGTCGGCTCTCTTACGTCCGTATTTATAGCGGCGTGTTGAAGAGCGGCTCCTATGTCTACAACAGCACTAAAGGTGTCAAGGAAAGAATCGCTCGCGTCGTTCTCATGCACAGCAACCACCGCCAAGAGGTGGAAGAATTGCATGCTGGCGATATCGGAGCGGTAGTGGGACTTAAAAATACCATCACTGGCGATACCTTATGCGACGAGAAGAGCATCGTCATTCTCGAGCAGATGGAATTCCCTGATCCTGTCATTGAGCAGGCGGTGGAACCCAAGACGAAAGCCGACCAAGAGAAAATGGCTAATGCTTTGCAGAAGCTCGCTGAAGAGGATCCAACCTTCAAGGTGAGAACTAATGCGGAGACTGGCCAGACCATCATCGCTGGTGTCGGCGAGCTTCACCTCGACATCATCGTCGACCGCATGAAGCGCGAATTTGGTGTCAGCGTCAATGTCGGCGCTCCCCAAGTCGAATATCGCGAAACCATTCGTCAATCTGGCGATTGCGAAGGCAGATATATCAAGCAGTCCGGCGGTCGTGGTCAATACGGCCATGTGTGGGTCAAATTTGAACCCAACCCTGGAAAAGGATTTGAATTCGTCGATGCAATCGTCGGCGGAACAGTTCCTAAAGAGTATATTAAACCTACTCGCGATGGTCTTGTCGACTCCCTCAAGCGCGGCCTTGTGGCCGGGTTTGAAGTCATGGACATCAAAGCCACTTTGTTCGATGGCAGCTACCACGATGTCGACTCTAGCGAAGCTGCTTATAAAATCGCTGCTTCGATGGCTCTCAAAGAAGCGGCTCGCAAATGCGATCCCGTCATCCTTGAGCCAATCATGAAAATCGAAGTGACAATCCCTGAGCAGTACTACGGCGATGTCATCGGCGATATCTCTCGCCGGCGCGGAAACATCAATGGTGAAATGCAGAGAGCCAATGCTAAAATCCTCGAAGCTGAAGTGCCGCTATCCGAAATGTTTGGATACGTCACCGATCTCCGCAGCATGACTCAAGGCCGAGGCAACTACGTCATGCAGTTTGATCACTATGGCGAATGCCCTCGATACATCATGGACGAAATTATCAAAAAGAACGGAGTTTCCGCTCGATAACCGGTTGCTTAATACCTTTAAAGGGTATTGCATATAAAAACTTATTGCTATATTATGAATTCGTTGAAAAATCTACATTTATACGAAGGAAAGGAGATTTCAAATTTATGGCAAAACAAAAATTCGACAGATCAAAACCACACGTTAACATTGGTACTATCGGTCACGTTGACCACGGTAAAACCACTTTAACCGCGGCTATCACTTCTGTCTTAGCAAAAGCAGGTGGAGCAGTCGCCACCGCTTACGATCAAATCGACTCAGCTCCTGAAGAGAAGGCTCGTGGTATTACCATCAACGCCTCGCACATTGAATATCAAACCGCAAAGAGACACTACGCCCACGTTGACTGTCCTGGGCACGCTGACTACATCAAAAACATGATCACTGGCGCAGCGCAAATGGACGGAGCAATCCTCGTGGTTGCTGGCACTGATGGCGTTATGCCACAGACTCGTGAGCACATCTTGCTCGCTCGCCAAGTCGGTGTTCCATCAATCGTTGTCTTCATCAACAAAGTTGACTTAGTCGACGATCCAGAATTACTCGACTTAGTCGAAATGGACGTCCGCGAACTCTTAAGCAAATATGGTTATCCAGGTGATGACACTCCTGTCATCCGCGGATCTGCTCGCCAAGCTCTTGACGGCGATCCTGAAGCACAAAAGACCATCATGGCTCTCATGGATGCTGTTGATAGCTTCATCCCAGAACCAGTTCGTGATGATGAGAAGCCATTCTTGCTCGCCATCGAAGATGTCATGACCATCTCTGGCCGTGGTACCGTCGTTACTGGCCGTGTCGAACGCGGCAGAGCGAAACTCGGCGATGAAGTGGAAATCATCGGTATTCGCCCAACTCAAAAATCCGTCATTACTGGACTTGAATCATTCCGCAAGATCTGCGACTTCGTCGAAGCCGGAGACAACGTCGGTGCTCTTTTAAGAGGCATCAACCGCGACCAAGTTCAGCGCGGACAAGTTCTCGCTAAACCCGGAACTGTCACTCCTCACAGCAAATTCAAAGGTCATGTTTACGTGTTATCCAAAGAAGAAGGTGGACGCCACACTGCTTTCTTGAGCAACTACCGCCCTCAATTCTACTTCCGTACCACCGATGTCACTGGCATCATTACGCTCCCAGCTGGTGTCGACATGGTTATGCCTGGCGATAACGTCGAATTGACCATCGAACTCATTCACCCCATCGCAATGGAACAAGGAACTAAGTTCTCCATTCGTGAAGGCGGCCGCACTGTCGGTGCTGGTTCAGTCAGCGAAATCATCAAATAGTTAATCGCTAAATAAACGAAAAGCTTTCTCTTCGGAGGAAGCTTTTTTAACGCGATAAAAAAAGATTTTTTTAAGCGAAGAAATCAAGTATATTATTGGTATGCAAAAAGTCGCTCAACCCGAAGATGGAAATAACATAATCGAGATTGCTCCAATTGGCAAGGGCCGGCGCATCTTATTGTTTTTCGCTGACTATTTTCTATCTTTTATTATCTCCTTTCTCCTCTTTAACATCGCGGTAGTCCCCTTGGGATATTTGATCACCCAATACGATAAAAAAAGCGATGTCTCTTCAACCTACGAGAACACGAAACTCGACATTCTCTATGGCAGGGAACTTCTCTATTATCACGACGCGGATGACAAATACCTCTTTTCCACCAGCCTGAGCTTCACTTATGATGTGTTTCTCTCCTATTATTGCCTCGATGACGCCCTCTCACCGGATGTCAATTATCCCGAGTATGGCCACAAGATTGAAAATGATGTCATCTGGACTTATTATCACGACATAAAACAAGATGATAATATTTATTATTCTCTTTTCGATTCCTACAACACCGCGGGGTACTTTAAAAAGGTTGGCGACCAATACTATTTAGAAGATCTCTACAAGCAAGAGATTGCCCCCTATTTCAACCCCAGTAGTGAAATCTCCACGAATGGCATGAATTATTACGACAAGATCGGCCAGAAGTTTTTCTTTAATCTCTACGGGGAAGTCATCGATGACATCAAGGCGAATGATATAACCTACTCTCCTATTGCTCTATCATACAAGGAAGCCGATGTTTTCGTCCGAGAATTCGATGCTTATTACAAGAACTTTTTCACTTATACTTCGATTATTGCTTATTTTATTTCTTGGCTTGCTTATTTCTTCTTCGTTCCTCTATTCCGCGAGAAGCACCAGACCATTGGAATGTCTTTAATGAAGATTCAGCGCTTGAACATCCATCGGCTGAAACTCTACACCAAAGGCGAATCTGCTCTCGCCAGCATCTACCCGCTCTTCACTGGTGCTTCGATATGCTTTTTCCTGCCGATGACCATTACTGGGTTGACGCTTCCCTTTGCGCTGTCAATCTTAATCTATGTGCTGGTCTTATCCATTCTGTTTCAAATTGTCTCAGCGATATTTATCATTTTTAATTCCTATAATCGGACAATTACCGATCTGTGTTCCCAGAGCGTCTGCGTGACGACCGAAAATTTAGATGCTATTTATAGCATTGAGGAATATAATAAAGACTAATGGCGACTGATATCCAAGAAACGAAAGTTAACGAGATCAATGTGGAGTATTACACTCCGCCTTTTTATCGGCGAGTATTAGCTAATGTCATTGATGTGATTTTCTTTTTGCTCAGTTTTATTGGCTTGTTTATCGGCGTGAGAGAGATAGCAACCTCCACTTCGGAATACCAAGAGAACATGATAACCATGGCCACCATAAAACTTGAGAGTTGCCTTTTTGTTCCCAACACTCTTCCAGCACAGGATGTAGATGATTATATAGTCAGTACCGACAAAGATGTTCCTGATGATATTAAGGTAATAACTGATATTGTCAGCGTAATATCCGATGATTATTGGTTTGGCGTCGATAAGAAAAACGAAATAGCCCAAGCAGCCATTTCTGGATTCCATAATTACTGTCAAATCGCCTGCACCAACGAAGATTACCAGGCGATAATGGCGGACTATGAGAGCTTTATGCTAAGTGATGAACTCGTCGATGATTATGGCGTTCATTACTTTGTAAAAGTTGGCGAAAATAATATTATTGTTAATGTAGAGTGCACAGTTCCAAGTAACAGAACATTTTTTAAGAAAGGTTATGCTCCCTATATCGATGAGCACGCCCAAGGATATCTCGTGACTTCAATTCCCGATTATTATGAATGCACCAAATACCTCAGCAACATCCTCACTTTTGTGGAGATTCCTATCTCTTACTTATTGAGTGGCTTGTTGATCTATCTCCTGCCAGTTTTGATCTTCCGACGCGGAAGGATGACCTTTGGGAAAGCCATCTATCGCATCGGGTCCTTGGATTCGCATTTTCTCAGCCCCAAAATTGGGCGGACGATGGCCCGCTTTGCCATCTTCTATTTTGCGGAGCTAATTCTCGCCCTGTTTACTCTTGGCATTCCTTTCATTATTTCGTTCTCGCTGATGGCCTTTAGCAAGAAGAAGCAAGGCTTTCCAGATTACATGCTCAACATCGTGGAAGTCGATGGGTATCGGACTAAAATTTTTATGTCCAAAGAAGAAATAGCCCTCAAGGGTATTGACACACATGCAAAACCCGTCGATTTTAAAGTCAGACAAAAACTATAACTATTATATAGAGCGATGATTTTTTCTTGTTTTTTCCATTTGCGCGCGTTTTATCATCGTGTATAATAGTTGTGGTCTTATGTTATACATTGGAGGATATTCAATACATGACAAAAAATAAAACAAT
>Ga0209098_1003336_pt1 | contig 13411 bp, 6 predicted proteins | sample AD_JPNHW1_MetaG_FD_184429 | JGI IMG/M metagenome (GOLD analysis project Ga0209098, IMG submission 184429) | Active sludge microbial communities of municipal wastewater-treating anaerobic digesters from Japan - AD_JPNHW1_MetaG (SPAdes) (version 2) | ecosystem: Engineered > Bioreactor > Anaerobic >... | reverse complement strand
TTCGGTGGAATCGATAGCGGTAAAGGAGACAGGCAGGTCGGACCGTGACCGGAGCAGTTTGTATTTGTAGGGTCCGGGTGCCTGGAGGGTGTCAATCTCCGTCGGTTTCGACCAGGCGATGTACACCGATCCGGTGGCGACATCGGTGGTATTAATACTGACGTTGGTCAACACGGGGACATCGCGTCGCAGCTGGGTACAGGCTTCATTGGAAGCGTATCCTTCGGCTTTGTCGGCATAAACGGCCACTACCAGGTAGCAATAGCGGATACCCTGGAAGAGTCCTGTTCCCCCGTTGTTGTCGAGGAACGTGGTCTGGGTGATATCACTGATACTCCCGATCTGCCGGTATCCCAGGTAGGGTGGAACGCCGGTCTCGCAATACCCATGAACATACCCGGTAGAATCAGCTTTGCGATAGATGAGATACCCGGTGGCATTCTGACAGGCATAGGCATCCCAGCTGAGGGTGATGTTGTTGCCGAGCGGAACGGCTGCCAGGTTCTCCGGAGCCGGTCCCACGACGCGGATCTTCATGGAACGCATGCTGACCAGGTTAACAGGCACGCCGTCATCGATGGCTTTAAAATAGACCTGGTAACTTGATTTTTTGACATGATTGCATACGGTATTCCAGGTAAAGAGTGCGGTCACATCGCCGGTGCCGGTGGCCGGAGAAGGAGAGAGCGTGGCATGGTTTTCATTCAGGATAAAAGGTCCGCCGGTGCCGGTGAGGGTGATGAGGTCGTTGGGGTTATCGGTTGCATGCACGGAGAAAGTAAGTTGCCGGCCCGCTTCGACGCAGGTGTCGGCGATCGGGTCGATTACGGGTGGTGTGTTGTTGCAGGCCACCACCTCGATCTGCATGTCGCGTAGGATACTCCCGATCTTAGCTCCGTCTCTCCATTCTTCGATCAGGATCGCGATGTTGTACTCTCCCTGGGCAGTGGGGCTGTCCCATACCAGGTCGCCGGTGACGGGGTCGAGGGTAAAGAAGTCGGAGGCCGCTGGCAGGGTATAGCCCGGGATGGGAAGACCCATGGCGCCGTAGCAGGACACCAGGTGATAGGAGAGGCTGTCGCCATCTACATCATATGCTCCCGGGTTGTGGTAAAATGGTTGCCCGACACAGGCATTGTCGACGGGTGGCATCAGCAGCACCGGGGAGTTATTGTATCCTGTGAAGGGGTTGATCACCAGCTCGGAATAAATAAAAAGCGGGACATTGATAGAGTTGGGGATATTCACAATGCCGCCGTTGCGGTTAGGGTCCTCGCAGGAGATGATATAGGAAGAGGGGCCGGGAAAGGTATGCTGGCCCTTGTACATGTTATAGGAGATGTCATTATCAAGATCGATGACCTTTTTCCGGGGAATATCGCTGGTCGTTCCGTCGCCCCAGTCGATGGTCAGGTAATCACGGTACGCGTTGACAGGACTCAGGGTGTAGGTGTATGAGATGAGGGTGATCTCATAAGTCAGCCCAGAGACATGGGTGTACGTGATCTCTGCGGCGCGTTGGTGAGTCGCCAGGACCAACAGGGGTGTCAGGCTGAAACCGAGTAGCCAGGCCAAGGAGAATATCCTTTTCATGAGAGGCATCCGGATGGTGCGTTTGAATGAGATGAACAAAGGTAACAATCCTGCCCGGATTTTTCCTAACTTTGTTGTGCTCAAAGAGGATGCACGGAATGTACGAGATTGACCCGGAAGCCGAAAAAAAAGAGATCCTGAAATTATACCGGAATCTTTTAAAAGTATATAAACCCAAACAGCCACAGGATAAACAGTTGGTGCGGAAGGCCTTCAACATGGCGGTGGAGGCTCATAAAGACATGCGGCGGAAAAGCGGGGAGCCGTATATCTATCACCCGCTGGCCGTGGCTACCATCGCGGTGTCGGAGATCGGTCTCGGGACCACCTCCGTGGTCTGCGCCCTGTTGCATGATGTGGTCGAAGATACCGACTACACCCTCGAAGATATCAGGGGCTTGTTTGGCGACAAGGTGGCCTCGATCATCGACGGGCTGACCAAGATCAAAGGCATCCTCGATCAGCACTCGCCTTCCATTCAGGCAGAAAACTTTAAAAAGATCCTGATCACCCTTTCCGACGACGTCAGGGTGATCCTGATCAAACTCGCCGACCGGCTGCATAACATGCGCACCCTGGATGCGCTTCCGCCCGAGAAACAACTCAAAGTGGCGGGTGAAACGATCTATATGTATGCCCCGCTGGCACACCGGCTGGGACTGCATGCGATCAAAAGCGAGATGGAAGACCTGGCGTTGAAATACACCGACCCGGAGATCTATGCTTCCATCCTGAATAAACTGAAAGAATCGGCCGAGAGCAGAAAACGATTTATCCATAAATTCATCTTCCCCCTGAAAAAAGCCCTTACCGAACAGGGATTCAAATTCACCATCACGGCCCGCGAAAAATCGATCTATTCGATTTGGGAGAAGATGAAAAAGAAAGAGATCCCCTTCGAAGAGGTCTATGATGTCTTTGCCATCCGCATTGTCATCGATACCCCGGTGGAAAACGAAAAGGCCGACTGCTGGAAGGTTTACTCCATCATCACCGATCATTACCGCCCCAATATGGACCGGCTGCGTGACTGGATATCTATCCCGAAAGCCAATGGCTATGAGGCATTGCATACAACGGTGATGAGCCACTCGGGACAGTGGGTGGAGATCCAGATACGTTCCCGGAAGATGGACGACATCGCTGAACGCGGGTATGCTGCGCACTGGAAATACAAGGAATCACTGGGTGTCAGCAGCCAGCTGGATCATTGGCTCGATCGTATCCGGGAGATGATCGAAAGTCCGGATGAGAATGCCCTGCAGTTCATTGATGATGTGAAAGGATATTTCTTCCTCGATGAGATATCCGTCTTTACACCACATGGCGAACTGCGTACCCTCCCGGCCAACTCAACGGTTCTCGATTTTGCTTATGCCATCCATTCCGAGATCGGCAACACCTGCATCGGGGCTAAGGTGGATAAAAAGCTTGTCCCCATCAATTATCAGCTGAAGAACGGACAGCAGGTCGAGATCATCACCTCGGGAAAGCAAACGCCGAAAGAGGAATGGCTTACCTATGCGCGGACTACCCGGGCCAGAACCAATATCAAGCTGTCGATCAAAACAGAGAAGAAAAGTCACTTCCGGGATGGGAAAGAAAAGTTGGAGAAGATGTTCCAGCAGGGAGAGATCCCGTTCACGCATGAAAATATCAAGGAGTTCATCCAGGCAGTGAATTTTACTTCCCTGATCGACCTTTATTATGCCGTCTCGCAGGATAAGATCGGTCAACGTGATGTGAAACTCTTTGCCAGTTCCAAAGAGAAAAACGGCTGGCTCACGTTTCTCACCCGTTCCAAGTCGAAGACCTCCACCCGCGAACACGACGACCGCGAGAAGATGCTCGAACCTGTCATCGGGACCCGTTCGGCCGAAAGGGCCATGGAGACGACCGGCGCCAGGATGGGCTTTGAGATAGCCTCCTGCTGCAACCCGATACCCGGCGATGAAGTCATCGGGCTGATCGCTTCCGATTCACTGCCGATTCAGATCCACCGCACCAACTGCCCTAAGGTGATCGAGCTGGTCAGCAGTTTCGGCAACAAGGCGGTTAAACTGCGCTGGGCTGCCAAGGAATCGATCTCTTTCCTGACGAAAGTGAAGATCTCGGGAATTGACCGGATGGGCATGATCAGCGATCTGACCAGGGTGATCACTTCCGAACATAATCTGAATATTCAATCATTCCACCTCGAAGCCCGTAATGGCTTTACAGAAGGCGAAGTGACATTATATGTTCCCGATGTGGATATTCTGAACCGGCTGATCAAAAATCTTCGTCAACTGGAAGGTATCCGTAATGTCTCCCGCAATGATTAACAAAATCTGTTTTTATTTGTTCTTAATTTATTTTAATTTTGACAGATTGATTGCAAATTAATTTATTATGACAAAAAAGATGCCGGAAGATGCTTTCGAAGCTGTCCGAAAAATCTTTACTGAGTACCTTGAAAAGCATGGGCACCGTAAGACACCTGAAAGGTTTACCATCCTGAAGGAAATTTTCGCCACCGAAGGTCATTTCGACATCGAGACCCTGTACATCCGTATGAAAAACCATAAGTACCGGGTCAGCAGGGCCACCCTGTACAACACCATCGAACTATTGCTTGATTGCGGACTGGTGACCAAACATCAGTTTGGGACTAATTATGCCCAGTTTGAAAAATCCACCAAAGTCCGTCAGCACGATCATTTTATATTTCTTGACAACGGCGACGTCATTGAATTTTATGACCCCAGGATTGAAGAGATCCGGGCAGATCTTGAGAAGATCCATAACGTTGAAGTTGCCAATTATTCACTCACTTTTTACGGCCATTCCAAAGCCGTTAAGTAAATCCCTTCGAAATGAATGTTGATGTTATTCTTGGACTACAGTGGGGAGATGAAGGAAAAGGGAAGATAGTAGACGTCCTTACCCCCCGTTATGATGTTATTGCCCGTTTTCAGGGCGGTCCGAATGCCGGACATACTATTGAATTCGATCATCGGAAATTTGTATTGCATACCATCCCTTCCGGTATTTTTCATGCTGAAAAAACCAATGTGATCGGGAATGGAGTCATTATTGATCCATTCATCTTTTTTCAGGAAGTAGATAATCTATTGGAAGCGGGGATTCATCCCGAAAAAAACCTGTTGATCTCGCGCCGCTCCCACATGATCCTGCCGACACACCGCCTGCTCGATGCTGCTTACGAGGCGCAGAAGGGAGATGCCAGGATCGGTTCCACCCTGAAAGGGATCGGACCGACGTACACGGATAAATATGCGCGGACCGGTCTTCGGACAGGAGCTATCCATGATCATGATTTCCGCATGAAATATGATCAGTTAAAAGAAACCCACTTGGATATTATCCGCGGTCTTCATTTCGACTATGCATCACAACTGATCGACGGTCTTTCTTTTGAAGATTATGAGTCGGCCTGGTTCCGGGCAGTGGAAAGGCTGAAGGGCTTTCAGCTCATCGACAGTGAATTTTACCTGAATCGTTGCCTCGACAGCGGGAAGAGCGTTCTGGCGGAGGGTGCGCAAGGGAGTATGCTGGATGTGGATTTCGGCTCGTATCCTTTTGTGACCTCTTCCAACACGATCACCGCCGGCGTTTGCTCCGGCCTGGGCGTGTCGCCACACCGGATCGGAACGGTTTTCGGCGTTTTCAAAGCCTACTGCACCCGTGTCGGCAGTGGACCTTTCCCGACGGAACTCCATGATGCCACCGGGGAACTCATGCGCAAGAGCGGTCACGAATTCGGCGCTACTACCGGTCGGCCACGGCGTTGCGGATGGCTTGATATCCCTGCCCTGAAATATGCAATCATGCTGAATGGTGTCAATTCCCTGATCATGATGAAGGCCGATGTCCTCACTTCCATTGATCCGGTCAATATCTGTACGCAGTATGAGGTGGAAGGAAAACGCACGGAAGAGCTTCCCTGGGATCTCTCCCCGGAAAAACTCGTACCGGTTTATACTCCGATGAAAGGATGGAGCTCAGATCTTTCGAAAATGACCGCGGCAGAAAACTTCCCGTCAGAAATCAACGAGTATATCCGCTTTATCGAAAAGGTAACGGGTGTTCCCGTCACCATGGTGTCAGTCGGTCCCGACAGGGAACAGACGATATCGCGGTAAGATTATAATTTCCGTTTTACTTCAACTGTTTCGTATCCTTCGATGATGTCACCGACTTTGATGTCGTTGAAGTTCTCGATATTGAGACCGCATTCGTAGCCGGCAAGCACCTCTTTCACATCATCTTTGAACCGTTTCAGGGAAGCCAGTGTTCCGGTGTACACCACGATTCCATCGCGGATGATCCGGATCCTGGTATGACGGTTGATTTTTCCATCCAGCACATAACATCCGGCGATAGTACCCACCTTGGTGATCTTGAAGGTCTCGCGGATCTCCACGTTGCACACGATCTTCTCTTCGATCTCCGGAGAGAGCATCCCTTCCATGGCGTCCTTGATTTCTTCGATGGCCTGGTAAATGATAGAGTACAGACGGATATCGATTTGTTCCTGTTCGGCCAGTTTACGGGCGGCGAGGGAAGGACGTACCTGGAAGCCCACGATGACGGCGTTGGAGGCAGAAGCCAGCAGGACATCCGATTCGGTTATCTGTCCTACCGATTTGTGGATCACGTTGACCAGGATATTTTTTGTACTGAGTTTGATCAGGGAGTCGGAGAGAGCCTCGACAGAACCGTCGACATCGGCTTTCACGATGATATTCAGTTCCTTGAAGTCGCCAATGGCGATGCGGCGTCCGATCTCGTCCAGCGTGATATGTTTCTGGGTGCGGATACCTTGTTCGCGTTGCAGTTGGAAACGTTTGTTGGCAATATTTTTAGCTTCTTTCTCGTCGGTCATGACGTTAAAGACATCACCCGGCTGCGGCGCACCGCCAAGTCCGAGCATCAGGAGGGGCGAGGAGGGGCCTGCTTCTTTGACGGGCAGGTTTCTCTCGTTATACATGGCTTTGACACGACCGTAAGTAGATCCGGCGAGCACGATATCTCCGATGTGGAGGGTGCCGTTTTGGACCAGCAGTTTAGAGACATAGCCCCGGCCTTTGTCGAGGGCCGATTCGATGACGGTACCGGTAGCTAACCTGTCGGGGTTGGCTTTCAGGTTGAGCATTTCGGCTTCCAGCAGCACTTTGTCGAGTAGCAGGTTGACGTTGGTCCCGAGTTTGGCGGAGATCTCCTGGGTTTGGTATTTGCCGCCCCATTCTTCCACCAGGATGTTCATCTTCGAAAGTTCTTCGCGCAACCGGTCTGTATTGGCGTTGGGCTTATCGATTTTATTGAAGGCAAAGACGATGGGTACGCCGGCAGCCAGAGCATGGTTGATGGCTTCCTTGGTCTGCGGCATGACGGTTTCATCGGCCGCGATGACGACAATAACGATGTCAGTGACTTGGGCTCCGCGGGCGCGCATGGCGGTAAAAGCCTCGTGACCGGGAGTATCGAGGAAGGAGATGGTCTTCCCGTTCTCGAGCTGCACTTCATAGGCCCCGATGTGTTGGGTGATGCCGCCGGCTTCGCCTGCCACCACGTTAGTATTACGGATGTAGTCGAGCAGTTTGGTTTTCCCGTGGTCGACATGACCCATAACCGTTACGATCGGCGGACGATCTTTCTGGTTCTCCAGGTTGTCTTGTTCATCGTGATGGTGGATGGCTTCCTGCACTTCCACACTGACGAATTCAACTTTATATCCGAACTCTTCAGCGACGACGGCCAGTGTTTCCGCATCAAGTCGTTGGTTGATGGAGACGAAGAGGCCGAGGGCCATACAGGTGGAAATGACCTGAGTGACATTCACGTTCATCATGGTAGCCAGTTCATTGGCTGTCACGAACTCGGTGACGCGGATCACTTTCTTTTCTTCTTCCAGACGTTCCTGCTCTTCCTGCATGTGCTGGCTGATGGATTCCCGTTTCAGGCGGCGATGCTTTGAAGCTTTGGATTTGCCCATGGGCGACAGGCGGGAGAGGGTTTCTTTTATATGACGCTGGATATCTTCTTGCGAGATTTCGGGCTTGACGATATCTTTGTGAAACTTCTTATCCTTGAATTTTGGTTTTGGTTGCTGATCCGGTTTTGTTTCTGTGGCCGGTGTCTCAGTGCCTCCCTGGTTGCGGATTCTCTTTCTCTTCTTTTTCTTTCCTTTGGCATCATCGGAAGAAGAGGCGACAGGCTTTTTCTTGTCCGACGGTTTCCGTGGTTCAGGCAGTACAATGGAACCGAGGATCGTAGGTCCTTCGAGGATGATCTTCTCGCTCCGGAAGATATTGTCCTCAGGGGCTTTGGGTGGCTCAACGACGACGGGTGTTTCAGGTGTCACCACCGGCGCCGGAGTTTCGGGGACCACGGGAGGTTCAGACACTTCAGCTGCAACAGGGGTTGTTTCTTCTACGTGAACTTCGGCAACAGGCGCCGGAGCCGGAGCCGGAGCCGGTGCAGCAACTTCTTTTTCAGGAGCCGGAGCAACTTCAGGTTCTTTCTTCGTTTTTCCTTTGGGTGCGACTGCTTCTTTTTCAGGCTCTTCTTTCGTTTTGCCTTTGCGCGTCGTCTTTTTTTCAAGATCTTCGAGGTTGATCTTACCAAGGATCGTCAACTCCTGCACACCCTTTCCCTTTTCGGGAGATTCCGGTTCAGCAGATGCCGGGATGACTTCGGGCTCTTTCTCCACGACCGGTTCTGCCGGGATGACGGGCTTGGGAGGCGGTGGAAGTTCTTCTTTTACAGGTTCGGGTACGACGACAGGCGCCTCTTCCCGGATGACCGGCGGTTTGGAGGGTTCGGGTTCGGGCTGGGGTTTGGGCTCCTCTTTTTTGATCTCTTTGACAGGCTCTTCTTTGGGCTTGGGAGGTTCGTAGCCTTTCTTTTCAAAACCGATGGAGATGTTTTTGATAAAGAGATCGTCGTGATCTTTTTCAGATTCTCTTTGCGACGTCTTCTTTGAATCAATCGTAATAGTCTCATTCGGATTGAATTGAAGGCCGATTTTCTTCGCCTCTTCCTTCACATGCTTTTCAGAGGCAAATTCTTTCAGCAGGAGATTATACATCTCCACCGTCAGCTTCCCATTGGGATCACTTCCAAGCTTGAATCCCTTTTTGGTAAGGAAATCCACAATGGTGCTCACCCCGATGTTGAATTCGCGTGCTGCTTTACTTAGTCTTATTGCTGTAATGCTTTCACTCATAGGCAATTGCTACGTCCTGTCCTTTAAACAGTTAGTAAAATTAATATTTTTATTCAAATTCAGCTTTCAAAATACGGATAACTTCATTGATGGTTTCCTCTTCGAGGTCGGTCCTTTTGACGAGTTCATCCACGTCAAGGTTCAGAACGCTCTTAGCGGTATCACAGCCGATATTTTTCAGTTCGTCGATGATCCACTGATCGATTTCGTCGGAGAATTCCTGCAGGTCAACATCTTCGTTATCCACGTCGGTATCGCGGTAGACATCGATTTCATAGCCGGTCAGTTTTCCGGCCAGTTTGATGTTGAATCCGCCTTTACCGATAGCGAGGGAGACCTGATCGGGTTTCATGTACACATCGGCTTTTTTGTTTTCGTCGTCGATGATGATGGATGTCACCTTAGCGGGGCTCAGGGCGCGTTGGATAAAAAGGGAGGGGTTAGTGGTAAAGTTGATCACGTCGATATTTTCGTTTTTCAGCTCGCGAACGATACCGTGAATACGTGATCCCTTCATCCCGACGCAGGCGCCGACGGGGTCGATACGGTCATCGTAAGATTCGACGGCGATTTTAGCGCGTTCGCCGGGGACCCTGACGATTTTCCGGATGCTGATCAGACCGTCGTACACTTCCGGAACTTCTGCTTCGAAGAGTCGTTCGAGGAAAGATTCCGAGGTGCGTGAGAGGATGATGACCGGGTTATTGTTCCTCATTTCCACCCGGGAGACGACGGCGCGTACCGTATCTCCTTTTCGGTAGAAGTCGGATGGGATCTGTTCCGATTTGGGGATGATCAGTTCAATCCCTTCATCGTCGAGCACCAGGATCTCTTTTTTCCATACCTGGTACACTTCACCGGCGATGATCTCGCCGATTTTATCTTTATATTTCTGGAAGATATTATTCTTTTCGTATTCCTGGATCTTGGCCACGAGGTTCTGACGGATGGTAAGGATATCGCGACGTCCGAAGCTGGGCAGCTGGATTTCTTCGGAAAGTTCTTCACCGACTTCGAAGTCAGGTTCGATCTTGATAGCTTCCGACAACGGCACTTGCGTGTTCTCGTCTTCCACCGCACCGTCTTCAACAATAGTCCGGTATCGCCATATTTCGAGGTCTCCTTTATCGATATTGACAATGATGTCGAAGTTATCGGCAGATCCGAAACGTTTGGTCAGCATGTGTTTAAAAACATCCTCGAGGATGCGCATCATGGTTTCACGGTCGATATTTTTGAATTCTTTGAATTCGGAAAAGGTTTCGACTAAATTGAGATGTTCCATGGTTTTTCTTGTTGGTTGTTTTCGGTGCGATTTCCGGGTCGCACGTGTCTGTTATTTAAATGATAATTTGATTTTGGCTTCTTTTATCTGGTTAAAAGGAAGAAGCGTATTGTTTTTTTGTTCTTCTTTTTTTGATTTCTTCGGATGTTCCAGTTCGATGCCTTCTGCGTCGGCACGGACAAGGATCCCGTTGATGGCCGTGTCGTCGGTAGTGATGATCTCCAGTTCGCGTCCGGTGTGTTTCGGATACTGACGAGGAAATCGGAGTGGGGAGTTGGCGCCGGGCGTGGAAACAGTCAGATCAAAATCTTCTGTCTCGCGGTCAAGGCTCGATTCGATGAACCGGTTGACGGCTTTGCAGTCGTCAATGTTCACTCCCTGGTCTCCGTCAATATAAATACAGATCCTGTTGCCGGACCTGATGGAGACATCCACCACGAAGAAGGGTGTTCCTTCCAGATGTTCCGTAACCAATGCGGTCAGTTGTTTTTCCGTGATCATAGTTGTATCAAAAAACGAGGGGACTTTCGGTCCCCTCATGCGTTTTTCAAAATTCTTTGCAAAGATACATTATTTTGATGAAAATACAAATAGATGAAAAAGAATGAAAAAAATGAAGAAGCCGCCTTTTTTGCGGGCGGCTTCTTCTCAGGGACTCCTCAATATACGAGATCATTTGACATGGATGATCCGTATTAGTTTATTCCCTTCATCCGTACGCACGAGCACCATGTATGTTGCTTCGCTGATGGATGTTTCGGGTGTGAAGACCAGGTCGTATGTTCTCTTTCCGGTGAACGGGCCGGAGGCGATGGTTGCTACTTTCGTGCCGATGAGCGTATAGACATCGATGGTAGCGTTGACATCCTGCGAGAAGATGACCCGGATGGTAGTGCTTTCGACGAACGGGTTCGGGAAGGCATTCAGACTGATGGTGAATTTGCCCGAAGCGCCTTCATTGAACGGGTCGTCAGATTGTGACAGCAAACCTCCCATATCCTGTACCCATACGCATTCATCAAAGGCTTCATTGATGGCGCCGGCAGCAGAACCGATGTTGCTCAGCGACGGCGGGTTCGGATAGATGAGATGACCTCCCAACGCATCATTGACAAGATCCAACAGGTCGTTGACGGTAGGTGTGCTGTGATAATGAGCTTGCAGGTAATTGAATACCGATGACGGCACTCCGCTGACATCCTCAAACTTCGTAGCAGTAGGTACCGATCCGCAGCCGGTGGAGTTATCAGCCACCAACCAGGAAGAGGTAGTGAGCGCTACTCCCGGTAACATGGGATCGAGTCTCATGTTCAGACCGAGGGTCAGCCCTTGCCCGAAGAGAGTGTTCTTTGCAGGCTGTGTCCCGTATCCGCATCCATTATCTCCCGCAGCCAGGATCGCAGAAGGTCCTCCGCTGGGCAGGAGGTTATCTATACACTGTGCATTCCAATGGTTCACGGTGTAAGATCTTCCCTGACGGCCAATAATGAGGTCGGTGCTTAATAAGCCGGTCACCAGCTCGACACCCGGTGTCCCGCAGAATTTTCCTGTCTGGTTTCCGTAGAATCCCTGGGTGAGTGAGCAATGTTGCCATGCTTCTTCGCACGGGATGCTTACTTCGCACGACACATCGCAGCCGTTCGGATTGAAGATGGTGATCCGGAAGGTCGCGTAGGTAGATGACATAGCCTTGAAGGTGATGGCAGGGGTGTTTTTCGGACCTGTGATCACCCAGTCGCCGGCAATGACTTCCCACGATACGGTGGAATAGGGAACATGGATGGCTGCGGCGAGCGTATTGTTCACCATACCGCAGAATACCGGATTCCCTCCGTTCACGGTGAAATCGACATCCTCTTCACAATCATAGGTGATTTGGATCACAAAGTTGCAGGTGGCGATATTGCCGCACTCATCTGTCACTCTGTAAGCCATGGTGTAGGTTCCGGCCGGCATGTCGTTCATGATGATCGGGAACGAAGTGGCAGGCACGAATCCGGCGCCATTGAAATTATACTCAAGTTCGAGTTCTTCAACAGCGGTGCAGTTGTCACTGTAAGTCGGCCCCGGTATCGCCAGATCCGGACACCATTGTATGATATTGCCGGGACAAGTGAGGTCCGGAGGCACGATATCAAGGGTGTACGTGAACACTTGGGTGCAGGTGGCGGTGTTGCCGCAGGCGTCGGTAGCCGTGTAGGTACGGGTACGACTCCAGAGACAGCCTTGTCCCTGAACAGGATCTCCCAGCACGGAGGTGATCTCCGGTTCGCCGCAGTTATCGGTTGCAGTCGCTTCCCCGGCAGGCGGGAACGAAGCGGGGTTGCATCCCAGGTCGCTGCCCGGCGGACAGAAGGTAAATACCGGTGGGGTGAGGTCTACCGTCCAGGTATAGTGAGTAGTATCGGATACGGTATTCCCACAGAAGTCGGTGGCAACATAGACAAACATCTGGCTCTTGAAACACCCCGGGTTGATGGACTCAGTAAGCTGGGTAATAATCAGTCCGGGTATACAGGTCACCGTAGGTGTACCACAGTTGTCGGTGGCGGTCACGCCCGGATCACAGGCCGGCGGAACCGGGTTGCATCCGAGGTCTTCGTCATCGGGGACATTAGCCAGCACCGGCGGGATGATGTCGACGGTATAGGTAAAGACTTGCGTACAGGTAGCACTATTGCCACAGGCATCGGTAGCCGTGTAGGTACGGGTCCGACTCCACAGACAGCCTTGTCCCTGGACAGGGTCTCCCAAGATAGAGGAGATGACCGGATCGCTGCAGTTATCGGTAGCGGTCGCTTCCCCAGGCAATGGGAACGAAGCGGGGTTGCATCCCAGGTCGCTTCCCGGCGGGCAGAAGGTAAACACCGGCGGTACGAGGTCTTCGGTCCAGGTGTAGGTGGTGGTGGCCGAAGCGGTGTTGCCGCAGTCATCCGTGGCTACATAGGTGAAGGTCTGGCTCTTGTAACACCCCTGGTTGATAGACTCAGTATGCTGGGTAATGATCAGTCCGGGTATACAAGTCACCGTAGGTGTACCGCAGTTGTCGGTGGCGGTCACATCCGGATCACAAGCCGGCAGAACCGGGTTGCATCCGAGATCTTCGTCATCGGGTACGTTGACCAGCACCGGCGGCACAAGATCTTCGGTCCAGGTGTAGGTGGTGGTGGCCGAAGCGCTGTTGCCGCAGTCATCCGTGGCTACATAGGTGAAGGTCTGGCTCTTGGTGCAAGTACCGGTGATATCGCCCGGAGTGCAGGTAACCTCAGGTGTTCCGCAGTTGTCGGTGGCGGTCACGCCCG
>Ga0209098_1003335_pt1 | contig 13411 bp, 6 predicted proteins | sample AD_JPNHW1_MetaG_FD_184429 | JGI IMG/M metagenome (GOLD analysis project Ga0209098, IMG submission 184429) | Active sludge microbial communities of municipal wastewater-treating anaerobic digesters from Japan - AD_JPNHW1_MetaG (SPAdes) (version 2) | ecosystem: Engineered > Bioreactor > Anaerobic >... | reverse complement strand
CACGCATCACCACCACCACGATGGCGACGACTGCTCACCTTTCTGCACCTGCAATTGCTGCGCTACTCCGGTCATTCAGCAGGAAATTTTTATCCATTTTGGTAATTTCACACTTCTCCAGGAATATGATTTGCCTGAATACGTTTCGGCAGTAACTTCTGATTATTTGAGCGCCATCTGGCAACCGCCCCAGGTGGGATAATACAAGGCAAAAGTTTAAAGTAAAAAGGCAAAATACTTGCCAACTGCGACTGTGACTGAACACTTACTTTCAGTTGCCTTGGTGTTATTGCTCATCATTAATCAACTACAAATCATTATTTTAAAATGATCGAACGCATCATTCATTTCTCAATAAAGAATAAGTTTATTGTGAGTTTGTTCGTGGTTGCGCTCATTGGCTGGGGTGGTTATTCGCTGTCGCGCCTGCCAATCGACGCCATTCCAGACATAACCAACAACCAGGTGCAGATTATCTCGCTGGCACCTTCGCTTGCCGTTCAGGAAGTGGAGAGTTTTATTACCGCGCCCATAGAAGTGGCTGTGGCCAATATTCCCGACATCATTGAACTCCGTTCCATTTCGCGCCTTGGTTTATCAGTGGTCACCATTGTTTTCAAAGACGATGTTGACATTTACTGGGCCCGCCAGCAGCTAAACGAACGGCTGAAAGAAGCAGAAGATTTTATTCCGCCGGGCCTGGCAAAAATTGAACTTGCACCAATTTCAACAGGATTGGGCGAGATTTTTCAGTATAAGTTAACTGTTGACAAAGGGCTAGAACACCAATACGACCCGATGGAACTCCGTACTTTGCAAGATTGGGTAGTTCGCCGCGAAATGCTCGGTACGCCCGGTGTGGCCGACATCAACAGCTACGGCGGCTATGTGAAACAGTATGAAATAGCTGTTAATCCTGAACGTTTGCGCGGGATGAATCTCACCTTGACCGATATTTTCAACGCCCTCGAAAAAAACAATGAAAATACCGGCAGCGCCTACATCGATAAAAACCCGAACGCGTATTTCATTCGCGGAATTGGCTTGGTCAAAACACTCGATGATATTGAAAAAATAGTGGTCAAATCAAACAGTTCGGGCATCCCGATTTTGGTGCGCGACATTGCCAGTGTTCGCTACGGAAGTGCAACCCGCTATGGCGCATTTGTGGTTGATACCACCGAAGCTGTGGGCGGCGTGGTAATGATGCTGAAAGGAGCCAATGCACATAAAGTTATTGATAATGTGCAAACCAGAATTGAATCGATTCAAAAATCACTTCCGAAGGGCGTGAAAATTGAACCTTTCCTGAACCGTTCCGATTTGGTTGGGCGCGCCATCAACACGGTAACCCGCAACCTTGCCGAAGGGGCGCTGATCGTGATTTTCATCCTGGTTTTGCTGCTCGGAAATCTGCGCGCCGGACTGATTGTGGCTTCGGTCATTCCGCTGGCTATGCTGTTTGCCATCTCTCTCATGAATTTGTTTGGCGTCTCCGGAAACCTGATGAGTTTGGGTGCTATCGACTTCGGGTTGATTGTGGACGGAGCAGTAATCATTGTCGAAAGTGTGGTTCACCGCATCGGATTGGGCAAATACCATCGACAGGGAATCATGCGATTGACGCAGGATCAAATGGACGACGAAGTTTTCCAGGCTTCTTCAAAAATTCGTACCGCTGCATCATTTGGCGAAATCATTATCCTGATTGTTTACCTGCCTATTCTGGCGCTGGTGGGCATCGAAGGAAAGATGTTCCGCCCAATGGCACAAGTGGTTTCGTTTGCCATTCTGGGTGCATTTATTCTGTCACTAACTTATGTACCAATGGCTTCAGCCTTATTCCTGAGCAAAAATACCGAACACAAACGCACCATTTCCGACCGTTTGATGGACTGGATGCACAAAATATTCAATCCGGTTCTCGATTTTGCCTTTCGATTCAAATTGTGGGTTTCGGCAACCGCCATCGTCATTTTCCTGATCAGCATTTTTGCCTTTACAAGGCTGGGCGGCGAATTTATTCCGCAGTTGGAAGAAGGCGATTTGGCCGCCGGAGTAATGACTTTGCAAGGCGGATCGCTCTCGCACACCATCGAAATGGTTGAAAAGGCCAACAAAATATTGCTCAATCAGTTTCCTGAAATTAAACATGCTGTTTGTAAAATTGGGGCAGGCGAAATCCCAACCGACCCAACCCCGATGGAAACCGGCGATTACATCATCACGCTGAAAGACAAAAGCGAATGGACTTCGGCTGAAACCCGCGAAGAACTGGTCGAAAAAATGGAAGAAGCGCTCATTCCACTGGCTGGCGTAAAATTCGAGTTTCAGCAACCTATCCAAATGCGTTTCAACGAGTTGATGAACGGATCGAAACAGGATGTGGCCATCAAAATTTATGGCGACGACCTGAATACGCTGGCTCAGAAAGCTTCGGAAGTGGAACGAATTATCCAGAAAATTGACGGCGTTGAAGACATCAATGTGGAAAAAGTGACCGGTTTGTCGCAGGTTCAGGTGGATTACAACCGCGACCGCCTGGCGCAATACGGACTGACCGTTGAAGATGTGAACCGGGTTTTGCGGTCAGCTTTTGCAGGGAGTCAGGCCGGTGTGGTTTACGACGAGGAAAGACGTTTCGGACTCGTGGTTCGCCTCGATAAAGATTATCGCCAAAGCCTCGACGACGTGAAAAACCTATCGGTGGCACTGCCCGGTGGCGGCCAGATTCCGTTCGAACAGGTGGCCGATATTTCCATTAAATCGGGTCCGGCACAGGTTTCGCGCGAAGATACCAAACGCCGTATCACCGTTGGGTTCAATGTTCGAGGCCGCGACGTGCAAAGTGTGATTAAAGATGTTTCTACAGAAATAGACAGCAAAGTGAAATTTCCGCCAGCCTATTACGTGGCTTACGGCGGTCAGTTTAAAAACTTCGAAGCAGCCAAAGACCGTTTGCTGATTGCCGTTCCAGTGGCTTTGTTGCTCATTTTTGTGCTGCTGTTCTTTACGTTTCATTCGGTAAAACAATCACTTTTGATATTTACCGCAGTTCCGATGTCGGCCATTGGCGGTGTGTTTGCCCTCTGGGTGCGCGGAATGAATTTCTCCATTTCGGCAGGAGTCGGTTTCATCGCCCTGTTTGGGGTAGCTGTGCTGAACGGAATTGTGCTGATTGCCGAGTTTAACCGCCTCGAAAAAGAAGGCATGACCGACATTTACGAACGAATCCGGAAAGGTTTGCACACCCGTCTTCGCCCGGTAATTATGACGGCTGCGGTGGCTTCGCTCGGCTTTTTGCCAATGGCTTTATCCAATTCAGCCGGTGCCGAGGTGCAAAAACCGCTGGCCACCGTGGTTATTGGCGGCTTGATCACCGCAACGATTTTGACCCTGATTATTCTTCCGATTTTCTATATCTATTTCTCAGGAAAAAGGAAAAGAGTTTCCGGGAAAAATACAGCTACAATTCTTGTGATTGTCGCGTTGTTTGGCGCAAATCAGGCGCAGGCGCAGGAAAAGAAAACCATCAACTTGAAGGAAGCCATACAAATGGCACTCGACAGCAACCTTACGGTGCGCTCGTCGGGTTATTCGCTTGAAGTTCAGAAAGCCTTGAAAGGTGCGGCCTGGGATTTCGGGAAAACCAACATCGACGGGCAATTCGGGCAGTTTAATTCTTATACAAAAGACAATAGTTTTACGCTTTCGCAGTCGTTCGAATTTCCTTCGGTGTATGCCAATCAGCACAAACTGGCCAAAGCCAATGTTAAAAGCAGCGAGTGGCAACTGAAAACTTCGCAGCTCGAAACCGCCACCCAGGTGAAGCAGGTTTACTGGCAACTCGTTTATTTGTACTCGAAAGAAAAGTTGCTGAATTATCAGGACAGCCTTTATGCAGGATTTATGAAAGCGGCTCAATTGCGCGCCAAAGTGGGCGAAACCAACAAGCTGGAGATGATCACAGCCCGCTCGCAGAGCATGGAAATCAAGAACCAGTTGCAGCAAATTCAGGCTGACAAAACGATCCTGGCCCGCCAGCTACAGACTTTACTGAATACCAAAAGACAGCTCATTCCGGCAGACACAGTTTTGAAACCAATCTATTTTCAGCAGATTTCTCCTGAAAATAGTCTAACAGAAAATCCTTCGCTGGGCTATGCCAATCAACAAGTTGCCGTTTCGCACATCGAAAAGCAACTGGAAGTGAGCCGCGCCCTACCCGATTTTTCTGTGGGCTATTTCAGTCAGACCATGAAAGGCGAACAGGAAGTGAATGGCGTTGCGCGCAGTTTTGGTCCGGGCGACCGGTTCAACGGCATTCAGGCCGGAATCGCTATTCCGCTTTGGTACTCGCCGTTTGCCGCAAAAATAAAAGCCGCCAAACTGAAAGAGCAAGTTGCCAGCACGGATGCAGAGCAATATGCCAAAACATTGGAAAGCAACATTCTGTCGTTAATCGACCAATACCAGAAATACCAGAAAAGCATTGCCTATTACGAGAAACAGGCCATTCCTGAAGCCAACCTGATTATCAGTCAGGCCACGCAAAGCTACAAAGCCGGTGCACTCGATTACCTCGACTATGTGCTCAGTTTGGGCCGCGCATTGACCATTCGCCAGAATTATTTGGACGAGCTGAACAACTGCAATCAGACGGTTATTAATCTGGAATACCTTTCAGGAAAAAGCTTTTAGCGAGTAATGAATTATGAGTTATAAATTATAAATGAACAGATTACTATGATAAAGAATAGATTTTTCACTGTGTATGCTTTGTTTTTCCTGATGGCTTTAGCGGCTTGTAACAGCGGGGCAAAAAAGACTGAGGAACACGATCACGAAGCCGAACACGAGGAAGTTCTTCCGGAAGACATCGTTGAAATGCGCGAAGACCAAATCAAGTTGGCCAATATTGAAACCGGTTCCATTGAGATGCGCGCTATGAGCGGCACCCTGAAAGTAAACGGCATCATTTCCGTGGCGCCTCAAAATTTGGCCACGGTTTCGGCGCCGCTGGGCGGTTTTATCAAAAGCACCACGCTGATGCCAGGAAATTCAGTTTCGAAAGGTCAAACGCTGGCGATTATTGAAAATCAGCAATTTATAGATATTCAACAAAGCTATCTCGAAACCAAAAACAAATTCGAATTTGCGGAAGCAGATTACAAACGAAGCTCGGAACTTTACAAAGCCGACGTTTCTTCGGCCAAAAACTTTCAGCAAATCAGCAGTGATTACAAAACACTGAAAGCTCAGCTCAAAGCCTACGAAGAAAAATTGCTCCTGATTGGTATTAATCCAGCCGGGTTGAACGAAGATAACATCAGCAGTTCAGTGGCGTTGAAATCGCCCATTTCAGGCTTCGTTAAAACCGTTGGCATTAACCTTGGCAAATCGGTTTCGCCAACCGACGTTTTGTTTGAAATCGTCAACAGCAGCAAGCTTTTCCTGGAACTGACGATGTTCGAGAAGGATGCCGATAAAGTTTCACAGGGACAAAAAATCAGGTTTTACATCAACAACGAAACCGAGCCACATGACGCGGTTATTTCACAGCCTGGGCGTTCGATAAATACAGATAAAACCTACAAAGTCTATGCGAATGTAACCGACGACTGTAAGAATGTTTTGCCCGGAATGTATGTGAATGCCATCATTGAAACTTCTGGAAATCAGGCTGCCGCACTCCCATCGGATGCCATTGTGAGTTTCGACGACAAGGATTACATCTTCGTTTTTGACAAAAACAAAGAAGAAGCTGGAAAACCATTTACGGAATATAAAATCGTGGAAGTTCGCAAAGGCGTTACCGACAATGGTTTTACCGAAGTTATTTTGCCCGATGGTTTCGACATTTCAACAGCAAAAGTTGTGCTGAAAGGAGCATATAATTTGCTTTCAGCAAAGAAAAACGCAGGCGAAATGGCCTGCTGATGCTATTTTAGTCAGGGCGTGACTCGAAGTCACTCCCTGACTTCACTTTGCTTGCTGACTTTAAGCTATTTGCAATTATTAACAGCCCATTAATTTCACCAAAACCAAATAATCCTACCTTTGACAAACATTTAGTTGGATGATGTGTTCCAATCAAAGAATGAAAAAAATCCTTTCCATATCAGTCGCTTTGCTGATGCTGCTTTCGGGCATGCAGCTTACCATTTCGCGCCATTACTGCGGTGGTGAACTGGCTGATGCTAAGGCGTCTTTTATGGGGCATATTGCATCGTGTGGTATGGAAAGCGAAACTGACGATTGCGCACAAACAGGAAATCACGTTGAATCGAGCTGCTGCAACAATCAGGTTTCGGTTTACATGGTCGATCACAATTTCGCTCCGTCGTTCACCAATTTTAAGGCTTTTGAGCAGCCGGTTTTGCAAGTCTTCATTCTTCCTGAAATACAGAATTTCAATGCAATTACTGCATACAATCGTTTTTACACTGATGTCAGTCCGCCACCCAATTGGTTGGTCAGTGACGTAATTCTTTCGGACATTGGTGTATTCCGGATTTGATGTTTTTATAGATTTTGCCTGGAGAGTTCTTCAGCAATATTCCTTTTAAGTGTCTTGATACTCATATCCTGATACTTTTATCTATATTTCAATACATTAACATCAAATTCAAAACAAAATGAAAACATTAGTAAAAATCACCGTAATAGCCGTTCTGGCAGTTGTATTTAGTTCAAACGCCAATGCTCAAATGCACGATCATTCAAAAATGAGTTCTTCCAGTGCAAGCACAAATGGAGTAGCCACACAAGGCAAGACTGAAACCATCAAAGTTTCAGGCAACTGCGACATGTGTAAAGCAAGCATCGAAAAAGCTGCAAAAATCGACGGTGTTTCCAAGGCCGAATGGAGCAAAAAAGCCAAAACCCTGACGACCACTTTCGATCCATCAAAAACCAGCATCGATGCCATCGCTAAAAAAATCGCTGCCGTTGGATACGATAACGAAAAGGCCAAAGCAACCGATGTAGCTTACGACAAACTACCAAGTTGCTGCAAATACCGGTAATCTGAAGAAATTATTTGAAGATTGCGGAATTTGAAGATTTGAAAATTACAAATCTTCAAATTCCCATCTTTTCATTTTCAAATTTTCAAATCATTTCATTTTCAAATTACCGCTATGTTTAACCGACTTGTCAAATATTTTCTCGACAACCGGCTGGTGGCGTTTATCATTCTGTTTTCCTTTATCGGCTATGGTTTGGTGACCATGCCATTCAACTGGAACGCAGGATTTCTGCCGCGCGATCCGGTTCCTGTCGATGCCATTCCCGACATTGGTGAAAACCAGCAAATTGTGGCTACCGAATGGATGGGCCGTTCGCCCAAAGACATTCAGGATCAGGTGAGTTATCCGCTCACCACTGCCCTGCTTGGTATTCCCGGCGTGCAAACCATCCGCAGCACATCCATGTTCGGGATGTCGTTCATCTACATTATTTTCAAGGACGATGTCGATTTCTACTGGAGTCGCTCGCGCATCCTCGAAAAGCTCAACTCACTCCCTGCCGGTACTTTACCCGAAGGCGTTCAGCCCACATTGGGGCCCGATGCCACCGCGCTTGGCCAGATTTTCTGGTACACGCTAGAAGGCCGGAATCCGGCCACAGGCGAGCCTTCCGGAGGCTGGAACCCGCAGGAATTGCGCACAATTCAGGATTTTTACGTCAAATACAGTCTGTCGGCTGCCGAAGGAGTTTCCGAAGTAGCTTCCGTAGGCGGATTCGTCAAGGAATACCAGGTTGACCTCAATCCTGAAGCGCTGAAAGCATTCGGCGTTTCGACGATGGACGTGATGAATGCCGTGCGCAAAAGTAATCTCGACATTGGCGCCGAAACTATCGAACTGAACCGTGTGGAATACATTATCCGCGGATTGGGTTATGTGAAAAACCTCGAAGACCTCGAAACTTCGGTGATTGCCGTTCGGAACAATGTGCCGGTCAGGATAAAGGACGTGGCCAATGTGTCGTTCGGACCGGCTACGCGTCGCGGCGGACTCGACAAAGCAGGCTCCGAAGCTGTTGGCGCAGTGGTGGTTGCCCGGTACGGTTCCAACCCGATGGAGGTAATCAACAATGTGAAAGCTAAAATTGCTGAAATTGAAGCCGGATTACCACAAAAAACGCTGGCTGATGGCTCGGTTTCGAAAGTTACCATTGTGCCGTTTTACGATCGCACCGGACTGATCAAGGAGACCATCGGAACGCTCGAATCGGCGCTTTCGCACGAAATTCTAATCAGCATCATCGTGATTATCGTGCTGGTAATGAATATGCGTGCATCGATCATTGTGGCCGGATTGCTGCCCATCGGGGTGTTGATGACCTTCATTTTGATGCGTTTCTTCGGTGTGGATGCCAATATTGTCGCCCTTTCGGGTATTGCCATTGCCATTGGTGTGATGGTCGATATCGGGATTGTGGATGTGGAGAACATTCTACGGCATCTCGAAATGCCCGAAAACAAAGGCGTCCGGGGCAAAAAGTTGCTTTCAGTAATTTACACTGCAACCACTGAAGTGCGCGATGCCGTGGTTACTTCCATTGCCACAACCATCGTTAGCTTCCTGCCGGTTTTTGCGATGGAAGCCGCTGAAGGGAAACTTTTCCATCCGTTGGCATTCACCAAAACATTCGCGCTGATTTCGGCCTTTTTGCTGGGAATTATCGTGTTGCCAACCCTCGCCTATTTGCTGTTTTCCATTCGGTTCGACACGGGTAAAATCCGGAAAGTCTGGAATGGAATTTTGATTGGTGCCGGAATCGTTTTTGTCATCCTCTGGCAGGTTTGGCCGGCATTGGCAATAACAGCAATCGGCATCAATAATCTGCTTGATTACCGCTGGCCGAAGCATCGAAAAGAGTTTCCGAACTATATCAATATTGGAATCGCCGTTCTCGTCGCCGTCTTCTACCTGGCTGAAGAATGGCTTCCGCTGGGTGCACACAACAGCCTGTTAATTAACTTTTTATTTGTTGCCGGAATCGTTTCGGTCATTTTGCTGGCGCTGCTTTCGATGGTTCATTTTTACGAATCAATCATGCGCTGGTGCCTCGAAAACAAATGGAAATTTCTGCTGCTTCCGGCTTTTACTTTACTCTTCGGATTGCTCGTTTGGCAGGGAACCGAGCGTATTTTCGGCTTTGCCGCCAATGGCTTTGAAAAGCTGGGCTGGAACAGTTTCAGGCAAACCGGACTTTGGCAAAAATCGACCAAAGTATTTCCCGGAACCGGCAAGGAATTCATGCCATCGCTCAACGAAGGTTCGTTCCTGCTGATGCCCACCAGCATGCCCCACTCGAGCATCGAAATGAACCTCGACTACATCGAAACGCTCGACAAACGGCTTTCGGCTATTCCCGAAGTGGAAGTGGCTGTGGGCAAATGGGGCCGCGTCAATTCAGCGCTCGATCCCGCTCCGGTGCAAATGTTCGAGAATACAATCAATTACCGGCCCGAATACATTCTGGATGAGAACGGTCATCGGCAACAGTTTAAAACCGACCGCGACGGCAGTTATCTCCTGAAAAACGGCGGAAAATACAATCCGGAGAAAGAAACATTCCGGGTTATTTCTGCTGATAGTCTTGTCCCGACCACCAACGGCGATTATTTCCGTCAGTGGCGGCCACACATCAAAAAGCCAAATGACATCTGGAACGAAATCGTGAAAGTGACCAACATTCCGGGACTGACCTCGGCGCCTAAATTACAGCCAATTGAAACCCGTTTGGTGATGCTCTCGACCGGAATGCGTGCCCCGATGGGACTGAAAGTGTACGGCCCCGACCTGGAAAGCATCGAGAAAGCCGGATTGCAATTTGAGCAGGCGCTGAAAGATGTTCCGTCGGTAAAAGCAACCTCGGTGTTTTACGACCGCGCCGTTGGAGCGCCCTACCTCGAAATTAAACTGAACCGTGAAGCGATGGCCCGTTACGGCATGAGCGTGAGTGATGTACAGGAAATTTTGCAGGTGGCCGTGGGCGGAATGGCGCTGAGCAATTCGGTGGAAGGACGCGAGCGATTCCCCATCCGGGTGCGCTATGCCCGCGAGTTGCGCGACAATCCCGAAGACCTCAAACGCATCCTGATTCCGGCGATGAATGGCGTGCAAATTCCATTGAGTGAGATTGCTGATATCGATTATACGCGCGGCGCACAGATGATTCGCAGCGAGAATACCTTCCTGGTTGGCTATGTCATTTTCGATAAAACGGAAGGCAAAGCCGAAGTAGACGTGGTGGACGAAGCCAACAAAATCCTGAAACAAAAAATGGATTCAGGCCAACTGACGCTGCCCAATGGCGTTACCTACAAATTCGCGGGAAACTACGAACACGAAATGCGCGCTACCAAGCGGCTTGCCATTGTGGTACCGCTGAGTTTGTTGGTGATTTTGCTGCTGCTATACTTCCAGTTCCGCACCGTCACGGCCTCGCTCATCCATTTTTCGGGCGTTTTTGTGGCATTTGCAGGCGGATTTATCATGCTGTGGCTTTACGGTCAGGATTGGTTTATGAACTTCGCAATCGCCGGCATAAACCTGCGCGACCTGTTCCAGATGCACCCGATTAACCTGAGTGTCGCGGTCTGGGTCGGATTTATCGCCCTCTTCGGAATTGCCACCAACGACGGCGTCATCATGGGAACATACATCCATCAGACTTTCGAGCAACGCCATCCCGGAACGGTTCATGACGTGCGTGAGGCCGTAATTGCCGCCGGATTGAAACGCGTCCGCCCGGCGATGATGACCACAGCAGTTGCGGTAATCGCGTTGTTGCCGGTCCTCACTTCCACCGGAAAAGGTGCCGACATCATGGTTCCGATGGCCATTCCGACCTTTGGAGGCATGATTATCCAGGTGATGACGATTTTCGTGGTCCCGATGTTCCAGTCGATGTGGCGAGAATATGCAGTTACTCATCAAAAACTTGAAGTTGAACAATCAAATACCGATCAGGATGAAAACTTCAATATATAAAAAGCTGATATTATTAACGTTAGCAGTTGTAGTCTGCACAATTTCTAATGCACAGCAAAGCGATTCGCTGATGAATTACCTGGAACAGGCAGCCAAAAACAACCCGACGGTGTTGCAAAAACTGGCGGAATATGAAGCTTCGCTGCAAAAAGTTCCGCAGGTTGGAAGTTTACCCGACCCCGAATTAAGCACTGGAATTTTCCTGAGCCCGATGGAGCTTGTTGGCGGAAAACAGGTTGCCGACATTCGGTTGATGCAAATGTTTCCGTGGTTTGGTGTGCTGAAAGCCGCCAAAGACGAGATGAGCCTGATGGCCAAAGCGAAACTGGAAACCCTGTGTGATGCCAAATTGCAGGTATTTTACGATGTTCAGCGAACTTATTTTGAGTTGCAGAAAATTGACCAGTCAATCCGCATTTCGGAGGAAAACCTGGAGATTTTGAGAACTGTAGAACGATTGTCACTGGTTAAATTTAAGTCGGCGGCCATCAGTAGTCCCGCAAGTTCTTCCGGAGGCTCGATGGCGCAGGTTTCGACTTCTGCTGCAACTGCGTCTTCAGGCGGAATGTCTGGAATGGGTGGCAGTTCAGCAAGCAATCCGGTTCAGGCAAATCCGGCTTCTGCGGGAATGAATTCCTCGCCAATGGCCTCTTCCGGAAGTTCTGGATTAGCCGATTTGTACCAGGTGCAGATTGAAATTGGCGAGCTTGAAAACAGCATTTCATTGCTCAAAAATCAGCGCCAGACGGTTGCGGCACGTTTCAACAGTTACCTTAACCGGAAGCCTCAAACACCTGTGCAACTGGCAGAAAAACTTTCAGCTAACTCGCTGGATATTTCGCTTCAAACTGTTTCAGACAGTATGTTGCAAAACAATCCAATGCTCGGCATGTTGCTATACGAACAGCAATCGCTCGATGCCCGTAAGGAAATGGTGACCAAAATGGGCTACCCCATGATTGGTCTTGGCCTGAACTATTCGCTGATTGGAAAAGCGATGGAAGTGATGACCGCGCCTGAAATGAACGGGAAAGACATGGTAATGCCAATGGTAACCGTGACTTTGCCAATCTACCGGAAAAAGTACAAAGCCATGCAGGAGGAGGTGAAGTTGCAGAAAACGGCCACTGAGCAGGGTTTTCAGGCGACGGCAAATGCGCTGCAAACCGAGTATTACGAAGCCATTCAGTTGTTTCAGGATGCTCAGCGACGGATGAAACTGTACCAAAATCAGTCTGATTTGGCGAATAAATCGCTGAATATCCTGATGAAAAGTTTCTCGGCATCGGGCTCCGGACTGACCGATTTGCTGCGTATTCAGCAGCAAACGCTTGATTACGAAACCCGGCAAATTGAAGCCATTGCCGACAATAACACCGCCATTGCGTGGCTGAAACGGTTGATGGCCAATTCAAAAAATCAGTAAAAATGAGAGTGCTTTCAAAAATAAGTACCGAATTATTGAACCCACTTTGGGGTTCCGGGTGGTTCTCGTTTGTTAACCCTGCACTTCTTACAGGGTCAGCAACATTAAACCACTTTCGTGGTTGGCAACTAAAGTAAAAGATGATCTGCAAATCCTGAAAGGATTTAATATTATTCACCGCGGGTGAAACCCGTGGAAAAAGCAACAGCAAAAAGAAGAACCCCGAAGTGGGTTCAACAAAAAAAATTAGTTATGAGCAAATTAGTATCAAATCAATACGTCCGTGGCGGCCTGTTTATCGTCGCCGGATTGTTTTTGGGGTGGCTGTTTTTTCATGCTCCTGAAAAACACGAAGAGGTGCACGATCATTCAGAAGAAGAAGCAAAAAAGGAAGTTTGGACCTGCTCAATGCACCCGCAAATCCGAATGGAAGAGCCCGGTAAATGCCCGATTTGCGCGATGGACTTGATACCGTTAAGCACCATGAGCTCATCGGGCTCCGACGCAATGGCGGTTCATTTCACCAAAGAAGCGGCCCAATTGGCCAATGTGCAAACATCGATTGTTTCCAGTCAAAATCCGGAGAAAGAACTTCGACTTTATGGCAAAGTGCAGGCCGACGAGCGATTGCTGCAAAACCAGGTGGCACACATTTCAGGAAGGGTTGAAAAACTATTGGTGAATTTTACCGGCGAGCCTGTGCGCAAAGGACAAAAGCTGGCTGTCATCTATTCACCCGAGTTGGTGACCGCACAACAGGAGTTATTGGAAGCTGCCAAGACCAAACAGTCGCAGCCGGAAATCTACGAAGCAGCGAAGGAAAAACTGCGTCAGTGGAAGCTTTCGGATGCCCAGATTTCAGCCATTGAAAATTCGCATAATACCCAATCAAACATCGACATAGAAGCTACTACCTCAGGTATTGTTACAGCTCGTCGCATCAACATGGGCGACTATGTGAGCGCCGGAACTGTGC
>Ga0209098_1003334_pt1 | contig 13415 bp, 2 predicted proteins | sample AD_JPNHW1_MetaG_FD_184429 | JGI IMG/M metagenome (GOLD analysis project Ga0209098, IMG submission 184429) | Active sludge microbial communities of municipal wastewater-treating anaerobic digesters from Japan - AD_JPNHW1_MetaG (SPAdes) (version 2) | ecosystem: Engineered > Bioreactor > Anaerobic >... | reverse complement strand
GATCTTTCGGGGGCAAAGAGGCCGCAGAGGCGCCCGGCCCGCGTCGGCCGCGTGCCGGGCGGTTTGGCGCGCCTATGGCGCCGTCAAGCGCACGCGCACGTCGCCGAACCAGATGCCTTCCGAGGCGTTGGTGACGACCATGCCCGGCACGCCCCACCCCAGATTGCTGGTGACGACGTTCCGGAACAGATCGGTGGAATAGACGAGTTGATAGAACCGACCGGTGCTGGCCGGGAACGAGAACACCATGCGGCCCGTTGCGTTGCTGGCGCTGGCGCGCACGTAGGTGCCGGAAAGCCGCAGCACCTGGTTGGAACTGTCCGGAGCCGTGTCGGCGACGTATTCCTGATAGGTGCTCATGCCGTCGCCGTCGTCGTCCGCCGTCTCGTCGTAGCGGCTGTCCTGGGGATCCAACTCCTGCTCTTGCAGCCAGAGCACGAAGGGGTCCTGCCCTTCCGCGGCAATGGTCAGTGTGCCGGTCGCCGAACCTTGATAGTTGGCTTCCGTCAACGTCGCCACCACAACGTAGCTGCCCGTGGCGCTGGGAGCGGTGGGCGAACCATCGTAAGTCACGGACGCGCCGAGCCCGGCCGGAGCGGTCGTCACCGTCGCGCTCTTGGAGTAGCCGTCGTAGACGTGGTACAGGTCGGACAACGAGACCGTCGCGGCCGCCTTGGCGATCGTCAGAATGCCGGTGGCGGAACCGGCGTAATTCGCGTCGGCCACCGTGCCGACCACGGCATAGCTGCCGGCGGCGGTCGGGGCGGTTGCCGACCCGTCGTAGGTCAGATTCACGGCCAAGCCGGCCGGCTCGGTGGTCGCGCCCGCGCTCTTCGCCGTGCCGTCGTAGGTCTGGGCCAGCCCCGTGAGCGTCACCGCGGCGGCCCCCTTGGCGATCGCGAAGGTGTCCGTGGCTCCGCCCGCGTAGTTGGCCTCGACGACAGCGGCGACCACTTCATAGGTGCCGACGGCCACGGGCAGCGTGGCGGAACCGTCGTAGGCCAGATTCACGGTCAAGCCGGCGGGCTCGGTCGAGACGGTCGCCGCCCGACCCGTGCCGTTGTAGCCGGCCGTCAGGCTGTCGAAGGACACCGAGGCTTCCGCCTTGGCAACGGTCAAGGTGCCCGTGGCGCCGCCCTGATAGTTGGCGTCGGTCACGGTCGCCACGACTTCGTACGTGCCGGCGGCGGTCGGCGCGGTCGCGGAACCGTCGTAGGTCAACGCATGGGCCACGGCCGGCACGCAGGTTGCGGACGCGACGCGCGGCGTGCCGTCGTAGGTCTGGCTCAGATTGCCCAAGGTCACGCCGGCCGCGGCCTTGGCGATCGTCAACGTGCCGGTTGCGGAGCCGACGTAGCCCGAAGCCGTCACCGTCGCGACGACGGCATAGCTGCCGGCGTTGGACGGCGCCGCATAGGATCCGTTGTAGGAAACCAGCGTGGCCAACCCCGCCGGATCGGTCGTCACCGTCGCGGTCTTGGCGGCACCATTGTAGGTCTGGGACAGGTTGGACAGCGTCACGCTCGCCTGCGACATGGCGGCATAAGGCAGCACCACGACGTCGTCGACGTTCACGCGTTGGCCGGCCGTGCCGTCCACCATCTTCAAGCGCAGGTAAGCGGATTCCGCCAAGGACAGCGTATTGGAGAACGAAGCGAACGTCGTTTGGATGCCGTTGGCCACGACGTTGGTGAAGGTGGTCCAGTTCGTGCCGTCGGCGCTGGTCTGCAAAGCCACGGTGCCGGCGGTGTCGGAACTGAACATCGCGTACTTGAACGCCACGGAATAAATGCCGTTGGAGAACGGCGTCAGGCTCTGCAGCACGCCGTTGGTCGTCGCCGAGGCGCTCACGAAGCGCAGGCGGATCGAGTTGGTGGTCGTCCCGCACGGATTCTTGACGTCCGTCGCCGTGCTGCCCTTGTAGGCGTTGTCGAGGAACCACTGCGCAGGATTGGCCGAGTTCAACGTGTTCGTGTGCGGCCCATAGGTCGCCGTCGAGGTCCCGTTGCAGTCGAAGTCGACGACGAACGGATCGCCGATGGCCGCCTCGCCGCCGCCGCCGGCGGGCTGGATGACCACGGCGGACGCGAAGACGTTGGTGGCGCCGACGTATTCGGCGTTGCCGGTCACGCAGACCGTGGCGTCGTACACGCCGACGTCGAGCGGCACGGACGGCGAATAGCTGACGGACCACGGCAAGCCGGCCGGGGTCACGGTGAACGTGTTGGTGTGCACCGCCCCGTCGTAGGTCGTCGTGATCGGCGCGTCCAGCGTGCAGACGGCCTGGGCCTCCGTAATCGTCACGGCGTTGCTGAAGACGAACGTCCCGCCCTGATAGTGGGCGTCGCCCGTCACGGTCACCGTGGCGTCGTAGGTGCCCGGATTCACCGGCGTGGACGGCGAATAGCTGACCGACCAGGCCAGGCCCGTGGTGACGGCGAAGACGTTGGTGTGCGCCACGCCGTCGTAGCCGGTCGAAATCGGCGCGGCCATCTCGCAGGTGGCCACGCCCTGGGTGATCGTCACGGAATTGGTGAAAACGAACGTGCCGCCGAGCAGGTAGTCGCCGTCGGGAACGACGACCGTGGCGGTGTAGGTCCCGATTTCCACCGGATTCGCCGGAGCGTAGGTCACCGTGTACGCCAAGCCCGCCGGTTCGGTCGTGAAGGTGTTGGTGATGGCGGAACCGTTGAAGGCCGCGGCAACGGCCGCATCCAGCGAACATTCCGCCTGGCCGGTTTCGGGCGGCACGTAGGAAGTGATCCAGACGTTGTCCAGATTGGCTTCGTCGCGGGTGCTGCTGCCGGTCCAGGTGATGCGGAAATCCACCGGCCCGACCACGTTGACCGTGACCGCGTTCGTCTTCAGGGAAGTAACGTTCAAGGTGGTGCCCGTGGTGATGGTCGACCAACCGGAGCCGGCGTTGTATTCCGCCTTGAAGTTCAAGCCCCGGTCGGTTCCATACCGGGCGTAGGCGATCCGGAAGTCGCCGATGCCGTTGGTCAACGCGCCCTGCAGGTAGATGCCGCCGACGGTGCCGCGCAGGTGCGCGCCCCGCTCGCCCTCGATGCGGTTGTTCACGTCGCTGGTCGAGACCACCAGCGCGTTGGAGATCACCCACATCCGGTCGGCAATCGACTTGGGCGTGTAATCCGTATAGGTGTCCTTCAGCGCGGCATCCTCGAAATCCAGATTCAGGTTGCCGGAATAATACGGCTGGGGATCCTCTTCGTTCGGGATGCCGTCGCCGTCGGCATCCGGATCGCAGGCGTCGCCGATGCCGTCGCCGTCGATGTCCGCCTGATTCGCGTTGGGCACGTACGGGCAGTTGTCGTTGGCGTTCAGATCGCCGTCGCCGTCGATGTCCGCATCGCACGAGTCGCCGCTGCCATCGCCGTCGGTGTCCGTCTGCGTCGGGTTGAAGGATTCGGGACAGTTGTCCACGTCGTCCAGCAAGCCGTCCAGATCGCCGTCGCCCGGCGCCATGATGAGGCTGCCGCTCGTCTGCTGCGCGTTGATCGCGCCCGGCGTCGCCGTGGCGTTGTACCACGTGCCGTTCGTGGCCATCAGGACGTTGTTGGGCGCCTGCGGACAGGTGTCCGTCGTGGAATCCGTCCCGATCTGGTGCAGGTAGTTCTTGCTGCCCGGCGGCACGTTGGTCGAAACCGTGGCGGGATCGTCCACGCCGATGTCGAAGGTGGCGCCCAAATAGACCACCGCGTCGAGGATGTTGCTTTGGGCGTCGTAGAGGATCAGGCCGTCGCCCGAGTTCGCCAGCGTGCCCGGGAGGAGGAAGTCGGTGTTGGCGACGTAGTTCGAATTCTGGCTGACGACCGCGAAGCCCAACGGCACCTCGCCCACCGCCAGGACGCCGTCGTCCGGCACGACGAACGACGGAAACGTGAAGGTCCAAACCGGCCCGTCCGTCGTGTCGCCGCCGTTGCGATGCTCGATGCGGCAACCCTGCAAATTGATTCCGGCCGGCGCCACGATTTCGACGAACTCGTTGGTGTCGGTGCTGTTGCCGTCGGACTGCACCTCGTTGAACATCGGCTTGAGGTTCGTGGACGACCCGAACACCGGGAAAGTGTAGGAATTGGTGGCGGAGAAATCCACGTGCGGGCCTTCGGGGCCTTGGTAGGAAAAGCGCACGTAATAATCCAGCACGTCGCCCTGCTCCTTGGAGACGTTCAGCTGGGGCGTCTGCCACGTCGTGCCGGAATTGGTCATGGCGGCGCCGATCCAGCTGCCGCCGGCCACGCGGAACGTGCCGGTCACGGCGAGATTGGACGCCAGCATGTTCGGGGTGATGCCGATCGCGATGGCGAACGTGTTCGTCGCCTTGGGCGCGGAAGGATTGAGCGCAGGCCCGGCGGAAACGTAGGCCTCCGCCCCGGACAGCGCCTGGTGCCAACCCGGCGTGGCGTTGGTGTAGGAAACGATCGTCCATTCGTTCGAATCCCAGATGGACAACGGATCGCTCACGCCCGCGAGGCGCGCCGCCGCCTTGTCGGTGAACGTCCAGCCGCCGGGCACGGCGCCGATCTGGCCGTAGACGTCGGAAACGGCGCCGTTGGGCTTGATCAGCGCCACCGTGTCGTTGCCGTTGAGCGAGCCGACGATGGCCGCCGTCTGGTCCGGCGTCAGCCCCCAATAGGTCTGGAAGCCGTTGGTCGACGTCGCCACGACGCGGGTGCCGCCGCCCGCCACCGTGCCGCCCAAGGCGATCCGGGTCGGGTTCGTGGATCCGTTCAGGTACACGCCCAGTTCGTAGCCCGTCAAATCCAATTCGGAACTGCCGGAATTGCAGATTTCCACGTACGTGCCGTTGGTGGCGGAATGGTCCACCACTTCGCTGATGATGGCAACCGGCGTGATGCCCGGCACCGCGTCGATCAAGTGGAAATCGGCGAACACCATCCGGTGGTCCGAAGCGTCGTAGCTGGTGGTGCTCGGCGGCACCGGGCCCGGCTTGTAGAGGCCCACGCCCGCGCCGTCGAATTCCGCGTCGTAGATTTCGCCCGTCGGCGAGCCGTACGGGCTGTTCATGATTTCTTCGCTGAACAGGATGTAGTCGAGGCGGTAGCGGCCGCTTTCGGTTTCGTAATAGTGCGTCCACGTCAAATTCGTGCCGGTATGGATCGGATTGATCCAGCCCATGCTGGCGTAGGACAGCCGCTCGGTCGGATATTTGCTGTAGGGCAGCGTCCACGTGGCGTTGGTGTTCCAAGGAACGTCGGAACCGTCGTTGAAGGTGGCCGTGGCGTTGCCGAGGTCCTGGTCGACGGACTGGTAGTAGGTCAGGTCGAAATTGGTGTTCTGGTTCAGCGAAATGTCGTCGTTGAAGTCGCCCATGATGGCGTACTGGACGTTTTCGACGGGATTCGACGCCACCAGACGATCGAAATATTGGACGGTGCGGCGGATCTCGAACGCGCGTTGCAGGCGGGCGGACTTGGTCGTCGTGCCGGCTTTGTTGTGGGTCGAGGCCACGTAGAGGGGATACAGGGCGCCGGGCACCTCGATTTTCGCCACGATCGGCCAGCGCATGAATTCCACGGCGGTGGGATCGTAATAGGTTTCCTTGATCAGGTCCGTGTCCGTGATCGGATACTTGCTCCACACGCCCGTGCGCATGGAATTGTCGAGCGAGCCGCCCGAAGACATCGCATAATAGGAATAGCCCAACTGGGCGGCCAGCGCGATCCAGGCCTGCATGTCTTCGTCGGCATACAGTTCCTGGAAACAGACGATGTCGGGCTGCACGCGCCGCAGGATGTTCGAAACGGCCACGTAATCGACGTCGTTGGTCGTGCCGCGGTCGTCGTCGGTGTCGAGGCCGAACGCCACGTTGAAGTCCGCAATGCGCACTTGAACGGCCGTGGCCGGCAGAACCGCCCCCCACAGCGCGATTCCGATAAAAGTGCACAATAGTCCACGAAGAATTTTCATAAGAATCTAATATATCGCAGTTGCGACCCGTGGCAAACACAATTTTAACAATTAAGATTCCACTCTTGCGCGCCGAACCGGGCCAACCTGTGGCTAAACGTCGCGCCTAAGGCGCCGTCATTCGCGAACGAATGGCCCAATACCAGATGCCGTTGGTATGAGCGGCATTGGTGACGACCCGTCCGGGAACGCCCCACCCCAAATTGCTCAACGCAATGTCCCCAAACAGGTTGGTGCAATATTCCAGCTGGTAATAGCGTCCCGTGCTTTGCGGAAACTGCATGGTCAAGAGGCCATTGGCCGTGACGTATGCGCCGGTCACGCGAAGGCAACTGCCGGACAACGCCGGATCGGTGTCGGCCAGATATTCTTCGTAGGTGGTCATGCCGTCGCCATCGACGTCGGCGTTCGTTGCATAGCTGGAACTTCCGGGATCCTCGTCCTGACCCATCAGCCAGTCTTGGAAAGGCGTCGTGCCGACCGAGACGGTCATCGCCGCCGGCGCGCTCGCGCCATCCTTGTCCAGCGCCGTGAAGACGAACACGTTCTCGCCGATCTGGTTGGTGCCCGGCAGGAAATAGAAGTAGCCGCTGTTCGTGTCGAAAAGCCAGGCGCTCTCGCTCACCGCGCTCGTGCAGGCGTAGGTCATCGGATCGGATTCCGTGGGCATGGCCGCAACCGTGTAGACGAAGTCCACGGCCACGGTCGCCGTCTGCTCATCGATGGGATCCAGCATCGGGGGGGTGCCCGTCTTGGTCGTCACGGAGGCCGTCGCGGAATCCGGACCGGTACCGCCGGCGGAAACCGCCCGGGCGCGGAAATAGTAGACTGTGCCGGGCGACAACCCCTCGACGTCCTGGCTCGTGCCCGCAACCGTCAGGTTCGAATACCCCGGCACGTAGGCGGGGGCCGCGGCCACGCTCCAGCCTTGCACGACCAGATTCGAAATGCCCACGCCGATATTGGAACCGGCGTCCGGCGCCTGCCAGCGGATCCGGGTCCGGGCAAAGCCCAGATTGGCCACGTTGGTGAGCGTCGGGACCGGGGCCCACGTGGCGCCGCTGGGCGGATTCACCGTGGCGATCGCCGTCCAGGAGACGCCGTCGTTGGTCGAAATCGACAGCGCGACGTTCGATTTCGTCGTGCCGCCGTAGGTGCGCGCCCGGAAATCGATCGTCAGGTTGGTGTACCCCAGCGTGGAAAACGCCGCGGACACGACGTAGTTCGTGGCATAGCCCAAAACCAGATAGCTGCTGCTCGACCCGGAGACGCTGTAGAGCCAATCCGCCGGCGGCGTCGCGTTGGTGGCGGGATTGCTCGCACGCACGAACTGGTCGGCCACGCTGCCGTCGAACAGCTCGCTCGTGGCGACGTCGAGCCGGTAGCCGGTGGCGTTGGCCACGGAACTCCACGCGGCGGCAAAGCCGGCGTTGTTCGTCGCGGCGGCCCAGATCGAAGCCGGCGCGGCGGGCGGCCCCTGGCTCACGCCGACGGTCACCGTCTGCGTCGCGACGCCGAGGGTGTTGCTGGCGGTGAAGGTGAAGGTGCGGATGCCCAGATCCGCCTGCGGCGGCACATAGGCCAGCACGCCCGTTCCCGCCGTGAAAACGTAGCCCGTCGAGGCCGTCGTGCCTTGCAGCGCCAGCGCGGGCGCCGGAGAACCGTTGGCGCTGGCGACGAAGGACGTCGCGATGCCGACGAGGCCGGTTTGCACCCCCAGCGCGTTGAACCACGGCGCAAAATCGCCCGAGCTGATGGTCAGCGTGCCCGTGGCCGATCCCGCGTATTCCGGAGCCACCACCGTCCCCGTCACCGCGTAGCTGCCGATGGCGACCGGTTGGTTGGTCGAACCGTTGTAGGTGAACGCCACGGCCAGCCCCGCCGGCACCGTCGTGGCGGTCGCGCTCTTGGGCCGGGCATCGTAGGTCTGCGCCAGGCTGCCCAGCGTGACGGTCGCCGGCAACGGGTCGTAAGGCATCACCACGATATCGTCGAGGTTCAGGCGCTGCTGGGCGGAACCGCCCACCAGCTGGAAGCGCAAATACCGCGCCTTCGTCTGGGCCAAGGTGTTGGAATAGGCCGCGAAAACCAGCTGGTTGGTGACGACCACGTTCGCGTGGTTCGTCCACGTGCGGCCGTCGGCGCTGGTCTGGAGCCCCAGCGTCACCGTCGAATCGGCGCCGTACATCGCGTAGTTGAACGCCACGGAATGGATGCCGGCGAAGGGCCCCAGGCTTTGCAGGACGCCGTTGGTGGTCGCCGCGGCGCCGACGTAGACCATGCGCAGCGAATAGCTGCCCGTCTTCACGTCGTTGGACAGATTGCCCCGGGTGGCGTTGAGCAAGAACCAGTTGGAGGGGCTGGTCGCGCACAGGACGTTGGTATGCGGTCCATACGACGCGTAGTCCGGCAGATAAGGACTCTCGAAATCGATGCGGTAGGCGTTCGTCGCCACGGTCCGGGCATCCTGGTTGGTGGACAGGATCGTCACCGCATCGGCGAAGTCGAAAGTTCCGCCGACGTAATGGACGTCGCCGGTGACGGCGACCGTCGCGCGGTAGATGCCCGCGTTCAGGGGCGGATGCTGGGGCGCATAGTTCACCGACCAGGCCAGGCCGGTCGTCACCGTGAACACGTTGCTGTGGACCAAGCCGTCGTAGTTGGTCGTGACGTACGGCCCCATCGAACAGGTCGCCACGGCCTGCGAAACGACCACGGCGTTCGTGAAGACGAAGGTGCCGCCCGTCGCGTTGGCGTTGCTGGCCACGACGACCGTCGCGGCGTAGACGCCCGGTTCCACCGGATTCGTGGGGGCGTAGGCGACGGTCCAGGCCATGCCCGGCGTGACCGTGAACGTGTTCGTGTGCCGTTGCCCGTCGAACGCCGCGATCGCCGAATTGCTCAGGCTGCAGGTGGCCGCACCCTGCGCGATGACCACGGAATCGGTGAAGACGAAGGTGCCGCCCGTGACGAGGTTGGTGCTGGGGATCGTCACCGTGGCCGTGTAGGTCCCCACCCCCACCGGCTCCGTCGGCACCGACGCCAGCGTGTATTCCACCGAGTAGTCGAGGCCTTCCGGATAGATGATGAATTCGTTGGGATGCGGATAGCCGTCGTAAACGACTTCGTTCGTCGCCGCCAGGGCGCAGAGCGCGTCGACCGGCTCGTCCGGCAGCGTGTATTCGGCGATCACGACGTCGTCCACGTTCGCGCGGAGATCCGTCGTGCCGGAACAAACGAAGCGGAATTCCACGGGACCCAGGACGTTCGCGACGGCGTTGGCGGGCGTCAGGTTGGAGACGCCGGCCGTGCCGACGGACGCGATGGTCGCCCAGTCGTTGGTGCCCTTCTTGTATTGCGCCGCGATCGTGACGCCGGCATCCGTGCCGTAGCGCCCGTAGTTGAACGACAGCGTCCCGATGCCGTTGGTCAGCGTGCCCTGCAGGAGGAATCCGCCGGGCGCGCGCAGCCGCAGGGATTTCAGCCCGTTGGTCAGGTCGCTCGCCGTCGAACCGATCACCGCGTTGGACAGCACCCAATAGCGGTTGGCGACCAGTTCGGGCGTCAAATTGGTGTAGATGGATTTGGAGATGTTCGTCGGATACTCGAAATTGAAGATCTGCGTCGTGGGCGTGTTGGGATCGGGGTCGTCTTCGTTGCTGAGCCCGTCGCCGTCGATGTCGTCGTCGCAGGCGTCGCCGAGGCCGTCGTAGTCGATGTCCGACTGGTCGGGATTGGAATCATAGGGGCAGTTGTCCGACTCGTTCAAAACGCCGTCGCCGTCGATGTCGGCATCGCATTCGTCGCCCTGCCCGTCGCCGTCGGTGTCGAACTGCGTGGGGTTGTAGGTTCCGGGGCAGTTGTCCTCGTCGTCCAGCACGCCGTCCTGGTCGAGATCGAGGCGCGCGACGAACAGGTAGGAATTGGTCTGCTGGGCGTTCAGCGCGCCCGGCGTCGCCGAGGCGCTGTACCACGTGCCCGTGGCCATGAGGACGTTGTCGGGCGCCTGCGGGCAGAAATCCGTGGCTTGGTCCACGCCCACGACGTGCAGATAGCTGGGACTGCCGCTGGGCACGAGGCGGGAAACCGATCCGGGGTCGTCCACGTCGACGTCGAACGCGTCGTTCGTGGCGGCCAGCCAGACCACGGCGTCCACGATGTTGGTGGCCGGGTCGTACAGGATCAAGGCGTTGGGTCCGTTGTTCAGCGTCTGGCCGAGCAACAGGTCCGTGTTGGCGACGTGGTTGGAGTTCTGGCTGACCACGACGAGGCCCAAATGGTTGCCGCCGAAGTCCAGAATCCCGTCGTCCGGCACCGCGATGGACGGGAAGGCATAGGTCCACGTGGCGCCGTCGATGTTCGTCGCCCCGTTGAACTGCTTCATGAAATAGCCGACCAGGTTGGTCCCCGCCGGCGCGATCAGTTCGACGAATTCGTTGCTGTCCGTCCCCTCCCCGTTCGCCTGCACTTCGTTGAAGAGAGGCACGAGGCGCACGGTCGTCCCCGTCCCCGCCGGAAACGTGTAGACGTTGGTTGCCGAGATCTTCGGACTGTTCGTGCTCGGCGTCCCGTAATTGGCGTCGTAGAAGTAAATTTCGACGCAGTATTCCATCACGTCGCCGCCGTTCTTCGCGACGTCCATCGGGGCCGTCCGCCAGATGTAGCCGCTGGAATTGGTCATGGCGTTGGTGATCCAGTTTCCGCCGGAAATGCGGAACCGCGCGCGCGCCGTCAGGCCCGTGGCCGCCCGGTTGCGGAAAAGGCTGGCCTGGACGGCGAAGGCGTTCGTCGCCTTGGGCGCGAAGGGCTCCAGCCCGACGCCGGCCACGGATACCGCCGCTTCCGGCATGGAGGCATGGGCGCCCGGCGTCGCCGCATTGGTGCCGGCCGCGATGGTCCATTCGACGTTGGTCCACACCGTCAGCGGGTCGCTGATGCCTTGCTTGCGAACCGCGGTCGAATTGGTGTAGCCCCAGCCGATCGGGTCCGACCGGATCTTGCCGTAGATGTCCGACGTCTTGTTGGACCGCAGCAGAACGACCACGTCGTTGCCGTTGAGCTGGCCGACCAGCGGGCTCTGCTTGTTCGCCGTCTTGCCGACGTAGATCTGCGAAAAGTAGTTCGTCGACGTCGCCAGCGTGTAGACCTGGCCCGAATCCAGGCTGCCGCTGAGCGCGACGTTCGTGGCCGCCGTGCGGCTTTTGTCGAAATAGAGCGCCACCTTGTAGGCCGACAAATCCAGCGTGCCGATGCCGGTGTTGCAGATCTCCACGTAGTTGCCGTTGGTCGAGGTCGGATGATCCACGATTTCGCTGACGATGCCCACCGGCGTGATGCCGCCCACTTCGTCGATCAGGTTGAAATCGGCGAACACCATGCGATGGTCCGAGGCCAGCGGGCTGACGTTGGTCGCCAACGGCGAGCCGTATTTCGCCAGCCCCGCCCCGCCGCTGAGGTAATCCCCGCGCGAGGAATACACCTCGCCCGCAGGCGGCCCGTAGGCGTTGTTCATGATTTCGTCGCTGAACAGAATGTAGTCCAGCCGGTACCCGTTGGTGTCGGCCGGGGGATTGTTGTCGTGCGTCCACGTGTTCGTGCCGCCGGTGTGGGTCGCCTCGACTTCGGTCAAGCCCGCATTGGTCAGGCGTTCCGTGGGATACAGCCGGTACGGCAGCAGCCAGCCGGAATTCGTCGTCCACGGGATGTCCGAACCGGCGCTGAAATCGTAGGTGGCGTTGCCCATATCGGCTTGGTGGTTGGTGTAGTAGGCATAGGTGAAATTCGTCTTCTGCCCCAAGCCCACGCTGCCCTCGATCGAGTCGTTCCAGTCGCCCATGATCGCGAATTCCGAATCCAGCGGATATTGCGCCATCCAGTTGGTGATCCAATTGGCCGTCCGATGGATTTCCAAGGCCCGCCACAAGCGGCTCTCCGTATCCAGCGTGCTCGACTTGTTGTGCACCACGAACACGTGGAACGGCTGCAGCGCGCCCGGCACCTGCACTTCCACGTGCAACGGCCAGCGCGTGAACATCTGGGCGCCGGCGTCGACGTCGTTTTCCTTGATCTGGACCGCGTTCGTGAGGGGATATTTGCTCCACAGGGCCGGCAGAAGGCCGCCGGAAAAGAAACCGCCGTTCGTCGGAATCACGTAGTACGGATAGCCCAGAGCGGCGCCGGCGGCCAACCAGTCCGCCTTGTCGGTGCTCGTCTCTTCCTGGAAGCAGATGATGTCCGGCTGCACGCGCGCCACGATGGACGTCACGGCGGAATAGTCGTCGTTCAGGTTGGTGAGATGGTTGTGGTCCGTATCCACGCCGTGCAGCACGTTCCACGTCGCGATGCGAACCGATACGGCGGTCGCCGGGGTCGCCATCCCCCACAGCGCGATACCCAGCCCGAGAAGGCAAACAATGCTTTTCTTGTTCACCAGACGAAAATGGTACACTTGCGGTTCGAAATCAAACGCAATCGTAACATTTCGTCCGGAGCGGCTTCAGGTTTTCTTCAGCCTCCTGCCGGGATTTCATACCAACGAGGACAAGCGGTCGCGCCGATTGCCGGCGCTTTCCCAGGCGGCCAATTTGGCCGCCAAGGCATCCTCGATTTCCTTGAGCCGCCGGCCGGCCGAAGCGCGATCTTCCAGCGAAGTGTTCTGAGCCGCAAGTCGCTCGTGCAACGCGGATTGCTCATCCTCTGCCTTGGCGATTTCCGCTTCCAGCGCCGCCACTTCTTTTTCCGCGCGGCGCAAGTCCGCTTTCAGCGCCTTGCGATCGCGCAGGGCTTCGACCCGGGCGGCCTTGGCCTCGTCCAACGGTTTGTCCGCAGCCGGGGAGGCCTCCCCCGCCTCTTGGGCGATTTTTTCGCGATAATAGTCGTAGCCGCCGGCGAAACGCCGCACGCCCCCCCCGTCGGGCGCCACCGCCACGATGCCTTCGGCCACGGCCCGCACGAACTCCACGTCGTGCGACACGAGCACGACCGTGCCGCCGTAGACCGCGAGAGCGGCTTGCAGCGCCTCGCGGCTTTCCACGTCCAAATGCGTCGTCGGTTCGTCCAACAGCAGCAAATTCGGCGGACGGATCAGGATCCGGGCGAACGCCAGCCGGATGCGCTCGCCGCCCGAAAGCACCTCCACGCGCTTTTCCGCCGCCGCGCCGGAAAAACCAAATCCGCCCAACAGGGTGCGAATTTCCGTTTCATTCGCGTCGGGCGCCATGGCCTTCAGCGTTTCAAGACAGTTGCGCGTCCGGTCCATCGTGTCCGCCGTTTCCTGGCTTTGGTAGCCCGGCGCCACCAGATGTCCGGCGGTCCGCCGGCCTTCGAGCGGCGCCAGTTGGCCCGCCAGCATCCGCAGCAGCGTCGTCTTGCCGGCGCCGTTGGGACCGACCACGGCCAGCTTTTCGCCTTTCTGCACCGCCAGATCCACGCCGCGGAAAATCCACTTCTCGGGTTCGTAGGCG
>Ga0209098_1003331_pt1 | contig 13420 bp, 15 predicted proteins | sample AD_JPNHW1_MetaG_FD_184429 | JGI IMG/M metagenome (GOLD analysis project Ga0209098, IMG submission 184429) | Active sludge microbial communities of municipal wastewater-treating anaerobic digesters from Japan - AD_JPNHW1_MetaG (SPAdes) (version 2) | ecosystem: Engineered > Bioreactor > Anaerobic... | reverse complement strand
GGCATCAACCCTGTCATTGAACTTATAGGTCAATGCGAGGCTTACATCATGCCTTCGGTCATACTTCGCCGGGAAAGTGTTCCCGTAGTTCAGATTCTCGAATTTGCGCTGGGTCCATGACAGTGTATATCCTATCCATCCCGTCAGCTTTCCGTAGTTTTTCTCAACCATGAACTCTGATCCGTAGGCCCACCCCCTGCCCTTCTCCACTTTCGACTCCCATCCGGCACCCGTACCTCCGAAGAAAGCTCCCTCCTTGTACTCAATAAGGTTATCCATGGTCTTGTAGAATGCTTCCACCGTAACCTCAAGGTCTCCCGGTATCAGGAATCCTGACCCCAGTGCCACCTGGTGCGAGACAGGTGGCTCATACCGCCTTGTAACCGGCAGCCAGAGATCTGTCGGAAGACTTATGGCAGAGGTGGTAAGCAGGTGCACAAACTGCCCCATCTTACTGTATGACAGCTTGAACGACAGGTCCTCGGTGGCCATGAACCGGAGCGAAAGCCGCGGCTGGAAGACGAAATAGCTTGTGTCCTGAACATTGAAGAGCGACAGGCGAACGCCGGCGTTCATCTTCAGTTTCGGGGTGAGGTCTATGTTGTCCTCGGCATACATGATGAACTCACCGGCCCTTACCTTCATGTCTCCCACAACAGTATCAAGCCCGGTATCGCCAATTATGCCCGAAGCAAACCTGAAAGTGGTGACGCCTGGCTTGAAGTGATGGAATGTGTAACCGGTACCGAACTTCACGGAATGTTTGGGCGACAGGTAATAGTCGAAATCAATCTTCGCTCCCACATCCTCGATACCCGAGAAATATTTGAAGTAATCCACTCCCTTTGACTTGGAATTGAGCTCCTCAACAGATGATTCAATTGTCACATCAAAATCATATTTGCTGTAGGTAAGGGTTGTGTTGCTGAATAACTTATTGGATATCAGATAATTCCACCTGAGAGCAGTGATGAAGTTACCCCAACCCAGTCCGAAGCCATCCTTATATTCAAACCTTTCGCCGCTCTCACCCTCGAAGTTTGTCCTGTAGGTGTTTCTCATGTATGCTCTGTCGCGTCCGAGGTACGAGCTCAGGTATAGCCTGCTTTTCTCCGAAAACTTGTGGTTGATCTTGGCATTGAGGTCGTAGAAATAATAGCCTGCGTTTGTCTTGTCATCCTGATTCTTGTTGAACTTCATGATAAACGGCTGGGCGAGGACATCATAGTATGTACGGCGACCGGAGATCACAAATGAAGTCCTGTCCTTTATTATCGGTCCCTCCAGTGAGAGTTTGGAAGATATCACACCGACGGCTACATTTCCGTGGAATTCCTTTTCGTTGCCCTCCTTCATTCGTATGTCAACCACTGATGAAAGACGCTCGCCGAACCTGGCCGGGAATCCGCCCTTGTAGAGTTGGACTGATTTGACGGCATCGGGATTGAATACCGACATGAATCCGAAGAGGTGGTTGGCATTGTATACGGGCACCCCGTCGAGAAGGAAGAGGTTCTGGTCGGGGCCGCCGCCGCGTACGTAGATGCCGGTGGATCCTTCGGTGCCCGACTGCACACCCGGGAGAAGCTGTATCACCTTCAGCACGTCGGCTTCGCCGAAGATCACCGGCAGCTTGAGGAATTTCTCCACCGGGACGTCTATCATGCTCATCTGGGTGCTTTCGATTTTTGCCCTTCGGCCGGAGGCCGTAACTGTTACTGCAGCTATCTCGCTTGATGATATAACCAGGCTGAAGTTGATAACCGTGTCACGGGAGAGTTGCACGACAAGGGTGTCAGGGCTGTAGCCCAGGTAGGAGACGATAAGTTCAGCCTTTCCCTCCTGGAGTGGAAGGCTGTAGAAACCGTAGCTGTTGGTTGTGGTTCCGGCGAAGGAGGCTCTTTCATAGACAGTGGCGTCGATCATTCGTTCTCCGCTGCCTGCATCGGTGACGAAGCCGCTGACGGTGACCCTTGCAGCTGCGGCAGAAGAGCCGGTTGCACTTCGCTGCGCCTCAAGGGACAGGCTCAGGGCGAGTGCTGTAAAAGTGAGAGAGAGCAGGATGCGCATATGTATCAGAAGCCGGTTGTCTCTTTAAGGAATTTCCGGACGGCCCGTTTCTCCTCGAACTCAAGCATCCCTGTCGGGAGCCGGATGATACGGCCGTTTTTCATCACGATGCGGACAAAGTTTTCGTCGGCCAGGATCTCATCGATCTCATGTATCGGCAGGATTATCCTCATGGGTTTTGTGTACCATCTTATTGTCAGCACACCTTTTTCTACTGTCAGTCTGTTGACCAGGGTACCGAAGTTGAGGCTGAGGAATGCCAGCCCCAGCAGAAGCATGGCTACAATCTGGATCCAGAATGACCACTCATTTTTATCACCGGTAATGATTATTACGATAACCATGACCAGGCATACGATCCCCAGTGAGCGGTAAATCCGTTCATAAAGTGAGTTCCGGAGTATAAGCTGTTTCATGACAGGAGATTTATAATTGTAAAGATAGGAAATTCTGCGGGTCTTACAGTCCCGTGTTCTCCTTCAGGAACCTGCGTGCTGCCCGGCGTTTGTCGGCGTCCATGTGTTTCACGTGAAGGCGGATGTTACTGCCGTCTTTCATGGTTATGCGGATGAATCGCCTGTCCTCCGTGATCTCAGCGATCTGGTCAATGGGGAGATGTTTTTTGAAGATTTTTGTGTTCCATCTGATTGTCAGTTTTCCGCGGTCAGCGGTGATCCGGTTGATAAGGGCGCCGAAGTTCAGTGTAAAGAAGAGGATCGCAGCCAGGATAAAAACCACCACCAGTATCCAGAAGATGGCGGTTTTGGGACTTTGGACGAAGAGTTGTATCCCGACACCGAGCAGTGTCAGTCCTCCCAGAAACCGGAAGACGTATTCCTGGGCTTTGTCTCTAAGCACCAGCTGGTTCATCAGTTGCAGAATTGTTCCGTTGCTAAAGTTAGAAAAAAATGTCCGGCCACAACAGAATCATGCCATTTATTGAGGGGCATGAACTCATTTCCGTTCGACCTGTCCAACCTGACTCATTCAAAATTGACTGCCAGGGTGCATTTCGCAGGCTGCTTGATTTATGAAGTCACAATTCGTACATTTGGTGAAAGCGGCAATGGCAATGGAGCCTTTTCCTTCGCACAAATCAGACCCTGACGACAGTGAATTGCTGGGTTTGCTCTGCAGGCATGTCGGCAGCATTGTCAGAGACCTGCCGGCCGGCCGGATGAAGATTATTAAAATGAAGGTATGGCTGCTCCCGCTCATCTACACGGGGCTATACGTCCTGGCTCTGGTATTTGCCCACAGACCCTTGTTGTATTATGGTTTTTTCTCCCTGATGGGATTCATGACCGTGATTACTTTTTCAAGTGTCATCCATGAGTTGTGCCATGGCAATATTTATAAGAAACAGTCACATAAAAGGCTGGCCTACTATCTGTTCGATTACCTAGGTGCCAACAGTTACATCTGGCAGCAGAGGCATCTCCTGCTTCATCACAGGTTCCCGAATGTCAACGGGTGGGATGCCGATGTGGAACAAAAAGGCCCCATAGCAGTCTTTCCGGCAGAACCGGTCCGGAGGGTAAACAGGTTTCAGCACCTTTACATCTACCTGCTCTATCCCCTGTTCATGCTTAACTGGCTACTTGTAAGGGATTTCAGGGACTTTTTCTCACGGTCACGTATCATACGCAAGGTTGTGGATATTCCGCTGGTAGAGTATTTCAGGCTGTTCATGTTTAAGGCCGGTTACCTGACCATGATGATAATACTGCCTGTCTTGCTGACCGGCATTAACCTGCTGCAGTCGTTGCTTGGCCTTGTGGTGTTATGTGTTTCCGGAAGTCTTCTTGCCATGATTGTTTTACTCACCCCGCACATCAATTCCGGCAATGTATTCCCTTCAGTGGATGAAAAAGGGATTATACCTCTGACATGGCTTCGTCACCAGTTTGTCTCTGTAAACGACATCAGCAACACAAACTGGTTCATCCGTAATGTGATGGGTAACTTCAACCATCACCTTGCACATCATATTCTCCCCCGGTTCAGCAGCGTCTATGCTCCCGAGATCACGGAAGCCGTGAAGGCCTTTGCCCTGGAGCACCACTTCCCTTACAGGTCCTATACACTGTCTGATTCATTCAGGAAGCATTCGCAACTCATCCGTAACAATGCAGAAAGGGCTGCCCGCCTGGATGATCAAGTCAACTAACCTGCCTATGAAGGAAGAATTCCGGTTTGCCGACCTGCACTGCCACCCGAACCTGAAGACCTACGGCCACACATTCGATTCCTGCTCACCGGGGGACAAGTGTGATGTGTGGTATTACAGGCCTCCGGGATTCATGACCAGACTGGTGAATATTATTGCCGGCATAACCAGGTTCTCACAGTCTGATTTCACAACTCTGAGCAAAGGGGGATCAAAAATAATAGTGGCCTCGCTCTACCCCTTTGAGAAAGGATTCTTTATCAATTCTGCCGGGAAAGGGCCGTTGTCGGCCTGGCTCTCTGACCTGATAACCGGGATTGGCTACAGGAGGGTCAGGAATCTGCAGGAGCATACCGATTACTTCAGGGATCTGGAGCACGAGTACCGTTTCTTTGCAGGCAGCAGGCAGACGGCTGCAGTGGAGGGCAGAGAGTATAACTGGAAGCTGGCAGCCTGCTGGGAGGATGTCCGGAGAGCACTGGAGAAGGAAAATGAAACTGCCGTTATAATCAGCATTGAAGGGGCACATGTTTTCAATACCGGCCTGGAGGCATTCGGAAGGCGCGTGCCGGAGGATGAGGTCATTTCCAATATAAGGCAGGTAAAAGCGTGGGATTATCCACCCCTGTTTATCACCTTCGCCCATAATTTTTATAACGGTCTTTGCGGTCATGCACGCAGCCTGGAACCTATTAAGAGATTCGTTGACCAGTCACACAACGTCGATACCGGATTCACATCTCTGGGAGAGAGGGTTTTGCGGGAACTCCTTTCGAAGGATAGCGGACGCCGGATCTTCATTGATATCAAGCATATGAGCCTTGCATCTCGGAAAGACTATTTCCGGATCCTGGAGCGCGACTATACGGGGGATATTCCACCCACCATCGTTTCGCACGGAGCTGTCAACGGACTCTCCTGGGAGGCTGGCAGCGTCGTTTCGTCGGAATCGCCTTTTTATCCTTCCGATATTAACTTCTTCGATGAAGAGATTGAGTACATCGATCGTTCGGAGGGATTATTCGCCATACAGTTTGATGCCAGGCGTATCGCCCGGGAAGATATGGTCAGAAAGAGTTTCCGTTCGCTCTGCGCCAACGTTGATGCTGACAGGGCAGCCCGGATGATATGGAATCAGGTGGAACACATCGCGGGGGTACTTGACAGGTACCATTGATCCGTTGCCGGGTGTATGGACAGCCGAGTATTTTCCCGTTTTACGGGAGCCGCTGATTGAGTTGGCTTCGTCGTATCTGCGGAGGCCGGATCGGCTCACCATGGCGGAGAACAGGGATATTACTGCGGAGGAGGTTGTTGAGAGGTTTTTTATCGGTAATACTGTCGAATTCCTCAGGAAGTTTTTCTGAAAAACGGGTTTGACGAGGCGAGAACTGTTTGGGCTGCAATGGCTCAGGCCGATTATATTACATCCCGGGATTCTTTTTGGATTTCCTGATAAAGATCAGGGTAGCCGGGGTCATGATTCCTGTTGCCACAGCGATTATTGCATTCGTTTTCAGGTTTTTCCTGGCAGTGCCATTAAACGAATCAAACAGTGTCAGAAGCAAAAACAATGATATGATCATATAGATCGAAGGCGACGAAGCGACGCAGTTTAGTTTTCATGATGTCTGACAGTTTTTGGTATCATGGTCATTTTTGTCTGAGTTGAATAAAGCAGGACATTCCGGTCAGTAATGCCACAATCCCGGTGCCTGTCATTGCCAGTCTGCTGTATGGGCCGGAAGGTGGCTGCATGAGCATTATCAATGAAACAATCAGGCATATTGCACTCAGGCTTAATCCTGCCATCAGTATTTTCTTTCGTCTGTTTGTGTTCATGTAACGTCATATTTTTTTGATGTTGCCGCCATCTGGCCGAAAACTCTTCCCTGTTATGCCTGTTGAAACTGCATGCCATTCCCGGGTAGTTGTTGCCACCAGTAACGTTAACTCTTCACCGAAACTCCGGGTTACGGTATTATTGAAGAAGATTACGATAATCAGGCAAAGGATGAAAAAAATGATACAGAAGACCGTAAACGTTAACCAGGATTTATACATGGCAGAAGGTATTGGTACTTATTACAAGGTTCTTCAGTGGACTATAATACTCAATGGCCCAAATTCTCATTGGTTAGGCAATCCATAAGTACAGAGGTTATATACTGATGTTGACAAATTATATAAAGAGTGGATAATAAATACCAAAACTATCGCGCTTTCCTTTCTGTATCTGCCTAGATAATAAGCAAAAGCCAGAATGAATCCCGCTAAAAAGGTAATGATAATATAGCCAGTACTATATGTGTGGTTCAATGCAAATGCAGAGGAAGATGCTAATAATGCAATCCATATGTTATTCCTAGGTCTCTTTATAAACTTGCAGATAATTTCAATAACCAACGATTGAAATAGAAGTGTTTCAATGATCGGAACTGCAATTAATGCAATCAGAAAATCCAGGATGATACTCTCAGTTACTAAGGAGCCAGTTATGTCAGGTTCAGGTAAAAGGATGGTTACGGCACCTAACAGAACCGAAGGACAATAGAATATCAATATGAATTTATATGTCGGAGTTTTGATTAAATATTTAACGGATAGAATGAGCTTAAACTGCTTATTCACCTTTTTACCACTTTAGGTTTGACACAATAATATGATATAATGTAAATTACTAGGATATCCAAAATAAACTGTGGTAATTGAATTGTTTCTTCAATCCCCCAAAATATGATCATCAAATGATAAACCAAATAAGAAATAAAAGTAGCAAGAGAGAAACAAGCCATCTTGATAAAACCGCTATCTTTAAATTCAAGCTTGTCTCGTGATAATACTATTATGATCAAACCTAAATTAGCAATAATCATCCTAATGTTGTTGTATAATTCATCTTCCATCAACTTAAATAAACTAAGAAATATCGAAAGAATTACTAATGATCCACCAATATATTTGAATTTGAAGGAGAATAATCCCATTGATAAAACGGTCTGCATGCGCCTCTGATTAGAAACTAAAATAAAAACGCTTACTGTCACTAATAATAATGATATTATGATTGCACAACACATAATTCTCTATTTTTTCAATAATATGAATTGGTGAGCTTGCATTGCATAAAGAAGCTCACCAACTTACACCTATGACGATCAATACTACTCAATTATTGAAAGTCTATAAGAGCTTGCTGAACTGCCTGACCTTCTGGGGTACTTGAGTAACTATTGCAGATATCCTCAACGAGATCAAATAGGGCACCAATTATTTTACCGGTCCATCTCCAAGTTGGTCCACCGCCGTTAATGTCGAGCAATTCTACGAATTCTAATTCCACTAATTTCATCTCTTTTCTTGTTTTAATTATTATAGCCTTCTTCGAACCCTTCTTTAAAATCCTCAAAACATTTTTCGAGGCCCTCTGTCACAGCTTCTTTCGCTAGCATAATAATATAAGTATAAAAAATCCTCGTCCAACCGCCATTGGTTTGTTGCATCTCCTCCTTGCTCAGTTCTGTTACACCAAGCATGGTTAAATTTACCGTTTTTCTCATGATTCCTTTATTTTAGTTTAGCACTTAGAATACCCTTTTAGGGTAATATCAAAGACTAATTTCCACCTGTACCGTCCGGAAAAAAAGAACTCTGTCAGAAAAAAATCCACCGGTCAATTGTTTTTCTTCGACATGGTTAAGTGATCGCAAAGAGCAGCTCACATTTATCTCGAATGGCTCGGCATAAAAGAATGTGCATAGAGCTTTGGAATAAGAGATTGGAGCTCCTCTTGATTTAAATTCATCAATCATTTCATAGAGGGTAGTTCTGCTTACCCCTAATTGTCTTGCAAACTCTGAGGGAGTTCCTGTTGATTGTCTGATCAACATTCTGTGCATCCTGCTGATCCGATCCAAATACTCAAATACTTTCATGATATCAAAATGTTTTCTTGCTCATTCTGGTAATCCAATAATAGTCCCTGATGTTTCAACATATCCAGGAAAAATCCACATTCCCTGACAAGAGCTGAAAAAGTGCCGCTCTGTACAACCCTGCCTTGATGCAATACATAAATTAAATCTGCTCTTCTGATAGTTGATAGCCTGTGGGCTATGACAATTAAAGTATGGCCGGAAATTATAAATTCGGTTAATGCTCTTTGTATGGAACTTTCTGATATCGGATCCAGCGAGGAGGTAGCTTCATCAAGTATGAGTATCTCCGGATCAAGATACAATGCCCGAGCAATTGCGATCAACTGTCGTTGTCCACCTGAGAGTTTTGCACCATGTTCTCCGAGCATGGCATTAAGCCCACCAGGCATTTTTTCAATGAACTCCGTCATACCCAGGTTAGCACATATTTTCAAGACCCTGTTCATGTCTGGGCATTGCTCTGCAGGTGCTATATTCTCCGCAATAGATCCAGTGAAGAGTTCAATTTCCTGAGGGACACATGCCATGTTCTTTCTGAGCGACTGATTAGAAAAATTTGAGATGTCGTTACCTCCTATGCGTATACAGCCGCCATTTAAAGAATATAATCGATGTAAAAGTGAGATTATGGTTGTCTTGCCCGACCCGCTCTCCCCCACTATAGCCGTAAACAATCCCTTTTTTATTGTCAGGTTAAGCGATTCGAAGATTGTTACCCTGGTTCCGTACCTAAAAGAAACATTATCAAATTGAATATCTCCTATAAGTTGTGGCACCAATTCTATTTTGCCACCATCATCTTCCGGCTCCAGATCAAAAATCTCAAATAGTCTGTCAGCTGCTATGCGAGCATCCTGTAATGTCCTGTTATAATTTATTACTCCTGACACCGGGCCTGTAAAATATCCAATGATTGCATAAAATGACAGCAATTCCCCTGTTGTGATTTGGGTTTTAATCACAAAGCTTGCCCCAATCCACACTACCAGAACAGTAATGAGTTGAGTAATAAGTCCGGATGAAGTGGATGCAAAGATTGAATTCATCCCTGACTTATACACACCTTCCAGTAAACTGACAAACCTTGTTTCTGTTTTGAGGTTAGCTATCTCCTCAAGTGAGAACCTCTTGATTGTGGCAGAGCTGCTCAATGATTCAACCAGTTGAGCCTCAAGCTCTGCTGATCGCTCCATTACCAGACGCTGAGTCTTCCTGTTAAGCCTGTTGGAAATAAAGTAAATGAGATAATAGAACGGAATTACACATAATACGATCAAAGCCAGTTTCCAGTAGAATGTAAACATGATAATGAAAGAGACTGCAAGGATGAAAAGATTCAATACGAGACTGATAGAAACATCATTAACGAAAATCCGGATTTTTACTGCATCTCCAATTCTTGATATTATCTCTCCTGTCCGCATGTTATCGAAAAACGTCTTGGGCAGCTTCAATAATTGTTGGTAATAGCCCAGAATAAGGGCAGCATCAATCCTTTGCCCGGTTTTTAAAACAAATACCGACTGAAAGATCACCAGGACAAACCGGTAAATGATGATAATTAGCATCACCACACCTAGTAGGTTCAATAAATTGAAACTGCTTCCAGGGATGACATTATCAACCAATCGACCGACATATATCGAAACAGAAAGTCCCAGAACAGAATATACGAGAGCCCCTGCCAATGCCTGAATCAGAATACTTTTACTGGGCTTCACCAGGTGAAGTAACCTCGTCCATAGCTTTCCCTTTTCATCCCGAATTCTGAATCTTTCGCCCGGTGCGATTAGAATCAGTACTCCGGTCCATTGCTCCCTGAATTCATCATGGTCTAACTTATGTATCTCACCATCACCTGGATCCATAATTTTTATATACTTTTTTGTGGCCTCCAGAATTACCACATAATGAGTCAGAACGCCTTTGATTATCACATGGGCAATTGCCGGTAGAGATACTCTGAAAAGACTGTCCCAATCGCCATGAACACCACGGGCTGTAAAGCCTATTTTGTCCGCCGCCTCGATCATTCCAAGTACATTGGTGCCCTTCCTGTCAGTGCACGCATATTGTCTTATCCTTGCAAGAGGGAGATCCACCTTATAGTATGAAGCAATAGATGTCAGGCAGGCTGCACCACAATCCGTAATATCCCTTTGTTTAACTCTGATTCCCATGAGCAAACTAGTTCTTATAAGGATTAAACCAATCATCCATTTTATCAAACAAAAGATTTAAAAGATTCCTTTTGGCAACGACTATTCTCGCATTGAAGGTCATCCCCTTCTTGAGTTCTGCAATCACGCTATTCTTCAGTGACAAATAGTTTTTCACAGGCTTGCATTCAACCCTGAAATAAGCCGATTGTCCCTCATCCACTATCAAATCATCAGAGATATCAGATATCCAGGCATCAAGAAGGCCCCATTCAGTATACTTTAGCGCATCAACCTGAATCACAACCTGTAATCCTGTCTTTATCAGTCCTATATCTTCAGGCGGAACGTAACATATGCCTACGATCTCACCATCAGGAGATATTTCAGCAATGTGCTGGTTATTGTAAACAAATGCGCCAGTCTGAATATCACTGCTTTGTAAAATTTCACCTCCCAGAGGTGCAATCACTATCCGGTTCTTTAGTTCCTCATTGCATCGCAGCAATTCAGCCTTTAGTATGATTGAATCATTTATTCTTTGTGCCAGGTCCAGTTCCCATCTCGAAAGGGTCTGTGCCATTACCTGAGCCAAATTTTGTTGTTCTGACTTAAAGGCGAAATATGATGCCTCATATTCTGAATCTGAAATTACTTTCTGATCATGTAGCTTCTGAGTTCTAATGTAATCTGACTTTGTCTTATAAAAAGACTGAGCCTGTAGTTCAATCAATCTTGCAAGACTGGTATATTCTGCAAGGTAGCGTTGTGTGCCAGGGCTCACCGAACTTAACCTGGTTTCGCTAAGTCGGACTGAGAGTAATTGTTTTAAATCAATAATTGCAGAAGCGTTTTCAGTTACCCTCTGTTCAACAGAGGCAAGCTCAGCAGATAAAGCTTCTGAACCAATGATCATAAGAGTATCACCTAAGCTTACACTTTTACCACTGATTATCGCAGTGTAAACCACCTTGCCACTGCATGGAGCCAGAATTGGTTGTCTCTCAATGCCAGATTGAAAAAACCCACGTGAACGTACTGCTACATCTACATAGATAAGTGGCAAGGAAAGCAAGGCAGTAATTATAATGACTATGATGATCCAATAAATAACCTTACTTCGGGTGGAAACCCTGCACAGGTAATCCGGAAGGATTTTATCTGACCATTCTTTAGGAAGTAACTCCATTCCATTCTTCATTTTATAGGTTTAATGCCGGTAAAAGAGTTGTAATTGTCTGGCATCGGAATACCATGATGCCAGGGTACATAAAAGCCCCCTATGAGGAAAACAAGCTCCCAATTAGTCATTTGAACGATTTTAGAAATGCAGCATCTCAAATTTAAGAAGGGTTTTTAAGAATGTCAACAGTTTTTGTAAAATATTTTAATGAATATTGTCGAAAGAAGGCATCTTCAATCAATCATGACATTCGGTTAATTAACTCAAGTTGCTATTTATAAAATTGTTCTAGAGATCGCATAACCAAAAATGAATATCACCACTTTCAGCAAAAATCCGAACTCAGTTACAGCGTGGATTTTCTTCGGTAAGAAATTGGAGATTTCACTGAAGGAAGTCTCGATTCTTTTTCGTACAGATGATATCAAATACTCCACATAGGGTTCATGCTTTCTTTTTGAGTCAGATTTTCTGGCTACCAGCAGGTCGATGTTTTCAGCATCTTTCAGCATGTCTTCGATGGAATAGTTGGTATAGGCATTATCGGCATATATTATACTCCCAGATGGGACTTGTAAAGGCATTTGCTTTAGTGCATTTGAGTCATGGGATCTGCCTGGCAGGAAAGTATATTCTACAGGGATCCCATCCGCTGTACAGAGAACATGAACATTGTACCCATAGAAGTATCTACGCATGGACACCTTCTTGCCCCGGTAGATCTCTCCCTGGATTAGCTTTGAGTTTGCAATACGGATATTATCACAAGTATGTATGGGAAAACTGTCAATGGAGTACTCAGAACTGATATTCAGTTTCTTAATTAAAGCAGATAGCTGGAAAAACAGATCGACAACCAGCTCACGAATCAGGTGTAATCGCCGGTTGAACCTGCTTTTACTTAGCATATGTTTTATCATCCCAGTAGACCCCATAAAGCTCATGGCTTTTTCATGATGACCAGAGAAATATATTGCCGAAACAAGAACTGTTGTAATAACCTCTGCATCAGACATATTTCTATTTGTAGGCTCATTGTGTTCAAGATCTTTAAGCAGATCATCAATAAATACGTAAATTGCAATACATTTATTAATCATAATCCTTCAGGTTTTATTGGTTTGCCGACCTTAATCTGGAGGATTATTCTATTTTTACCAAATAAAAAACACGCTCAATACGCTTATTGTTAATAATTTACGATATAATGTTAATCGACCCCGTATTTACGCAAGCACATCACCTTCCCAAGGTTGAAAACCCCGGGCAATCTGTTGATATCAGTCGTTTTTCGAGATCGCAAATCATTGTTGTATATTGTTATAGCTAGCAACTTGAGTTAATTAGTCTAGATTGCTAACCATAAAAAAGAAAACACAAACATAGTTTGCATCCTCAATCTTCTACGGGAGGAACAAATGGGCAAAAGAATTGGTTTCTCAGGAATCGTTTCGGGAGACATAATTATAAATTGGCTTGGGAATCTAAAATATATAAGCTAAATTTGTTCGGTACTGCTTGATATGAAAAAATATTTTGGATGCTGCGACTCGGATGGTGTCAGCGTAATGCGCTCAGGTGAAGTAAAATTGATCTGTACATGTTCAGCCTCGTAATTTAATAGAATAATAAACGGCCATGAAGAAACTAAACCAACTAATCATCCTAATCTGCTTGATACTATTTTTTTCATGCAAGAAAGAAAATAGCACTGACATTAACGGACAGTTAAGTGGAGCAGTTTCAATTTCAGCGACTTGGTCTGGTGATCAAGGGCCTTGCTTTGCAAGATATGAGTGTACAATAGGACTAGGGTATTCTTCAACCGATATCGGTAACGAGGCCTATTTTGCGAGAGGTGATCTTCAAACTGGGAATAAAGTCTATAATTATTCAAAAA
>Ga0209098_1003326_pt1 | contig 13432 bp, 10 predicted proteins | sample AD_JPNHW1_MetaG_FD_184429 | JGI IMG/M metagenome (GOLD analysis project Ga0209098, IMG submission 184429) | Active sludge microbial communities of municipal wastewater-treating anaerobic digesters from Japan - AD_JPNHW1_MetaG (SPAdes) (version 2) | ecosystem: Engineered > Bioreactor > Anaerobic... | reverse complement strand
TCCACATGGGTATGAACTTCTTCCTCATTGATTCGGATAAGTCCCACCCGAACTTCGCTTCCCGCTTCTCTTTCCTCTGGTTTACTGATATCCTTGCTCATGTAGTCCTCCTTTTGCTTATGGTCGCGAGCCATGGGAAGTATACCTTCCTTCAAGCTTGGGGGACTACACCCCTCCTCTTTCCAAATGTGCGAAAAATATTGTACGTTATCACACTTCATTTTTTGTGCCTCTGCTGGGGACACTCCCTTTTTCCGGAGAAGGGAACGCACAACCTCCTGGCCGGGGAGCACCTCCGTAGAGTCGTTCCCTCAGAGGCGGAGGCCTGGGGCGAAAGCGGTCCTTGGTTGAGAGAAGGTCAAACAAAAGGGGAGAAGCTAAACGGATGCAGGAGGAGGGAGGTCTTTGAGGAGAGGAGCCTAAGGCGTCAGCGAATCCTTTTCAGCGTCCTTTCCCAACGGGTACCGGAGATCAGGTTGGACATGGTTCGACCGATCCCCTTGATCTTATCGACGATCCCCGTGGCAAGGTACTGTTCCCGAGAACCTTCGTAGCCCCACCAGATGAGCCAGGGTGAGCCCTTGATATAGCTCCGGTTTAAAGCTCCCCAATAGCGGCTGTCCAAGGAGTTGTCGCGGTTGTCGCCCATGGCGAAGTAGTGATCCTTGGCGATCAGCAGACCGTCGTAATTGTCACGGATGATGAGGTCGGGGATATCGGTGTTGGAAGAGGAGTAGACGTTGGGGTCACTGTGCCATGCCGTGGCAACCCTCACGGGAGATCCGTCAACCCAAACCTCTTTGTCTCGAATAGACAAGGAGTCACCGGGCATGCCGACGGCTCTCTTGACAAAATCTTGGACAGGGTTTTCGGGGTAGCGGAAAACGATCACGTCCCCCCGTGAGATCTCTTTCACCGGCAGAATTGCCCTCTCCCAATCGAAGACCGTAGGTCCAAAGATAAACTTGTTGACAAAAACGTGGTCTCCTACAAGGAGGGTCTTTTCCATAGACCCAGTGGGAACGACGAAGGATTGAAAAACGAAGGTCACGACGAAGAAGACGAAGACAAGAGTTTCCGTAATCAGCTCAAAATACTCCCTGAAGAGGGAAACTGTCCTCGTCTTCTTCTCTTGACTCATGGAGAGACCCGGAACATCCGTCCCGAGCGCTTATTTGGAAGGAGTGGCGACGGCGTTAAAGCGTTTCGTGAGACGGGACTTGTAACGGTTTCCGGTGTTCTCGCGAATGGTTCCCTTCTTCACGCTCTTATCGATAAGGGAGAGGGTTTGACGAAGAGTCTCCCCCATCTTCTCGGCGGGGACATCCGTCAGACCGATCATCTTCTTGAACTTCTTCACCGCCGTTCTCATACGGGAAATGTTCATTTTATTGACAGCCCGTTTTCTTTCGCTACTGCGGAATGCTTTCTCTGCGTTTCTGTAATTCGCCATAGAAACAACCTCCTCAATTTAAGGATTGATTATAAAGGATCTTCCAGGAAAGATCAAGGGTTTCGGTGCTTCCGGATAAATCCGAAAGCACCGTTCCCTCTCTCGTCACCGGATCGCTTGGTTCTTCAGAGCCGTCTCCGTCGCCTTCAGTAGCGGCTCTACAGAAATCTCTTCCCCTACAGCGTTCTTCATCCATTGCTGAGGAACGATCCGACCGGCCGAGAAGATTCTCTCCACTTCCGGCCCCAGCGGCTTTCCTTCCAGGTAACTCTGCAGTTGGAAGGCGATAATGTGCCCCAAGGGGTAGTCGGGCAAGTAGAGGGCCCCGTCGATCATGTGGGAGTAAATGGCCAGAACCGTTTGATCTTTCACTTTAAAGACCGGCGCGTAGTAGCGGTTCCAAACCTCCTTCGCAGTCTTAATAGTCTCGGCTTGCAGACTCTCCGCAGTCGCTTCGGGGTGTTCGTAGGCCCAGTGCCACACCTTCATGTCCACAAGGGCGACACCGGCGATTTCACAGGCTGCCCAGTAGTCGTCCAAGGCGTTGAGGTCCTTCCCCTTCGGATCCTTCTTGGCCATTCCCAGGATGTCCAGGTCTCTGGCCTGGAAGACGAAGGCCAATGCCTCTGTAAAGGCCGTGTTGGGAACTCCGTTGAGGGAGTAGTTCGCCACCTTATGGAGAGAGATGGTCTGTTCAACGTTGTGCCCCAACTCGTGCATGGCGATGTTGAAACCCTTGTAGTTCATACCGCCCGCTGGCACTCTAGTCCTCAGATGGGCCTTCTCGGAACGCATGCCGGCTCCCCAGGCATGTCCGGATCCACGGGCCGGGTCGACTTCGATCTTCGGGGCGATAAAAGCGGCCTGTTCGGGGGTGAAGCCGAGGGTAAGAAGAATCTTCTCTATGTGGTTCTGAAAGGCTATGGTGTTGGGAAACTTCTCCGCCACCATCTTGTCCAAAAGCTCTTCGGACAGGGAGCTTCGGCTCTTGAACCCGTCGTACCAGATATCGAAGGGTTCGACCTTTCTTCCCAGCCTCTTCTCAATGAGTTTGGCCGTTTTCGCAAAAGCCGGCGAGGTGAGAAGCTTCGTGAAGAGCGCCTCCACCTGAACCTCAGGAATCTCCCTGTCCGCCTCGAAACGGCGGGCGATGTGGGTGGGAAGCTCGGGATAGTAAGCGTCCAGAGCCTTCATGGCCTGAACGATCTCGAGAAAGCGTTCGTACCGTTCCGCCCCCTCCCCGACCTTGAAGGCGACCTTCCCCCCCTTATCATCGTAGAGAAGGTTGTTGAGAGGATCGTATCGAAGCCCCTTGGAATCGATAAAGCGGGAGGGAATCTCCTGGGTGATGATCCGTTTCATGAGCTCGTAGATGGTTTTCTGCTTCTCCAGACCCTTGGGGTCAGCGTAGCGTCCCTTGAGCTCGTCTCTGAGGCCCCAATGGCTGATGAGCCTCAGGTTTTCAGGAAAGAGGGTCTTCCCCTTGGGAGTGACCAGCCCTCCCATAGGAATGTTGTATCCGGAGATGTAGTTATCCGCCCTGGTCGTCGCATCGGAGATCAGCTGGTTCACATGAGCGGGAACCCGTGCCAGAAACCTCTCCCCCATCCGGACATACCCCCACTGGAGAGGATTCCATCCGGCCCCAAGGGTACTCTTCTCCGTCAACGTGTAGTAGGGAAAGTTGAGGACGATCAGAAAGGCCGCCTTGTTGAGGAAGAGGTCGTCGGAAAGATGGGCCGATGGTTCGTACTGGCCCAGAATCAAGTCGATCGGCTGGATCTCCCCCCGGTCGAGGTGGAGAGGGGCTTTCAGATCCAGTGAGAGTTTGTTGAAGTGGCCCATGAGACTTTCGAACTGCTCATCAAGACGCCTGAAGAGAAGTTCTTTCTTCGCCGGATCGCCGACGTAGTTTTCCTGACAAAAGGTCTCGAAATCCTTCTCCGAACCATCTTCGGCCCGCCAGAGAGAGGCGGCCTGACTAACGCCTCTCTCGATCGACATGGCCGCATCACTCCCGTACCGATCGGTCAGCAGACGGCAAACCTTCTCCACCGTCCCTGAGGAGACACTGGAACTCCCCTTGTCCGCTCCAAAGAGGCAAGCGGTCAGGAAGAGCCCTGAAAGCGCGAGGATCAAAAGGTTCTTCATTTTCTCACCCTATCTCCCTGTTCACTCCGCCAGGCCCATCTCTTTCAGAAGCCTCTGGGCACCGGCGACCTTGTCCGTGACGAAGAGCACATACCGGATATCCACGCTGACCGTTCTTTGAAGCTCCGGAATGACGAGGTAATCCCCGATAACGCTCTCGTAGGTCATATCAAAGATGATCCCCACCTGTTCCCCCTTCGCGTTGATTGTCGGAGAACCGGAATTTCCACCCGTAACGTTAGTGGAGTTCAGGAAGCAAGGGGTGATATCCTTCTGAACCGCATCTTCATAGCGGCCATAATCTCTGCTCTTGGCCAGCTCCTTCAGCTTTTCGGGAACCCGGAAGGGAAAGACTCCCCGATCTTTCTCCAAGACCCCTTTCAACGTCGTCTGGGGCTTCAGGTAGACGCTGTCCTTCGGTGAGTAGCCCTCCACGGTTCCATAGGTGAAACGGATGGTGGAGTTGGCGTCAGGGGCGAGACGGTTGTTTTTCATCTCCAGAAGGGCGGCGAGGTAGGCCTTGTTCAGATCGCCGAACCTCTGGTTCTCAGCCTTGGCGGCGTCTCTCATCTTCTTCATCTCCGTCTCCAACTCTTGGGCGAGCTGAATGGCGGGATCCTTGAGGGCCTTGAGCTGTAAGGGTGTCATTTGAAGCATCTTCGCCCGCTTGGCAGGATCGACGATCCCCGTGTTGGCGTAAAGGTCGTCGACATACCGATCGATCTCCTCCTCGGAGCCTTTCTGCAGGAGAGGCTTAACCGCCAAGGGCATTTGTTCGGCTGGAAGCTTCATCATCTTCTTAAGCTCCCGCTTCAGAAAACTCTTGTCCACTTCGGGGACATATCCCCGTTCCACCATCTCCATACGCATCTTGAGTGAGGCCAGGTTCCTTTCCTGGAACTCCTCTTCCCGTTTCAGGTCGGGCTTCTGTCTCTCCTGAACGGCGCGGTAGATCGTATAGGCTTGTCCAACGACTGTAGAGGCTCCGCCCGCGACTTTCCCCAAAGATTCGTTACGAAGGGCCTTCTCTTTCATCCCCTGAAGGAAGGATTCGATCTGAGCAACCACATTCCCGTATCTCTTGACACGGCTCGGGTCGGCGTTGATCCAATCCGTAAGCTCCTTTTCGAGAGCCGCTTTCTTCTCGAGGATGCCGAACTTCTCAAACCCTTCGAGTTTGGCGGTGTAGTTCTTCAGGCCGTTGTTGAGGCCTTTCACGCGACCCGCATACTTGATCTCCACTACCTTGTCCTTCTTCCCGGCCTCTTCGAAGAAGGCGACCTGATCGGCCAGCGTGTCCCGCCTGCGTTTCAGGTTCTCCATATCGTATTTAAAAGCCGCCAAGGAGTAGGTTCTGTAGGTCCTTCCAGGATACCCCATGACGAATTGAAAGTCTCGCTCCTTGACTCCCTCCAAAGAGATCTTCAAGACCGCCTTGGGCTTGTAGGGAACGTTCTCTTTACTATATTCGACACCTTTGTTGTCTTTGGAGACGTAGGCTCTCATATAAGAGAAGTCGCCTGTATGGCGGGGCCACATCCAGTTGTCGACTTCACCGCCGAAGTTTCCTATGTCCTGAGAGGGGGCGAAGACGAGACGGATGTCCTTGATCCTCTTGTAACGGAAGAGGTAGTACCGGTTCCCGCTGTACATGGTGGAAACGTTGGCTCGAAGGTCTGACTCTCCCTTCTCGGCCTTGGCGACCAGAGCCTTGATGTTCTTCTCGAGGAGACCGGCCCTCTGGAGAGGGGACATCTTGGGGGTCAGACCCTTGGTCACCTGTGAGGTAACCTCTTCGTAACCCAGAAGGACATCGGCGTAGTATCCCAGGGCGGGGATCTCCTCTTCCAGGGTGGAAGCGAGGAACCCTTTCTCGATATAGTTTTCTTCCTTCGTGGAAGCTCTCTGGATGGCCCCGAAGGCTACATGGTGGTTTGTCAGAAGCAAGCCCTCCTTGCTGACGAACTCCCCTGTTCCTCCGCCGAAGGAGACCACGGCGCTCATCAAGCCGGTACCGTCGGTCTTGTAAAGCTCCCCGGGGTCCATCTGAAGTCCCAGCTTCTGAAGATCCAAATCCTTCATCTGATGGGGCATCCACATCCCATCGTCGGCCAAGAGGACCATGGAAAAGGCCAGGCAGAACATCCCGGCCGTAAAGAAGCGCCACGCTCTCTTCATCTTTCACTCCTTAATTGTTTTTTTGTGCACGGGAGACTACACGGGAGAGTCCCCCTCCCCTACTACGTACCGAGAGAGAGGATGTTCTCTGGAAAGGGCTTACTCCTCCCTGTCCGACCGCTTTCCCGAGGAGAACTTTCCCTTCAACTTCTCCCACAGTTCAACGAACCCCTCTTGAATAAACTTCCTGCGAAGGTTCACGCCCTGCCTCTCCAGCCTCTCAAGGGCCGGGAAGAAATGTTTGTCCAAGTCCAGGCAGAGCTCCCACATGGGCAGGGCTTTCTTCGGAAATCCCCCCTTGGAGTAGACATCCCCCAGGTAGAGCCAAAGGTAAGGGTTCTTCCGTTCCTTTACCGACGCGAGCTTAAAGGCGTCTTCCGCCAACTTGAGATTCCCTGAGGCCAAGAGACAACGGCCCAGGAAGTAGAGGGTTTTCCCATCTCTCGAGGCCATTCTGCTCGCCTTCTCGAAGCTCTGCCCTGCCTCGTAGAGCTTCCCTTCGATAAAAAGCCGTTTCCCCCTGTAGTAGTAGAACTTCTTCAGGCTCTCCGGGGGGAGACACCCCTCCGGTGTCTCCCCGGAGAGCTCTTTCTCACGGAGAATCTCGTTCATGGCCCCCTGATAATGGGCGAAATCGTTGATTACCTTCGGACTTCTTCCCTCGATCTCATACTCGATCTTCGTCTCCAGCTCGTCCATGAGAGAAAAATAGCGCTGAAACACTGCAGCCAGAGAAGACTCGGGACTGACCCCTAACGCGTAGTAGCCTTCGGACATCTCATTTACCTACCCTGACCCTCACGTTCCCACTCAGATCTTCGGCGCGGATGACCCAGACTTTGCCAGCCGCTCCCTTAATCACAAAGGTTTCAGACAGAGAATCGCAGATTCCATCCTCCGGAAAGAGGGGCTTCCACTTCCTGTCGCCGGTATGGTAGGAGACAGAGCGTATTGGAGAGATTCGATCGGTGACCTTGAAGCTCAGAGAGCCACCGGCAACGGCCAGGTTCCCCTCAATCTCCGGAGGAGTGTAGTCGAGGCGGAAGGGTTCGCTGACCATCTCCCCCTTCAAGGCCATAGTCTCGGGGTTGGAGGGAGAATCGGAGGCGACCACCCGAACCTGGTACTCCCCCTCTTCCATGGCCGCCTTCTCGAGAGAAAAGGTCGTACTCTTCCAATCCCTCTCCACGACGTTCCAGAGAGTCTCTCCCTCCCTTCGAAGGGAGATCTCATAGACCATCTTGTCCTGGTTGATGTCACGGGCCTCCCAGCCGAAACGCAGAGTCCCCTCTTTCACCACGTCCGCGGGGTTCGCGGGCGGTTCTGCCCCAGGCTGAGCGGGAAAGGAGATCTTCAGATTCTTCACCGTCGGAGAGACGTTCACGGGAAGGTAGACGAACTCCAACCCATGGACTGAACTCTGAGGATCTCCCCCGTCGATTCGGATCTTAAACTGGAAGTACCTCTTCTTCGAGAGACCTATGGTGAAGGGGTCGGTCATATAGGCGGACCAAGGGGTCCACGATCCATCGGCCTCTTCGGTGTTCCCTCCCCTGTACGCCACAGAGACCTTCCCGTGAAATTCGGTCCGGAAGGAGAAAGTTCCAAAGGTGGAGAGGGAACCGGTATCGTGAATACGGGAGAAATACTCCCCTTGGGAGCGGATTCCCTTCTCGAGCCGGAAGATACCGGCCGGGAAATTGCACAGCCCCAGCCATCCGTTGGAGGCGGGGATCAGGGAGAGGGCGATCTTTCCTCGACTCTGGCCGATCAGGGAGACCTTCCCGGAGGCGTAGTGGTAGATACGGCCGCTGTCACCGGTAACCCAAAGGATCTCGTCCCCATCGCCTCTGAGGTCGTAGGGGATCTCATCCTCGGAGGTCCAGATCTTCTCGACTTCACCGTTGGATTTCAGTTTGACGATTTCACCGGAAGCCTTCTGAGAGGTCAAGACGATCTTCTCCTTCTCGGCCTGTTTCGTCATGGAGAGGCCGGCGGAGGCGACAAAGATCTCGTTCCGGTCGTTCACGTAGATTCCCTTGATCTCTTTCTCGCCGCTCCGGTAGAGGGATTCCTTTCTCTCCCCGGTAAGCTCGTAGACGGTTCCCTTGTCGCTCCCCCCCGCCCAGAGCTTATCGCCTCTCAGGAAGAGACGAACGCAGTTCAACTCGTCGATCTCATAGGTTTTCATGAGGGCGCCGTCTTTGAGGTTGATCAGGTAGACCTTTCCTCCGTTTCCACCGGCGGCGGCGTAGAGGGTCTGACCCTTAACCTCCAGGTCCCAGATGAAACGGTCGTCCCCGTTGAAGAAGTCGGAGACCTTCCCCGACCCATCCCTTTTGTAGATCTTCCCGTTGGGAGAGGAGGCCATGTAGAGGTTGCCCGCACCGTCCGAGGCAAGGGCAAAGATATCGGGCTCCGCCGCCTTGAAAACCTCTTCAAACTTATCCTTGCCTAGGCGGTACACCTTCCCGTTGTGACCGGTGCCTATGTAGGTGTCGCCCTTCGAATCGGCGACGGCAGCGAAGATGAGGTTCTCCTCCGGCTGTGCCAAGTCCACGATGTTCAACGAGAGGGAGAGCCTTCCCTCCTCCGAGAGCCGAAGCCCTTGAAACTCTCCGGACAAGAAATCTTTCCACTCCCTGTAGGAGACCCTTATCGGTTCAACGGCTCCCAAGGAGAGGGTGAAAAGAAGGACAAAAAGGGAAAGGGTTGTTCTCTTCATGGCGGTCTGCCTCACTAGTTTTGTCATTGAATCTCCAGGGTGATCATGGCCCTCCCCTCGAAGCTGTATTCGATGGGAAGTGCGTATTCACGAAAGGTACTGATCGGAGGATAGGCGTAGTTGAAGTCCCTCTGAGAGGGGAGAAGGAAGTGGAACACCGACGCGGGCAGGTTGGAGTAGTCGTAACCGTTGAGAAAAACCGTCTGGTTGCTCCGCAAGACTTTGAAGTAGATGCAGTTGTTCTTCCTGATGTTGTTCAAGGCCCTCAGGAGGGTGGTTTCACTCTCAGGGAACTTGAAACCATCCTTGTACTGCTCTGTGTCGAACTTCTCCATACTCTGGGCATCGCCGATAAGAATCGAGAGCTTCTCGCCTGAAGCGAGGGGAGGAACCGTAATGGAGACGCTCTCGCTCTTTGCCGGTTCGTTGAGGGGTTTGTAGTAGAGGGTGAAGTTGACCTTCTCACCGGGCTTTACCCTGTACTTCTCTGCCACAACCCTGTTGAGGGTGGCAACCTTTCGTTTCTCCCAGGGAGTGACCTCCAGAGCGACCTCCTGAATCTTGAACTCCTTGACAGGGTTGTCCATGAGAACGTAAGCCAGGGAGGCGAACATCATCGAAAGATCGCTTACCGAGGAAGAGCCCGCGAAAGTGTCGTCGTAAACGACCGTGTTCCCTCCCTCCGTGAAGAAAGAGCCGTTCACCTTCACCGAGAGCTCACCGGATTCCTTCGCCTCGGCGATGAGAACGTTGCTGATCACATTGTAAAGAAGGAGCGGGGAGAGAAGCTTGTCCCGAACCATTTTGATCTGATACTCCCGGGGTTTGTCCCAGTTGACCTTCACCTTGATGGGGATCAGATCCGGCAAAGAGCCCAATTGACCGCGAACGGCAAAGAGCCTGTCTTCGGTGATCTTCCCGATGTAGGTGTCCGTTTCAGCCAATTTGAAGGAACTCTCGAAGGAGGGGACCACATCGATGATCTTCGCCTTGGAGACCGGGTACTCCACCTTTCCCAAGTTCATGAAGGGGTGTCCAAAGGCGTAGAAACGGTCGCCGATCACCTTGGTCACCGTTCCCACCGCCGAGATATCCAGATCCCCGATCGTGTAGTGGACGTTGATGGCATCGCCGTCCCTCAGCTTTTCCCCGGAGGGTTTCATGTCGAGGTTCATCTTCTGCTGAGGGGAAGAACCGGGGGAGCGGAGGGCCGTGCGGAACTGGGCAAGTTGAGATCCCATGCTCTCAGAGAGACGGGGGGAGAGTCCCCCGGGATGTGAGAGGAGGTTCCAGTTCATGAAAGAGGGGAGCCTGGATTGGAGCCTCTTGGAGATCTTCTCCAGAAGGTCCGGGTCCCTGAAACCACTCTTCATCTCGATGTTCAGGTCCATAGAGACCTCTGGAGCCGCCTTCTTCTCGGTCTTGAGCATCGCCTCGAAGGGGGTGATCCCGGCTACGGCCTTCTTCGTGAAAGGGAAGGAGAAGGCAACGGCCCCGACGATCTTTCCATCCAGGTAGACAGGGCTCCCGGACATGCCGGCGATCACTCCGGTCTCTTTGTAGTAATCTCCCAGAATCTCACCGATGATGAAATTTTCACCGGGGTAGTTGTTCCTCAAGACTCCGGAGACCCGGACCTCGAAATCCGAGAGGGTTTGCCCTTTCAGAACCGTTTGCCCCTTAAGGATCATCCCCTCTTTGATATCCTTGACCGGTACGAAACTCTGCTCCTGGGCCTGAAGAAGAGTGCCGCAAAAGAAGAAAGCCAGCACTATCGTCCCCAAAAGCCCAACCTTCACCTTCATGTCCACCTCTCGATTCGAAATTTTACCACTCCCGGCACAACGGTGTAAAACAACTCTCTTCCCTTTCCCAACTCTCCATCGTACTCCCAGGGGAATTCCCCCCCTTCCAAGGGTTCCAGGGTCAGGCTCCGGCAACGCCGTCTCACGGTCTCGGAGCCTTCGGGGGCCTTTCCGGTGAGACTGTTTATCAAAAGGGGGAGAAGGTCCCTGCGAGCGACTTTCCTGACCATGCAGAGATCGAGCCAACCGTCCTCCAGGGAGGCCTGGGAAGAGACCTTCATCTTCCCCCCGAAATAGCCGCCGTTGCAGAGGGCGCCGACCCAGTAGTCTCCCCGAATCTCCTCTCTCCCGTCCACAAGGGCTCTCACCCTCCTGGCCGGAGAGGAGAGAATCGCGGAAAGGGCCTTCGCCAAGTAGGCGGTCTTGAGAAGGTTCCCCCTCTTAGCGACTCTCCTGGCTACCTCTCCACCCATTCCGAAGGAGGAGACATTGCAGAAGTATCTCTCTCTCCCGGAGGCGCTGACCTTCACCAGGTCCAGTGTCTTTGTTGCTCCCGTCTCACCACGAACGCTCCGGAGGAAATCGTTTCCTCTCCCGGAGGGAAGGAGCGAGAGGGAGGCATCAGGGTTGACCGGTTTGTCTTTCTCCATGTAGCCGTTGACAATCTCGTTGAAAGTCCCGTCCCCACCTAAACCGATAATATAGTTGAACCCTTCGTCCAGGGCCTTTCGAGTCAGGAGGACCGCCTCGCCCGGGCATGATGTGAACTCCTGGTTCAAGGGTCCGTAGCGAGACTCCAGAGGGAGCAGAAACCTTCTCCACCTTCCCCTCGTCGCTCCGCCTCCCGAAGCGGGGTTGACGATGACCTTGATCTTGAGGTTGCCCACGTCCTTCTTCGGCTTAGTTACGTCCTTTTCGCTTCTCTATGAGGCGGACCAGGGCAGCCCCCAGAGGAGGGAAAAAGAGGAAAAAAACAAACAACGCGGCGCAATAGAGGAGGGAAAACCGGACGAACCCGACCCTGTTGACCCAATCCATGACACTCTGCGCCTCGGGAAGGGCGAATCTGTCCAGGACCTCCTGGAGACGGTTCAGCCTCTGCCCGAAGACAAGGGCCCGTATGAGCTGAAAGACGGTGAAGAGAAGCCAGCCGAAGACCCCCGAGATCGCCCCATAGAGGAGGGCGTCACCCCCGGTGATCGGCTCGGGGTTGTTCCTCTTGGCGATGAGGATCGTCACGGCCCCTCCGACGATGAGCCAGAGGCAACAGCAGACGTTGAAAACCGAAATCAGAGGGAAGACAGACAGGATGGCCATCAAGGCTCCGCCCATGAGGCAGGGGCCCAGCTCGATTCGCGCCTTGGGGCTCTTCTGGAGAGGAGGCTGAAGACCCTCTCCCTCTGGGACTCTTTCGTTCTCCATGGATCACCTCGCTCGGCACAAGGCCTGAGCCGATATTATAGCAATAAAAGCCCCTGATAACCAGCGAAGAGAGTGGTACCAGGGGAGAAAGCCCCCCTCCGGCTGAAAGAGTTTCGAAAGGAAGAAGAGAAGGACGGCCCCGATCACCGTTAGAAAGAGAGGAAGCCGTTCCTCCACTCTCGGAAAAAGGAGGAAAAGCGACAAAACGACGGGAAAGCCGAAGTAAAAGCCTAAACAACGGGAACATACCGGGAAAGCCACCCCTCCCCAGGAGAGAGAGCGCTCCGGCCTCTGATGGCATACCAGGGAGAAGGCAAGCCTCACAAGGCCCTCCCCACCCGGCGAAGAACTATGGAGTAAGGGAGTCACCACGATGACCGCGCAAAGAGTCATCGAGAGGATTAGAAGGAGAAAGACGATCCCTTCACCCCTCCCTTTCTGGAATGTTGGAGATGCAGAGGACGCCTTTCTCATCGTAGTATTTTTTAACCTTCGTCTTCCGTCTGGGGGGTGTCGTCTTGGAAACCGTCTTAGGGGCGTTCAGCGGAACCTCTCCCTTATAGAAGCGGGTAATCCTGGTTACATAGTCCTGAGTCTCCCTGAAGGGGGGAATACCCCCGTACCGGTCCACTCTCGCTTCACCGGCGTTGTAAGCGGCCAAGGCCAAGACGGTGTCGTTGTTGTATTTGTCAAGAAGCCTTTTCAGGTGGCGGATTCCCGCCTCCAGGTTCCTTTCAGGGTCGAAGATCTCCGAGACGTTGACCCCATAATCCTTGGCCGTCTCGGTCATCAACTGCATCAAGCCTTTGGCCCCTTTATGGGAAACGGCCCCAGCGTCAAAGTTGGACTCGGTCTTGATAATGGCCTTGACCAACTCCGGGTCCACTCCCTCCCTCTGGCTGAACTTACGGATCTTGTCTTCGTAGGCCGTGTCGCCAAGGTTGGTGTTGTAGAAGTGCCGAACCGTCTTGATCACTTTGAGAATCTTGACCGAATCGGTGGGGGTGTAGTTGGAGATCACCTTCCTTCCGTTGCCATCCTGGTAGATGTAGATATCCCCCCAAAGAAGGGTCGGAAGCGCCAGGAGCGTGAACCAGAAGAGCCCTCTATTCGCCATGGAGACCTTCCATCTCCGAACGCAGTTGGCTCTTCACAGCCTGCAGGTTTTCGGGGCGAGAGCCTCCGGCCTCTCCGAAGTCGTCCCGGCCGCCGCCTCCGCCGCCGATCAGGGGCGCTATTCCCTTGATGAGCGTGGAGACCTTGGTCTTACCGGTGAGGTTCTTGGAGAGAGAGAGCGTCAAGGCCACCTTCCCATCCTTGACACGGTAGAGGACGACGAGGCCGCTGCCTAGACGGTTCTTCAGCCTATCGGCCAGGCCACGGATCTCTTCCTTCTCGATCTCAGGAGCTCCGAGGAAGAGGAAGGAGTTCTTCCCTACCCTTTCGGCCCCCTTCAGAAACTCCTCTTCGTCGGAGGCCAGAGCCTTTTGGCGGAGAACGTCCAGCTCCTTGGAGAGCTTATGGTTCTGCTGGAGAAGCTTCTTAAGCGTCTCTACAACTTCGTCTTCCGGGCTCTCCAGGAGAGAGCGCAGGGTTGTCAACAGATGGCTTTGTTCCTGAAACCGGTGGAGAGTGTTAAAGCCGGTCACCGCTTCGATTCTCCGAACCCCCGCCGAAACGCTACTCTCGGAGAGGATC
>Ga0209098_1003325_pt1 | contig 13438 bp, 11 predicted proteins | sample AD_JPNHW1_MetaG_FD_184429 | JGI IMG/M metagenome (GOLD analysis project Ga0209098, IMG submission 184429) | Active sludge microbial communities of municipal wastewater-treating anaerobic digesters from Japan - AD_JPNHW1_MetaG (SPAdes) (version 2) | ecosystem: Engineered > Bioreactor > Anaerobic... | reverse complement strand
CACAGCAGGATAACAAAATAAAATGCCCGGAGGGGGACTTGAACCCCCACGGTTTCCCACTAGAACCTGAATCTAGCGTGTCTGCCAATTCCACCATCCGGGCAGGATGGGGAAAAATACACTGGAGGAAGGGCTTGCGTCAATGCCGGCGGCGGGGAGAGCCGCGACGGGAGTGTCGAAAAAGGCCGGGAAGTGGCTGCTTGGTTGGGACCCGGGCTGTTTCATTATATGAAACTCGCATTTCGTATATTGCCTCTTCTCGACCGGCAGGCATATAATGAAGGTCCCCAACCACGCAAAATGCGCCGAAAAAGGAGACGCTTGTGAAACTAGAACGCTACTCGGGAGACCTGTCGACCATCGATTACCTCTCCCTCGTCGTCGTCGATATCGCGGGACAGCTCCACTCCGTGGCCCTGCCCCGGAGTTACGTGACCGAGAAGGTCCTCAAGGGCGGCGTCGGCTTCGATGCCTCGAACTACGGCTATGCCCAGGTCCACAAGTCCGACATGGTCGCGGTGCCCGACCTCTCCACGGCCTTCGTCGAGGACAAGGAGGGCTTCAAGACCCTCCACGCCTTCTGCGACGTCATGACCACGGACGGCGAGCATTTCGCCCAGTATCCCCGCACCATCGCCAAGAAGGCCGTCGAGGAGCTCAGGAAGAGCGGCGTCGGCGAGGACGTGAAGATGCTCGTCGAGCTCGAGTTCTACGTCTTCGACGACGTCGCCTACTCCACCACGGTCGACCACTCCTGGTACTCGGTCCAGAGCTCCGAGGGCATCGGCGAAGACTACGAGGACGCGCCCCGCTTCGGCCTCTCCAAGGGCTACCACCGCATGGGCCCCGAGGACAAGTACGGCCTCCTCCGCAACCGCGCCGTCGAGGCGATGCAGGACGCCGGTATCCTCGTGAAGTACCACCACCACGAGGTCGGTGCCGCACAACTCGAGATCGAGCTCAACTTCATGGACCTCGTCCGCGCCGCCGACGCCGTCGTCCTCTCCAAGTGGATCATCAGGAACTGCGCCGACGAGCTCGGCCTCTTCGTGACCTTCATGCCCAAGCCCATGTACAAGATCGCCGGAAGCGGCATGCACGTCCACCAGTTCATCGAGAAGAACGGCAAGTCGATCTTCCCCGGCGACGGCCTCTACGGCCTCTCGGAGGCCGGCCTCGCCTACACCGCTGGCATCCTCGAGCACGCCCTCTCGGGCTCCCTCCTCGCCTGGTCCAACCCGAGCACCAACTCCTACCGCAGGCTCGTCCCCGGCTACGAAGCGCCGGTCTCCGCCACCTTCGCCCAGGGCTCGCGCGCCGCGGCGGTGCGCATCCCCGGCTACCTCAAGAAGGGAGAGGCCCGCATCGAGTTCAGGACAGGTGATGCGACCGCGAACACCTACTACTTCCTCGCGGCCATGCTCCTCGCCGGCCTCGACGGCATCCAGCGCAAGCTCGACCCCGTCAAGAAGGGCTTCAGCACGGACAAGGAGACCCCGAAGAACACCTTCCCGACGGGCCTCTACCACGTCCTCTCGGGCCTCGCCAAGGACAGGGACTACCTCAAGTCCGTCTTCCCCGAGGAGCTCATCTCCTCCTGGATCGAGGCCAAGAAGAAGGAAGCCGAGTACGTGTACAATGCTCCGGTTCCGCAGGAGTACGAGCTCTATTTCTAGTTGTTGGTAATGGGGGGGGAGGTCTCCCCCCTGGCTCCAGCGTCCTCGCCGGGTCCCCATCGGGCCCCGGCTCCGGTCGCTTCCGCCACCCCCCTCTGTCGCGCGGCGCAAGCTCCGCGCGACGCACCAGGGAAACGGCCATCCGAAGTTGCTTTGCCGTTCCGCGCGATGCGCGGAACATGGCCGCGCCGCAGGCGCGGCCGGGGGCCGGGCCCCAGGGTCCGTCCCCCGATACCCACCATTCGTTGAAGGACAGGATCATGGGGTTCGAAACATTGATGGGCGACGAGGCGATTGCCCTCGGCGCCGTCCATGCGGGCTTGTCGGCGGCCTTCGCTTATCCCGGCACGCCCTCGACCGAGATCATGGAGTTCTACCAGGACTTCGCCAGCAAAGCCGGCGACTCCGGCAAGGCTGGAGACGGTAAACGCGGCCCCTTCGTGGCCCAGTGGTGCACGAACGAGAAGACCGCCTACGAGTCCGCCCTCGGCGCTTCCTTCGCGGGCAGGCGCGCGACGGTCTCGATGAAGCACGTCGGCCTCAACGTGGCCGCCGATCCCTTCGTCAACTCCGGCCTCCTCAAGATCAAGGGCGGCCTCGTGGTCATCGTCGCCGACGACCCGGGCATGCACTCCTCGCAGGACGAGCAGGACTCGCGCTTCCTCGCCGAGTTCGCGCGCATCCCCTGCCTCGAGCCCTCCGACCAGCAGGAGGCCTACGACATGACCCGGGCGGCCTTCGACATCTCCGAGAGCTTCCAGGTCCCCGTCCTGATCCGCATAACGACCCGCCTCGCGCACAGCCGCTCGGCCGTCGAGACCCGCGGACAGAGGGACCAGAACCTCGTCGAAAAAGCGAAGGACCGCTGGGGCTGGACCCTCATGCCCCACGCAGCGCGCGCCCTCTGGAAGGAAGTCCTCCCCAAGTACGAGAAGCTCCGCCATGAGGCCGAATCCGCGGCGAAGGTCGAAAAGGGCGACTCCGAGATCGGCGTGATCACGACCGGCCTCGCCCTCCAGTACTACCGCGAGAACGAGGAGGACCTCGCCGCGAAGGGCGTAAAGCCCTGGCGCCTCCACGTCGGCCGCTACCCCATCCCCTACGCCTCCATCCGCGAGCTCGCCTCGCACGTGAAGAAGGTCATCGTCCTCGAGGAGGGCTATCCCTTCGTCGAGCGCGAGCTCCGCGGCATCCTGCCCACCGGGCTCACAATCCTCGGCAAGGAGACCGGAGAGGTTCCGCCGACCGGCGAGCTCTCGCCCGACAACATCCGGCCCGTCCTCGGCCTCGCGCCGCGCAAGGGCATGTCCCTGCCCGCCGACGCAGGCTTCACCCTCGCCAAGAGGCCGCCCCAGCTCTGCCAGGGCTGCCCCCACGCGGACAGCTACACCTTCCTCAAGGAAGCCCTCGCGGGCTACAAGGACTACTCGGTCAACGCCGACATCGGCTGCTACACCCTCGGCGCCATGCCCCCCTTCGACGCCGTCGAGTCCTGCGTGGACATGGGAGCGTCCATCGGCATGGCGCGCGGCGCCTCCGAGGCGGGCTTAAGGCCCGCGGTGGCCGTCATCGGCGACTCGACCTTCTACCACTCGGGCCTCTCGAACCTCATCGATGCGGTATCGCACAACTCCAACATCACGGTCCTCATCGTCGACAACTCCACGACGGGCATGACCGGCGCCCAGCCGACCATCCTGCCCTCCGAGCGGCTCAAGGCCATAGCGATCGCGGCCGGCGTCGACCCCGCCCACGTGCGGGTCCTCAACGCCCACAAGAACGACCACGCGGCCAACGTCGCCGCCATGAAGGAAGAGCTCGCCTACGAGGGCCCCTCGGTGGTGATCTCCGCGCGCGGCTGTCTCGAGGCTCTCAAGAAAGCGAGGAAGGCATGAAATACGACATAGTCCTCTGCGGCGTCGGCGGCCAGGGCGGCATCTCCGTCTCCGTCATCATCGCGCAGGCCGCCATGGAAGCGGGCCTCCACGTGAAGCAGTCCGAGGTCCACGGCATGGCCCAGCGCGGCGGCGAGGTCCTCGCCCACCTGCGCATCTCCGACAAGCCCATCGCGAGCCCCACCATCCCCGAGGGCTCGGCCCAGCTCCTCCTCGCCTTCGAGCCCCTCGAGGCCCTCCGCTACCTTCCCTGGCTCGCGCCCGACGCCACCATCGTCTCGGCGGCCGAGCCCGTGAAGAACATCCCGAACTACCCGGACCTCGACAAGGTCCTCGCCACCCTGAAGGCCCTTCCCCGCGCCGTCGTCCTCGAGGCCGACACCATCGCGAGGGAAGCGGGCAACGCGCGCGCGGCCAACATGGTCCTCGTGGGCGCGGCCTCCGGCCTCCTCCCCTTCCCTCCCGAAAAGCTCGAGGAGGCCATCCAGCGCAACTTCGCCCGCAAGGGCGAGGCGGTCGTGGCAGCCAACCTGAAAGCTTTCCGGAATGGACGCCAGGCGAATCGCTAGCATCCTCGTCCCGGCCCTCGACGAGGGCCGGGACGCCCTCACCGAGCTCGAGGGCCTCGCCCTCCTCGAGGCCCTCGGCCTCGAGACGCCGGCCCGCCTCTTCGTGAGGAGCTCGGCCGAAGCCATCGCCAGCTGCGCTGTCGGCGCCAGCTGCGCTGTCGGCGCCAGCTGCGCAATCGGCGCGATGTCCGCGAAAGGCGCGCATCGCGCCGCCGGCAATGCCGGCGCCCTTCCCGGCGACAAGGTCGTCGTCAAGATCATCAGCCCCGACATCCTCCACAAGACCGAGTCAGGCGGCGTCGCCATCGTGGACAACGAAGGCGGCGCCATAGCCGCGGCCATCAGCGGGATGGAAGGTCGCCTCGGCGCGGCGGACCCTGCGTCCCACGCTGCGGACGCGACAGGCGGCGCAGCGCCCCAGGGCAGCGGCCGGCGGCCGCGCATCGAGGGCTTCACGATCAACGAATTCGTGGACCACGAGCCCGCCCTGGGCCACGAGATGATCGTCGGTTACCGCTTCGCGAGGGACTTCGGCCCTGTCGTCTCCTTCGGTCCCGGCGGCATATACGCCGAGTACCTCGCCGCGAATTTCCGCGAGGGAGCGGCCAACGTCTTCTTCTCCCCCGCCACGGCGGACCGGGATCTCGTCGCGCGGGAGCTCTCGCGCAACGCGATCCGCACCTTGGCCGCGGGCGGCCTACGCAACACGAAGCCCGCCACGAGCGACGAGACCATCATCGACGTGGTGATGGCCTTCCTCGAGGCTGCCCCGGTCCTCGCTGCGGCTGGCGTCACCGAGTTCGAGGTTAACCCCTTCGTGATTCCCTCGCGGCCCCGGCGCGGTGCCGCGCCCGCCGCGGGCGGCGCTGCGCCACGCGACGCGGAACGCGACCGCCTCGTGGCCCTCGATGTCCTCGTCAAGCTCGGCCCGGTCGCCTCGGACGGCCTCGCCCTGCGGGATGGCCGGGTGGTCAACGTTGACCAGGCCTGCCGGCCCGTCGACAAGATCGGGAAGCTCCTCGCGCCCGCGAGCGCGGCTGTGGCGGGCGTTTCCGAAAAGGCCATGAACAACGGCCGCATCATCCTCGGAAACCTCCTCCGGAACGGCTTCGACCCCTCCCGCCTCTACGTCGTCAAGCCAGGCTGCGGCGAGATCGACGGCTGCCGCTGCTTCCCCGATTTCGCGAGCCTGCCCGAGACCGTCGACCTCGCCGTCCTCTCCATCCCCGCCGAAGCGGCCGCAGGCACGATAGCCGACATAGCGGAGTCGGGCCGGGCGGAATCGATCATCGTGACGACGGGCGGACTCGAGGAGAAGTCCGGCACCGAGGCCATCGTGGCCCGCATGCGCGCCTCGCTCGCCGCCTCGCGGCTCCGGTCCGGCCGCGGTCCCCTCATCAACGGCGGCAACTGCCTCGGCGTGCGCTCGATGCCGGGCCGCTACAACACCCTCTTCGTGCCCGAGTACAAGCTTCCCATGCCCAAAGGCAAGGTAGCGCCCATCGCGATCGTCAGCCAGTCCGGCGCCTTCGCGGTGAGCCGCATCTCGAAGCATCCAGGCATCAACCCGAAGTACCTCATCACCTGCGGCAACCAGATGGACCTCACCGTGGGCGATTACCTCGAGTGGCTCGCAGGAGATCCGGAGCTCGAGGTCTTCGCCGCCTACGTCGAGGGCTTCAAGCCCCTCGACGGCGAGAAGGCCCTCAGGGCCGCGAAGCGCATCGCGGATGCCGGCAAGACCCTCATCCTCTACCGCGCAGGACGCACGGCCGAGGGCGCCAGGGCGAGCGCGAGCCACACGGCGAGCATCGCGGGCGACTATGCCGTCACGAAGGCCCTCTTCCGCGAGGCAGGCGCCGTGGTCGTCGAAAGTCTCGAGGACTTCGACGACGCCCTCACGATCTTCGCACTCCTCCAGGGCAGGAAGGCCTCGGGGCGCCGCCTCGGCGCGGTCTCCAACGCGGGCTTCGAATGCGTGGCCATGGCGGACAACCTCGGCGCCTTCGAGCTCGCAACCTTTGCGCCTGCGACGGCGCCACGTCTCGAGGCTGTCTTCCGCAAGGCGCACATAGACGGAATCGTGGACATCCACAATCCCGTGGACCTTACGCCTGCTGCGCCGGACGAGGCCTACGACGAAAGCTTCCGCGCCGTCCTCGACGACCCGAATGTGGATCTCGGTCTTGTGGGCATACTGCCGCCCACGCCGGCGATGAACAGCCTCGCGGCCGGACCGGGCTCCAATGGCGAAGACATAACCCGCGAGGACTCCCTCGCCTTCCGCTACGGCAGGCTCCTCCGGGAGACGACCAAGCCCTGGGTGGCCTCCTGCGACGCGGGCAGCCTCTACGATCCCCTCGTGCGCGCCCTCGAAGCCCATGGCGTCCCGGTCTTCAGGACCTCCGACCGCGCGCTGAAGATGCTCAACCTCTGGTCCGGCGCCCGCAGAGGCAAATAGGCTCCGCTCCGGCGCGAGCCGCCTCGCTTGACCGCCGCCGGGCCTGCCCCTATAGTGAAATCCGAGCCAGCATGGGAACCGATCTGCTATCGCCTGCAGGTACCGCACTCCTCCGCGGTGCCGAGCTTTTCTCGAGCCTCCTCGAGGACGACCTCTCCTACGTAGCGTCCCGCGTGGAGCGGACGGAGATAAAGGCCGGCACCCGCGTCTTCGCCCAGGGCGAGGATGCCTCGCGCTTCTACATCCTCGAGTCCGGCAGCGTCGCCATCTACCGCGAGCAGGACGGGAAGACCACCGAGGTCGCCCGCTACGTCCCTTCTGACGCGATGGGCGACTTCGAATTCGCGGTGAGAACGCGCTTCTCCGGCAGCGCCGTCGCGGAGGCGGACTCCGTCCTTCTCGTCTTCCCTGGCCAAGGCCTGTCGATGGCCGACCTCACCCGGGAGAAACCCGATTCCGCCGCCCGCATCCTCCTCCGCGCGGCCTCCATGGTCTCTGCCAGGCTCCGCAGCACGCAGGCCCTCATTTCGCACAACTCGCCCTGGGTTCGCGAGCTCAGGCGCCAGATCTACACCGATCCCGGCACCGGCCTCTGGTCCCGGTCCTTCCTCGACGAGGAGATCCCGCGGTCCATCGAACGGCCCACCGCCCTCATCCTCGTGAAACCCGACCGCTTCAAGGAACTCAACGATGCCCATGGGCATTCCGCGGGAGATGCGGCCATGGAGCGCATGGCGGCCATCCTCAACGACCAGGTGGAGCGGCTGGGGCGGGGCTGGGCCCTGCGCCTCCGCAGCAACGAGACGGCCCTCGTGGTGCCCCGCTGCGGCTACGGCGAGGCCACCGAGATAGCGCGCCTCCTCTCGGCCCTCGTCTCGGCCATCGACCTCTCGCGGGCCATCCCCGGTTGCGGCTTCACCTTCACCGCGAGCGCCGCCCTCGCCGTCTGGCCGGAGGACGGGCCGGAATGGAAGCGCCTCGTGGACGAGTCCTACGCCATCCTCACGCGGGCCTGGAAGGACGGAGGCGCGCGCATCTACCACCTCACGGCGCGGAAACAGGAGGCGGGAGCATGAACGCGACGGACGGTTCGCTTGCAGGCTCCCGGCTCTTCTCCGCCATGACTCCCCTTGAGCTCGCGGCGGTCGAGTCCTTCCTCGAGAAGCGCCGCCTCGCGCCGGGAGAGATCCTCTTCCGCGAGGGCGAAGTCGGCTCGGAGCTCTACATCGTCCACTCCGGAACCATGGGGTCCTGGGTAGCCCAGGCCGACGGCACGAGGCGCGATCTCTACGAATTCCGCGCAGGCGACCAGTTCGGCGAGATGGCTGTCATTGAGACGGCACCCCGGACCGCGACCTGCTATGCCAAGGAGCCGACGGAGCTCTACGTCCTCGCGGCCATCGACTTCTACCGCCTCGTCTGGGAGCACCCGATCATCGGCGTAAAGCTCCTCACGTCGCTCGTCGACGTCATGGCCCGCTGGCTCGGCGAGGCCTCGGGCTTCCTCGGCGACATGGTGCGCTGGGGCGAGGCCGCCCGCAGGCGTTCCATAACCGACGACCTCTCGGGCCTCTTCAACCGCCGCTTCCTCGACGACGCCCTCCGCCTTCGCTTCTCGCGCGGCTCGCCGGAGACGCGCCAGTCCTCCCTCCTCATGCTCGACATAGACCGCTTCCGCGAGATCAACGCGGCCTTCGGGCCCTCGGCGGGCGATGCGGTCATCGCCAACGTGTCAGCCGCCTTCGGCCGCCTCGTCACGGATCCCGGCCTCGCCGCCCGCCTCTCGGGCGACGAGTTCGCCGTCTTCCTCCCCGCGGTCCCCATGGACGAGGCCGCGGCCCTGGCCGAGCGCCTCCGCGCGGCGGCCGAGGCCCTCTACCTCGAGTTCAAGAGTGGCCCAGGAGCCGCACCGCGACGCCTTGCCATCACGGTGAGCGTCGGCGTGGCCCAGGGCTGCGAACGGGCGGACAGCCTCGTCGCGGCGGCCGACAAAGCCCTCTTCGCAGCAAAGGAAGCGGGGCGAAACTGCGTGATGGTGGATCGGGATGGCGTCATGGAGCCGCCGGGACGGCAGACGGGGCCGGGCTGCAGCTAGAGCCGACAAGCGGCGACCGCGCTTCAGGTGACGGCCGCCGGGCCCTGGCCGGCCCGGGGCGCACGCTACGATAGCGGCGCGGCAGGCGCGTCGGGAAAAGTCGCGCCGGGCTACCGGCTCGTGAGCCAGACCTGGAAGATCTGTATCAGCGGGAAAATAATGCAGACAATTATGAAGACCGCCTCCATCCAGAGCATCTTGCGCTCGTTGGTATCGGTCTTGACCATCTCGTAGATCGACTGGAGGGTGTCGAGGCGGCGTTCGATGGACCACTTCCAGCCCTCGGTATTGAAGATCGCGCAGAGGCGGTCGTAGACCTGGCCGAGGTAGTAGTCACCGATGATCTTGGAGGAGTTCTCGAGGTTCTCGAGGATGAAGAGGGCGTCGAAGCGCAGGCTCTGGATGTGGGCGAATTTCTTCTGCACCGAGGAGCCGAGCTTCCTGAAGCCCCGGTGGTCGTCGGCGTAGTAGAACCGCATGTCCTTCTCGGCCTCGTCCAGCCAGCGGTCGAGGAGCTTGTCGAGGACCCGGAGCTCGAGGAGCTGGTAGTTCGCGTTCTCCACGATGAGGAGGAGGTCCTCGTAGTCGCGGCGCGGGTCGATGATGATGCAGCGGTCCAGGTCGAAGACGGCGAGGTCGTCCTTGCGGTAGGACAGGGGCTTGCCGAGGGTGGCGTTCACCTGGGACTCGTGGAGGACTTCCGAGGGCGACTCGCCGATGAGGAGGGCCGCGAGTTCGCTGCGGTTCTCCTGCAGGAAGGGCACGGGCTCGACATGGCCGTCGATGAGGCAGAAGGCCGCATAGGTCTCTGAATCGAAGTCGGCGCGGTCCGAAGGATCGACGACAGCGGGCGTGATCGCGGCGAGGAGGCGGAGGAAGCTCTCCTCGGCGTAGCCGTCGATGGTCACCGTCTCGTCGCCCATGCTGAAGCGTCGCGAATGGAGGCTGTGCAGCTCCGAGAGGCGGAGGCGGACCGTGGTCCTGATGACAATCGAGACCGCGCCGTCTTCGTAGATCCTCGCGTGGGCCGTGAATCCCTCGACCTGTCCGGGATCCATGACCGCCTCCTCGTTGAGGCGGACCACGAGGGGCCGGGGCAGCGAGAGGGAGGCGGGCGTGTCGCGCCGCTTCACGAGGCCGAGGTCGTCATGGGCGGGGATGAGCGCGGCGACCTTCTTCTGGTCGATGCTGAGGCCCACGTCATAGATGTAGAAGTAAATGGCCTCGAAGAGACGGACAGGGTCCTCCTTCGGGACCGGCCGCGCCCGTACGGGGCGCCGCTCCGTACGGAGTGGTTCGGGGCTGGTCCTGCCGGCCTCATCTTCATGCGACGATGTATGAGGCAGGCGCGGGTGGCGCCCCGGACCGCCATGCGTACTCATTTGCCCGAGACCTCCACCCTCGCAACCTCGCGATCGAGGACGGAGAGGATGAGGATCGAAGACTCGGGGAGGACATAAGGAGCGGAGAACTTGCCGCCCGGATGGTTCACGCGGACGACGAGCTGGCGCTCGCCGGTGGGCAGGAGGGCCTCGAGGGTGACCTTGAGGGGATAGGGGTACTCGGGGAGGTCGCGGTCGAAGATGCCCGACACCATGCCCGTCTGGGGCTGGGGCGCCGTGACGGTCGCGGTGATGCGGCCGGAGGGCGGCATGAGGCTGCCCGGCGTGGGCGTCTGGCTCACGATGGTGCCTGGCTTCTCGCGGCCATCGGCCTTGCGCATCGTGAAGGTGACGGCGACGTTATATTTCTCGATCTGGAGGAGGGCGTCGGAGAAGGAGAGACCCGTGAGGTCGGGTACGCTCACCTGGGCCTTCTCGGGGCCGCGGCTCACGACGAGGTCGAGGGCAATGGGCCCGTCGATGCGGGTGTCGGCCGGGGGTTTCTGCGCGAGGATGGTGCCAGCGGGAGCCTTGTCGAAGACGTATACCGGCGGCTCCTTGATGGTGACGAGGGCGGTAGCCGAGGCGAAGAGGGTCTGGAGGTGGATCTTCACCTCATTGAGGTCCTGGCCTACATAGTTCTCGATCTTGTCGACGACGGGACCGCGGCTCACGGTGAGGTTGATGCGGCGGCCAGCCTTGACGATGGTGCCGGGCACCGGTTTTTGCTCGACGATGCGTCCCTTGTCCGCAGGGTCGTCGGTGAAGCGCAGCGAGAGCCGCGGGTAGAGTTCCTTGTCCTGGAGCTTCACGAGGGCCGAAGCCAGCTCCATGCCCTTCACGTCGGGAACCATGGTCTCCTCGGCCCCGCGGAGCGAGAGGAAGAAGGCGGCGAAACCCGCGACGACCATGAGGACGATGATGGCGCCGAGGCCCCAGGCCACGAGACTGTAGTGCTCGTGGTCAAGGTTCTCGATCCTGGAGAGGTCGATGGGAAGCTTGATATCGGGCTTGGGAATCTTCGTGAACTTCGATTTAAGGTTGAACTTCATGCTTGTGTCCGGCTTTCCTGTGCGGGCGCCTTGCCAAGGATGCTGCCAGGGAGGTCGCGGACGCCGTTCGCGAAATCCCGCCATGGAAGCGCCTTCTTGGTCTGGAGCTGGAGGCGCCGCAAGGCCAGAAGGCCTTCTCCTGTTTGTACCATTATGCCTCGAGACTTGTCTAGGGCGACCACGGTTCCGGGCCGGGCGCCAGGAGAGGTCTCGGCAGAGAAGGGCTCGGTCTCGAGAAGGGCAAGGCGCGAGGCGCCGAGCCAGGTGAAGGCCCCCGGCCAGGGATCGAAGGCCCTGACGCGTGCGTCGATATCGAGGGCGGAGGCCTGCCAGTCTATGAGGCCCTCGTCCTTGCCGATTACCGTGCAGAAGCTCGGCTCGCCCTCCTGGGGCTGGGGTCTGACCCCACCAGCGGCGAGCCTTGGCAGGAGGTCGGCGAGGAGGTCTGCACCTAGGCAGGCCGCCCTTTCGGAGAGGCTCGCCGTGGTCTCCCGGCCGGTGAGGGCTATCCGCGCGACGGCATAGAGGTCGCCCGAGTCGAGCTCGGGCGCAATGGCCTGGATCGAGACCCCTGTTTCGCTGTCGCGGGCAAGGATGGCCGCGGGAATAGGCGAGGCGCCTCGGTGCCGGGGGAGGATGCTCGGGTGGATGTTGATGCCACCCAGGGGGAAGACCGCCATGAAACGGGGACCGAAGAGGCGCCCATAGGCGAAGGAGACGAGAAGGTCGGGGTGGAGGGCTTCGACGGCCGCCCTCGCTTCGGAACCGAGACGCTCGAAGCTGAGGACGGGGATTCCCAGTTCCGCGGCGCGAAGCGCCACGGGGGTGCGGGCCGCCTGGAGGCCCCTTCCCGACTGCGAATCGGGATTGGTGAGCACGGCAACGACCTCGGCCTTCGCCGCCGCCGCCTCGAGGGCGGGCAGGGCTATAGCCGGACTGCCTGCGAAAAGGACCTTCACTACATCCTCGCCCGGCGAAGATATTGATTGAGGGCGCGCTCCCTTCGGGGCGCCGAAAGGCGGTCGATGAACAGGATGCCGTTCAGGTGGTCGTTCTCGTGGAGGATGACCCGGGCCAGGAAGCCGTCGGCCTCAAAGGTGAAGGGACGCCCCTTCTCGTTCCAGGCCTGGATCTTCACGGCCGCGGGCCGCATCACATGGGTGTAGAGGCCGGGCAGGGAGAGACAGCCCTCCTCGTAGTCGGCTTCCTCGGGGGAGGTCGCGATGATCTCGGGATTGATGAAGACCCGCTGCTTGTCGCCATCGACGCCGGTGACGAAGATCCGGAGCAGCTTGCCTACCTGGTTGGCGGCAAGACCGACGCCATGTCCCTTCACCATCGTGTCGTAGAGTTCCTCGACGAAGGCCGCGAGCTCAGGGGTGAATTCCTTGACCGGCTCGGCTTTCTGGGCGAGGATCTCGTTTCCGTAAGTGACAATATCCAGCACGATGGAGCTCTCCTTGTTTTAAAAGTAGCCAGCTGACCCGGCCATCGTCAATCGAGGGGCGGGATCGCAAAGCGGTCGCCGGCCTTGAGGCCGGCCCTGTCGAACCAGCCGCGGGGCACTTCGAGGGCATAGCGGACCGAACGCTCGGAGTTCACGGAGGCGAGGGACTGCGGCTCCAGGTCGTGGATCTCGCGGATGGTTCCGTCCGAGGACAGGTAAGCTATGGAAAGGGGAAGGCTCGTGTTCTTCATCCAGAACCTGAGGACCTGGTCGGCGTCGAAGACGAAGAGCATGCCCGTGCCTTCGGGAAGACTCTTTCGGAACATGAGGCCGACCTCGCGCTCTGAGGACGTCGTGGCGAGCTCGACCGTGATCGAGGCCTGTCCCGCCGTGATCACGGCGGTCGGGAGCTTCGGGTTGGGGGCCGTGGGCTCGGTCGTCGGGACCTTGGTCGACGGACCGCAGGCGACAAGGGAGAGGGACAGGGCCGCGAAAAGGACAAGGGCCGGGCCAAGCGGACGCAGGACTTTCTTCATGGCAGTACCTTTCGAGCCTCGGGGTCAGACCCCTGGGCAGGTATCGGGCGCCCCGTATGGGGTCAGACCCCGTTCAGGATAAAAAAAGCCGCAAAGGTCCTGGTAAAAGGGAACCTCTGCGGCGTTTGTTCATGATTGCCGGGAAAGGGGTCTTATCAGTAGCCGCCCTTGGAATCCCTGCTGGACCGACCCCTCGATTTCTTGAGGAGCTTGCGGGCGAGGGCCTTCTTCTTCCGGTTCTTGATGGTGGAGGGCTTCTCGAAGAACTCGCGCTTCTTCCACTCCCGGATGATGCCTTCCTTCTCGACCATGCGCTTGAAGCGCT